>Ga0209656_10001346_pt1 | contig 16023 bp, 14 predicted proteins | sample BogFormECP12_OM2_FD_188239 | JGI IMG/M metagenome (GOLD analysis project Ga0209656, IMG submission 188239) | Bog forest soil microbial communities from Calvert Island, British Columbia, Canada - ECP12_OM2 (SPAdes) (version 2) | ecosystem: Environmental > Aquatic > Freshwater > Wetlands > Bog ... | reverse complement strand
TGGAGGCGGCACATACGGCGGCGAATCTGGGCTGGGCGGCATAGCGCTCGACAGGCACGGATTGATGAGCAGAAGCATGGCAGCTAGCTTTTTGAGCATCGGTTGATCCGTATCGATTTTGAACCGACAGATTGTTAGTGATGCGTGTTTCCTCATCGTTTTGAAGTCAGGTCGAGGCACCAGCGTCGTTTGGGGCCGCACTTGGTCGCATGGAAATGGCGATCGCATACAGTTCCTTGAGACGAGGCAGGATTGCGTAGAGATTTCTAATTAGGTCGGCGTCAGACAGATCTGGATGCTCGAAAAAGAAATTGGTACACACCCCATCTCCCCGGCTCCGGCGGAAAGACGACCTCAGTCACGGGGCCTTTCATACACCGCACAATCCCAGCCCTCGTTCCGTCCGGGTCCACCACGTATGCGTCACCCCAGAGGCCAACTGCCGATAACTGCCCGCACTGCGGCGTGAATCTCGATGAGTCCATGGATATACCTAATCATTCCGTGTGAGCTATGCGGCCTCATCAGGCTGCCCGCTCTAGCTGCCGGTCGTCACCGACTGTAGAGGGTCGAATGGGTGAGTTCGCCGACGATCTCAATCGATGGGGCGGCAGGGGTCCGATAAACTGCTCATGGCGTCTCCTGCCCAAGAAAGCGCTTCAGCGGCGTTGGCGGAACGGCGCTGCTACATCTGGGAGGTGGAGAGCCCTTCGGCAAAGGTAGCTGAATCGGATAAATTTCGCTGTTCTGGCGTCCCGTTCTGGCAAGCCATGTCGTTGCGCCTTGAGCCAAAAATTAAATTCATCATTGGCGCAGAGGATAGCGAGGATCTCAGGCTGCGATTGGGAGTTTGAGTCGGGAATCACCGCGGTGGTATTCACATTCTGCGATGACTCGTTTAGCCACGAGGGCGCCGCTGGATCTATATATTGCGTCGTCGTATCAGCGGGACATGGTGCATCGGTGTAAGTGATGCTGCCATCTGGGGCAGTGCATTTATAAATGGCCGCTGAACTTAGCGATGGGATCAGGATGAGAGCTAGAAACGCAGTTGCACGAGTAATCGTTCTCCGGGGCCAGAAAGTCAGCATTCCGCGGCCGCCTTCACGAGGGCGATATTGTAAATTGGGTTTGCGCAGCTGATCTTCGATATACATAAATGCATCTGCACTAAAACTGCACGTCGGCCTCACTGAGGATAATCTCCGAGTGCACGCTTAAAACAGCCCCTGGTTTCCCCAATCACTGTAGGAAGCGTCCTATGCAGCCCGCTGCGGCTGCAATTGCCTGGCCGTGCAATTAACGTGATTTGGAACGTCGGCGAACTCGACCGCAGCAATCGGCCACAAGCCGACCGACGAACACCCTATTAGATCGCTGAGAAGCTGACGTTCGCCGCGACATGGCCGACTGCGAGGCGCAGAATCGACGCGGGCAGCCCAACATAAGTAAGAGCGAACGCTAGTGAGACACATTTTGGGGCACCATTGATGCTCAGGCGCGCATTTCTCATCCTGATTGGTGGCAGTGCGGCTGCGACGTGGGACGTAATCGGTGCGGTCCCGCGGCTGCCCTTTAGGGTAATCGACGCAATGCCCGCATTTTGGAAGTTCTGGGACTCAACCATCGAGGAACCATCGGACAAGCGCGTACGCGCCTTCTTCGATACGGTCATAGCGGCCTATCCGGATCTCTTTCACCATGGATTGATCGCCAGCGGAGCGCTCACTGATCTTGGTGACGTCCCGGAGACTCAAGCTCGCGTCGCGAAATATCTGCATGACGTTAATTCCTATATTCCAGCGATGAGGCATATCACTATCACTATCCGTGATAATTTCTCCCGCTACGTTCAAGAATTTTCGACGACGTTTCCCGATTACGCCCCCATCATTCCGGTCTATTTTTCGTTGTCATTGTTTGGATTCTCCGGGGGCCTGCTGGTCTCCGGGGAGAATACCGGCCTGTATTTTGGGGTGGATGAACTGGCCCGCATTTATGGGTCCACAGGCAATCTCAAGGTCATCCTCCAGCACGAGCTGTTTCATCAATATCATTACCAGATCGCACCCGAGATTAGCAACGATCTAGCCGTATGGGCCTTCATGTGGGAGGAGGGCCTAGCAACATACGTCAGCAGGCGAATGAACCCGGGTACGACCGTCGATCAGGTGTTAGTAATGCCAGATCGACTTTCGGAGTTGGCCGAACCGCATCTGCCCAATCTCGCACGGAGATTGCTGGATCATGCCGACTCAACTAATCCGAACGACTACAGTGATCTTTTTACCGTGGGGCAGACTCCAGCCGGCATCCCTGCTCGCAGCGGGTACTATGTTGGCTATCGGGTAGCTGAGAAACTAGCCGCGACGCTATCGCTGGTGGAACTCGCCCACTTGCGGGGGCCTGGACTAAAGCAGGCCGTGCTAAGCGTTCTCGCTGAACTCCAGAAGCCTGCGTAGCATGACAGACCTTGCTAGAGTAATTAACCGCGAAAGTAGATTTAATGGCTCGCCGCGAAGCTGACGGTCTTCGGAGGCAGCTTCGGGTCGCGACCCGACGAAGCCGATTTCCTTCGGAAGTCTGACCGCGAACAGGCGCTGTCCCGGGGCAATGCAGGGATACGTGAGGCCATGAGACCGCCGCCCCGTCAGCGTCGATTTCTCAAGACTTTCCCGTCGGATCAATGTCTTGACCCCAATCTTGTAGCCCTGCATGGCCCGGCGTTGCCCGAGGATGGAGCGGGCGATGGGAATCGAACCCAAACGGACGGCTTTTCAATGCCCATAAAATACGGTGTTTCGTGAAACGGCGACGGCTGCGTGCGATTGGCGTGCGATTTTTCACGTCGCGAGAGACAACGTAGGACTACGTGAGACAACTTCTCCGCACTTTCTAATTTTGGCCGGTAGCGGGCGCTTCGATCCAGTCGGCCAGTTGTTCCTTAGTTCATTGTAGCCCTTCGGCCACGTTATTAGTATATGGAGAGTTTTTGATGCCTTTAGGCTACAGTGGGCTTTACTTAAATGATGCCCTTGGGCTAATATATCCCAACCGAAGGCCCAATTTGATGCTTAGGGGCTACAATGACGACGCTAGCAGACGTTGCCGACCAGTTGAAAGCTGCGCGCCTCGAAGCCGGCTTGTCTCAAACGGCGCTCGCTGAGCGCGCGGGCGTGGCCCGAACCACAGTGGCGCGTATGGAGACGGTGGCGAAGGGCGATATGAGCGTGTCAGTGCTCGTCCGCTTGTTGGAAGCGGCCGGCTGTGAGCTCAAGGTCGTCAAGGTCGGCCACACTCGCACGCTTGAGGACATCCTCGCAGAGCAGCGCTCCGGCGAGGCCTCGCCGTGATTCTCGACGTCCACGTTCGCACAAAGACCGTCGCGAAGCTCTACCGCGAGCGCGACAACTACGTCCTCAGGTATCTGCCCGGGGTAGCGACGACGGACTTCGTCAGCCTTACGATGCCGGTACGCGAGGAGCCGTGGACGTGGCCCCGGGACCTACATCCCTTCTTCCGGCAGAACCTCCCCGAGGGGTATCTACTCAGCGTCATCCGCGAGGAGTTCGGGCCGCTCCTTGACGGAACGGACCTGTCGCTCCTCGCTGTCGTCGGCGGTACAGGCATCGGGCGTGTCACGGTCACGCCGGAGGGGGTGTCGCCTGGAGCGCCACTGAAGCCGCTTGAACTTGACGAGTTGCTCACCGCGGAGATCCCCGCCGAGAAATTCGCTGCGCTCGTGCGCGAATACGCGCGCGCCGCCATCTCCGGCGCCGTCCCAAAGTTCATCGGGCCGGATGAGGGCGTCGCGGCGGTGACACCGCTCGGCAAGTCCACGCTCCGCACGGGCCGGTATATCATCAAGGGCTCGGACGAAAAGACGCCGTTCCTCGGCTTCAACGAGTTCTATTCGCTTCGTGTGCTTGCGCGCCTGAACGTCGCCCCGGTCGCCAAGGCCCGCATGTCCGCCGACGGTCGGCTGCTCATAGTCGAGCGTTTCGATCTCGACGATGAGAACCTGCCAATGCGCGGGCTCGAAGATGCCTGCGGCCTACTTGGGCTTCCGCCGAACGAGAAGTATGTGCCATCGATGGAGGAGGTGCTCCGCGCGACACGGGCGTATCTTCCGTCGCCAACCGTGCGTGCGCAGCTCGAGCAGCTCGGCTGGCATCTCATCGCGAACTTTGTTGTCCGCAACGCAGACTGTCACGCCAAGAACATCGCGCTCTATTACACGGAGCGCGCCGATGTCGCATACACACCGACTTACGACATCGTCACGACGCAGGCCTACCCGCGCTACGCTGTGAACGCGCCCGGACTCTCCATCGAAGGGCGAAAAACCTGGGCGCCGGACGAGTCGCTCGAGCGCTTCTTCAAGAAGCGACTTGGAATCGCGTCACGCGACTACGCCCTCATGGTGGAGCGCCTGTGCGAATCCGCCGTTGAGGTCGGACGAGAGATCATCCAGGCGACGAAGGACGATCAGCGCTGGCGATCCATTGCGAAGCAGATGCTCCATGTCTGGAACGAGGGCATGGCCTCGCTGCGAAGCGTGAAGAATGATAAGAGGTACAAAGCACTGAGCGAGGACATTGCGGCGGCCGGTTTCTCGGACCCTGCAGGACCTGAGCCGCCACAGGCGCTCGGCAGGTCCGAACTCCTGGCAGGGCCCCGATCACGGAACGCAAAAGCGGGTCGCAGACCGCGGTAACTGCCCGGGCCGGTTGCGCGCTGCATCGCGCTGCGCAAAAGAATATGGCGATACTGATTATCGATAGTCAATCGATCACCCAAGTCTGAGTTCACGATGGCGACCTCATTTGCAGGCGAGAGCCATGTCTTTGCGCATTTTTCGATGTTTGCGGCTCAGGAATCAAAGTGTTGCTTCGGTTGGAGCGATTGCCGTGATTCGATCCGTTTCTGCCGATCGCGAACGGCAGCCCTCGAGCAGCGAACCACGGGGCGATGCTTCGCTACTCTGGCAAATTCATTTTGCGCAGCAGAGCCTTGTAGCGAGAGTCGTCCCGCAGGCCGCGGAAATCGAAGTCAATTTTGAGCCACGTGATGCCACTATCTCGCTCGGTGTAGGCGCGTTCAGCCCACTGGAATGCTTTGTCCTTCTCGCCCCGCCACGCATATACGCTCGCGATTGCCATGGATGGAGTTGGCCTCTCGGCAATCATCTGCTCAAGAATTTTCTGTGACAAGTCGCGGTGACCCAGAGAGTACTCAGCCTTAGCTTGACCGGTCAATCTGAAATCCTCCACTTTCGTTTGACGAAAGGTTGCCAGTGCCCGCTCTGGCTGACCTTCCAACAATTCCAGCTCCCCGAGGTGATACTGTGGAAGAATAAAGTGCGGAGCTATAGCAAGCGCCTTCTCATACAAGGGCCGCGCCCGTGCCAGTTGCTGATCGGCGACCAAGAAAAATGCAAGGCGCATGCAGATCTCTGCCGACAATGGATCGAGCGCCAGCGCCTGCTCGTCTCTGGCAATGGCCTCGGGTAGATTGCCAAGGATGCCGAGCAGGATGGCAGATCGGTGCAGAACCCACGCGTCGCCGGGGTTAAGCGCGACGGCTTTGTCCAGGTCCGCCCGACCCCCAGCAAAGTCGAACCGGTAGACAGCACGCAGGAAGCCGCGAGCGGAGTAGCCCGCGGCAAGTCCTGGAGCAAGCGCGACCGCCTTCTCTGCGTATGCCAGCGCACTTTCATAGCCTGGGATGCCGCCAGTCTTCTCTGCGTCCGCCAGCGCATTTTCATAGCCTGGGATGCCGCTAATTTGGTCTGCCAGCCAAAATTGGGCCAACGCCAGGTCTGCGTACGCAGCTGCGTAGCCGGGACTCAGCGCAATCGCGGCGTGGAAAGCGGTTATCGCACGCGAATAGCCGGCAACGTCGGCCTGGTTGTAGCTCTGCTTGCCTTGGAGGTACAGGTCATACGCCTCAAAATGCTCGTTGTGCAGCTCATTTTTAGGCGATCGCTGCTGCGCCGTTAACAAGTGAACTCTCAGCGCTGCTACAACCGCATTAGCGATCTCGTCCTGAACTTTGAAGATGTCTTCTAGTTTGCGATCGTAGGTATCTGACCAAACGTGGTAGCCGTTGTCGACGCGAATCAGCTGCGCGGTGACGCGAAGGGTGTTACCGGACTTGCGCACACTACCCTCCAAGACATGCGCAACGCCAAGCGCTTTGGCGATATCGGCGATGGTCGCCTGTTTGCCCTTGAAGTAGAACGACGACGTACGCGCCGGCACCCGCAGATCCGGGATCTTTGTGAGCATGTCGATGAGTTCCTCCGACAGGCCGTCAGAGAAATATTCCTGATCCTTGTGCTCGCTCATGTCCAGGAAGGGCAGCACGGCAATCGATTTATCGCTGACGAGGCTCTTAGCGGGAGCGCTCACCGTTACCTGGGCAAGGCTCTCGCGGTATCGCGCATAACCCACCGCGGCAAGTATCGCGGCGAGCGCTGCGACACTGACTCCGAGCAGCGCTCTATTGCGCAGCACCAACTTGCCAAGACGGTAAGCGAATCGTGCCGGTCGGGCCCGGATGGGCTTGCCATCCAGGTGTCGTCTCAAATCCTCCGCCAGGGCAGCGGCGCTTGGATAGCGCTGCGCTGGATCTTTCTCCAGAGCCTTGAGTGCAACAGCATCTAGGTCGCCGCGCAAATACCGCGCCAACCGTTCAACCGTAGTCGCGCGGTCAACGGCTGACGTCTGGTCGAGCTGCATGCTGGGCTTCTTCACCTCGATCGTGGCGATGGCCTGATCGAGCAGCCCGATCGAGGCCGCGCTCTTGAGCCGATACGGTCGAGTGCCTGTGAGCAGCTCGTAGAGCAATACGCCCAGGGAGTAGACGTCGCTGTGCGCATCGATCGGATCGCCGCGCAACAGCTCGGGACTGGCGTAGTCTGGGGTCAGCGCCCGGCCGTAGACACTCGTCAGCGCCGGCTGATTTGTCGCTTCGCCTTCCAGCAGTTTGGCGACGCCAAAATCCAACAGCCGCACCTGCCCGGACTCGGTCACCAGAATGTTCGATGGCTTGAGGTCCCGATGGATGACTTTTTTTTCATGGGCGTACTGCGCGGCCTCGAGCACCTGCAGGAAAAGCGCTAGGCGCTCGGGTATCCCGAGCCGGTGTGCGTCGCACCAGTCTGTCAGCGGCTCGCCCTGCACGTACTCCATCGCCAGGTAGGGCAATCCTCGCGGATCCACCCCGGCATCGTAGAGACGCGCAATATGGGGGTGCTCGAGACTGGCCAGGATGTCACGCTCGAGCGCAAAGCGCGCCGCGAGCCCCGTCTGCGCGCGCGCGAGCATCGGCAGCTTCAGCGCCACCTCGCGCTTGAAAGCACCATCGGCGCGCCGCGCCAGCCACACCTCGGCCATGCCGCCGGCGCCCAGGACTCGAATCAGCTCGTACGGACCCACGCGTGCACCGGGCTGCAGGCCGCTCGCGGCCGGGGCGCTCGCCTCATCCGCGGCACTGAGCTTCGGCAGGCTCATCAGCACTTTCAGCTCTGCTGCCTGGGCCGCTCCCGGGAGCAGCGCCTCGCGCAACGCGGCGGCCAGATCCGGATGCTCTTGCGTGGCCTTCTCGAGCCAGGGGCGGCGCCCAGCCTCATCCAGCGCCAACGCCTCATCCAACAGCTGACTCATCCGCGCCATCTGAGGAATCGATAGGGCCATCGGTCTGTCCAATCGCCTCAGCGCAACGCGGCCGCGAGAATCAGCCGCGCCTTCTCCCAGTCGCGTTGCACCGTGCGTTCGGTAACCTCCAGCGTTTCGGCAATTTCCTGCTCGCTGTACCCGCCAAAGTAGCGCATCTGCGCCACCTGCGCCAAACGAGGGTCGGCTTTCTCCAAATCCTCGAGCGCCTCGTGTACTTTGAGAACCGTGTCCTCGCCGTCAGCAATGTTGACCGCCAGGCTAGTTGATAACGTCAAAGGCCGCCATTCCCCGCCCCGCTTCTGTGCGACGCGCTCGCGCACGCTATTGACGATCACTGAACGCATCACTTGCGAGGCGTAAGCGAAGAACGCCCGCCGGTCTTCGGCACGAAGTTCCCCGGCATGCACAAACCGCAAGTACGATTCGTGCACCAGGCATGTCGTGTCCAACATGGTGTTGCGTCCTCCGTCCCGCAGCCGGGCTCGTGCTATCCGGTGCAGCTCGGTATAGGCGGCCGCAAACAATGTATCGCGCGCTTCCGAGTCGCCCGCCTGTATCCGTCCGAGTAGCTCGGTCAGCTGATTCATCGAGTGCCTTGGCATCCTGCTCGGATTCGACAGGGCCGAAGATAACGCGTCTGCGTGACTTGTACCACGGCAATACTGCACCGCCTCCAGTACCGCCTTCACCGTAAATGATCGTCCTGGCTCGTTAGGGCCTTAACGGAATGTCGGGTTTGGCCCTTGGACCGTGTCTGTATGAATGAGGCAGCGAAATGGGTCGAAAGACCGCCTCGACGGAACAGCCGATCTGCCAATACCCGACGAACCCATAGCGATAATCCAGGAGATGACGATGAACACCACAACCCAGTCCACTAATCTTCACCGCATGACCGTCACCGTGCTATTCAGCGCTCTGGCCTTGAGCTTCGCCGCAATGTGCCCGGCTGGCGACACAACGGGCGCCAACCAGTCGACGGTGAAATATGCGGATCTCAACGTGTCGAGTCCTGCCGGCGCGGCCGTGCTTTATGCACGCATAAACGTCGCGGCCCACGGGGTGTGCGGGACGCTGGACCGGCTCGACCCCGCGTCCAAGACGCTCTTTAACCGCTGCGTTCACGAAGCGATCGCTGATGCAGTAACCAAGGTCGATCAACCGGCGTTGTACTCGGTTTACAACGCGAAGAACTCAACAACTAAACCAATCATGTTTGCCGCTGGACAGAACCGGTAATTGCCCGCGCTGTGTGGTGGCGACCGCCACTGCACCGTTAAGGACTCGGGCTCAGCACGTGCGTCTGAGCCCGAGTCCTTTGGCGCCGCGTATGTCTGCCAATCGAATGACAGCTAGCAGGCGCGCATATTCGCCCGCGGAAGTTGCCGCTCACAGGCTAATGCCAAAATCATTCACATTCATTTTCAAAATAACGCCACGTGTGACGCCACGTGTGAATGCTCGGACAACCTAGGACAATCTGAGACAACGAAACTACCTGGAAACGGACGCCTGATTCCCGAGATCTGCCCAAACATTGATTCGTTTTGGTTTGGGCGAGTTGTCCTACGTGTGTTCACGTAGTCTTAGAATGGAGCGGGCGATGGGAATCGAACCCACAGGGAGCGTGCTGCCGGGACTATAAAACAAGCGGTTTCGCGCGATTCCGAATGCCAAGTGTGATTAGCGTGTGAACTTTCGCGGTATGTGGGGCCACATAAGGCAATGTAGGGACACATCGGTGACGTAGCACTGTCTGTCTTCCTTAATCATCAATCTTCGCCGTGAATCCAATTCCCCGACGCTTGGGCTCGGGTTCTTTCATCAATCCCCGAATTGCATCAAAACAACCTTGAATTGGCGGTCGTATCTACTTTCCAGCGCGATAAGTCGGCGTGCCAAATCCTTGTGCGTTGAAACAGTCTCACGCAATCGAACGAAGGCCCGCATGATCTCGACGTTTACTTGAACAGCACGTTCACTATTGAGAACCGAGGAGAGCATGGCGACACCCTGCTCCGTGAAAACGTAGGGCGCATACTTCCGATGTTTTCCGCGCCCGATCTTTAAGGCGCCAGATTGGCTCCTTAGAGAAGCAGACTCCTCAACCGCAAGTTGGAACATGAAATCGGCCGGAAAGCGACCCAGATTGCGACGAACTGCACGGGTAAGCGCCTTTGTCGCCACCTGATACAAAGCGGCGAGGTCAGAATCAAGCAGTACCCTCTGGCCACGAATGACGAGGATGTTCCGCATTATCGCGTCGGTATCGACAGTAACTGACCTGGTGCTGGCCATCACGCAACTGTAATCCGCTCAGTGCTGCCATCCTCACCACAAATGGAGGTGATCAGGCAGATTGAGCGCTCGCTTCCGGCCCACTTTGCGACATTCGATAGGCTGAACTGGCGGCTCCGAAGCGGCCGGTCGCGAACAGTTCGATTCGTTCGGGCCGAACGGCACTGCGTCGCCGGTAGATGCGCTTTCTGGGCTTCAGTCGCAATGTGAATGCAAGACGACGCTCCGCGGGCGCGGCAGGACCGGCTTTGTCGGCTAGCGCCCCCTTGATGCGCGCAAAGAAATGCGACGGAAGGTGCCGCCGGCAGGCGGCGAGGAGCAAGCCCCGGCCGATAGATTCGACCGGGGCTTTCCATGTGCGAGGCGAAGAACGGAGTCCGACGCGAATCGCCTGCAGCGCCGGACCTGGCGGCCGAAACGACTGGGTCGGTATCTCCTACGGCGACGGGGCCACCGTGTTGAATACGCCCCACGGTGTGATCTTGCCGGCTCCGTAGATGCCCTCTGTCCCGGTAATGTTTGGCAAGTAGGCGTCCTGGTAGAACAGGTACAGGGGCTTGCCGTTGTAGGTCACCTGATCAGTGCCGTCGGGCCTCACGACAATCCCCAGTGCGTTTTGGTCAACACCGGGTCCGGCTTCAGGCTGGCCGGAAGTGAGTACCGGTGGCCAAGGCACCGCAGCGCAAATGCCCTGGCAGGCGCTCTCGTGGTCACGGCCGGTCCATAAGCCGTATACGGGAAAGCTAAGGTTGGGGATATCAGTGGTGAAGTCATTGTCCATCGATACCGCCAGTACCGTCTGCTCTGGTCCGGTGCCGCCGACCTGAGCGGTCTCTACCTGCAACCGAGCTTTACCCGGTGCCGGGCGGCCCCGCCTTGGCTCGACCAAGTACCAAATTCCCGCGGGACTGGTCACTGGGTCGAACAAGTTAGCCCCCTCCGTCTCCCCCGGCGTTTCGTCGAATATGAACCGATACAACGGTAGACCGGCGTACGTCACCTGCTGTACCGACATACCGGATAACACGTCGGTGCGGGTCACCGTCCCGAGAAGCTTGGGGTTGACCCCAGGCCCTGCGATCGGCGCACCGTCAGTGAGGAGCGCGGGCCAGAGGACCGTGTCACAAGGATGCCCTAGAACATTCGAGTTGTCGCTGCAGGCGAATGGCTCCGCGCCAGTCGTCAGCGAATTGAGCTGGTCGGAGCTGAGCAGATACAGAGAGCAACCGGCGTAGTCGGCCGAACCGACGACCAGAACCTTGCCATAGGGTGTCGACGCAGTCGACACGATCGCAGGGCCGGTCGGACCGCTGGTCACGGCGGTGTTACAAGCGACGCTGCTTTGGGCACTCGCGGGTGAGCTGAACTGAAGGGCCACGAGGCCCAAGGTGAGCATCAGGATGAGGCAAAACAAATATCTATTGATCATGGTGGTCTTCCTTCTTGGTCCAATGCACGTGAAGGCGGGTCAGTTGTTCGCTGTCAGCGGATCGATGATCTGTGGAATCTCGATGATCCGGCTGACCGGTATTCCACTGAGTTCCGCATGCCTTCGGATCACCTCCTCGCTTGTGGCGAGATAGATGCAGAAGGTCTTATCGCCGGCGACGTAGCTGTGCATCCACTGAATCGCACTCATGCCGATCTCTTCGATCGCGCGATTGGAGGCGCGCGCCGCGCCGCACAGTTCCACGAGCGACATCCCGCCGACGCCAGGGATATCGCGCTCAATCAGGTAACGCTTCAGGTGTGACATGACTGTCCCTCGGGCTTGGCCTTGATTCTGGTGCGAGCACACTTAAGGTTAAAGCTAAGAATTCTTGCCATGTTTAAAGATTATCTTTAGTGTGGCGTAATGGCGCTCTCGCATCTGAAATCCCTTCAAGCACTTGAGGTTGCACTCCGGATGGGTTCGCTCCAGGCCGCCGCGCGCACGCTCTGGATTACACCGGCCGCCGTCGGCCAGCGAATCAAGGCGCTCGAGGAATATCTTGGGGTGGACCTCCTGGTGCGAAGTCGGTCGGGACTGCGCCCAACGCCGGCGCTCGCGGCAGCCTACGAGCACCTCACGGCCGGTTTCCACGAACTTGACCTAGCATCGACAGAGTTGAACCTGCAGCGGGGCGATGAGATCCACGTTGCGGCAACCTCGGATTTCGTGGACTTGTGGCTCCGGCCTCGACTCGAAGGTTTCAAAGCCGAGCATCCTCATCTTCTCTTTTGCGTAAACGGCGAAGGCGAGGCTCCCCTTCGGGTGGGGCACACCGACTGCGAGATCAGCTTCGGTCCACGACCGGAGAACGCCGGGGAGGAGATCCTGTTTCGCGACTTCGTACTGCCCATCAGCTCCCCCGAGAACACGCTCCGCATAGCGCGCGTAGAGCTGCGTGACCGTCTCGAGGGGTTCCCGTTGCTCCACCTCGACTTCTACAAAGACGATCGGCGGATACCGAATTGGACGGCCTGGATCAAAGCCAATGGACTCAAGCGAACCGCACCCCAGCGCGGCATCCGTTTTCAGCGTATCAAGCCAGCAGTCGACACGGTACTCGCGAATGCGGGTGTTGCTCTCTGCGGCCTGGCGCTGCTGGCCAGTCACTTTGATGATGGCAATCTCAGCCTACCGTTCCCGCTGTCGACGGGGAGTTGGACGGCGTACGCATTCCGCATTCGATTTCGGCCGGGGGCGCTGAGCCGGCCACAGGTAAGGGCGTTTCGGCAATGGCTTGTAGATCAGGCTGCTGGTACCCGAGCTTGGCTGGCCCGGCTCACCAAAACGGCGAGAACCGATAAGACGCGTCACCGACGGTAGCCGAGGTGCAGTTCACAGTCGATCTCAACACGCGGCCTCACCCGAAAGCGGCTGATAACGATAGACCGCAACGGGTCGACGGACGGATGAGACCATCGAGAACGAACTCGACCCAGGGGCCGATCGACGCATTCGATCGCAGGAACGGCTGCAGCCGCGTCGAGACTGTGGGAACTGGGCAATAACCTAAGTCGCGTCCAAGGACAACGTACGGACACGCCAGACAACGAAAAGTGGAGCGGGCGATGGGAATCGAACCCAAACGGACGGCCCTTCAAAGTCTATGAAATGCGGCCTTTCGTGAAGCGTTGACTGCTGCGTGCGATTGGCGCGCGAATTTTGGGGTTATGAGCGACCACGTAGGACGACGTGAGACAACTACTCCGACCGCTTTGGCGGAAGCTCGCACGCGCCGAACAACCACTGTCGGTTCTGGGTTGCCCAGCCCATCCGCTCATCAGCCTCCTGGCGTTCAGCGCTGGCTGTCCCTACCAGCCTGGTTGCGCGTTGAAGACGTCCTTACCGAACGGCAGCATGCCGGCCGTGCCTGCGTAACCCAAGTGGCCGTGACCGTCGTCCCCGCCCTCGGTAAGGCCAAGCAGGTCCTCGTAGCTGCGCAGCGCCGAGTAGTGGTTGTAATAGCCCGTCGTATTCACGGTGCCCGGCACGATCAGGCGCTTGTTTAACAACACCGTCCCGATTTGGCCGCCGCCCGGTAGGGTATACGCAGGAGGATCGTTGGTCGGGTAGCCCGGGAAAAAAAGTCCGAGCAGGGGGCTCCAGCCGGGATTGCGCAGGTTCGGTCCGGTCGGTGACAGGCAGGTGGCCTGAACCGCATTGGCGCACGCATTGGTCCCCGTGCCGGTGTCCGAACCCGACTCGTCTACCGTGATGACCACCAGCAGCTTTCCGCTCTGGTAGGCCGGCGATGCCATGATCATGGGGATCCAGTGCGCGAGCCAAAGGTTCGCGCCTGTCAGACCGCCGGTTTTCCCGCCCTCGACGTTGAGACCGGCACATGTGGCATCGTGTCCGTCATCGCACAGGTTCGGGGTGACGAACATGAACTTCGGCGTAGTCTCGATGCGCTGCAGATTTTCGTAGAGATGACCGGTAAAAATGTCGGGGCTGCCATTGGGGTCGACGGTGACAGTGCCGAGCGGCACCACGTGCCGGTTGCAACGCTGCGGGTCGTCAATCACCGAATGGAAATAGACGAACGGCGCGTGCCGGTCCGCGTACTGGTCCACGATCGGGCTGCCCTGGGCGCTGTTCGTCAGATCGGGGGTGCCGATGACGGGGTGAGCGCAGTCCGTGCCGCCGAGGCGGTCCGGCGTACCGAAATCCCGGGATGGGTCATTGCCCATGTCCTCGGCATATTCGCGCCACGTGACCCGGCGATCGTCGTCCCACTTATCTTCTTTGGCCTCGTCCAACTGATCGCCAATCGTCCGTGCACCATGGGTAGTAAGGGTGGGCTTAGGAAAGACACAGCCGTTACCGATCACTTGGCCGGCATACCCTGGATTGGCGGTTGCATCGGCGTCGGTGCCTGGCGTGATGTCCGTAAACTGACCGACCACCGGCGGCTTCGCCAGTGACGCCGCATCGATGCAGTCGCTGTTCAGCGTCGCATTGGTCTCCTGACCGGATACCTCTGCGATATAGTTGCCGAGGCTGACGTGACTGGTCGCATAATAATTCTCGATCAGCTCGCCCTGCTTCAGCAGCGTGCAGTTCAGGTAATTGGCATTGCTGGGGGCCGCATCGGCCGGGCAGCCACCAAAAGTCACATCCTCACTCTCGTTTTCCAGATTGATCACCAGGATGTGGTCGATTGCGCCTGGGGGTGCGGCGGCGCGGACGTAGCCATGGTCCTGGCCGGCGTAGGCTGCTAGCGGAAGCAGCAAAGCCACTAATGATGCGGCAACCCCGTATTGGCGCGCTGAGTGCTTAACGGTCATCCTAATTCTCCCCGGCAATCTGCATGTGAATTGTGCGGCTCCGGAGACTAGCAGAGAATTATTTCATCGAGGTTGCGCTCATTTGCCGACGCAGAAGCTGGCGGAGATATCCGGCCCAGCAGATCCACGTCGCCGAACTCGCCGATGGACTCTAATAAGAAGGAAATTCAATCGGGCAATCAATCTAAGACGCACGCGCCAGTGGGGTTAGACGTCTGCCCCAGATCTTTTCCGGTGACGACGTGTAACTAGGGCGGAGCCCGTGGCGTCGGTGGCGACCGTCAACGCGTACTCCCGACCCGACACGGCACAGATGGCGACCACAGCATTTGCGTCCGTCGCAAACGGCCAAAAAGCGAAGTTCGTTGTCATGAAATCGTCGCCTGTTAGCTGCCGTCCCGAGCCGGCGGAGACGTCCTATGGCTCCTCTACCCTGTGAGGGCGGGGCTCAGCCATCCCGAGAGAGCGTGCTGGCCTCGGGTACAACCCGGTGGCTGTAGAGCGGGGCGGCCTCGCCGCTCGCGATCCGGTGGCCCAGACGGCTGAGGTCGACCTGGGAACCCTTGCCCAGAAGTACGTAACCGAGATTGCCCCGGCGCCAGGCAACCATCTGCATCTCGCCAACTTGCTGCGCCTGCGGCGAGGCATCAGGCTCTCGATCGCGCGTCACGCAAAGCGCCACGGGCCCGCCGCCCTGCTCGGGTAGATACACGATTTGCACCACCGGCTGGCCGTGAAAATTGAGACGCTGCACGCGCTTGAAGGCAAGCCCGGCGCTGCGCAGATCCGGGATCTGGATTGCCAGCGCATCGGCGCTCTGCAGGTTCCCGACTATCTCTCGCGTCAATTGCGGATCCTCGGTCACGCTCGCCAGAGTCTCGCGCGAGTAGAGCTGCTGGTAATCGGCGACCGCCTGAATCCACGGGGCGACCGGTGCGCTCGCCGAAGGCAACGGTCCTGCGTTTGACCGCAGCTCGAGCGCCACCAGGCAGCACAGTGCGCCGGCCGCGAACGCCGCCACCATGCGCGGCCAGACCCTGGCCGCCTTGGCTCGGAGCGGAGCCGCCGCGCTCACGCCAGCGAGCTCACTGATGCGGCGCGCGAGTTGCGGCGGGACCGGCGGCAGCACCTGCCGCTCGAATGCAGCGCCGTAAGGCAGTGCCGAAGCCCGCATGGCGGACAACCGTTTGGCGAGCTCGGGCGAGTGCGCGGCGGCAGCCTCGACTTCGCCGCGGACTTTAGCCGACAGCTCGCCATCAACGTACGC
>Ga0209656_10001345_pt1 | contig 16024 bp, 18 predicted proteins | sample BogFormECP12_OM2_FD_188239 | JGI IMG/M metagenome (GOLD analysis project Ga0209656, IMG submission 188239) | Bog forest soil microbial communities from Calvert Island, British Columbia, Canada - ECP12_OM2 (SPAdes) (version 2) | ecosystem: Environmental > Aquatic > Freshwater > Wetlands > Bog ... | reverse complement strand
CAGATTCTATGACACAAAATGGCGCTCATGCTCGTGTTGGCAACCCCCGTCCAGCGCCGATGAAACAGCGCCGATGAAGCCGCGCGCCATCTTGTGGGACCTCTTCGGCGACCACCTGCGCTACCTTGACGACGGCCGGGTGCCTATGCGGGCCCTGACCCAACTGCTCGACGTGTTCGGCGTCGGGGAGAGCACGAGCCGGGTCGTCCTGTCCCGGATGCGCCGGGAGGGCTGGTTCACCACCTACCGCGACGGGCGCCAGACCAGCTACGCGCTCACCGCCCGGAGCGTCCGGATGCTCGACGAGGGCCGGACGCGCATCTTCGATCGCGGCCGTGACGACTGGGACGGCACCTGGCGCATGGTGATCTACGCGGTGCCCGAGGAAAGCCGCGCGGAGCGCGACCAGGTCCGCCGGACGCTCGCCTGGCACGGCTTCGGGCCGCTGGCCGCGGCCACCTGGATCAGCCCGCACCCCCGGCTCGATATTGTCCGCAGCGCGCTCGCCGACCTGTCCGCCACTCGCATGGACCTGCTGGAAAGCCGGTCACTCAGCCGCGCCGCGGACCGCGAGATGGCGTTCCGTTGCTGGGACCTGGATGGCCTCGGCCAGGACTACATCGAGCTGATCAGCGCCTATGAGCAGCTGCCGGCCGCGGCCGAGCTGGCCGCGCTGCCCGGCTCCGACGCGCTGCGGCGGCAGGTCGAGCTCGTGGCCTCCTACCGCGCGCTGCCGTTCCGCGACCCGGACCTGCCGGCCGCGCTGCTGCCCGAAGGGTGGCAGGGCCGCCGCGCCCACGCGCTGTTCACCGCCGCCCACGACGCGCTGCACGACCCGGCCGACGCCTTCGTCCGGGATGTCGTCCACCCTCGATGAGGAGGTCTCCATGACAGAGAACTTCGTGCTGGTACACGGTGCGTGGCACGGCGGATGGGCCTGGCAGCCCGTCGCCAGCAGGCTGCGCGCCGCCGGGGACGTGGCGCTCCCGCCGGGTGGAGTACGGCTGGAACCGCTTCGCCGAGCGGATCAAAGTCTCCCCGTGTCGGTGCCCGGCAGCCACGCGTCCATGTTCACCCGCCCGGCTGAACTGGCGGACGCCTTCGGCCAGATAGCCACCGCACGCTGAGCTCCCGGCGGTGCACGTACGGTGCCGCCGCCACGGTCCTGGCCCTTCCTCGGTGATGCGCAGACCGGTGACCGAAGTCCTGCGGGCGTGGGGCCGAACTGCCCTGACATCGGGCGTCCGGCCGACGAAACAGTTCTACTGGGCGAGTCGGACAAGGAAAGGCAGGTCATGAGTAACACCGAAGACGTGCAGCGCTACGCGGACGCCATCATGGCCATGATCAAGGAGGATCAGGACACGGGGCAGGTTCCGCGCAACGTTTGTTCCTGGGACGAACTCGATGACAGCGTGGACGCTGGCGATTATTACCGGCTGGCCGGGATGCCATCGGTGATCGGCGATGCGGCTGCCCTGCGGGACGCCGTCAATAAGGAGGTCGGCCAGCGCCTGGCCAGAGCAGGCAGGGGCCGCAGTGGATCGCTAAGTGGATGAGACCGCGGTCACGGCTCCCCCGCGGCGTGCTGGTCGCCACTGGGCCGGTTGTGCTGGTCGTCGTCGGGATTGCGGGCTACCTGAGCTTCGGCTATTCGCCGTGGATGGCGGTGGCCATGACCCTGCTGACGCTGACCACGGTCGGGTTTGCGCCGGGCAGTCATCTCTCAACCGGCGAGCTGGTCTTCACCGCCGGGCTGGCCCTCCTCGGCGTCGGCCTGTTCGTCGTCATCCTGGGCCTGGCCGCGACCGCGATCGTGGAAGGCCGGGTGAGCCTGATCTCGCGGAGCCGTCGGATGCGCCGGCGCCTTGATGAACTACGCAGGCATTTCATCGTCTGCGCCTACGGCCGGGTCGGCCGGGCCATCGCCGACGAGTTGGAGGCCGAGGGCGTCCCGTTCGTGGTCGTGGACAGCAAGGCCGAACTCGAACCAGACCTGGAACGCGACGGGCGGTGCTACCTGATCGGCGATGCGTCGGACGAGGCGGTGCTGCGCAAGGCAGGGATCGAACGGGCACAAGGGCTGATCTGCGCCGTGGACTCGGACGCCGAGAACGTCTTCATCACTATCGTCGCCCGCTCGCTGAGCCCCGATCTGCTCATCGTGGCCCGGGCCGCCCGGGAGCAGTCGGCCGACCGGTTGCACCGGGCGGGTGCCACCCATGTGGTATCCCCGTATGTGACCAGCGGAAGGCGAATGGCGAATCTGGGTCTTCGGCCTCACGTGGTGGAGTTCTTCGATGTCGCGGGCGCTGGCCAGCCCGGACTGCGGCTAGAGGAGCTGGCGATTACCGAAGGGTCCCCGCTGGCGGGCCGCAGCCTGCAGGAGGTGCGCGGGCCGGCGGTGCCGTTGCTGGTCCGCCGCAGCGGGCAGCTGATCGCCAACCCTGCCCGCGAGCTTCAGCTACAGGCCGGCGACGTGCTGGTCATCTTCGGCGAGGCTAGCGACCTGTATCCGCTTGACCGCGACTAGGACACGGACCGTGGCCGGTGGAGAGCAGCCGGGAAAGCAGGATGACGTCATCGGAGCCCGCCCGGCTGCCGAACCGCTCGGCGACCAGCGGGTCGTGCCCTGGGCTTGGGTATCTCCACCGTGGGCTCCTCCGGCGCTATCCGGGCGGTGCTATCCGGGCCGTGCTATCCGGGTTGGGGCGCTGACTTGATGATGCTGAACACCGCGCCCTGCGGGTCGCTGATCACCGCCATCCGGCCGACCGGCAAGTCGAACGGTTGGATCAGGACCGCCCCGCCCAGCTCGGCGGCCTTCGCCACGGCGGCGTCCGCGTCGGCGACCTCGAAGTACACCTGCCAGTGATTGGGCACGCCCGGCATCTGCGGCGCGGTCGTGCCGCCCACGATCTTCCCGTCGGCCTCGAACATGGTGTACTCCTCGCCGCCCATGTCCATCGTGGAGGTGGTCAGGCCCAGCACGCCGGTGTAGAACGCGACGGCGGCCGGGTCGGTGGTCATTAGCTCGTTCCAGACGACCGCACCGGGTTCGTTCACCAGGGTGGCGCCGATGTGATGGTTGGCCTGCCACAGCGCCACCGCCGCGCCGGCCGGGTCCAGCACGAACGCCATCCGCCCGGCGTCCATGACGTCGAACGGCGCCATCGCCACCTTGCCGCCCGCGGCTTCGACCCTGGCCACCGCGTCGTCGACCGAATCGACCGCCAGGTAGGTATTCCACATGGGCGGTGCGCCCGCGGCGGCTAGTTCGGGTGATTGCGAGGCGATGGCGGCGACCGGATGGGCGCCGAGCATGGCCATCGAGTACACCGGCCCTTGCGGCATGGGCTGGTCGTCGTAGGTCCAGCCGAACAGGCCGGCGTAGAACGCCTTCGCGGCGTCCTGGTTGGTGGTTTGCAGATCTACCCAGTTCGGCGTGCCCTGGGCGTAAGAGGTGCGTATCGGCATGATTCCCCCTATTGGATGTGAGCGGCGCTGTTCACGATAGCTGACATTCTTGAAGCAGCCCGGCAATGGTGCCGCGGGTGACGGATCGCATGGCGTTGACGGCGGCAAGATGCTGAAAATGATGCAACTGCGGGGGCCGCTGGCTCAGGTCCAGACCGCGTTGGCTACCATAGATACCGAATACTGAATACTGAGCTTCCGGGCGCGCCTCTCCCCCCCAGGCGCGCCCGGATCACATCTAGTCGGCGTACCGCGGCCATGCGAGCAGCGTGTCGACGACTTCGGCCGGAGGTGTTGCGAGCGGCGCCTCAGGGCGTGGCGGGGCCGGCAAAGCTATGCCCCCACAGGCTGACCGCGGTGGTCTCCCGGCTGATCCAGGTGGCGTCGTCGACCAGCCGGCCGTCGGTGCCGTACTCGATGTCGAACCCGCCGGGGGTGCGCACGTAGAACGACACCATCAGGTCGTTGGCGTGCCGCCCCAGCGTGGCGGACACCGGGGCGCCGCGCCGGGCGCACCGGTCCAGCGCCTGGCCCACGTCGTCCAGCGACGCGGCCTCGATCATCAGGTGCACGATGCCGGCCTGGGCGGGCAGCGGCGCCAGGGCCAGCGAGTGGTGCCGCGGGTTGCAGCCGAGGAAACGGAACCAGACCGGCGGGTCGCCCGCCGCCCCACCGAAAAACTCGGCCGGCATCCGCATCGAGTCTCGCAGCCGGAACCCGAGGACTTCGGTGTAGAAGTCCAACGCCGCCGACGAGCCGGGCGGGACCGGCAGCACCACGTGCCCCAGGCCCATCGCGCCGGTGACGAAGCGGTTCCCGTACGGGCTGACCGACGGCCGGTGCTCCAGCGCGGCCCCGCAGAACACCTCGAGGGTGTGCCCCGCCGGGTCGTCCAGACGCAGCATCGACGCCACCCGCCGTGCGGCCAGCTCGGCGTCGGTGGCCGCCTTGTACGGCACGCCGGCGTCGGCCAGCGCGCGGCCGACCGCAGCCAGGGCGTGGGCGTCGGCGACCTCCCAGCCGGAGGCGAGCAATTGTTCGGATGACCCGGGAATTATGGCCAAACGGGCGGGGAAATCGTCCATCCGCAGGTAGACGGCACCCTCCTCGGGGCCCCCGTGCTTGGGAGCAGAGCCCTCGGTCAGGCCGAGCACCTTGACGCCGAACTCGCGCCAGGCCGCGGGGTTGGCGGAGGAGATCCGCAGGTAGCCGAGAGAGGAGATCATGCTCCGTCCCCTTCCAGGAAGCTGATCGCCAGCCGGTTGAACTCGTCGAACTTCTCCAGCTGAGCCCAGTGGCCGCAGCCGCCGAATACGTGCAGCTGCGCGCGGCGGATCAGCTTCAGCGCCACCAGCGCGCCGTCGACCGGGTTCACCCGGTCCTCGCGGCCCCAGATCAGCAGCACCCGGTTCCGCAGCCGGTGCGCCTCCCGCCACAGCAGGCCCTGCTCGAAGCTGGCCGGGTCGAAGAACGATGCGCCCATCGACGCCATCGCCGCCAGCGACCCGGGGTCGCAGGCCGCGGCGTACCGCTCGTCGACCAGCTCGTCCGTCACCAGCCGCTGGTCGAAGACCAGCGTGCGCAGGAAGGCGGCCATCTTCTCCCGGCTGGGGCCGGGCGGCGCGGCGAACTCGGTGAGCCGCTTGACGCCCTCGGTCGGGTCCGGGGCGAACACGTTGAGGGACAGGCCGCCCGGGCCCATCAGGACCAGGCGCCCGGCGCGGTCGGGATAGCTGAGCGCGAACCGGACCGCGGTGCCCCCGCCGAGGGAGTTGCCGACCAGGTGCACCCGGTCGAGCCCGAGCTCGTCGAGCAGCGCCGCCAGCGCGCCGGCCGCGAAGGTGAAGTAGTTCCCTTGGACCGACGGCTTGTCGGACTTGCCGTAGCCGGGCTGGTCGACGACCAGGGTACGGAACCGTTCGGCGAAGACGGGCAGGTTCTTGGCGAAGTTGGACGCACCCGAAGCGCCGGGCCCGCCGCCGTGCAGCAGGACCACCGGCGGCCCCTGGCCCGCTTCCTCGACGTGCAGGTGCATGGCAGATCTCCCCTTAGAACATCGCGTCCGGCGGCACGTCGTGGCCGAACTCGCCGCGGCCGAACATGGTCAGCGCCCGTTCCGGGTCGTTGATCGCGTGCACCCGGCCGGCGTGCGCGTCCCGCCAGAACCGCTGGATCGGCGTGCCCATCTTCAGCGCCCGCCCGCCGGAGTTCTCGAACAGCAGGTCCACCGCCCGGATCGCCTGGCCGGTGCCGGTCACCTGGTCACGCCGGACGCGCAGCCGGAGCGGCAGCGGGATCTTCTCCCCGGCGCGCGCGTGCGCCATCAGCTCGGTCATGTCCCGCTCAAGCGCCAGCCACGCCGCGTCCAGCAGGGCCGCGGCCTCGGCGATCCGGACCTGCCCGAACGGGTCCTCGGCCGCCTTCACCCCGACGTAAGAGGCCCGCACCCGGCCGCGCTGGTAGGCGACGTGGGCCTCGTACGCACCCGTCGCCATGCCGATGATCGGGGTGGTGATGGCGTTGGGCCTGCGGCGGGAACAGGGCAAGCTGCCAGGGATGCACGCCGACGACCGAGGCGACCCAGCCGGTCGAGCCGCACGCGCTGGCGATGAGCCGGACGGCGCCCAAGAACGTGACCGGGTCCGCCTCGAGCCCGCCGAAACTGGCCGGCTGGAGCAGCCGGAAGAAGCCCGTCTCGGCCAGCGCCTTGACCGACTCGGCCGGCACTACCCGGCCGTCCTCGGCCTCCTGGGCGCGCTGCCGGAACACCGGGAGGAGTTCGGTGACCCCGGCGAGTACTGCCTGCTGACCTCTGCTTGCCTGATCGGTCCCCGCATTAACAACTTCGGCGGCCGGGGGCCGGCCGAGCGCGCTGGTCGAGGGGTGCGCCAGCCTGCGGGACAGCATCGACGCCGCGGTGGCGGCCGGGCGGCTCGAGGTGTCGCCGCCTTGACCCGCGAGTTTTACCAGGTGCCGGTGGCGGAGGTGATCCGCGAGACCGACGACGCGTGCTCGCTGGTGCTGGACGTGCCGCCGCCGCTGGCGGCGACGTTCGGCTACCAGCCGGGCCAGTTCGTCACGGTGCGCATCCCGTCCGACCGGACCGGTTCGGTGGCCCGCTGCTACTCGCTGTCGAGCTCGCCCTTGACCGGGGAGCGGCCGGCCATCACCGTCAAGCGGACGGCCGGCGGGTTCGCGTCGAACTGGATCGTGGATCAGGTCACCGCCGGGACCGCGCTGGACCTGCTGCCTCCGGCCGGCATGTTCAGCCCGCGCTCACTGGACGGTGACTTCCTGCTGTTCGCGGCGGGCAGCGGGATCACCCCGGTGATGTCCATCGTGAAGTCGGTCCTGGCCGGCGGGCGCGGGCGCGTGGTGCTCGTGTACGCGAACCGGGACGAGCGCTCGGTGATCTTCGGTCCGTCGCTGCGCGGCCTCATGGCCGCGGCCCCGGGCCGGCTGGTCGTCGTGCACTGGCTCGACTCGCTGCACGGCGTGCCGACCGCCGCGGCGATCGCGGCCCTGGCCCGCCCGTACGCGTCCTATGACACGTTCATCTGCGGCCCCGATCCCTACCTCGCGGTGGTGCGGGAGGCGCTAGGGGCCGGGGCGGCGCGTGCACGTGGAGCGATTCGTTTCGCTGGCGGAGAACCCCTTCGAGGAGACTCCGCTGCCCGGCGGCCTAGCCGCGACCCTGTCGGTCACGCTGGACGGCGCGATCACGCTGCTGCCGTGGCCAGCCGGAACCCGGATGCTGGACGTGCTCATCGGCGCGGGGCTCGACGCGCCGTACTCGTGCCGTCAGGGCATCTGCGGCGCTTGCGCCTGCCAGCTCACGGGGGGCGAGGTCGAGATGGCCCACAACGAGGTGCTCGAGGCGGCCGACATCTCCGACGGCTACATCCTGGCCTGCCAGGCCGTCCCGCTGACCCCTGAAGTCAGCATTACCTACTGATCATGTCGTAAATTGCGCGGGAGGGGCGATCCGTGCTAAGCACGGATGCTGCGGTGGGCGTCCGCGGCCATACTCAGGCCAGCGGTCATGACCAAGGAGGAATACCATGCCACTGACCATCGGCGATACTGCGCCGGACTTTGAGGCGGAGACCAGCGAAGGGCCGATCCACTTCTACGACTGGCTCGGGGACTCCTGGGGGGTGCTGTTCTCGCACCCCAAGGACTTCACCCCGATCTGCACCACCGAGCTCGGCTACATGGCCAAGATCAAGCCGGAGTTCGACCGGCGCGGTGTGAAGATCATCGGCCTGTCGCTCGACTCCGCCGGCGACCACGAGCGGTGGGCCGCCGACATCGCCGATACCCAGGGCACGGCGCCCAACTACCCGCTCATCGCCGACACCGACTTCCACGTGGCCAAGCTGTACGAGATGCTGCCGGCCGACGTCTCCGGCGATCCGAAGGCGCGCACGCCCGCCGACAACCAGACCGTGCGGAACGTGTTCGTGATCGGCCCGGACAAGAAGATCAAGCTGGTCCTGGTCTACCCGATGACGACCGGGCGCAACTTCGACGAGGTGCTGCGGGTGATCGACTCGCTGCAGCTGACCGCCAAGCACAAGGTGGCCACGCCGGTGAACTGGCAGCAGGGCGAGGACGTCGTCATCGCAGGCTCGGTGTCCAACGACCAGGCCAAGGAGATCTTCGGGAGCTGGGAAGAGCCCAAGCCGTACATCCGGATCGTGCCTCAGCCGAGCTAGGGCGTCGGGCGAGCTAGGGCGTCGGGCGAGCTAGGGCGTCGGGCGCCAGTGGATGGCGCAGCCATGTCGTGGTAGGTCATGGCTGCGCCATCCACGACTACGTCGGCCGCCACGTCCCGGTCGCGCGGCGCGAGGCCTCCTTCCGCGGCCGGCGGCAAAACTGTAACGTGTTCTAGTATGGAACGCGAGACGGCAGTGCTAGCCGAGGCCGGGGTCGACGTCGTGGTGGCGGGCAGCGGGGCGGCCGGGATGACGGCCGCGCTCACCGCGAGGCACCTCGGCCTGAGCGTGCTGGTCATCGAGAAGACCGGGTACTTCGGCGGGTCGACGGCCCGCTCGGGCGGCGGGATCTGGGCGCCGGGCAACACGGTCCTGCGCGACGCCGGCGTCACCGACACCCCTGAGCAGGCCCGCGCTTACCTGGCGTACTGAGCCTGGGACGCCATCCGCGCGCCCTCGGCGCGGGCCTGCGGGTCGCGGGCCGGGCCGCGCGCACCCGACTGCTCGGGCACCGAATGCTCAGCCTGGGGCAGGCGCTGGCGGCGGGCTTGCGGGCCGGGCTGAGCGCCGGCGGGGTGCCGGTCTGGCTGGACACCCCGATGACCGGCCTGGAGGTGCGGGACGGCCGGGTCAGCGGGGTCTGCGCCACCCGCGGCGGCGAGCCGCGGCTGATCCGGGCGCGGCGCGGGGTGCTGCTCGCCACCGGCGGCTTCGAGCGCAACGAGGAGATGCGCCGCCAGCACCAGCGCGCGCCGGTAGGCACCCAGTGGACGACCGGCGCGGCCGGGAACACCGGCGACGGGATCCTGGCCGGCCTGGAGCTCGGCGCGGCCACCGGGCTGATGGACGACGCCTGGTGGGGGCCGTCGATCCCGCTGCCCGGCGGCCCTTACTTCTGCCTGGCCGAGCGCAACCTGCCGGGCTGCCTGCTGGTCAACGGCGCGGGCCAGCGGTTCGTCAACGAGGCGGCCCCGTACGTCGACGCCGTGCACGCGATGTACGACGGGAACACGGCGGAGAACCCGCACATCCCCGCCTGGCTGATCTTCGACCAGCGCTACCGCGACCGGTACGTGTTCGCCGGCCTGCCGCCGGGCAAGCCGCTCCCCCGCCGCTGGTACGCGGCCGGGGCGGTGGTCAGCGCCGAAGACCTGGCCGGGCTCGCGGCCGCGGCGGGCGTCGATGCCGAAGGGCTGGTCAAGACCGTGACCAGGTTCGGCGAGTTCGCCGCGGCGGGCAAGGACGAGGAGTTCGGCCGCGGCGACTCGGCGTACGACCGCTACTACGGCGACCCGCGCCGCCGGCCCAACCCCAACCTGGCGCCGCTGGCCCGGCCGCCGTTCTACGCGGTCAAGATCGTTCCCGGTGACCTGGGCACCAAGGGCGGCCTGCGCACCGACGAGCGGGCGCGGGTGCTCCGCGCGGACGGCATCCCAGGAACCCGGATCGAAGGCCTGTACGCCGCGGGCAACGCCAGCGCGTCGGTGATGGGCCACAGCTACGCCGGCGCCGGCGCGACCATCGGCCCGGCCATGACGTTCGGCTACATCGCCGCGCACACCATGGCGGCCGGGCAGTGATGTGCGCCGCGTGGGACGGCCCAGCGATGGGACCTTAGCCTCTAGCCTTCCAGACCATCGAGAAGGACGGTGTGGACGGGAAGGGAACTAGGTGTCGCGCTTACGAGCTGGAACGATGGCCCGGCTAGGAACGAGGAGGGTGGCTATGACAGAGACAACGTCGTTCACGATCGGGGCCGGGGCCAGCTGTACCGACGGGGTCGGGGGCGAGGTGACCTGCGTGGTCGTTAACCCGCTCGCCCGTGCGGTCACCCATCTCGTGGTCGAACCGAAGCACCGGCATGGCTCCGCCCGGCTTGTCCCGCTCGATCTCGTGGACGCCACGACGGGCGAGATCCGGCTCCGCTGCTCCCTGGCGGAGTTCGAGAGGCTCGCTCCCGCCGAGGAGACGCGGTTCTTGCCCGGCACGCCCGGTCACCCGGGCGGCTATGACCCGGTACATACGCTCATCCTGCCTTACTACAGCGTGGGCATAGCCCAGGCTTACGGCGACCCGATAACGGTCACCTACGACACCGTGCCGCTGGACAAGGTGGAGGTGCACCGCGGTGATCACGTCCACGCCACCGACGGCCACATCGGGCGGGTCCAAGGGCTGGTCATCGACCCTAAGAGCCATCATGTGACCCACGTGCTCCTCGAGGAGGGGCTCTTGCGGGGCCGTAAGGAAGTGGCCATCCCGATTGGTGCCGTGACCGACGTCGCCGCCGACGGTATCCGGCTCAACCTCACCAAGCAGCAGGTGAGGGACCTGCCGCCAGTGGACATCCATCACCCGGCTAGGTAGACCCGCCGGGTTAAGTCCGGATGCCGCCAGGTTCCAGCTCGATGATCATGTCGGGGCCCATGGCACGCCGCGACGCGACCGGACTGTCCACAAGATCATCTTCGGGTGCTGGCCAAAATGAACGCTGATCCTCAGCTCCCCGCGAAGGCCGCTGACCATCCGAACCTAACCGGCCCGGTCTGCGCGCTGGGCCTGGACCTCGGGACCAGTTCAGCCAAGGCGGTCGTGGTGGACACCGGTGGTGAGGTCCTGGCTCAGGCGTCAGCCGGTTACGCCGTGATCTCGGCGGTGGCCGGCTACGCCGAGAGCGAGCCGACCCAGTGGTGGAACGCGGTGACCGCCTGTGCCCGCGAGGCCGTGCACGCGGCTGGCCACGCCGCTGGCGCGCGGCCGTCCGCGATCGGATTGTCGGGGCAAATGCACGGCCTGGTGATGGCGTCCGCCGACGGCGGGGCCCTTCGTCCGGCCCTGCTCTGGGCCGACAGCCGCGCCACCGGGGCATTGCGCGGTTACCGGCTCCTCGGCCCTCGCGCGCTGGCTCGGCTGGCCAACCCGCTGGCCCCCGGCATGACCGGGCCGCTGCTGATGTGGATCGCCGAGAACGAACCGCGCACGTATGCCGAAGCTCGCTGGGCGCTGCAGCCCAAGGACTGGCTACGGGCCCGCCTCACCGGTGAGGTCTACGCCGAGCCCAGTGACGCGTCCGCCACCCTGCTCTACGACGTGATGGGCGACCGCTGGGACCTGGAGGTGGTCGGCGCCCTGGGCCTGGACGCCAGCATGCTGGCCCCGCTGCTGCCCTCGGCCGGCACGCCCGCGGGCCACCTGGTGGCTGAGGCTGCCACCGAGCTTGGGCTGCCCGCAGGCATCCCCGTCGCGGCCGGAGCCGGGGATACGGCGGCGGCGGCCCTGGGCAGCGGGATCGGCCCGGGCGACATCCAGCTGACCGTCGGCACCGGCGCGCAGGTCATCCGGCCGCTGGTCACGCCGGTCAGCCGGGCGGACGCCGGAGTCAACCTGTACCGGTCGGCGACCCCGGACGGCTGGTACCAGATGGGCGCCACCATCAGCGCCGGGCTCAGCCTCAACTGGGTCCGGGAGATCATGAACGCCACCTGGGAGGAGCTGTACGGGAGCGCCGATCATCCGGGTCAGGGCCCGATCTTCGTGCCGCACCTGTCGGGGGAACGGACGCCGTATTGCGATCCGGCGCTGCGGGGTTCCTGGACCGCATTGTCGCTCGCCGACGACCGGACGTCGCTCCTGCGATCCGCGCTGGAGGGAACCGCGTTCGCCATCCGCGACGCGCTGGATGCCCTGCTGACCGGCCAGCTGTTGACCGACCAGCGCCCGCCGCGTCTTCGGCTGGCCGGCGGAGGCACCCTGGCCGCGGGCTGGCGGCAGTTGCTGGCGGACGTGCTAGGGGTGCCGCTGTACGCGGTGGACGTGCCCGCGGCATCCGGCCGAGGCGCTGCCCTCCTGGGGGCGCACGCGGCCGGCCTGCTCAGCTTCGACGACATCCAGGGGCCGCTGGCGCCACCCGCCCGCCTCGCGGCCGAACCGGACCCGACGGCGGCGGCCTGCCACGCCGAACGCCACGCCAGGTTCCGGCGGATCGTCTCGGCCCTGGGTGGGCGCTCAACGGAAATCACGTGAAAGTCCTCGTCACCGTCGGCGAGCGGTGAGGTCAGGACAGGATCAGGCCGCTGGTGGGGACGCCGGTGCCGGCGGTGACCAGGACGGGGCCGTCGCCGGGGACCTGGTTGACGGAGGTGCCGCGGATCTGGCGGACCGCCTCGGCGATGCCGTTCATGCCGTGGATGTAGGCCTCGCCCAGCTGGCCGCCGTGGGGATTGACCGGCAGGCGGCCGCCCAGCTCGATCGCGCCGCCGGCGATGTAATCCCTGGCCTCGCCGCGCCCGCAGAAGCCGAGTTCCTTCAGCTGGATGAGCACGTAGGGGGTGAAGTGGTCGTACAGCACGGCGGTGCGCACGTCCGCGGGCCCGATCCGCGCCTGCCGCCACAGCTGCCCGGCGACCAGGCCCATCTCCGGCAGGCCGGTCAGGTCGTCGCGGTAGTAGCTGGTCATGGTGAACTGGTCCGGGCCGGCGCCCTGCGCGGCGGCGCGGATCACGGCGGGCCGGTGCGGAAGGTCGCGGGCCCGGTCCAGGCTGGTGACCACGACGGCCACGGCGCCGTCGCTCTCCTGGCAGCAGTCGAGCAGTCGGAGGGGTTCGGCGATCCACCGCGAGGCCTGGTGCTCGGCGAGCGTGACCGGGCGCTGGTAGAACCAGGCCTGCGGGTTGGCCGCGGCGTGGCGGCGATCCGCGACCGTCACCCGGCCGAAGTCCTCGCTGGTCGCGCCGCAGAAGTGCATGTAGCGGCGGGCGAGCATGGCGACGGTCGCGGCCGGCGTGGCGATGCCCATCGGGTAGTGCCAGCCGTTGTCGATGCCCGACGTCGTCGGCATCGCGACCGCGCCGGCCGCGACGCGGCCGAAGCGGCGGCCGGAGCGCTCGTTCAGCGCCCGGTAGCAGACCACCACGCGGGCGGCCCCGGTCGCGATCGCCATCGCCGCCTGGTGCACGGTCGCGCACGCGGCGCCGCCGCCGTAGCCGATCTGGCTGAAAAAGGTGAGCCCGGGTACGCCGACCTCGCGCGCGACCGCGATCTCGGCGTTGCTGTCCATGGTGAAGGTCACCAGGCCGTCCACGTCGGACGGGCCAAGCGCGGCGTCGGCGAGCGCGGCCCGCACCGCCTCGGCGGCGAGCCGCAGCTCGCTGCGGCCGGAATCCTTGGAGAACTCGGTCGCCCCGATGCCGGCGATCGCCGCGGTCGTCACCGGGCGATCCGGACGGTGGCCGTGACGTGGTCGCCGAGCCCGCACCGGCCGGTCACCGAGACCACCTGCTCGGCCCCGTCACCGGCACTGCCCGCCGCGGTGACATGGCCGCTGAGGGTGAGCGTCTCGCCGGCGTGGCAGGGCACGCCCAGCCGGATGGAGACCGCGCGGACCACCGCGTCCGAGCCGGCCCAGCCCGAGACGTAGCGCTGCACCAGCCCGGTCGTGGTCAAGATGTTGACGAAGATGTCCTTCGCCCCCCGCATGACGGCGCGGTCCCGGTCGTGGTGCACGTCGGTGAAGTCGCGGGTGGCCAGCGCCGAGGCGATCACGAAGGTGGGCGTCACGTCGATCACCAGCTCCGGGAGCGTCCCGGTGGCCACGGGCGGGGGGTTCCGGGGGGTCGTCCCCCCGGGCCATGCCCTCGCGGGGGGGTCTGGGGGGGTCGTCCCCCCGGGCCAGTACTGCCAGGCAGGCAGCGTCAGGTCCTCGTCCACCCGCACGAACGTGGCGCGCACCGGCAGCCCGATCCGCACCTGGTCCGGGCGGACACCAGGCATCTCGCCGACCATCCGGACGCCCTCCGGCAGCTGCACCAGCGCGACCACCATCGGCAGCTTCTTGCCCGGCACCGGCGGGTGATGGTGCACGACGTAGCTGAAGACCTCGCCGGTGCCCGCCGCGACGACGTACCCGCCGCCGCTGGGCTCGCCGCAGACGGGGCACATCGGCCCGGGCGGGTGGCGCAGTGCACCACAGCTCGCGCAGCGCTGGATGCGCAGCTCGCCGACCGTGGTGCCCGCCCAGAAGAATGCGGTGTCCGAGGTGATCTGGGGGCGCATGTGGCTCGTGGGATTTACGGTGCTGGTGGGGTTAGCGGTGGCGGGCGGGATGTCGGCGGGGCTGGCGGGGGTGGCTTCCGGAGGGCGGAACTTGAGGATGCGGAAGTCCATGGTGGCCACCGGCTCGCCGGCCGAGAACCAGGTGCTTCGGGTGGTGACGAACCAGCCCACTCCCAGCGCGGTGCGCTTGGGACCGGTGACGTCCAGGAGCCTGGCCCGGACGGACAGCTGCTCGCCGATCTTGAGGTAGCGGTGATAGGTCTGGTCGCAGTTGGTCGCGACCACCGAGGTGTACCCCAGGTCGTCCAGGACCTGCGACATCTGGCCCAGCGGGTCGTCGTCGGCGCGCGCCCCGTGCAGGCCGGGCATCGTCCAGACCTGGATCATGGCCGGGGGGACAGTGTCCGGGTCATCCGGGCCTGCGCCGTCCGCACTAGCGGGGTCGATCGCCTCGATCCAGTTGCGGATCATGGGCAGGTTGACCGGGTCGCGCGCGGCCCGCGGGCGGCTCTCGCCTGCCGCCGCGAGGCTGTCGGCGGCCGCGCGGATCGCGGTCTGGGGGGTCACCGGGTTTTCCGGGGTCATCGCTGTGCTCATCACTGTGCTCATCTTCGGGCCCTCGGCAGGCCCAGGCCCGCGGTGGCGATGAGCTCGCGCTGGATCTCGTTGACGCCGCCGCCGAAGGTCAGCACCATGTTGCGCTTGAGCTGGACGTCCAGCCAGGTCATCAGGGCCGCGGTAGCCGGGTCCGGGTCCGCGTGCCGCCCGACCACGTCGGCGAGCAGCTGCCCGATCACCTGCAGCTGCTCGGAGGAGAAGACCTTGGTGGCGGACGCGTCGGCCACCTCGACCGCCGGCGCGGCCGCGACCTGCCAGTTGAGCAGCTCGTTGACGCGCATGACGGCCGACGCCCGGGCCAGCGCGCGCCGTACATCGGGCTGGGTGAGCAGGGACCTCATCGCGGCCCACGCCCGCACCCGGTCGTGCAGGGCGGCGATCCGCCCGGCCGGGCCGAGCATCACCCGCTCGTGGTTGAGCTGCGTGGTGATCAGCCGCCAGCCGTCGTTCTCCGCGCCGACCCGCATCGTGACCGGCACCCGCACGCCCGAGTAGTAGGTCGCGTTGACGTGATGGGCGCCGTCGAGGGTGATGATCGGGGTCCAGGAGAACCCCGGGTCGGCGGTGTCGACGATGAGGATGGAGATCCCCTTGTGCCGCGGCGGCCCGGTCCGGCAGGCCAGCCAGATGTAGTCGGCCTCGTGGGCGCCGGTGGTGAAGATCTTCTGCCCGTCGACGAGGTATTCCTCCCCGTCCAGGACCGCCCTGGTGCGCAGCGCCGCCAGGTCCGTGCCCGCTTCCGGCTCGGTGTAGCCGATCGCGAAGTGCACCTCGCCGGCCAGGATCTTCGGCAGGAAGAAGTCCTGCTGGCCGGGCGTGCCGTGCTCCTGCAGGGTGGGGCCCACGGTCTGCAGCGTGACGGCGGGCAGCGGCACGTCGGCGCGGGCCGCCTCGTCCGCGAAGATCTGCTGCTCCACCTGCCCGAAGCCGCGCCCGCCAAAGCGGGCCGGCCAGCCCACCCCAAGCCAGCGGTCGCGGCCCATCCGGCGCACCACCTCGCGGTAGACGGTGCCGTGCCGCTCGGTGAGCAGTTCGGCGCGCTCGGCGGGCGACATCAGGCCGCCGAAGTAGGCGCGCAGTTCGTCGCGCAGCGCGAGCTGATCCCGGGTCAGTTCGGGGAACATGCCAACCGCTCCAGCCGGTACTCCGCGCCGCCGAGG
>Ga0209656_10001344_pt1 | contig 16026 bp, 15 predicted proteins | sample BogFormECP12_OM2_FD_188239 | JGI IMG/M metagenome (GOLD analysis project Ga0209656, IMG submission 188239) | Bog forest soil microbial communities from Calvert Island, British Columbia, Canada - ECP12_OM2 (SPAdes) (version 2) | ecosystem: Environmental > Aquatic > Freshwater > Wetlands > Bog ... | reverse complement strand
AGTTGCGCGAGAAGATGCGCAGCGAGACTTCGGTGCAGAAGCGCCTGAAGTACGCCAAGCGCCTGAAGGTTATTGAGGCCTTCCGCAAGAGCGGCAACAAGCCGCAGTGGATGATTCTCGACGTGATCCCGGTCATTCCGCCGGAGTTGCGTCCGCTGGTTCCACTGGATGGAGGCCGCTTCGCAACGTCGGATCTGAACGACCTCTATCGCCGCGTCATCAACCGCAACAACCGGTTGAAGAAGCTGATGGACTTGCACGCGCCGGAAGTCATCGTGCGCAACGAAAAGCGCATGCTGCAGGAGGCCGTGGACGCGCTGTTCGACAACGGACGCCGTGGCCGCGTGCTGCGTGGCGCCAACAACCGTCCGCTGAAGTCGCTGTCCGACACGCTGAAGGGCAAGCAGGGCCGCTTCCGCCAGAACCTGCTGGGCAAGCGCGTGGATTACTCAGGACGTTCGGTGATTGTGGTCGGTCCCGACCTCAAGCTGAACCAGTGCGGACTGCCTAAGAAGATGGCGCTCGAACTGTTCAAGCCGTTCATCTATCACCGTCTCGAGCAGACTGGGCACTGCACCACCATCAAGCAGGCTAAGGAAATGGTGGAGCAGCAGGAGCCGATCGTTTGGGACATCCTGGAAGAAGTGATCAAGGACCATCCCGTCCTGCTCAACCGCGCTCCTACGCTTCACCGCCTCGGCATCCAGGCGTTTGAGCCGGTGCTGGTGGAAGGCAAGGCCATTAAGATTCACCCGCTGGTTTGCACGGCGTTCAATGCCGACTTCGACGGTGACCAGATGGCCGTGCACATTCCGCTGTCTCCGGAAGCACAGGTCGAAGCCAGCGTGTTGATGCTGGCGTCGCACAACATTCTGTCGCCAGCGTCCGGGCAGCCGATCACGGTGCCGACGCAGGACATGGTGCTGGGCATCTACTACCTCACCAAGTCCAAGCCGGGGGCCAAGGGCGAAGGTCGGGCATTCGCCAACATCGAGGAAGTACTGCTGGCGAAGGAAGCCGGAGCGGTGGAAACACTCACCCCGATCCGTCTGCGCTACACCGGCGAGGTCATGGACCTCACCACTGCGTACGACGATCAGGACGTGATCCACACCGAGCCGACCCACTTCGAGCGGCAGTTCATCTCGACGACGGTGGGCCGCGCCATCATGAACGATCATCTGAAGCGCGGCGCCAAGGACATGCCGTACATCAACGGCTTGCTCAAGAAGAAGGGCGTCGGCCAGTTGGTGAACTACTGCTATCTGCGCTTTGGTCTCGAGACCACGGTGCGGATGCTCGACGGCATCAAGCAGTTGGGCTTCCAGTACGCGACCAAGGCTGGCCTGTCGATCGGCATCGATGACATGGTCATCCCGCCGAGCAAGCCCACCCTGGTGCGCAACGCCGAGAAGCAGGCCATCGTGGTGCAGCAGCAGTACCTCGACGGCGCCATCACCAACGGCGAGCGTTACAACAAGGTCGTGGAAATCTGGTCGAAGATCACCGAGGAAGTTGCCGACGAAATGTTCGGCAACATGCAGCAGCAGGACAAAGAAGGCCAGATGAACCCGATTTACGTCATGGCCGACTCTGGCGCTCGTGGATCGAAGCAGCAGATTCGTCAGCTCTCCGGTATGCGCGGACTGATGGCCAAGCCTTCGGGCGAGATCATCGAGACGCCCATCACGGCAAACTTCCGCGAAGGCCTCACGGTGTTGGAGTACTTCATCTCCACCCACGGTGCTCGTAAGGGACTGGCCGATACTGCATTGAAGACCGCGGATTCCGGCTACCTGACCCGCCGCTTGGTGGACGTGGCGCAGGACGTGATTATCAGCGAATACGATTGCACCACGGTCGATGGCATCTACGTGACTTCCATCGTGGAGTCGGGCGAGATCATCGAGCCGCTGCGCGACCGTATCGTGGGCCGCGTTTCCTTGGAGAAGATCAAGGACTACGAAGGCAACATCATCGTGGACATCAACCAGGAGGTCACGGAAGAGCTGGCAGTCGCGGTACAGGCCGCCGGCATCGAGCGGGTGAAGATCCGCTCCGTGCTGACCTGCGAGTCGAAGCGTGGCGTTTGCGTCATGTGCTACGGCCGCAACCTGGCTTCCGGACGTCTGGTCGAACTGGGCGAGGCGACTGGAGTCATTGCAGCGCAGTCCATCGGCGAGCCGGGAACCCAGCTCACCATGCGTACCTTCCACATCGGCGGCACGGCTTCGCGCGTTAGCGAGCAGTCGCGCCTCGATGCCAAGAACAACGGCGCAGTGCGTTTCGTGAACCTGATCACGGTCCGTTCGAAGGAAGGCTACCTGGTGGCGATGAACCGCAACGGTTCAATTGCGGTAGTGGACGAGAAGGGCCGCGAAAAAGAGCGCTACGCAGTCGTGTATGGCGGCAAGGTGAAGGTCGAAGACGGCCAGCAGGTTTCGCTCGGCGACGTACTGGTCGAGTGGGATCCTTACACCTTCGCGATCCTGACTGAAATCGGCGGAACCGTGCAGTTCAAGGATCTGCAAGAGGGCCTGACGCTGCACGAGGAAGTCGACGAAGTCACCGGCCTGTCGCGTCACGTGGTGATGGATTCGCCGGACGAGAAGCGCCAGCCTGCGATCGTTATCAAGGGCGCCAAGGGCAACAAGCGTTACCTGATGCCTTCGCGCGCTCACTTGATGATCCTGGATGGCGACGAGGTCACGCCGGGTGAAGTGCTGGCGAAGATCCCGCGCGAAACCACCAAAACCAAGGACATCACGGGCGGTCTGCCGCGCGTGGTCGAACTGTTCGAGGCTCGCAAGCCGCGCGAGACCGCTGTCATCAGCGAAATCGACGGCATCGTGAAGTTCGGCGACGTGGCCAAGGGTCAGCGCAAGATCTACGTGGTGGCCGACAACGGTACCGAGAAGGAATACCAGGTACCGCGCGGCGTTCACATCAACGTTCAGGAAGGCGAGCGCATTAAGGCTGGCGAGCCTCTGATGGATGGACCGCTCAACCCGCACGACATTCTTGCCGTGCTGGGAGAAAAGGAGCTGCAGGCGTACCTGGTCAACGAAATCCAGGAAGTCTACCGGCTCCAGGGCGTGAACATCAGCGACAAGCACATCGAAGTGATCGTTCGCCAGATGATGCGCTGGGTGAAGGTCGAGGATGTAGGCGACACGTCGTTCCTGCTGGAACAGCAGATCGACAAGTTCCGCTTCCGTGAAGAGAACGAGAAGGCGATTGCCAATGGCGGCAAGCCGGCCACCGGCCGTCCGCTGCTGCTGGGCATCACCAAGGCCTCGCTCTCGACCGACTCGTTCATCTCGGCGGCCTCCTTCCAGGAGACCACGCGTGTGCTGACCGAGGCGTCGATCCAGGGCGCAGTCGATCACCTGCGCGGCCTCAAGGAGAACGTCATCGTGGGCCGTCTGATCCCCGCGGGAACCGGCATGGAGTACTACCGCAATGTCCGGCTCTCGGAGGAGATGGAACACGCTGCCGCCAAGGTGCAGGAGGAAGTTACGGCCGCGTACGAAGAAGCCGAGCGTGCGCTGGAGTTGCTCCGTCACGAAGGCGAAAACGAAGCGGAAGAACTCACCACCGAGTAATTGGTTCGCATAATCTCGCCGCCCGTGTTCCGCACGGGCGGCGTTTTTCTCAGGAGCGGTTGTCAATTTTCGGTTACGCGGGGCGAATCAATTCGCCCCTGTTTTGTAAGGGTGTGTAGACTTTAGACGCGCCCTGTTCGTGGCTCTGGCTACTATGTCGCGGTTCTTCAAACACCTGCGGATTGCGTTCTGGCGGGCCTTTGAGCACGACGCTTTCGGCGTGGCCAAAGGCGCGGCATTCTCCGCCATTCTCACGTTCTTTCCTGCCATACTTGTGCTCGCCTCCGTGCTGTCACTCTCGCGCAGCAGCGAGCTTTTTGTCCGGGAAATTTTTCGCGCCATCGGCCGCATTCTTCCTGAGGGAACCAGCGCAACGATCGCGCAGTACATGACCGGCGCCAAGTCCGCGCAGACGAAGTTCCTGGTCTGGACCAGCATCCTTACGTTGTGGACCGCGTCCGGCATCATGATTTCCTGGATGGAGGGCTTTCGTAAGGCCTACCAGATGCCCAAGATCTGGGGACTGGTGAAAGAGCGGCTGATCGCCTTCCAGTTGGTCGTGCTGGCGGGATTTCCCATGGGCTTCGCGTCGTTCCTGGTGGTGTTCGGGAACCAGATCGAGCGCTGGACCATTTTCCATGTCGGTCACGAGCTGACGCCTTATATTCTGGGACTGTGGACGGCGATGCGCTGGATCATTGCCACACTGACCAGCATTGCCGTAATTGGCCTGGTTTATCATCACGGCGTCCCCAGAACTCAGCCGTGGCACCGCGTGCTGCCGGGTTCGGTGGTGGCCACCATATTGTGGGTCTTCGTAACCGTGCTGTTTGGCTGGTATCTGCGACGCTATGCCAATTACGATGTGATTTACGGCTCAGTAGGGACAGCAATTGCGATCCTGATCTGGCTCTACCTGGTATCGATGGTGGTGCTGGTCGGGGCCGAATTCAATGCCGTGCGGTATCCGCGCTTTCTGTTCGGAGCGCATTCCGACTTCAACGCGGCGCCCAAACGGGTCGCCGCACTGTGAGGCCATGCCGAACATAGACAGCACTAAGCCAGCTCTGTCGGAGCCCAGCGACGATCCCTTTCGGGGCCCGAGCTCATCGCGCCGACGCGCCAAGATCGTGTGCACGATAGGCCCGGTCAGCAATTCGGAGGAGATGATTCGCGATCTCATGCTTTTGGGCATGGACGTCGCCCGGTTGAACTTCTCTCACGGAACTCACGAACAACACGCTGTGGTGATCGAGCGCCTGCGCAAGGCGGCCCGGGACCTGAACCGCAGTATCTGCATCCTGCAGGACCTGCAGGGCCCCAAGATTCGAACCGGCCGGCTGGCATCCAGCGCACCGGTGGCGCTGAAGAAGGGCCAGACCGTCACCATCACCCCGAAAGACGTGCCAGGCACGACAGAGATCATCTCCACCACGTATCAGAACCTGGCTGATGACGTGAAGCCGGGCGAGCGTATCTTGCTCTCGGACGGCCGTATTGAGCTAGTGGTGCAGGAAGTGCGCGATGGCGAAGTCGTCTGCGAGGTGCTGAACGGAGGCATGCTGGGCGAGAACCAGGGCATTAATCTTCCCGGCACCAACGTCAGCATTCCGTCGCTGACCGAGAAAGACCTGCGGGACCTCGAGTTTGGATTGAAGCAGGGCGTCGATCTGGTTGCAATATCGTTCGTGCGCACGGTGAACGACGTGGTCAGGGCAAAGAATGCCATCGCGGCTCATCGCAGCGACGTGGGGCTGATCGCCAAGCTGGAGAAGCCGCAGGCCATCGACAATTTAGACGAAATCCTCGAAGCGTCCGTGGGCGTAATGGTCGCACGCGGCGATCTCGGGGTAGAAGTTGCGCCAGAGAAAGTTCCGCTGATCCAGAAATACGTGATTCGCCGCGCCCTCGACTTCCGCCGGCCGGTGATCACCGCGACCCAGATGCTGGAATCGATGACCGACAGCCCGAGACCGACGCGCGCCGAGGCCAGCGACGTTGCCAATGCCGTGTTTGACGGCACCGATGCCGTGATGTTGTCGGGAGAAACGGCCAGCGGCAAGTATCCGCGGGAAGCGGTCGAGATGATGGCGCGGATTGTGTCCGAAACCGAGGCCCACACGTTGCATCCTCTGACGCCGGGACATCGCGAGGCCCGTCATCTTTCGGTGGCCGAGACCATTTGCGAGTCGATGGCGCACGCCGCCAGGGACCTGAACATCCGCGCCATCGCGGTATTCACCGAAACCGCGACCACGGCGCGCATGTTATCGAAGTACCGTCCCGCGGCCGACATCTACGCGTTCTCGTCGTCTAAGACCGTGCGCAATCGCATGAACGCGCTGTGGGGAACGAAACCGCTGATGTGTCCTCCCCAAATGTCGGTCGAGCGCATGGCCGAGTTTGCCGAAGAGGAGTTGCGTGGGCGGAACGTCCTGGTGCCGGGAGATGTGTTCGGCCTGGTGGCGGGCACGCGAAACTCGCCGGGCGCAACTAACTTTATGCGTTTGATCCAGCTCAAGGACGACGCAGAGCAATCGAAACAAGCTGCCGGGAGTTGATCCCCGGGGTTGTCCGAATTCTCTACCAGGCTGAGAGACAGATAACATGGCGGACGAAGTGGTGTCAGTGGCGATTCTGGAAGCGCTACCCGGTAAAGAAGAAGCATTGCTGACCATGCTGCGGGAGCTTTACCGCATGCTGCACAGCAAGGGCTACTGCAGCGATTTGCTGTGCCGCGATCGCGACCGTCCTGACCGCTTCATTCACGTGCGCCGCTGGAAGTCGGCGGAGCTTCGCAGCGAGGCCCAGATCGATCCAGAAGCACACCGTTACTGGCAGCAGCTTCCCAGTCTCTGCGTTATTCCTACCGTTTACGAGAACCTGGAAACAATGTTCGAGAGTTAACCGGCGGTTTTCAGTTTACCCACGGTGGCCGCGCGTCGCCGTTTTTCTTTTGGCGGTCGCGGGCTGCCGGATCGCGCATGTTGCCGTTCTCGTCGAAGTAATCGTCGTGGCGATAGTCGCCGCGATCATGCTTACGCATATAAACCTCGAACTTGCGCGCCGCGCGTTTCCTTTTCCAGCGATAGTATGAGTTCCGAATGCCATACAGCCGCTCGGAACTGAGAAACCCGAACCCGCGCCGCGGAACGAACTTCAGGAAGAGATAGCCAAACAGTCCGCCGCCCAAGTGCGCCATGTAGGCGGTCGACTGTCCCATACCATGGGCCGAGGAAAGCGCTCCGTACAGCGCGAGGAGTATCAGCCCGATGACGAAGTAGCGGGCCTTGATCATGAACGGAATCGGAAACAACATGATTTCCGAATCGCCGTGCAGGATGCCGAACGCGATCAGGACGCCATAGATGCCGCCGGACGCGCCCACCGTCGGAACCAGCGGGGATGCGCCCAACAACCCGGTGAAAGCGACCAAGCTCGTGGTGATTGCAGCCCCAATCACGCAGAAAAAATAAAACTGCATGAACAGGCTGTAGCCCCAGTCCATTTCCAGTTGTGCGCCGAACATCCACAGCGCCAGCATGTTGAACAGAATGTGCAACAGCCCAGCGTGCAGAAAGGCGTAGGTGACGAATTGCCAGATCCAGCCGTGGAGCACCGCCAAGGCCGGGACGAGGCCGAAATGAATGTCGGCCCAGCGTGCGGCATCAAACGACGTAACCGCGCCGGCAACGGCGATCAGCAGGAACACCGCGCAGTTGGCGATGAGCAGTTGCTTCACCGCCGGTGTAAACGGCGGGAAGCTGAGGGACATCGTGGTACCGCGTCGCATTGCGAACTCTCCGTTCTGACTTACCGCTCCGGCACCGGAACTACTGGCAGGCTGCGATGTCCCTTGGCGTCCACCGCTTGTACGGCAAAGATCACGTTGTCTTTTGACAACGGCAGCGTGGCCTGGGTGACGTTACCAAGGGCCTGCGCGTGCTCCCAGTCAGGAGCGCCGGTATCTCGCCACAAAACCAGGTAACCGCTGGCCAAACCTCCCGGTGCTTCTTCCCATACTAGAGTGGAATCGTTTACCAGGGCCTTAGTCAACACCCGCACTCTTGCCGGAGGCGCAGGAGCTGATGCCAGAGATGCCAGGGTTGCAGCGTTCATCCGCGCAACGTTAGCGACGTAGTCATAATCTACGAATTTCGCGAGGTCACCATATTCGATGCCGTTTTCGGTGCGAACGTTCTGGTGCTGGTGATCATAGTTCTCGCGATACTCCGTGAAACGCACGGCCGCGAAGCCCTGTTCGTTAAACGAAGTGTGGTCGCCACCGCGCAAATAGCGGTCGCGACGGAACACCACCAGAGGATGTAACTCTTTGGCGGGAATGTATTCCTTCGAAGTGCCGGCGATATAGCGGGCCAGTTGGCGCGATGCCCCGTCATTCTCGCCTCCGAGTGCGCGGATCAATTTCAACTCAGTCTCGCTGGCGTTCAACGGAATCCCTTCGGAAAAGACCCGCACCGTATGCGCATCCTGCTTGGTGTCCCCCGGGGTGCGGTCGCCACCCACGATGTCGTTGTTCAGCACGGCCTCGATGTTCCAGCTTTGTGCCTTGGCCATCTTGGCGAAGTGGGCGCTGCCGTAGAGTCCCTGCTCTTCGCCCGCGACCGTGAGAAAGATAATGGTTGCCGGGAACTTGTGCTTACTGAGCACTCGCGCACACTCCAGGCTGACCGCCGTCCCACTGCCATCGTCGTTGGCCCCGGGTGACGCGGCGGTCGCGTCGTTGGTTTCGGAGTTGCGCGAGTCGTAGTGTCCCGTCACCAGGTACACCCGGGTGGCGTTCGCCGGATCGCTGCCGCGCAGGATGGCATACACATTCGTCAGCTTCGTCGGTTTGGGGACGCGATTTCCCGGTTCCTGGAGGAACTCATCCGTCTTCACTTCGAGGCAGCCGCCACACGCCTCGGAGTAGCTCTCAAACTCGCTCCTGATCCACTCCGCCGCGGCGTTGATGCCCTTGCCGCTGGAAGCCGGAACATCCGAGGACAGCGTGTGCCGGGTCTGGAAGCTAACCAGCTTTTCGATGATCCGCTGGATGCGCTGGGCTGAGACGTCGCGAAGCGCGGCCGCAATCTGAGGGTCGGGAGGGGGCGCAGGAAGGGCGTCGCTTTGCCCGGATGCTCCAACAGCTAGGGCTGACAATGTCAACAGCAAACCGGCGGTACTCGCAAGAAAGATTTTCAATTCGGTCCTCCTGGCCTAACAAAACTTAAATGCATTTCGGGTGTCTATTACTTGACGCTGGTAGCAAGAGATTCTAAATATAAAAGGGTGGATGGTGCTGTGATTCTCATTGGCCCATTTGCGAAGCGCATATTGGAGGAAGCCGGCCATGGTGATTTGTCCTGAGTGCGAGAGCGATTTGGACATTGAAGAGGATGAGGTTGACGAAGGCGAGGTTGTCTCCTGCCCCGAGTGTGGTAGCGATTTTGAAGTGGTCGCGGTTGAACCGCTGGAGTTGAGTAAGGTCGACGATGACGTCATCGTCGATGATGAGGAAGCGGCCGAAGAAGAGGAAGAGGAGTAGCGTGCGGCCATGGTTGGCTCATCGTAGCGTCACCGTCGGGTATGTTGTTGGCGCGGTCCTGTTGCTGATTCTTGCAGCCGGCAACCGACTTTGCGTGGCGGCGCTCCATGCGGCTGAGCCCGGCGCACAATCCGACACCACCCACAAAGACTACGCCCTGATCATCGGCACCGTTTGGGGGCCGGACGACCGCCCAGTTCCCGGAGTCCCCATCAAAATCCAGAGTGTCACCGGGAAGAAAGCCAAGTGGGAACTGGTATCCGATCAACGGGGCGAGTTTGCGCAGCGAGTTCCTGTCGGCAGGCAGGACTACACGATCCAGGCCGGGATCAAGACTCCCAAAGGCGAGCCGAAGCCCGAGATCACGGTCCAAATCGAAGACAATGAGCGGAAAGACGTCAGCTTGCATCTAAAGCAGCAGGCACCGGTCAAGAAGTAGGCCGGTCGGAGATTCCATGAAGAAGCTTTTGGGTTGGTTGTGGGCGGCGACGCTTTCCGTCAGTTGCATGGCAGGGCAAGTCAACATTCCAATTACCGGCGGGGGACTCGGATCCGCGCCCAAGCAGACGAAGCCAACTTCGAAGATGCTGAGCGGCACCGTGCAGGACAAGTCCGATCAGCCGATTGCTGGTGCAGTGGTGTACCTCAAGAACATGAAGACGCTGGCAGTGAAGACTTTCTTCGCCCAGCAGGACGGCACCTACCGCTTCCCGCAACTGGCGCTCAATACTGATTACGAAATTTACGCCGAGAAAGACGGCAAGAAGAGCGGCGTCAAGACGATCAGCCAGTTTGACGACCGCTATAATCCTACCGTGAACCTGCAAATCGATTTGAGTAAGTAGCCGACATGGCTGAGCAACACCAGGAGAGAGCCGCCATCGCTGGCAGCCATCTTGTTTTCGGAGTTGCGGTTTCAGGACTGCGAGACTTAGTTATTTTCGTTGCTGGCGCGCTTCCACGACATGAACTCGCCAATCGTTGAGCCCGCACCAGAAGACGAGGAGGATGCCGCCGGCGCTGGCGCTTTGTAAGCCTCCACATCCGCGCGCGTGGCTTCTTCGCCTACAGCCCGGATACTGAGTCCCACTTTCTTCTCCGCCGGGTTCATCTTGATGATCTTGAAGTCGAACTCCTGGCCGGGCTCCAGCTTGATCTGTGTGCCGTGCGAATCCACCGCCTCGGAGTTGTGGCACAGGCCCTCGACTCCATCGGCGATTTCCACGAACGCACCAAAGCTCGCGAGCCGCAGCACCTTGCCGTGGATGACGTCGCCCACCCGGTGCTGGTCGAAGAACGTCTCCCAGACATCCGGCTGCAGCTGCTTCACACCCAGCGAAAGACGGCGTTGGTCGGGCTCGATGGCGAGCACAATGGCCTTCACCTTGTCGCCCTTCTTCAGCACTTCCGACGGATGCTTCACGCGCTTTGTCCAGCTCAGGTTGCTCACGTGCACCAGGCCGTCGATGCCCTCCTCGATTTCGATAAATGCTCCAAAGTCGGTGAGGTTCCGGACCTTGCCTTCCACGATTGCCCCGACCGGGAACTTCTCGATCAGCGACTCCCACGGATTCGACTCGAGCTGCTTCAGTCCAAGACTGATGCGGCGCTCGGTCGGATTCACGTTCAGCACAACTGCATCCACCTCGTCGCCGACATTTACCAGCTTCGAGGGATGCTTCATGCGCTTCGACCAAGTCATCTCGCTGACGTGCACCAGGCCTTCGATGCCCTGCTCCAGCTCGATGAACGCGCCGTAGTCCGTAACGCTGATGACGCGTCCATGCACGTGCGCGCCGATCGGATAGCGCTCCGAGGCGTCGAGCCAGGGATCGGGCGTGAGCTGCTTGAAGCCCAGCGACACGCGCTGCTTCTCGCGGTCGAACTTCAGCACCTTCACCTGGATCTGGTCGCCCACCTGTACCAGGTCGCGCGGATGCGTCAGGCGTCCCCACGACATGTCGGTAATGTGCAACAGACCGTCAATGCCGCCCAGGTCAACGAATGCGCCATAGTTGGTCAGGTTCTTCACCGTACCCGTCAGGATCGAGTCTTCGCTCAACTGCTCTAGCGTCTTGGTCCGCTTCTCGCCCTGCTCTTCTTCCAGCAGCTGCTTGCGCGAAGCCACGATGTTGCCGCGCTTCTTGTTCAGCTTGATGATGCGGACTTCGAGATCGGTGCCTTTGAGCGCGTCCAGATTGCGCACCGGACGCAAATCAACTTGCGAGCCCGGCAGGAACGCGCGAGCGCCAAGGATGTCGACCGTCAGGCCGCCCTTGATGCGATCGATAATGCGCGCCTTGACCGGAGCTTTGTCGTTGTAGGCTTTCTCAATCTCGTCCCAAGCCTTCAGGCGCTGCGCCTTGTGGTACGAGAGGTTGATGTAGCCCTCTTCGCTGTGTCCCTGGTCGCGAACCACGGGAATTTCTTCTCCCGGCTGCACGGACACATTGCCCTCGGAGTCGGTGAATTCGGCGACGGGGACAACCCCCTCAGACTTGTAGCCGATGTCCACGACAACGAACTGCGGCGTGATCTTCAGAACGGTGCCCGTAACGATCTGTTCGTCGTTCAGGGCGGCTTCGGTTTGCGCCTGTTCCTGTTCGAAGGACTCCAGCGCGGTGGCGAAATCTTCCATTGACGGTTCTTTTTCAGACCGAGGCGCGGCTGCAGCCACAGGCTCAGCGCTAGTGGGATGAGTGCTGGTATGAGTAGTTTGGGCGGTCGGGTGCTGCTCGGCCGTACCGGATTCTTCAGTTGGGGTGGTCGGAGTATCGTTAAGGGTTTCTTCGAGAGACATTGATTTGAGTTCGAGCCCAGCAATCTTGGAGATCGATGGGGAGCCTGGCCAATACGGACTGCTGGCTTGAGTCTTCAGGTGTTATTTCCCCGTACTCGGGGGATGTCGGACAACCCAGCGGCCGGATCCCGAGCAGTAGGCCCCCACTTCCCGAGACTCTTTGACTATAACAATCGCTTCTAAGCAGTGTCAAACGCGTAAGTCTAAGCAGGGCGCTATTTTCCCGTATTTTTACCTGCCGTTCAATTGCCGCGTTATCAGCTTTCGTGCCTTCGCGCTCCCCCACCGTTTGGGGATGCCGTGGCGCTTTGGTACTCTGCCAGCAATGGATTACATCTGGACCCCATGGCGCTACGCTTATGTCACCACCGTCGACCAGGTGGCGGATTGCATTTTCTGTGTTCTGCAGAATCTGGGCGATGACCAGAAGGCCCTCATCGTCCATCGCGGCGAGCACAATTTCATCATCCTGAACGCCTACCCCTACACCTCGGGTCACGCCATGATTGTCCCCTACGCGCATCTGGATCGCCTGAGCAAGCTGCCCGAGCCCGCAACCAACGAAATGATGGCATTCACCCGCCGCCTGGAGGCCGTGATGATCGAGGTCTATCATCCTGATGGCGTCAATCTCGGCATGAACATCGGCAAAGCTGCGGGTGCAGGAGTGGCGGGACACATCCACATGCACCTGCTGCCCCGCTGGGTAGCCGACGCCAACTTCATGACGGTTGTGGGCGAGACCCGGGTGCTGCCGGAATCGCTGGAGGATACGTATCGGCGGCTCAAGGCGAAGTTCTGAGCGCGCCGAAGAGATTGGGTCGGTCCTCCGGGTGGAGCACCGCTTTCAGCGGTGCATTAACGCTGCGTGATTCCGAGGAATTGCCATTTCATCGGAGCCGAACTAATACGGCTGCCGGAGACTGGCTGAACGCCGTTCAAAGCGCTGCCAAAGTCAGAACCGTGACACCTCTTTTTGAATCTGATGTTGGAAGAAGTGATCTTCATTCGAGGATACATAGTCTATGACAGACTGGTTCGCGCGCCCCGTCCTACATGTCAAGGACGTTGAGGCTTCGCTCCGCTTTTACGTTAACCGGCTCGGCTTCACGAGCCCCTGGCCGGGGTGCCGCGGCACAAAGATGAGCTGAAGTCTCGGCTCAGGTTGCGCCAGCAAGATGGAGTTCGACAAACGCAGCCCCGGAGGGGCGGCATATCCTAGCCCAGTACGCAGCGAGCGAAGTGCTGGGTAAGCTGTGAATGAATCCCGAGTCCCGCGATGCGGGACGGCACTCTTCCGCGAGGACGTGAGTCCGAGCGTTTCTTAAGCTCGTTATGATAAGCCCTGTTATGGTTTGCTAAACAGTCCGAGAGCAGCCAGGAGGAAGATGGCTGAGCGCCTTCTTCGGATAGGTTTCGACTGGGCCTGATTACGCCCGCTATTCTCTACTCGTCAATTAAGATGTTCTTGGCGCTCTCGATGCAAGCGGCTTGCATGGTCCTCGGCTTCTCAGGGCTCCAATGGACACACCTCCGCGAAGACGCGGCTGTGTGTGAGCCGAAATACACGCTGGGCGGAGTGCTGGGTAAGCTGTTAATGAATCCCGAGTCCCGCGATGCGGAACGGCACTCTTCCGCGAGGACGTGAGTCCGAGCGTCTTTGAAATAGCGATCAGGGCTGCTTCGCAAACGATCTCCCAACCATACTGACGGTGACTCACATCACGACCAAGCTTTGCCCTTAGTGGTGTAATGGCCTGTTCTATAAAGGGGAATGTCAAGAGAAACACTTCTCCCACGACCGGAAGGGGAGGAGATTTCCTTGACTTCCAGCCCCTGTGCGCTGGGCGACACATTCTGCAGTGGTACGGACCTCACCTCTTCGCCTTTCAGCATTTCTTATGTGCGCTGCAACGACGCCAATCGGTTTGCGAAACTTAGCAAGCGTTCCCGTTGTACGGTGTCAACCATGGTTCTATCTGGGGCTCGTGGCCTACGGCTTTTTCGGGTTATCCGAGGGGGCATAGGGTTCAACACAGAGACTGGGTGTCAAAGGCACCATGTCTACAGGCCATCGTCATACTCACCCTCGAACCCGAGCGTCTCTCAGAACCGGCTGGTCGTCCTCCGCAAGGATCGGCGAGAGGCAGAGGTTCTTTCGCAGAGACGCTCAAGCTGCTTGCTGTTTCAGTTTCTCAGCGTCGAAGCTTTCTCCCTTCTTCCAAAGTGTCAGCGTAATCGCTGCAATCTTCCGGGCCAGCGTGAGACGAGCCATGGCTGGTTTCATCCCCTTCGCCAGCAATCCCAGGTAGAACTCGCGGAACGGTCCGGGACGCATGCTCGCCATGGTGGCCGTAGCCTTGAACAGACCTTTCAGATCATGGTTGTGGTCTTTGTTCAAGCCGCGAATGGAAACCAGTTTCTTTGAGCGCCGCAGTTGGCCTTCGTTGTAGCCGTACTCGCCGCTGGTGCGAATCTCTAATGCCAGTCCGCCGTAGGCCCACAGCTGCCGCTTGGTGCGAAAACGATGTGGCGTCTGCAACAGCGCGATCAGCAGCGCCGCCCGGATCGGCCCCACGTAGGGAATCCCGCAGCTTGTTGCTGATGGAATGCTTACGACTTTCTACTTAGAGGTCATGCCGAGCTACCCGGCACAAGCGTTGCATCGCATCCAGCTGCTCATAGAGTCGCTCGGCGCGGCGGCGAACACCTGGTTGCTGAAGCTTCTCCAACCACTGAGCTCGATGCCGGATGTAGTAGACGTCTCGTCCTGCACACGCAATCGCCCAACTGCGATACAGCGCTTTCAGCCGGCTCATTACCCGGATCTGATCTTCCACAATCGTCAGATAGCTCCGCGCCAGTTCGCGCAGCATTCGCACTCCCGTCTCGCCGTGGTAAACCGACTTCAGATGGTTGCCACGCAATAACTCCGCCAGCTTACGGGCATCGATGCGGTCGCTCTTGCTTCCCACTTTCAACAGAGCGTTTTTACGTGGGTTGCATACCACCAGATGAGTGACGTGAGGCTTCACCACATCGTACAGCCAGGCCGCCCAGGTGCCCTCTTCAAAGGTCACTGACAAGTTGCCGCGCAGCCCGCTTAGGAACTGCAATAGGGTTGAGGCTTTGGTCTCCAGAATCGATTCCATCACCAGCTTGCCGCTGGCATCCATGACCGCTACCGAGATCGTTGCTTGATGAATATCCAGCCCAATATACTTTTCGCCAGTCACTAGGGTGCTCCTTTCGTACGCGATGAGGTCCGCACTCACAACCTACCCCAAAGGGCGCCCTTTTATAATGCGTTTACAACCTTTATCTGGTTACGTCGCCCCGCTCTTTGCTCCCTTCGTTCGCCAGCTGCTCTAACTGACGAATCAATCGGGGCGGGTTTGTTTGCCGCCTGCCCGCATTGCGAAGATGATGTAGTAACTTACCTTTTTCTTGCCATCGAGAGGAAACTTCACTGACATCGGACCGAACTCCCGTCGTTTCGCGTAATCCGCGAGAAATTTGGGGTCGTCATTCAATTCGGCCGCGTATGCCGCGCCAGCCTTGGGTTCAGGGCAGCTTCCATAATATCCGCTACAGAAGATCGAGATGTCGAACACTTCCCCTGTAGTTGTAGTCAGTAGGGCCCTCACCGTAGTGCCTTTAACTTTGGTTGTACCAGCTGAGAGATTGTTCCACCGACATTGCGTCACACTACTGGCACTTCCTCCGGTGTCGGTGGACCCATCAGGACACGGGGATGAACTCGGCGTCGTGATAGTGGTCAATGCGCTCCAAGCGCCGCCTGATGACGCTGTGACATCTTCCGTTACGCTGGAAGGTCACAGTGAGCGTCGCATTGCGACGGGCAGCAAACGCATAGGTTGCACTCACTGTTAGGAGTAGAGCGAGCAAACGACTCGATGTGCGGCTCCGCACGGCAATACAGATGCGCATAAATAAAGGGACATAATGATCAACAAAAAGAAGCCAGATGGGGTCGGATTAGCTCCGGGTGGCATTGCATTTCAGTGAAAACGCGGGTAAGGGTGGCCAGTAACTCGGAGGGGTGAGAGAAG
>Ga0209656_10001343_pt1 | contig 16031 bp, 18 predicted proteins | sample BogFormECP12_OM2_FD_188239 | JGI IMG/M metagenome (GOLD analysis project Ga0209656, IMG submission 188239) | Bog forest soil microbial communities from Calvert Island, British Columbia, Canada - ECP12_OM2 (SPAdes) (version 2) | ecosystem: Environmental > Aquatic > Freshwater > Wetlands > Bog ... | reverse complement strand
GTCACGGTCGTCCATCGCGGCTGGGACAGCGTGCCGGACGAGCATGTTGCCCGTCACGGCTTCCCTGACGCGATCTTCCTGCGCCGGTACGGTGAATGGTGGCAGGTTTTACTCGCGCGGTTGCGCGAACACGGCCCTTAATTTACCTCGCGCCGTTCCTGAGGCCCGGTGCCGCGTTCTCAGACCGGGGGAAGCGCGCTGCGCGTTGATACGAAGCCTCGGAAACTCAGAGCGCGCTGTTGAAGGATCAATCCTCCCGCCGTGGTGGGCATGTAGGCTTCTGTGGTAGGGTGGCTGCCGTTGCAACTAGAGCACGTCTAAGCTATCGCCGTCCGGGAACGAATTGAGCATTCGGCGTGCGGCTAAATGGCCGCTCTGGGTCTCGCGAGCCGCCCAAGAGGGACTTTACGACGGTATTTCGATTACAAAACCGTCGTGAGCGGGTCGCATCTCTTTTGCTTCGGCTTGGGTTACAGCGCGCTGGCGCTCGGCCGTCGGCTCGCCGCGTCGAGGTGGGTCGTGACCGGCACGTGCCGTAGCACCAAGAGACAGGCTCTACTGCGCAGATCCGGCTTTCCCGCCGTACTCTTCGACCGCAACCGGCCGGTCGAGGCAGCTGCGCTGAACGGGGTCACCCACCTCCTCGTTTCGGTTCCGCCGGATGCCGCGGGCGATCCGGTACTCGCCCTGCACGGCAACGGCATCGCGGCGCTGTCGGGGCTTTCCTGGCTCGGCTATCTATCGACGACCGGAGTCTACGGCGATCGCGGCGGCGGCTGGGTCGACGAGACCGCCCAACTGCTGCCGACCGGCGATCGCGGCCGTCGCCGAGCCGCCGCGGAAACGAGTTGGCTCGATCTTTGGCGCGACCGCGGCGTGCCGGTTCACATCTTCCGGCTCGCCGGCATCTACGGCCCCGGCCGCAGCGCCTTCGATGCATTGCGTGCCGGCGCCGCAAGACGCATCGACAAACCCGGCCAGGTCTTCTCGCGCATCCATGTCGAAGATCTGGCGGGCGTGTTGCTCGCCTCGATCGAGCGACCCCGGCCCGGTGCCGTCTATAATGTCTGCGACGACGACCCGGCACCACCCGAGGCGGTCGTCGCGCATGCCGCTCGACTCCTCGGGATGGAGCCGCCGCCGCTCGTACCCCTCGAGGCCGCCCCGCTCTCGCCGATGGCGCGCAGCTTTTACGACGACAACAAGCGGGTGTCGAACCGCCTGATCAAGACCGAGCTCGGGGTCACCCTTCGTTATCCGGATTATCGCACCGGGTTGGCGGCGATCCTGGCTGAGGGGACTTGCCCAATAACGCAGCATCCGGCATCGTTTGGCGAGAAGATAACCCCGGCCTAAGGAGGAAATGCTAGATGGCGACTTACGACGTTCTAATCCTGGGGGCGTCCTACGGGTCGCTTCTGGCAACCAAGCTGCTGTTCGGCGGTCACAAGATAACGATGGTGTGCCTCCCTGCGGAGGTCGAGGCGTTCAACAGCGAGGGAGCTCGCATCCGCCTGCCGATCCGTGGCAGGAAAGACCCGATCGAACTCGACTCGCGCAAATTGCCGGGCAAGTTGTCGGCGGCCGGCCCCAGCGCGGTCGACCCGTCCGACTACGATCTCGTCGTATTGGCGATGCAGGAGCCGCAATACCGCTCGCCCGGCGTGCGCGAATTGCTCGACGCGGTGGCGCGGAAGAAGGTGCCCTGCATGTCGATCATGAACATGCCGCCATTGCCCTACCTGAAGCGCATCCCCGGCTTGGCGACCGACGCGTTGCGGTCCTGCTACACCGATGCGAGCGTGTGGGACAATTTCGAGCCGGGGCTCCTGACCTTGTGCAGTCCGGACCCGCAGGCGATCCGTCCGCCGGGCGAAAAGATCAACGTGCTGCAGGTGACGTTACCGACCAACTTCAAGGCGGCCCGCTTCGCCTCCCACACCCACACCGCGATACTGCACCAGATGCAGGCGGATATCGAAGCGGCCCGCCACGATCCCGGCGACGGAGCGGTCGAGCTGCCGGTCAAGCTCAAGGTGCACGACTCGATCTTCGTCCCGCTCGCCAAATGGGCGATGCTGCTGACCGGCAACTACCGTTGCGTGACGCCGGACCGTGCCATCGACATCAAGGATGCTGTGCACAGCGACCTCGCCGCGTCGCGCTCGGTCTACGATTGGGTGTGCGGGGTGAGCGAAAAGCTGGGAGCGTCGTCGAACGATCTGGTGCCGTTCGAGAAATACGCCAGCGCCGCAATGGACCTCGTCCGGCCATCCTCTGCCGCGCGGGCATTGTTTGCCGGCGCACCCAACATCGAGCGGACCGACCGGCTGGTACAGACGATCGCGGCGCAATACGGCATGCGCAACGCCGTCGTCGATCAGACGGTGGCGACAGTCGACGCCCGGCTCGCGGCCAATCGCAAGGCTGCCGCCTGACGCCTGCCATCTTGGCGCCAATATCGCCATATATCCTGTGAGCCAGGATCGACCGAACCGGGGCGGCGAAAAAGCCGCTTCCCGGTTATTTCCCGGTTAGGTCGTTTGTTTCCCGGTTGCGAAGCGAATAACTCCCGGTTTGCCGAACCCGGAAAAAGATTCTAAACGACTGATTAGAAAGGATTTTCGATCGGATTTCGGGGTGGCGCGAGAATTTGACCGGGTATTTCCCGGCGAAACCGGGAAATTGGGGGCTTCTGCGAATGTGGCACCGACGGCATTGACCGTCGCGATGTTGCGCTGCATCATACCGCAAGCGGGCGGAGATCACTGAGAAACTGGCCGCCCGTGCTGCGCGAGCGAAGAAACGCGAACAGGTCGAGGGGGATCAGCGAAAGAAGCGCCTGAAGGCGGTTTTGGAGGTCGGCGGCCGATCGGGTGACGGTCGCCGGCGGCAGATGCGTCATGCGCAATCCGGGAGATGTCTGCTATGGCCAAAACCACCGATCTGCCTCAGCACCTTGTTATGCGCGGGGAGCTGAGGCCCGGCTATGAGAAGGTGCTGACGCCGGCGGCGATCGCCTTCATTGCCGGGCTCGAGCGCAAATTCGGTGCGGAGCGGCGGCGCCTGCTCACCCGCCGCGCCGAGATCCAGAACCGGCTCGATAGCGGGTGGAAACCCGATTTCCTGCCCGACACCGGGGCGATCCGCGATGGCGACTGGCGGGTGGCACCCATCCCGCGCGACCTCCAGGACCGCCGTGTCGAGATCACCGGTCCGACCGATCGCAAGATGGTGATCAACGCGCTGAATTGCGGGGCCGATGTCTACATGGCCGATTTCGAGGACGCGACCACGCCGAGCTGGGACAATCTGATCGAGGGGCAGGCGAACCTCGGCGACGCGGTGCGCCGGAAGATTACCTTCGACGACCCGGAAACCGGCCGCCACTATGTGCTGAACGACAAGACTGCGGTGCTGTTCGTTCGCCCGCGCGGCTGGCACCTTCCGGAAAAGCACGTTCTCGTCGACGGCGAGCCGATGTCCGGCGCCTTGTTCGATTTCGGGCTGTTCTTCTTCCACAACGCCAAGGAGCTGCTGGCACGCGGCACCGGTCCCTATTTCTACCTGCCGAAGATCGAGAGCCATCTCGAGGCGCGGCTCTGGAACGATGTCTTCCTGCACGCCCAGGCTAAGCTCGGGCTGCCAAAAGGCACTATTCGCGCGACCGTGCTGATCGAGACGATCATGGCCGCTTTCGAGATGGACGAGATCCTCTGGGAACTCCGCGATCATTCGGCCGGGCTCAACTGCGGCCGCTGGGACTACATCTTCAGCTTCATCAAGAAATTCGCCGAGGACCCGAGTTGCGTGATGCCCGACCGCGGGCAGGTCACGATGACCAGCCATTTTCTCCGCAGCTACAGCCTCTTATTGATCAAGACCTGTCATCGCCGCGAGATCCACGCGATGGGCGGGATGGCCGCGCAGATCCCGATCCGCGATGATCCCGCAGCAAACGACGCGGCGATGGAGAAGGTCCGCTCCGACAAGCGGCGGGAAGCCGGCGACGGCCATGACGGCACCTGGGTGGCGCATCCGGGGCTCGTCGCGATCGCTAAGGAGGTCTTTGACCGCGAGATGCCGCAGCCGAACCAGATCGCCCGCAGGCGCCAGGACGTCCATGTCGCCGCGTCCGATCTACTCGCCGTCCCCAAAGGCTCGATCACGGAGGCCGGATTGCGCCAGAACCTTAATGTCGGACTCGGTTATATCGAGGCCTGGCTGCGCGGCATCGGTTGCGTGCCGCTCTACCACCTGATGGAGGATGCAGCGACGGCCGAGATCAGCCGCGCCCAGGTCTGGCAGTGGATCCGGCACGGCGCGAGGCTCGAAGACGGCCGCGTGATAGACACGACGCTGTACCGTGTGGTCCTCGACGAGGAGCTCGCGAAGCTGCGCGAAACGGCCGCGGACGGCAGCCGCTACGATGATGCGGCGAAGCTCTTCCGCGATCTGGTCGAACTCCCGACCTTCCCCGAATTCCTGACCCTGCCCGCCTACGATATGATCACGGCGGATGTTGCCTAGAATGCAGCGCGTCAGCAGGAGGTGTTGTCGCCGCCGCTGAAGTCTTGATCCGAGCTGAAATCCTGGTTGCCCGAGTCGTAGTCCTGGCTCGAATAGTCCTGGTCGCCGCCGGCCCCGCCGGGATCGAAGCCGCCGCTCGAATAATCGCTTCCGGCGCCGGCGTCGCCGCCCGAGAAATCACTGCCGGCGTCGCTGCCGTAATAGTTGTTGCCGACGCTTTCGCCGAGACCCGGCGTCATTCCAGCGCCCATCAGCCCGCCGGCGTAATGGTTGCCGAACAGCGACTCGATTCCCTGGAACAGTAGCGCGCCGCCCGCGACCCCCGCCGCGGTTGCCGCCGCCGAGCGCAGGAAGCCGCCGCCGCCCATCCCGCCACCCATGAACCCCCCACCTGCGGCCGGCTGGCCGTAGCCGGGTTGCGCGTAGGGCTGCGCCGGCGGTGCCGCGGCTACCTGAGGCGCCCGCGTCCATGGGCCGGCGGCTGGGGCGCCGGCGGCGGGTGCCGGTGGACGGGAGCCGAACAGACCGCCGAGGAAACTCGTCACCGTCGGCTTTGCCGCCTGTTGCGCGTCGGCGAGCTGCTTCTCCAGATCGGCGATCCGGTTCTGCGCGTTGTGCAGGCTCAGATCCTGAATCAGCACGGTTTGGACGAGGTAGTAGGGGGCGTCCGGCTGCTCGGCCATCGCCTGGTGGATCAGCGCATCGGCCTCGGGATCCTTGGGCTGACCGCCAGCGTTTTTCAGGCGCGCGAGCAGGGTCGTGATCAGGTCTTTTTCCTGGGGTGTCATGAATGCCTCGTGAAGAGCATCAGCGCCTGCAACCCGCGAGGGTTGGTACGCCGCGCTAGATGTGGGTAGCAGGGCAAGCCGATCAATGACCCTACCCCCTCAGAGGCCGCGCTGGCCCATCGCGAGGAACTTCTCTCGGCGCTGGCTGCGCAGCACACTCCCGTCGAGGCCGAGCAGAGGGCGCAATGCCTCGTCGATCGCCTCGCCGAGCTGTTCGACGGCTTCCTTCGGTAGCCGATGCGCCCCACCCAGTGGTTCGGGCACGACGCGGTCGACAACCCCCAATCGCAAGAGATCCTGGGCCGTCAGTCGCAGCGCCTCCGCCGCCTCCTCGGCGTGCCCGCCATCTCGCCACAGGATCGCGGAGCAGCCTTCGGGGGGGATGACCGAATAGATTGCGTGCTCCAACATCAGTACCGTATTTCCCGCCGCGAGCGCGATCGCACCCCCGGATCCGCCTTCGCCGATGACCGAGGCGACGAGGGGGACCTTTATATCGAGGCACGTCTCAATGGCGCGCGCGATCGCCTCGGCCTGGCCGCGCGCCTCGGCGTCGATTCCGGGAAAGGCGCCGTTGGTGTCGACAAAAGTCAGGACGGGGAGACCGAAGCGGTCGGCGAGGCGCATCAGCCGGCGCGCCTTGCGATAGCCTTCGGGCTTGGCCATGCCGAAATTGTGCCGCAGCCGCGCCGGCGTGTCGGCCCCCTTCTCGGTGCCGAGCGCCAAAATGCTACGCCCGCGGAAGCGGCCGATGCCGCCGATGATCGCCGCATCCTCGGCAAAGGCGCGGTCCCCGGCGAGGGGTACGAACTCGGTAATCAGCCCGCCGATGTAATCGAGACAGTGCGGCCGCTCCGGGTGCCGCGCCACCTGAACCTTCTGCCACGGTGTCAGCCGAGCGTATGTCTGGCGCAGCAGTCGGTTGGCGGTATTTTCGAGGCGGCCGACCTCGTCGGCGATGTTGAGCTCGCTGTTGGCGGAGAGGTGACGCAGCTCTTCGATCTTGCCTTCGAGTTCCGCGATCGGCCGCTCAAAATCCAGGAATTGCCGGATCATTTGCGGCGTGCGAGGGGATGTGCGGTTTCCACCAGCTTGCGCAGCCGGTCGGTCAGGACATGAGTGTAGATCTGCGTCGTGGCGATATCGGCGTGGCCGAGCATCTGCTGAACGCTGCGCAGGTCGGCGCCGTGGTCGAGGAGATGGCTGGCAAATGCGTGGCGCAATACATGGGGCGACAGGCGTTGCGGATCTAGGCCGGCCCTGACCGCCAGCTCTTTCAAAAGCTGACCAGCGCGCTGTCTCGTCAAATGCCCGGCGCGGCCGCGTGACGGGAAGAGCCAGCGGGAAGGTCGTGAACCGGGTAGAAAGCGGTCGCGGCACGCGAGATAGCCGGTAAGAGCAACCCGGCTCGGCTCGCTGAGCGGCACGACGCGCTCCCTCCCGCCCTTGCCTGACACCACGAGAAACCGCGGGTCCCGCTGTGCTGCGGCGAGCGGCAACGTCACCAGTTCTGAGATCCGCAGACCGGTCGCATAAAGCATCTCGATGAGGCAAACGAGGCGAACTCCCTCGTCCCCGGTCCAAGTGCGGGCGGCGGTGATCAGTCCCTCGACCTCGGTTTCCGAAAGCATCTTCGGCAGCAGGCGGCCGAGACTTGGCGTATCGAGCCCCACCGTCGGATCGTCCCGTCGGATGCCGTCGATCACCAGGAACTTGTAGAACTGTCGCATGGCTGAAATGCGGCGGGCCAGCGTTCTTGGCCCCAACACCGTCTGGGCCGCGAGATATGCGTGCAGGACGGCCTCGTCGGCAGCCTCGAGTGGCAGCCCGCGGGCGACGAGAAACTCGGCGAGATCGGACAAATCGCTGCGGTAAGCGGCCAAAGTCAAAGGAGCGGCCCCGCGTTCGGCGGCCACCATCTCAAGAAACGCCTCGAGATGTTTCGAGACCGGCGCAGCGCGGCGATGTAGGCGGATGCGGCGCTTGTCAGAGAGGTCGGTCACTTGGGGAAGCGCGCATCGGGCAGGACCTTTTCGACCGGCGCGGAGGGTGCCGGGGGGTTCCACAGCGCGAGAAAGACCCCGCCGCCGATCAACAGCAGGGCGATCATGACGACAAATGCGATAGTGACCTTCCCCATCCCGGACTCGTGTTTCCTTCGCGGATTGCCGGATTAGGTCTGCGCCGATTGACGACCGGGCCGCAAGATATGCTAGTACCCTTCCGACGCGAGGGGAAAAAGAGCGGCGAGAGCTTAGGGGGTCCGTGTGGAGATTGACGCGGTGGTAGCGCAGCGGCGAGCGGTTCCCGCGGGCCGCTTTGTTCCATGCCGAACCATCGTTCTTGTCGGTTTGATGGGCGCGGGGAAATCCAAGATCGGCCGGCGACTCGCGGCGCGGCTCAATCTGCCGTTTTTCGATTCGGATCATGAGATCGAGGTGGCTGCTGGCGAAAACATCGAGGAGATTTTTGCCAATCGCGGAGAGCAGGTGTTCCGCGACGGTGAGCGCCGGGTCATCGCCCGGCTGCTCGCCCAACCGGTCCATGTGTTGGCCACCGGCGGCGGCGCCTTCATGGACGAGGCGACCCGGCGCATGATCGATCGGCGCGGGGTTTCGCTGTGGCTGCGCGCCGAGCTCGACGTTCTGGTATCGCGTGTGTCGCGTCGCAGCGACAGGCCGTTGTTGAAGTCTGGCGACCCCAGGGCGATCCTCGGCGAGTTGATCGAGCAGCGCTATCCGGTCTATGCCGAGGCAAATGTGCTCGTCGACAGCGGCGAGGGATCGCCGGAAACGACAGTGACTCGTGCCATCGCGGCGCTGGCCGACTGTCCGCTCGCAACCACGCCGCCGCAGGTGGAGAGCGAAAAGTGACCAGCGAAGTCGAGCGGCTGCGGGTCGAGCTTGGCGACCGCTCCTATGAGATTTTCGTCGGGCCGCGATTGATTGAGGGTGCCGGCCGCGAAATCCTGCCACTGTTGCGCCGCCGCCAGGTCGTGATCGTATCCGACGAGACCGTCGCCGGGCATTGCCTCCCCAGGCTGCGTGACAGCCTCAGCGAAGCCGGGATCGTGCATCATACGGTGCTGCTGCCGGTCGGCGAGGAGACCAAGGATCTCGATCATTTCGGCCGCTTGGTTGAAGAGATCCTGGCGGTCGGCATCGAGCGCGGGACGATGCTGGTGGCGCTCGGCGGGGGGGTCGTCGGAGACATCACCGGCTTTGCCGCAGCGACATTGTTGCGCGGCATCGACTTCGTGCAGATCCCGACAACGCTGTTGGCCCAGGTCGACAGCTCGGTCGGCGGCAAGACCGGGATCAACACCCGCTTGGGCAAGAATCTGATCGGCGCCTTCTACCAGCCCCGATTGGTCCTCGCCGATGCCACGGTCTTGTCGACCCTGCCGCATCGCGAGCTTCTCGCCGGCTACGCGGAAATCGTCAAATACGGTCTCATCCGCGATGCGGAGTTCTTCGTCTGGCTCGAAGCGGCGGGTCGTGCGGTCTGTGACCTGGCGCCGGCGCCGTTGCGCCGTGCGGTGATGACGAGTTGCGCGATGAAGGCCGACATCGTCGCCTCGGACGAGCGCGAGGAAGGCGACCGCATGCTGTTGAATTTCGGTCACACCTTCGGGCACGCTCTGGAGACGGAGACTGGGTTCAGCGCGCGGCTGCTGCACGGTGAGGCGGTCGGGCTCGGCATGGTCCTGGCCTTCGACTTGGCCGCGCGCTTGGGTCTCGCCGCGCCGGAGGAGTCGGGGCGGGTGCGCCGTCACCTAGATGAGATGGGCCTGCCGACACAGCTCTCGGCGATCGGATTAGCGGGCATACCCGGCGATCGCCTAATCGCGCACATGAGCAAAGACAAAAAAGTTCGCGACGGCCGCATCACACTCATTCTGCCTCGGCAAGTCGGCGAGGCATTCGTGATGAAGGACGCGCCGGTCGACGAGCTCCGAGATTTCCTCGACGGTGCGGCGTAACCGCCCGTCTCAGCGTATGTCCTCGTCCGGCGCGAGCGTCGTCAGCGACAAGGCATGGACGCGGGCCGCGAGTTCTTCAGCTAGTGTCTGATACACGAGGCGCTGCCGGGCGACCCGGCTCTCACCAATAAAGGCCGCGGAGACGATCGTAATCGAGAAATGCGTCTCCCCCTCCGGCCGCGCGCCCTCGTGTCCGGCGTGGCGGTACGAATCGTCGCTGATCTCGAGCCGGATCGGGGTGAGCCGCTCGGTCAACTTGGCGCGGATCGTGTCGGCGACGGGCATTTCACCGAGGTGATCAGAGTGGCCCGGTTTTCAAGTGGCGGGGCCCCAGCAAACATCGGTCAGGAAGCGGCCGAGATCCTCGACGACATGGTGAATGTGATCGCCCTCTGAACCCGCAGCGGCCCAGTCGACCGGGTTGCGGACCCAAGCCGTAGTCATGCCCAACGCGGCGGCCGGGACGAGGTTCTTGGCCATGTCTTCGATCATCAGCGCGGTGAGGGGGGCCACCTGATGCCGCCGCAACAGCTCGTGATAACCGGCGAGCGCCGGTTTTGGTTCGTAGCCGGCGGCGGCGATGTCGAAGATGCCGCAAAACGACTCCGCGATGCCGAGATGATCGAGCAGCTGCTCGGCGTGGTGCAGCGAGCCGTTGGTGTGGACGATCTTGCGTCCGGGCAGGGCCGCCAGCGCCGTGACGAGAAGGGGGTCGCGGGGCACGCAGGATAGGTCGATCTCGTGCACATAGGCGAGAAAATCGTCAGGGTCGATCCGATCGACCGTCATCAACCCGCGCAAGGTCGTTCCGTGCTCGCGGAAATAGGTCTTTTGCGTCGCGAGCGCCGCCTCCGGCGAGAGATCCAGGCGATCGGCGATGAAGCGCGTCATCCGCGCATGGATCTGGTCGAAAAGCCGACAAGCGACCGGGTAAAGCGTGTTGTCTAGATCGAAGATCCAGGTCTCGATCTCGCCCAAGGGCCGGCCCGAGGCGGTGGTCATCGGGACCGTCCTAGCCGGCTCGGATCAACGTTCCCGGCCCCGCCCCGGTGAAGAGCTCGAGCAGGATCGCATGCGGCACGCGTCCGTCGAGGATCACTGCCGCCTCGACACCGCCATCCACCGCGCCGAGACAGGTTTCGACCTTAGGGATCATGCCGCCGTTGATGATACCTTCGGCAATCATCCGCCGGGCCCCAGAGGCCGAAATCTCCGAAATCAGCTTCCTGTCGGCATCAAGCACGCCGGCGACATCGGTCAGCAGCAGCAACCGTGTCGCCTTGACCGCGGAGGCGACGGCGCCGGCGACCGTGTCTGCGTTGATGTTGTAGGTCTCGCCTCCCGAGCCGACGCCAATCGGCGCGATGACCGGGATGATATCGGACTGCTTGAAGGTATCGAGCACTCCGGCGGCAATCTTCTGCGGCTCACCGACAAAGCCAAGATCGATCTCGGTTCTGATCCCGCCCTCGACCCGGGTGCGAGCCACCTTCCTTGCCTCGATCAGTCCGCCATCCTTGCCGCTGAGCCCGATCGCGCAGCCGCCCTCGGCATTGATCGCCGAGACGAGCTGCTTGTTGATCGTCCCGGCGAGAACCATCTCGACGACCTCCATCGTCTCGCGGTCGGTAACCCGCAACCCGTCGACGAAGCTGCTCTTGATCCCGAGCCGCTCCAGCATCTGGCCGATCTGCGGCCCGCCTCCGTGGACGACGATCGGATTGATGCCGACCTGCTTCAGCAGCACGACGTCGCGCGCGAACCAATCGCCGGCTGTAGAATCGCCCATCGCGTGGCCGCCGTACTTGAGGACCAGCGTGCGGCCGGCATATCGGCGCATATACGGCAGCGCCTCTGCCAGGACCGCCGCCTTGGCCACGGGATCGGGGTTCGGGATCGCGGAAGACAAAGGGAGGTTCGCGCCTGCGCTCATCGAGGTGCGTACTCTATCGCGGTCGCGCCGGCACCGCCACGGTCGGCGGAAAGCGCAAAGCTGCCTAGCGACGCGCGCAAGGCCGCGATGCCGCGGCGCTCCAACGCACTCGTCAGGTGGATTTCGGGGTGCGCCGCCGGGTGGGTCGCCAGCTCGGCGGCGGTCCGCTCCGCGATCAGCGCGAGTTCACCTGATCCGACCTTGTCGGTCTTGGTCAGGACAATCTGGTAGGAGACCCCCGAAGCATCGAGCAGGCGCATCAGCGGATGGTCTATCTCCTTGATGCCGTGCCGTGAATCGACCAACACGCAGACCCGGCGCAATGCCGTGCGGGTCTCGAGATAGCGGCGCAGCAGGGCAGTCCAGCGCCCGATCTCGGTTCTCGGTGCTTCGGCATAACCGTAGCCCGGCAGATCGACGAGCATCAACCGTGCGTCGAGATCGAAGAAGTTGATCTGCCTGGTGCGGCCGGGCGTGTTGGAGGTTCGCGCGAGCGCTCGGCGCCCGGTTAGCGCGTTGAGGAGGCTCGACTTGCCGACGTTCGAACGCCCGGCGAAGGCAACCTCGGGCAAGTTGTCACGGGGCAGCGCAGACGCTTCGGCAGTGCCGGTGATGAACCGGGCTTCGCGGGCGAAGAGCCGCCGTCCGACTTCCACCAAGTCAGGATCGACCAACCGTGCGGGAAAGATTTCCGCCGGGATCTCCGCTGGCTCCGCTATCGCCATAGCCCGGTCAGGCGGCACCAGCGCGGCGCATGATCGTCCATTGCTGAGCGATGCTGAGCAAATTGTTCCACGCCCAGTAGATGACCAATCCAGCAGGGAAGGCGGCCAGCATGTAGGTGAAGACGATCGGAAGGAGCATAAACATTCGCGCCTGGACTGGATCGACCGGCTGCGGGTTGAGCTTTTGCTGCAGGAACATCGTCAGGCCCATGATCAGCGGCCAAGCGCCGATCATAAGGATGTGCGGCGGGGCGAACGGTAGGAGGCCGAAAAGGTTGGCAAAGGATGTCGGGTCCGGCGACGATAGATCGTGGATCCAGCCGAAGAACGGCGCGTGCCGCATCTCGATCGTCACGAACAGCACTTTGTAGAGTGAGAAGAAGACTGGGATCTGGATGACGATCGGCAGGCAGCCGGCCAGCGGGTTCGCGCCGACGCGCTTGTAGAGCGCCATCATCTCCTGCTGCTGGCGGGCCTTGTCGTCGGGGAATCGCTCACGGAGTTTCTGGATCTCGGGCTGCAAGAGCTTCATCTTGCTCATTGCGTTATAGGATTTGTTGGCGAGCGGAAAGAACAGCAGCTTGGCGCACAAGGTAAGCAGCAGGATCGCCAGCCCGAAATTGCCCAACAGCCTGTCGAAAAACTGGAGTGTCAGAAAGATCGGCTTGGTCAGGAAGTAGAACCAACCGAAATCGATCGCGTGGTCGAAGAGGGAAATCCCGGAGGCTTCGTAGGCATCGAGGAGGTTGACCTCCTTGGCTCCCGCGAAGAAGCGGGCGGAGGACTCCGCAGTGCCTTCGGGCGCGATCGTCACTTCGGGCCCGAGATAATCGGTCTGATAGCGATCCACCCCGCCGTCGATCGTGTGCGTGAAGCGCGCTTTGAGCGCGTCGCTCTGCGGCGGGATGAGCGCGGTCAACCAGTATTTGTCGGTAAAGCCGAGCCAGCCGCCGCTCGACCCATAATCGAGTGGTTTGTCGGGCGCGAGCGAGGAATACTTTACCTCCTGCAGCGAGCCGCCGAGATAACCGATCAGGCCTTCGAACAGGATATAATAGCCGGCAACGTGAGGGGTCCCGGTGCGACTGATTAGCCCGTAGGGCAAGAGCTTGACCGGATCGCTGCCGCTATTGCGGACCGAGTCGCGGACCGTGAACATGTAATTTTTGTCGACGCTGACCGTGCGGATGAAGACGAGTCCCTGCCCGTTGTCCCAGGTCAGATGCACCGGGTTCGTGGGCGTCAAGAGGCCACCCGATGCCGTCCAGCGTGTTTGCGGTCCTGGCACTTTTATGTCCGGGGTCGCGGCGACCCAGCCGAATTCGGCGAGATAGGGGTTCTCCGTCCCCGGCGGCGAGAGCAGCACCACCTCTGGGCTCTTCGGGTCGACCGCCTCATGGTAATCGGCGAGAGTCAGATCATCGAGTCTGGCTCCCAAGAGGTCGATCGAGCCGTGGAGCCGTGGAGTGTCGATCTTGACTCGCGGCTGCTCGGCGATCGCCGCCTCGCGCGTCGCCGCCGCTTGTGCCGGTGCGGCGCCGGGCGCGCTTGTGGAAGTGCCTGGGGCGGCCGCCGGGGTCGCCTGCGCGGTCACCGGCGTTCCCGGCGCGGGCCCGGGGGGCTGGGGCGGCCGCATACGCTCGAACACGAACTGAAAGGCGATCAGAATCGCGACCGAGAGCACAATCGCAATCAAGAGGTTTTTCTGTTCCATCTAGGTCTCAGCGACCGGCGCCCGCGCGCTGTCGGTCGGGTACGGGATCGTAGCCGCTGCTGCCCCACGGGTGGCAGCGGGCGAGCCGCCACAGTGCGAGGCCAACACCGATCAGCGCGCCGTGCCGCTCGATCGCTTCTGCCGCATAATTCGAGCAGGTCGGCAGATAACGGCACGAGGGTGGGAACAGCGGCGAGAGCAAGAGCTGATAAGTCCGGATGACCGCTTGCAAGACCAAACTTGTCACTCTCAGAAGAAGGTGTTGCCGAACCATCTCACTCCTGCTCGGCGGCGCCCGACCGATTTTTCGCCGCGGCATTGCCGATTCGGCGCAGCGCCGCTTCGAGATCGGCGATGAGAGTTTGGTAAGGCCGGTCGGCGGTGCTCGCGCGCGCAATCAACACGTAATCGGTCCCCGACCTACCATCTCGCCGCAAGATCGCGGCCGCCGCAGCCCGCAGCCGCCGCTTCGCACGGTTGCGGGTTACGGCATTGCCGACCTTTCGGCTTGCGGTGAACCCAACGCGCACAGGCGCGCCGTCATCAGACCCGTCCGGCCGCTGCGCCGCTTGCAAGATCAGACCTGGTGTAACCGCTCGGCGGCGCTTGCCGGCGACGCGCAGAAAATCGGCGCGGCTCTTGAGCGTTACAAGCCCCGCCACCCGTCAAATCCCGGGGGACTGGGGTGAGTCGGCTGAGATTGCAGCTTCAAGCGGACAGACGTTTGCGACCCTTTGCCCGCCGCGATGCCAGCACCCTGCGGCCGGCCACGGTCGCCATGCGGGCTCGGAACCCGTGGCGGCGCTTGCGAACGAGGTTGCTGGGCTGGTAAGTGCGCTTCACGGCACCGACTCCGAATTAAAACATCTCTCTGAAGCGGAGGCGGCTATATAGGTGAGCCGTTGTGGCAAGTCAACGGCAGCTCGAAGCGCGTCGCGGGCGGCGGGGTTCTCGGGCACCATGCCGTCGGCTTGGAAGGAGGGGAGAGGCGGCTCATGTTGGATGATGCGGCGGTCGCTGTTGCCGATCGTAACGCCCGAGTGTGGGCAGCTGCCGCTACAGGGCCCATCGTCCCCGGCAGCGAGGCACACAAGGTGGCTTTCTGCCGCATGCTGCTCGACACCCATAATCCCTACAAACCGTCGATCATCGATTGGCCCGCGCTCGATCCCGACGCGCGCAGCCGGCTCGTCAGCTTGCCGATCTGGGACATCGCCGTACAGACCGAGGGCAAGGCGCGCCTGCGCGTTCTGAGCTATGGTGAAACGATTGCCGATCCGTTGCTGCGGCAAGCGGTCGAGCTCGACGGCTTCGAGGAGGGACGGCACAAGGAGGTTCTTTCGAATCTGGTCCAGGCCTACGGTATCCGTTTGGCGCCGGAGCCGGAATATCTCCCCCCGCGGGATCGGGAATGGGCCTTCATGGTCACCGGCTTCAGCGAGTGCATCGACAGCGTCTTTGCTTTTGGCTTGTTCGCGCTGGCGAAGAGCTCGGGGTTTTTCCCGCCCGCCCTTGTCGAAACATTCGAGCCGGTCATGCAGGAGGAAGGTCGCCACATCCTCTTCTTTGTCAATTGGGTGGCGTGGCACCGGCGAAACCTGCCGCTGTGGCGGCGCCCGATATTTTGGGCCAAGATCGCTGCCGTCTGGGCGTTTCTTGTTTGGGAGCGGATCGGCATCGCGCGGGGGTTCGACGCTGCCGGCGATGGGGAGGGGGAAATGGTGCCCCAGGACAACAACTTCACGCTGACGGGCAGCAAGTCTGTTGGTGCTGCCGATCTTTCCATCGGGGCGCTGCTCGATGTGTGCCTGGCCGAGAACGACCGCCGGCTCGCGGGCTATGAGCCCCGGCTGTTGCGGCCGGCGGCGGTGCCTCGCCTCGCGCGCCTGGCCCGCCGCTTCATGCCGCGGTCCGGTTGAGGCGCGGCAACGGCATGAAAGTCGGTTCCGACGAGCACAAGCAGCGGTTCTGCCGCGAGTTTATCGCGAGCCATTGCCAATTCGATCCCGCGAACCTGGCATGGCCCGATCTCGACGCGGCCGCGCTCGGACGGCTGCGGGCCATCCCTTTCTGGCAAGAGGTGCTATACACCGAGCGCCGAGCGGGCGCGATCGTCGCCGCCTATGCCGCGACGATCACTGATCCCCTGGTGCGCGAGGCGGTCATGCTCCAGGGGTTCGAAGAAGCGCGTCATGCCGAGCTACTGCAGTTGATGATTCAGCGTTATGGCGTCGCTGCCGAGGAGCGCCCGCCCGAGCCGCCGAGCGGCAACCTGCTCCGCGCGTTCGCCGATTTTGGCTACGGCGAGTGCCTCGACGCGTTCCTCGGGTTCGGTGTGTTCAAAATCGCGCGCCGGGCC
>Ga0209656_10001341_pt1 | contig 16045 bp, 16 predicted proteins | sample BogFormECP12_OM2_FD_188239 | JGI IMG/M metagenome (GOLD analysis project Ga0209656, IMG submission 188239) | Bog forest soil microbial communities from Calvert Island, British Columbia, Canada - ECP12_OM2 (SPAdes) (version 2) | ecosystem: Environmental > Aquatic > Freshwater > Wetlands > Bog ... | reverse complement strand
CGCTCTTCCGTACGTATCCGGATAACCTCCAGGAGATCTTGAACGAATATTTTGCCATCGCCACGTGTTCCAGTTCGCGCGGATTGCTTTATTGCAGCAATGGCGGAGCCTAGCAATTCGTTTTTCACGATCAGTTCGACTTTCAGTTTCGGGATGAACGGAAGCCCGATAGGACTGTAACAGGGTCGGACTCCGTGATTTGAGGTCCCGTAACCTTTGACCTCGCTAACGGTCATACCCTCTATACCAAGCTCGGCAAGTCCCGACTTTACCTCCTCCAGTTTAAACGGTTTGATGATCGCCTCGATTTTTTTCATGTCGGGTAACCACCCGCCATACCTCCTGAGCGCGGCGTTCCCTAGCCGCTTTAGCCATTAGCTGAAAATGCTGCGAGGAAGTACGACTCCCTCCAAGTCGACTTCCTCGCAAGGTGTTCACGTGCACGCCCACGACTGACCTTACATTCCCTGATCTGCCCTGGTAAAGGCCACCCCCCCTTTGTGGCCGTCCCACGCGAATTAACATTCGGACCTCCCCCGAATGAAGCCATTCGCTAGAATAGCAACCTGCATGCCACCGCTTAAATTTAATTGAACACAGGGGAGGCGGTTCATTCGACCTCGATCCAAACTCGATCTGATGTTTAGAAAGCAACAGGCCGCCCGCTGTCTTTTATCTGCATGTCACAAAATATCCACAATACGTTCCTGTTGATGACGAGGCTCTAATGCGGTACGGAACCCAAAACCGGAAAGTGGTTGTAACTAGATGGTCAATCTGATCATCCCAGATAAATGGCAGCAGGATGCCGTGAGCCTGTTGCGCGATGGAAAAGATGTTGTGGTCCAGGCGCCGACTGGCGCAGGCAAGACCTACATTTTCGAGTTGCTTTACGAGTCGCTTCGCGGACAGGCCGTTTACACGGTTCCCACGCGGGCGTTGGCCAACGACAAGCTGGCGGAGTGGCGAGCGCGCGGCTGGGACGTCGGGATCTCGACGGGAGATCTCGCGGATAACCTGGGTGCGCGGGTCGTCGTCGCCACCCTTGAAACCCAGAAGGGCCGGCTCTTGCGCCAAGAGGGTCCCCGGCTATTGGTTGTCGACGAGTATCAACTCCTGGCGGACCCGGTCCGGGGAATGAATTATGAATTGATCCTTTCACTTGCGCCGCCGGAAACGCAGCTCCTTCTCCTGAGCGGAAGTGTGGCAAACCCGCAGGATGTTGTGACCTGGCTCCGGTCTATCGGACGACCCGCAAAGTTAATTGCGCATGAGGAACGTCCGGTGGCGATCGAAGAAGTGATATTGAGCGATCTGCCTGCGCAGCCACTGAGCGTCGCGAGCGGCTACTGGCCGCGTCTGATTTCCCGCGCGTTGGTGGCCGACCTTGGGCCGGTGTTAATTTTTGCGCCGCGTCGAAGAGCGGCGGAGGAACTCGCCCAGGCACTGACAGGCGCTCTGGCGACGGAAGAACCGCTGGCGCTCAGCCAGGAACAGGCGACGGCTGCCGGGGAGCCGCTTTCCCGGCTGTTGCGACATCGAGTCGCGTATCATCACAGCGGGCTCAGCTACGCTGTCCGGGCGGGAATTATCGAGCCCTTGGCAAAACGGGGTCAGCTTCGAGTGGTGGTCGCGACCATGGGACTCGCCGCCGGAATCAACTTCTCGATGCGATCAGTACTCGTCACCGGGACGCACTACATGGCCGGCAGTTTTCAGCGTCACGTCCGCCCCGATGAATTGTTGCAAATGTTCGGCAGGGCCGGGCGTCGCGGCCTGGACGAAACAGGCTATGCGCTCGTTGCGCCCGAGATTCCCCGGTTGACCGACGCGTTTCCCCTGAAGCTGAAACGGCCTGAGCAGATCGACTGGCCATCGTTTCTGGCTGTGATGCACGCCGCTGCCACTCGCGGGGAGGACCCGTTTCTCAAGGCGCTCGACCTCTTGCGTCGGTTGTTTTCGACGAAGTCACTGACGCTTGGCGTCGAACAATTCTACGTAGGACCCAAGGGGCGTCCGTGCGGTTTGCGCGTCGATGGTGAGCGAGGACGCTTTGTGCGCCGACACGAGGTCGAAATGCAAAACTCGCGTGGAGCGTGGCAGAAACAACCTGCCATCAGTGATACGACGCTAGGGCAGCTCCTTGTCCGAACTGCAAATGGGCGATGTCGCCCCACGCTGACGCTCCCGGCAACACTGGAGAATCTCGGGTTTGGCAACCTCTGCAAAATTCATGTTGGCCCTCGTCATTTCATGTATGGACGCGAAGTGGCGGTTGCGACGGTTGCCGGTGACAATGGGTGGCGTCCAATCAAGTGGCTGCGGAAGCTGCTACGGCAACAGCATCCGCTGGTCGGTGAGAAACCAGCGTTTGGATCGGAAGAGTTGGAACAGACGGTGCTCCCGATCGTGACTAAGCGGATGGGGGGCCAACTATCGGAGTTGATCCACCGCGGAACGCTGCTCCTGGCTCGATTTCGCTTCGATAACGTCAACGCGCGAGGGTACCTGGATGATTCGGGCCGATGGCTCATCGATCCGGAAACGAAACGGGATTATCCGGAAGTTTGCAGGGGCTGCGAATTCCGAATCGAGTGCGAAACAATGGATCTTGGGATGACGCCGGCGCTTACCTGGCGCCAGCTCGGACTGATCAATGAGTCGGGCGAACCGACGCGACGTGGCGTCCTTTTCAGTTTCTTCAACCATGGGGAAGGCCTTGCAATTGCTGCCGCACTCGAACATGCCGACTACCCGGTCGAGGAGCTCGTATTCGACCTCGGCAATCTGCGAGCCGGTCACCGATTCGCGTTGGACGAATCGCAATTTGGCGGCCGCCTTGGGCTGGTTTGTCAGCAGACCTATCTGCGAGCAGATTTTGCCGGGTATCTGGAGATGGGTGTCCCACTCGCGTATGGAGCAGGTGCCTCCGAAGTCATTCGAGATGTTGTCGAAAACCAAACCCCTCGACATAAGCTCGTGAATGAGCTGCTTCGGCATGGCGACATCGAACGAGCAATCACGGAATGGCGGAGTTTGCTCCGGCAAATTGTCGACGCGCCCGACCTCGATTGGGAACGGTGGCGGGATCTGAAACGGATGTCGGACCGCTTTGTGAACTTCACACGCAGCGCCGCTCTGCTGCCGCTGCCGTTGTTGCTTCCGGCTCAGATGAAGCGATACCAGGCGCGCCCTTCGATGCTGCCCAGGTTCCGCTCTAGCCTGCTGTTCCCGAAATGAACCGAGAACCGGTCGAACAGACGCATGACGGATCTTTGGCCTATGGAGTGATTGGAGGTGTCCTGTTCCTGATGTTCCTATTCGCCCTTGCGGTCTCTCTCGAAGTGCAAAAGCGGCCAGTGCTCGAGCGAATGATCGAACCGACTGCCGTTGGAGACCCGGTGTCGCTCAAAGTCGATCCGCGCGATAATCCCGGTCGCGAAGTCTTGAAATGGAAGAACCAGGTTTACTTCCTGCAAACCAATCAGCCTGCAGACGTGCCTGAATTTGACGCTTACAAAGTCGGACTCGATGACACTGGGCAGGTCGAGCTTTACCAGGTAAAGAAACAGAACGATCTGCGCATCGTCCTGGTCAAAATTGGTCCAAACGAATTTTTGAGACTGACGCCGCGGTAAAGCTTGCAGAGTCTTCGCGCATTGAATCTACGCCTGTTTCTCTACCCTATTGTTTCTACGGAAAGCCGCGCACAGAAATGCAATTCCCACAAGAAACATGAAAAGCGAAAGGAACTGGCCGCGCGTGAACGGCCCGGTCAACGGCGCATCAGGTTCGCGAAAGAATTCTCCGATGATACGCATCATGGGATAGAGAATGAAAAAGCATCCCGTGGTGACGCCGTTCGGTTTTTTGAACTTGAGACGGACAAAGAGCAACAGCGAAAACAACAGCAGCCCTTCGAGGAAAGCCTCATACAGCTGGCTCGGGTGCCGCGGCGTAAGCACGCCGGCGAGGATCCGACGAACTGGTTCGCTGTGCCGTGCCGCGATGATAATATCGGGAACGTTGTTCAGAGCAGGATCAATTTTCGTCGTCTGGTCGATTACTTGCGCAGCTTCATTCGGGTGATCCAGCAACTCGCCCGGGAACTGCATCGCCCACGGGACGGTCGTGATCCTGCCATACAACTCTCCGTTGATGAAATTTGCCAAGCGGCCGAAAAAGAGACCAATGGGCGCAGCTGTCACGAGATTGTCTCCGACGCCTGTCCAAGAAATCCGATGCTGGCGCGCGTATATTCCGCTGAATATGATGAGGCCAAGTATGCCTCCGTGACTCGACATTCCGCCGTCCCAGACACGCAGGATTCCAAGCGGATCTTCCGTGATCATCGAGGGACGATAAAACAGCACGTACCCGATCCGGCCTCCGACGAGGACGCCAAACAACGCAGCGTAAAAGACGAAGTCCCCAACCTGATTTTCCTGGAGCGAGCCGTAACCGTTTCGGGCCAGCAATTTCATCATGTAAAACGCGGCAATGAATCCGGCAACGTACGCGAGGCCATACCATCGGACTCCGATCTGGTCGTTGAACTGAATAAGGAACGGACTGAGATGATGAACGTAAAAGGCGAAAAGCATGGGAAGAAACAAGGCTTTGTCAATTGGGAGAGGATACCAGTTTCCGGAGATGTCTTAGCGGGTTCACGTCTGCGAACCCACTATCTTTTCAACGAAACGGGTGCAAGCAGTTCGTGAACGGTCTGTTCGACGAGGCGTTGAACTCGTCACGCCGAACGGTAGAGTGGGGTTCGTATGCAGGATGTGGGGAAATTTCTGTTCCTGATCGGAGCGGCTCTGGTTGTCGTGGGTGCGGCGCTCTGGCGTTTCCCCGGCTTGTTCGGCTGGCTGGGTAAACTTCCCGGGGACATCTCGGTCCAAAAAGGGAATTTCTCGTTCTATTTTCCGGTTATCACCTGCATTCTTCTTAGTATTGTCCTCACGCTCCTAAGCTGGCTTTTCAGGCGCTAGTGTCCCAGCATCTCTTCGCCTACTCCTGGCGGATTCCTTCAGGCGAAACCTTGACGTTCGGGATGCTATCGACCCAGCGCGAACCTTCCGGGGCCGCCCAGTGCACGCCGTTTCGAATGACCATTTGAACTTCCGCCTGCCGATACGTCGGGAAAGACTCGTGACCGGGCCGGAAATAGAAAATCTTGCCATTCCCTCGTTTCCAGCAGCAGCCCGACCGGAAGACTTCACCGCCCGCAAACCATGAAATGAACACGGTTTCGTCCGGTACCGGTATTCCAAAGGGCTCTCCGTACATCTCTTCGTGCGGGATCTCGAAATAGGTGTCAATGCCCTGGGCAATGGGATGGCCCGGATTGCAAACCCAAAGTCGCTCTTTCTCTCCTGCTTCCCGCCAGATCAGCGAACAGGTTGTGCCAAGCAACCGTTTGAAAACCTTTGAATAGTGGCCCGAATGCAACACGACCAGGCCCATTCCTTCGAGAACCCGTTTTTGGACGCGATCGACCACTTCATCGGCGACGTCGCGATGGGCAATGTGTCCCCACCAGAGGAGAACATCCGTCTCCGATAAGCGGCTCTCCGGCAAGCCGTGTTCCGGCTGTTGAAGCGTTGCGGTTCCTACTTCGAAAGCTGCATCTGAGGAAAGACCATCAGCAATGCATTGGTGGATCCCTTCCGGATAAACTTTGCGAATCGCTTCGGATTTCTGCTCGTGGACATTCTCGCCCCAAACGACGATTCGAATTTTGCTCATATCAGATCCAAATCACGATTCGTTCCCGGAGGCAAATCGCGAACAAAGTTTTAGAGGCGGGGAACACTCCGTTTATATGACCCGGCCCTCAAAAGGAACAAAAGGGGAATGAAGCTGGACATCGGTGGGCGCTCTTGAGCACCGAAGGTGCGACGGGATTACAGCCTGGGGCGAAGCGGAGCCCCAGGGATCCATTAAAGAATCCGACCAGCACTGAATGCGCGTTGGAAAATCATAGGCGTCTCGCCTGTGTGCTTTTAGGTCGCGGCTTGGCGCGCTGTGAACTTCTGTGCGAATTTTTCCTTCTGTGTCTTCCTCCGAAACCATAGCGGCGATATCCACCCCGATCGGCGAAGGCGCAATCGCGATCGTTCGACTTTCCGGGAGCGGGGCGTTGGAGATTCTGGCCAGGATATTCGTCGGCGACATTGTGCCGGAAGCATTTATTCCTCGCCGGGTGATGCTCGGTCGCGTTCAGGATAGCTCCGGAAAACTGGACGACGTTTTGGTGACCTGGTTCCGGGGTCCGAACAGTTACACCGGTGAAGACCTCGTTGAAATCAGTTGCCATGGCGGCATCCTCGTTACGCGGCGGGTGCTTGACCTGGTGTTGGCCGCCGGAGCGCGGATGGCGGAACCTGGCGAATTCACCCAGCGCGCTTTTATGAACGGCAAAATGGACCTGACCCAGGCCGAAGCGGTCATGGATCTGATCCGCGCGCAAACGGAACTCGCGCTCCGCGCAGCGAACGAACAATTATCGGGGAGCTTGGGGAGCGAGGTTACTGAGATCCGTGAGCTGTTGCTGACCACTCTGGCCCATGTCGAAGCGTATATCGATTTCCCGGACGAAGAGATCGATCCGGATACCGGCAAATCGTTGCTCGATCGGATGGTTACCCTGGAAAATCGCCTCGAAGGGCTACTGGGAACGGCCGATCAGGGGCGAGTTCTCCGGTACGGGCTGCGCACCGTGATCTACGGAGCACCCAACGTCGGTAAATCGAGTCTGCTGAATCTGTTGCTCGGATACGATCGTGCGATCGTGAGCGATATCCCTGGCACAACGCGCGACACAATCGAAGAGGTCATCAACATTCGTGGGATTCCGGTTCGATTGGTTGACACCGCCGGCGACCGGGATTCGGCTGAACTTCTGGAAAGCGAAGGGATCCGCCGTACACGCGAACAGGTGACTCGGGCTGATCTCGTCATACAAGTCGTGGATGGAAGCAAACCTCCGGCCGCCATTGAAACTTTTAAGGAGGGAAAGAGCGTCCTTCTTTTAAACAAGTCTGATCTCGGGATTCATCCGCACTGGCACGAGTTCGGCGATGCCGTCCGTTTTTCCTGCAAAAATAAGACGGGCTTGGAAGCGCTGAATCAAGCTATCTGGGACCGGGTCATGGGCGCAAAAGTCCAGCTGGCTGACGTCCGAGTGGCGATCAATGCACGTCACCAGGCCTGTCTCCAGCACGCTAAAAAATTTCTTGGGGCTGCCCGGAGCAGTTTCCAGGAACGGAAATCACCGGAGTTTATCTCAATTGAACTCCGCGGTGCTCTCGATGCCGTTGGCGAAGTAGTAGGAAAACTCGACACCGAAGACCTGCTCGGGAAGATCTTTAGCGAGTTTTGTATTGGGAAGTAAGGGGAGTTCTGGGTTCGAGGTTCAAAGTTCCGGGTTCACTTGCAGCTCTAAAATCTAGCACGAGCTGGAGCCGCGATTCCTAGTGTCCTGTCCCCGAAATAGCATGTACTTTTTTGCGATCCCGGACATTTACGATACATTCATCTTTTTGCCTTTTTACTTTTGCCTTCTCACTTTCTCAGTGCCTCTGTGGTGAATATTTCTTCCTCCGTGACCTCTTTCTCACCTCCGCGCCCTCCTCATCGACCGTGACACTCTACGAAACTCTACTTCGACCGATGCTGTTTTCGATGGACCCGGAAAAAGTCCACGAACTCACAATGACCACGCTGAAAGCGTTTTCCCGGCGACTATGGCTGCTGGACCTCATCCGTCGTGCCCACAGTGAGATGGCGGGTAAAGATTTGTTCGGAATTCATTTCCCGAATCCGGTCGGATTGGCAGCGGGTTTTGACAAAAATGGGGTGGCTCTGCCAGCGTGGGAAGCCCTGGGGTTCGGGTTCATTGAGATCGGCACAATCACGGCCCTTGAACAACCCGGGAATCCGCGCCCGCGCGTCTTTCGAATCCCGGAAATGGAGGCCGTGATTAACCGGCTGGGCTTTAATAATGATGGAGTAGAAAAAATTGCGGCTCGCCTGGAAAATCTTCGAGCCGCATCCCGGTGGCCAAAGATTCCAGTGGGAATCAATATCGGCAAATCGAAGGTTGTCCCGTTGGAGGAGGCAGTCGCCGACTACATCCACTCATTTAAACGGTTGCGCGGTCTAGGTGACTATTTCGTCCTGAATGTCAGTTCGCCTAACACGCCGGATCTCAGGAAACTGCAGGAGCAGGGGGCAATCGAGGAGCTGTTCAAAGCGATTCAAGAGCAGAATTCCGGCAAACCGCTCCTTGTCAAAATCGCGCCCGACCTGACGTACAAACAACTGGATAAAATTCTTGTCAGGGCGGTGGAATATAAACTCGCCGGAATCATCGCAACCAACACCACCATTGACCACCAAGGTGTTCCGGCAGAAAAAGAGCAGCTTGGCGGTCTCAGTGGCAAGCCCCTCCGGGCCCAATCACTTGAGATGTTGAAATATATTAAAAACAATAGTTCGCTGCCTGTCATTTCGGTCGGCGGGATCATGAATGCGGATGACGCAAAAGCGCGATTCGACGCCGGAGCGGATCTGGTTCAAATCTATACTGGGTTTATATACCGCGGCCCGGTGTTGGTGAGGCAGATTTGCAACCTTCCGACTTGCCGCACTTAAGCCCGTGGGCGGCTGAATTGGCGCTCCGATCTGGCTGTACCCATCCGATGTCACTCGAGGACTGCAAATACATTCAACTCGATAAGGTGCACGTCTGGCACCCTTTCACGCAGATGGCAGACTGGATTGCGCCGGAGCATCAACCGCTTCTCCTGACCTCCGGACGCGGTGCATGGCTCGAAGACAGTCTCGGCCGGCGGTACGTGGACGGCAACTCCTCGATCTGGACCAACATTCATGGGCATAACCACCCGGTCTTGAATCGCGCAATCCGCGAACAGTTGGAGCGCGTGGCGCACACGTCGTTTCTCGGTTTCACGAATCCTGTCGCAGCAGAATTGGCGGGACGCCTCGTGAACCTTGTTCCGGGGTCAGGCCTGACAAAACTATTTTACTCGGACGACGGATCGACCGCGATCGAAGTCGCGATCAAGATGACCGTCCAATATTTTTCGCAGACGAGACGTCTGCGAAAAATCGGGTTCATTTCATTTCAGAATGCGTATCACGGCGATACGCTCGGTGCTTCCAGTCTCGGTGGAATTTCGTTATTCCATGACCGATTCAAGTCGCACCAATTTCCTGTGACTCGCATTGCGTCGGCAGAAGATCTGCGGAAGATCGACAGCTCGGAGATCGGTGGCCTGATCATCGAGCCGATGATCCAGGGAGCCGCTGGAATGCGACTGTGGCCCTCGGGCACCCTCAAGACTCTGCGCCGGTGGTGCGACGAAAATGAAGTCCTCCTGATTTTTGACGAAGTGATGACCGGGTTTGGACGGACCGGAAAATTCTTTGCCTGCCAGCATGAAGATGTGTTCCCGGATTTTATGGCGGTCGCGAAAGGGCTGACGGGCGGATATCTCCCCCTGGCCGCAACCCTCACGACGGAGCGGGTATTCTCGGCATTTCTCGGGAACTCCGAACAAACCTTCTACTACGGTCATAGCTACTGTGGAAATCCATTGGGGTGCGCTGCTGCGCTCGCGAATCTCGACATATTCGAAAGCGAACGCGTCCTTGAAAGTCTGCAACCAAAGATCGAGCACCTCGCGCAACGGCTTAAAGCGCTTGAGCAATCGCCATACGTCCGCGAGGTCCGCAGAGCCGGGTTTATTGCCGGCATTGAGGTCGGGCGTCCCGATGGAACCCCTTTCGGTCCGGCCGACCAGGTAGGCGCCAAAATCTGCTTCGCGGCCCGCCGCCACGAATTGCTTACACGCCCGATCCATGACGTCATTGTCCTCATGCTGCCTCTGTGTGTCACCTTTGAAGAGATCGGTCACGCCGTGAACGCGATCGAACAAGCCATAGAAGATGTTTGCCGCACGCCCGTCGACACCGGCACAGGAGCATAGGCGTCTCGCCTGTGTCGGGCTGGATCTAGCCGCAAACCGTTACGAGACCGGCGGCGTAGCATACGCATCCCGCGTGTATTCTGTGCGCCCGCGGCGTCATTGGCGCTCAAAACAGAATACACGCCGGACGCGTATGCTACAGCCTCGAACTCAGCTCGTCAGGCGAGCTTCGCTTCAATCTCGCGATTACGCGGGTCCGCCGGATCAAGCTGAATTGCGTGCCGAATTGCGTCTTTCGCTTCCTGCGTCCGATCCAGTTTCTCCAACGCGAGAGCGAGGTTGCCCCAGCTGGCGGACGTTTTAGGAAAGAGTTCCACCGATTTTCGCGCAGCCATCTCGCATTCCTCCCAGCGCCCGAGCTCGGCCAGGCACCATGTCAACTCCAGCCACGCTTCGCCGTTCATCGGAGAAAGCTGAACAACGGCCAGAAAATGGTCGGTTGCTTCCTGCCAATTTCTCGTCATTCGGTAACCTATCCCGGATACAAACGCGGCGAGCACCTGGTGGCTTCCAGGAACTTGAAAAAAGTCGTGCGCGCGTTCGGCCTGGCGCAAAATCTTCGCTTCGAATTCATCCACCAACGTTTGCCGGCCTTCAGCGCTGGCGAGATCGGCCTGCTGCTCGAGTTCCCAAAGATAATTCCCCATCTCGCGCAGCTTCTGGTCGTAGCCGAAGACGGTTAAGCCGAGATAGTTCATACATTTCGATCGCTCAGAGAAGGCCTCGCAAAATCAAAGCTAAACGGAGAGGAGTCAAGTTAGTACACAGTCGGCTCCTCCAAACCAGCTGAAAGATACGCTCTAAAGCGCCGAAGGCGCGGGGTCTTACCTGCCAAAGCCACGCGTCTCTACACCATGTGCCTTATCCGGAACGAAAGGACTTGATAGAGCCCTCCCTTTTACGCGTTATGGAGACTGGTACCCGATGAGCTCGAAGGTTCTCGCTTTCATCAATTTTAAAGGGGGTGTTGGGAAGACCGCAACCGTGGTAAACATCGGGGCAACGCTCGTCAAGTTGCACGCGAAAAGAGTGCTCATCGTGGATCTCGATCCGCAATCGAACGCGAGCGTCTGGCTGATGCGGCCGGACCGTTGGCGCGAGCATGTTGCAAACGGGCGCCGATCGACATTTCAAATTTTTGATGATGCGCTGCGCGGAAAAAGCCGGTTCGATTTCGGTGAAACAGTAGTCAAAGGCGTCGTTACCTGGACCGGGTTTGTCGATTTGCCGCGGCTGCATCTGCTGCCGGCGGCAATTGAGCTCCTCAAAGTCGAAGACAGAATCCACGAACTGCGTGCTCCAGATATTTACGAGATATTGGATACGGTATTGGCCGACCAGTTCAAGGAATACGACTATGTTTTCCTGGATTGTCCCCCGAACCTTTACAGCACGACCAAAACCGCAATTTTTTCTGCCGACAGCTGCATCGTCCCTTTTCTTCCGGATTATTTGTCACTTTCGGGATTTCAGGTGCTGGCCGAACAGATCGGGGAGATGAGGGAAAAATTCGCTCCGTACCTCCCGGCCCGTCGGAAGCCCAACATCGGCGGGGTGATCATCAGTCACTACCGCCAGACAGGAAATGTTTTCCGGTTAGCGATAAATGAGTTGGAGCTTTCCATTGCGCAGCTCCAGGAGCGGGGATTTCTCTCCGATAAGATGACCGTATTTCAACCATACATCCGGCATTGTGTTCGTGTTGCTGAGTCCACGAGCGAGCATCTGCCGGTGATTCTTTACGCGCCCGGCAGCATCGGCGCACAGGATTATGCCGATCTCGCACAGCGGTTCCTAGACAACTTTGAAGGCAAAAAATGAATTACACCGAACTTGCCGCCCAACTCACCGAACTCGGCGAACGGCTCTCCCGGCAGGCTCACAAATTGGAGGGGGACGCCCTCGGAAAATCCGCGCGCCAACTTGTAGCATCGGTCGCTCGATTTGAGGAAAAGCTTGAGAGTTACATTGCCAGTCGGAAATCTGGGGAACTTCTTCTCGAGCTGCTGCTCCGGTCACCTTCATCCAGGAAGCATCTGACAGTCCCGCTGCTGAAGCGTGGTCTCAAGGAGGTTGCCGGTAAGCGGCTGAAGGCAGAGGACCTGGCTGCGGCAAAACGCGAGTTTGTTGAGCTGGTTCACACCGCAGGGAAACAGGACGCCGCGACGGAATTTTTGACAAAAGCATTTGCGGAGGCTGTCCACGTCGAGTCCGGAAGCCACGAGAAAGCGAGCCTTCAGCGTGAGTTTATTCAGTTCGGTCAGCTCCTGGACGATGAATTCGCCAAGGTGATCGGTTCCCGGACGATTGGCGAACTGCGTCGGGTTGCCGACGTCAATGGGATCCGGTTCACCGACAAAACGAACAAGGAGCGGCTGGCGGCTCTTATTCGCCGTTACGCCCAGCGGGCGGCGGTTAACATTCGCGCAGTCAACGATTAATCTGCCCCTTGGCCTTATCTGGAACCGAAGCAATGCATGACGACCTGAAACGAGTGCTTTTCAGCGAGGCGGAAATTGCGGTCCGCCTGGACGAAATGGCCGTTCAAATCACGGAAGACTATAGAGGAAAAGATCTAACTGTCCTGGCGATCCTGAATGGGAGCCTCATATTCATGGCGGACCTTCTGCGCCGGATCCCGCTTCCGCTAACATTGGATTGTCTTAGGGTGAAAAGCTACTACGGCGGGACGGAAACAACTGGCCGGGTAGAGTACGATCCGCAGACGCTCTCGGAAATGAGTGGCCGGCATGTCTTATTGCTCGATGATATCCTCGACAGCGGGCACACCCTGGCGGCAATTGCCGAAGCGCTCCGAGCTGACCCGGGTCTCCTGAGCGTTAAAAGCTGTGTGCTCCTGCGAAAATTGAAAAAGCGAGCTCGGGAAGTGGAAGCGGACTATGTGGGATTCGACATCGCGGACGAATTCGTTGTGGGTTACGGTTTGGACTATCAAGAACGATATCGAAACTTGCCGTTAATAGGCGTTCTCAAAACCTGAAGGTGCTGATTAAGATCCAATACTTTGCCCAGCTTCGCGACTTAAGGGGACCGGAATCGGTCGAACTGGCCCCAGGAGCGACGGTCGCAGTTCTTCTAGAGAAGCTATACGAAGAAACGCCGAGTCTGGCGGCCTGGAACAAAAGTCTTCTGCTCGCTGCGGGAACGGAGTGGGTCCAACGGGATTATGTGATCGGCTCGGACGACGTGATTTCATTGATGCCCCCGGTGCAAGGTGGATAAATCCAAGAGCTTCCCTTTAGACCAGTTGCCGTCCCGCTAATTCTTCCAAATTCCGGAGAGGCGACTTCTCGGCAGATACGAGTGCATTCACCGGGATAATCAGCGTCTGTTCCAAGGCGAGTCGACCAGAAAGGGCGGCGTGCGGGACGCCATCCGTAAAGGCGATCCAAGTCGAATACGGTCGAAACTCTACGCGGAATTTTGCACCCTCTCTTTGAAATTCGGTGTTCTCTTTCAGATAGTCGTGCAAACGCAACATGAATTGATCATAGGGTGCGCGGTCGGCCGTCCGGATTGGCATTACACGTTGAAGAGGAGCGATAAGCTTGCGGAGCATAGTCGCCGGTGCAGATCCGCGCTGAGCGAATTTTTTCAGACCCGCATCGATTGCGTATCGCTTTGCAACCTCAGGGAAATGATCTCCTATCAGCCAGGTTCGTGACTCAGACGGGTTGATATTGGTAAAGCAGCGTAAAATTCTTGCCCCGCGCGTTGGACGTCCCGGAAAGGCGTCTACATGCATCAAGTCATTTCGTTTGTGCAGCGGCAGGTCGCGTCCTCGCTCTTCCAGCGGACGGAAGCTGGCGAAGTCCAGTTTCCAATGGCGCGAATAGGGCACAAGGAGTTGCGAAAGAAACTTTACAACCTCCACGGAGTAGTTGTGCATCACTTGGTGCAAATGCTGCACTTCTTCCTGCGCTTTTGCTTTAAAGCCCCGTAATTGGTCCTGGCTCGGACGGTACGAAATGTTCTTGTGAAGCGATGAATCGCTTTGTTGCTGCGAACGGAGAAACTGGAGATCGGCTTCAGGTAGGTCGAATGGGATACGCTCCAGCAGAAGGACATGCCCGTCTTCGAGTTGCGAGCAACACCAGCGCGCGCGTTCCTCGCTCACTTTCAAGTCGCTCCATCCCTGCGGGTAGGAGAAATCGTCCACCGTAATTATTGCCATGGCATCAATCCTTGTGTCGTTAAGATAAGCCAATCTGGTCTAACAGTTCCAGAATTTGCTGACATTGGACCCCGTCATTCGCAGGCCGGAGTGCCGGGGACAGGACAAAAGGCCGGATTTTTCATGAAAAATCCGCCCGGGGCGTCGCATCGATCATTCTCTGAAATTCTTGAAACTGATGCCGACACCGAAGTCCGTGCCGCGCAGGAACTGGATAACGGCTTGAAGGTCGTCTCTGTTTTTCCCGGTCACTCGAATTTGACGATCTTGGATTTGGCTCTGAACCTTGACGTTGAGCCCTTTAATCGCTTTGATGATCTCCTTGGCCTTCTCGGATTCGAGACCTTGTTTGATGCGGATTTCCTGACGGGCATGTCCGAGAGGCGAAATTGCAGACTCCATTCTTTCGACATTTCTGAGATCGATATTTCGCTTGGCGAGTTTCCCGATCGCTATTTCAACGAGCGATCGCAATTTGCCAATTTCTTCCGCTCTCAGTTCAATGACTTCGGGCTCGGTTAGCTCGATAGTGGCTTTACTATCCTTGAGATCGAATCGGGTACTCAGTTCTTTTCGTGCCTGATTGACCGCGTTATCCACCTCTTGCTTGTCCACTTCAGAGACCACATCGAATGACGGCATATCCGATCCAATAGCGAGCAAGATAGTTTATTGCAACAGCCGTTCGCGGACAAAGCTTGCGAGCTGGGCGGGGTCGGGACGTTTGTCGGATTGTATCCTTGATCGTTTTTCCGGGATCGCGCGGACCTGGCATATACTGCCGTCCTTCCAAATCCAGGCATCTGGGTTGTAGGGCCCGACCAATCGGGGATCGCTCCAAAGATGGATCGAAAGAAGTTCCGTAGTGATCGCTGCTCCGATGTGCATCGGACCGCTATCCACGCTTATGATGAAAGCTGCTCTTCGAAGCAGCCAGATCAATTGAAACAAATCGGTCCGATTAACGAGCGAAATCGCATTACCGTTAACCGAGAAATTCTCTCTGGATTGCCCCACAACAATCACCCGGAGCGGAGCGAGTAAACGGGACAGATCAAAGATCTCACTCGGCGTTAACGACTTGGAGGCGCCGCGAGCGAAGGGATGAAGAACGACAAACTGTTCCGGCAGTATGAGTGATGGTGGTCTTCCGGACGGAATTGGAAAACAAACCGGCCCTGACGTAACAGCGCCGGCTAATTTTGCAAGCTCCAGGTAACGGTAAACAGCATGCTGCGCGCTATCCACATCCGCGCGTTCGTGATACTGACAGTGTGCGGCTTCTCGAGAGTCCGACATTCCGAATACCAATTTGCCTCTCGCACTTCGCGCAATCATTGCGCTTCGAAATAATCCTTGGAAATCCAGGACAAGATCAGGTTGTAAGCCGGCTAGTCCACGGCACCACCGGACAAATCTCAGGATCCCGACGGGACCTCCGAACTCTCGTCTTGGAAAAGGGATCACTGTTGTGACATCCGCATTCCCCTCCAAAAGCGGTGTCCATTCCGTGTTCGCTATCCAGGAAATTTCCGCGTCCGGGAAAGTGTCTTTCAAAAAGTGAACGGCAGGCAACGTGTGGACGATGTCACCGAGCGAGCTTGGTTTGACCACGAGCACAGAAGAAAACGTCATTTTCCGAGGGCTAAACGTTCCGCAAGCTTCGAAGGAAGACCTGCAGCCACGATTTTTCTCTGAGTGGTCGTCAGATCGTACCGTAGCCGGCGCAGATTGATTGTCCGTCTCTCTTCGTCGAACACGACATACGCCGCCCGCCAGTCGCCGTCTCTCGGTTGGCCGACGCTGCCAGGATTAACGAAGTATTTCTTAC
>Ga0209656_10001339_pt1 | contig 16059 bp, 14 predicted proteins | sample BogFormECP12_OM2_FD_188239 | JGI IMG/M metagenome (GOLD analysis project Ga0209656, IMG submission 188239) | Bog forest soil microbial communities from Calvert Island, British Columbia, Canada - ECP12_OM2 (SPAdes) (version 2) | ecosystem: Environmental > Aquatic > Freshwater > Wetlands > Bog ... | reverse complement strand
CTCAACGCCAAGCGGCTTCAGGATGCGCAGTACCTCTGCGCTGACGGCACCATCGATGCTCAAGCCGCTGATCGAGATGCAGCGTGCCGTGCCGTGGTTTGTGCGGGCGCCATAACAGTTGTAGCGGCCGAGCTTGCCACTGTAGGACACATGCAGCTTGCGGCCGCAATGACCACAGCGCAGAAGGCCGGGCAGCAGCAACTCTCCGCCCTTGACCGCGGCGCTGCCTTTGCCGGTTGCATTGTTGGCGATCACGCCCTGGTTCCTCTCGAACTCCTCCCAGGCGATGTAGCCTGGATGATGATCCTTGATCAGAACGTCCCATTCGGCCATTGGCCGATGCACGCCGCGCTTGACACGTTTGCGCCCTTGCTCAACGCTTACCTTGCTCGTCGTGCGCCCGAAGGCATAGGCGCCGGCATAGATCGGATTGGTCAGGATATTATGGACGATATTGTAGGCCGGCAATCTCCAGACGATGCCGCGCGCCTCGCCATCGCGCGACTTCACCGGCAACTCGATGCCTTCGTCGCGCAACCAGATATGGACCTGACGGACGCTTTGGAACTCGGCAAATTTTGAGAAGACGAGCTGCAGTGCCTCCCGCACGCGCTGGTCGGGATTCTTCTCGATCCGGTCGCGCCCAACTTTCACATAGCCGGCAGCAACGCCGAGGAGCAGAGCACCGCGGCTCGCCTTCTGCTTTAACGCCTCTTGCGAGCGCTGGCGAAACAGCGACAGCTCAAGTTCGCTCATCGTCCCTTTCATTCCGAGTAACAGTCGATCATTGGGATGGCGAGGATCATAGATTCCGTCCTCGTCGACGATGAGGGTTCCGACCAAACCACAGAACTCGATCAACGTGTGCCAGTCACGGCCGTTACGTGCCAGTCGGGACGCCTCGATCGCGAGCACCGCGCCCACGCGGGCTTCGCAGATCGCAGCCAGCAAGCGCTCGAAGCCGGGCCGAGCGGTGCCGCCGCCCGAGCGGCCGAGATCATCGTCAATGACCTCGACTCTGGTCCAACCGAGCTGACGGGCGCGATCGGCAAGACCATATTGCCGGCGTCGGCTTTCATGATTGCGCGTCAGCTGATCGGCCGTCGACTGCCGGATGTAGACATACGCACAACGTGCAAGATGCTCAGTTGTGATCTTGCTCATCGCTGGCCTCCCCGTTTGCCAACGCTGTCGCGATCTCGCGCAAAAGAGCTTCCACCAATGCCGCCAAATCGACCGTCTGTGCGGTCGCCAACACGACACGCGGCGCCTCGTTCCCCTCGAACAGGCTTAATTGCAGATCTTTGGACCGGCATGACATCGGCTTCCCCTGCCTTCGATTCGGGCTGGAGCAAGCCTAAGAGCACATCAATCTCGGCCCGCAGGGATCGAAGGATGTCGACAGAGAAACGGGGCCTCTCACTGAGCGCGTATTCAGCCGCGGCCTCGTGCATCATCCACGCCGGAATGCAGGCGAGCGAGCTGTCCGGCTGCAAGATGACCACCAGCGTCACGCCGCGGTACTCGAGCTGTCGCTTGATCAGCACGGTCTCGCCGCATTGAGGATGGAACCGATAGTAGATCCGCCCCTCAATCAGGTGTTCGTGGGCAGTATGTCGCCGTTCCGAGCAGGATCTGCACGGCTCGCAGATTGCCGGTAGCCCTGTAGTTGATCGAGGCCTTCGTTCGCCGTAGCGAGTGCGTGCCATAATCCTCACCGCTGAGCCCGATACCGGTGACCCACTCGTCGACCAATCGCGCATACTGACGCGTGCTCAGGTGCTTGGCATGATCGGCGCGGCTCGGGAAGACGTAGTCGTCGAGCGTGCCCCCGCGGCGCTCAAGCCACGCAATTATGCTCGCACACGCGCCGGTTCGAGCAGCTCGAATTGAACTGGCCGGCCGGTCTTTTGTTGCACTACGATCGCCCGTGTGCGGACCTGGTCCCCGCTGATGAGGTCACCGATGCGGACCTTGACGACGTCGTACCCCCTCAGCTTGCTATCAATGGCAAGGTCGCACAGTGCGTGGTCCCGGAGCCGTCGCTCGCGGTCAAGCCAGAACCTGATGGCCCACACCTGTTGCGGCTTCAGCGCCCTCTTGGCGCCGAGCATTCGTCCTGCATTCCAGGCTGGCCGCTCGCGCCGTGCCGGGTCATATTCCGAGTGTCCTATGGCTGTCTCCCATTGGCCGGGTTGGCCAACAGCAGGATGCTGCATGCGCGGGCGCATGAGTCTGGCCGGATGCGCGGCAGCCGCTTTGCAGAGTGAGCAAGGGCACAAGCGGACATTCGTTCATTGGGGTTGCAACGGCAGCCGTCGACCCTGAACGGACATTATCCGACAGCTCAAGCCGCACCTCGCTCCAGGTAGACGAAGATCGCGTCGTGAGGTGCAGAACGACGCCGCTCTGTGCAGCACGATGTCGGTAACCAAGCGATTGGTTTAGGCTCGTGAGGCAACAGACCGACGAGGCGTGCAGCCGTGCGACGTCAACGAACGCTTGCCAACGATCGGGTTCGACTGCGCGACGTGACGGTGCGCTATGGACGGCGCATGGCACTGGAGGCTGTGAGCGGGGTGTTCGAGCCGGGCAGCCTGACCGCCATCGTCGGCCCGAACGGCGCCGGCAAGAGCACCCTGCTGGCGGCGATCGCCGGCGTGGTGCGGCTGGCCCGCGGCAGGATTGAGCGCCCGCCGACGGAACGACTGGCCTATCTGCCGCAGCAAGCCGCGCTCGCACGCGACTATCCGCTGACGGTTTTAGAGCTCGTCACGCTGGGTGGATGGAGGGAATACGGTCCGTTTCGCGCTCCACCCGCTTTCATGAGGGCGCGCGCGGTGGAGGCGGCGACAACGATCGGGCTGACGGAACGGCTCGGACGCCGGATCGGGCAGCTGTCGGTCGGCGAACTGCAGCGAGCCCTCTTCGCGCGACTCATCCTGCAGGACGCGGCGGTCATCCTGCTCGACGAGCCGCTCGCCGCGGTCGATGCGCAGACGACGACCGTGCTGCTCGACCAGATCGCGCGGTGGCATCAGGAGGGCCGGACTGTCATCGCCGTGCTGCATGACCTGGACCTCGTCCGCCAGCGGTTTCCGACTACGGTCGCGCTGGCACGACGCTGCCTTGCCTGGGGTGCGACCGAGGCGGCTCTGCCCGCGCTGGCGGCGTGATGTCTGCGCACTCATTGCTGATCGCGCCTTTCGAGACGCTGGCGTTCATGCGCGGAGCGCTGGTGGCCGTCATTGCGCTGGCGCTGGCAAACGGCGCCGTCGGCACGCTGCTGACACTGCGACGAATGAGCCTCGATGCCGACGTTCTCGGCCATGCGGTGATGCCGGGCGCGGCAGTCGGCTTTCTTTACGCGGGACCGTCGCCGACGTGGCTCTCGCTCGGCGGCCTGCTCAGTGGACTGGCTGTGGCGGCGCTGGCCGGGATCGGCGCCGACACGCGTGCGCGACAGGAGTCCGGGCTGGTGGCGTTCTATCTGGTCGCGCTGTCACTCGGTGTGCTGCTGGTGGCGTGGCGGGGCAGCAACGTGGACATCATGCGCGTGCTGTTCGGCACCGTACTAGCGATCGACCAGCGAGCGCTTTGGCAGATCGCGGCTGCGGCGAGCATCATCCTGCTCGCCGTTGCGGTGCTCTACCGGCCGCTGGCGGTATCGTCCTTCGATCCGGCCTTCCTCCGCATGGTCGGCGCGCGCGCGCCGTACGGGGCGATTTTCGCTGCACTCGTGGTCCTGGCGCTGGTAGCGAATTTCCAGTCTTTCGGTACGCTGCTGGCGGTCGGACCGATGCTGTTGCCGGCGGCGGCCGCGCGGTGTTGGGGGCTTGGAGTTGCAGCGTCGATGGCCCTGGCGATCGGCTTCGGCATGCTGGCGGGGGTCGCGGGCCTACTGGTCTCCTATCACGCCAACGTGCCGTCGGGCCCGGCGATCGTGCTGGCAGCGGGGTTGTTATTCGGGACTTCCCTGATCGGAGCGCGCGCGTTACGACACGCCGCAACGCTACTCGGGGGAAGCATCTGATGTCGGTTCGGCCGGGGCTGGTTCGCCGACTTCTTGTTGCGCTGCTGTTCCTACCGGCGGCGCTGCCTGCATATGCTGCCGAACGCATCACCGTCGTGGCAACCTTCAGCGTCATCGGCGACATGCTTGCCCATGTTGGCGGTGACCATGTCGAGATCAAGTCGATCGTCGGTCCCGACGGCGACTGCGAGCTGTATCAGGCGACGGCCGCGGACGTCGCGACCGTTGCGTCCAGCCGGGCCGTGTTCCTCAATGACCTCAACGATGAGTTCGAGCCGTGGCTGGAGCCATTGCTGAAGCAGGCCGCGTTCACCGGCGCCAAGGTAGTGGTCAGCCGCGGCGTGCGGACGCTGACGGCGGAGGACGAGCATCCGGTCTCCGGGCGGCCGCTGCCAGCGGCGATCGACCAGCACGCCTGGCTCGATCCGCGCAATGGCGTCGTCTATGTGCGCAACATCGCCGAGGCGCTCGCGCGGATCGATCCCGCGAACGCCGCCGACTACCGCGCGCGGGCGGCAGCCTTTGCGAAGGAGATCCAGGCCACCGACGACTGGGCGCACAAGGAGATGGCGGCCGTGCCCGCGAGCAAGCGCCGCGCCCTGTCCTCGCACGACTCGCTGCAGTACCTTGCCAATGCGTACGGCATCACGTTGCTGACGGTGAACGGCTGGACGAACAAGAGCGAGCCGTCGGCCGCCGAGCTTGCCAAGCTCGCCCGGCAGATGCGGTCCGAGCACGTGCATGCGCTGTTCCTGGACAGCATCACCGATCCGAAGGCGATGCAGCGGATCGCCGCCGAGACCGGTGCGGTGGTCGGCGGCACGCTGTACGGCGACTCGCTGTCGCCGCCGGGCGGCGAGGCCGACACCTACATCGCGATGCTCCGCCACGACGTCGCCACGTTGAAGGCGGGCATGCTGACCAACTGACATGCTGCTTGCCGCTGCGTGGTCGCGTCTGCTGGTTGCCGGCGTGGCCGTGGCCGCGTTGTGGGCGGCTGTGCTGTGGGTCGCGCCGTCCATGCCGTCGACCGCGCCCGCGCAGCGACCGGTTCGCATCGCACCGCTGCCGGAAGGCGCTCGGGTTGCGGCGGGCGGTCCGTTGCACGCGGTCGTGCGGTCCGGCCAACCAGCGCCGGGGGGCGGTCGTTTCGACCGGTTCGACGTGACCTCGCAGCCAGTCGTCGCCCCGGTGAACGGGCGCGGCCAGGTCGCATTCTACGCGACGGTCCTGCGCGCTACGGCGCGTGAAGGCATCTTCATCGCCGAGGCGGGGCGGGTGACCAAGGCGGCCGCGTTCGGCGATGGCGTGCCGGGAGGCGGGACGCTGGCGGAGTTCGCAGCGCATCCGGTGCCAGCATTGAACGCCGCGGGGCATGTGGCCTTCGTCGCCGAAATCGCCGGCGGGCGCGCGACCGAAGGCGTCTTTCTCGTGGGCTCGGACGGTCTGCAGCCGATCGCGCTGGCCGGCGATGACGCGCCGGCTGTGCCCACTGGCGTAATCGTCGGCTTCGACGACCCGGCGCTGAACGACAACGACGAGATTGCCTTCGTGGCCAGCGTGCGGCGCGGACGCGACGTGCTCGACGTCCTGTATTTCTGGAACGGGCGGCGGCTGCAGCGGCTGGTGGCTGAAGGCGACCGGCTGCTGCGCATCGGCGGCACGATGGATAAGATCGGCGTGCCGGCACTCAACAACAGCGGCGTCGTCGCATTCCCCGCGTCGATCAACAAGGGCCCCTCGCTCGGCGGAATCTTTGTTGCGGGCTCGCGCGACCTGCGCCTTTCGGTCGCGGCGGGCGACCGCACGCCGGACGGTGCCATGATCGTGCGCTTTTCCGAGCGGGTGGCGATCGACGACGATGACAGGATCGCCTTCGGCGCCTATCTCGGCGGCGACGGCGGCCAGCGCGAGGCGGTGCTGCGCAGCGGGCCGGACGGGCTGAGCGTGATCGCGGCGGAAGGCGCGGCCGCCCCGGGCGGCGGGCGTTACGGCGGGTTCGGGCCGTGGCCGACGGTGGCGCCGGGCGGCGTGACGGCGTTCGTTGCAGCACTCGACGGCGGCCCCGGACCGCTCGCCGCCTTCGCCGGCACGGACGGCGACATTCGGCGCATCGCCACAATGGGCGAGACGTTGGCGGAAGGCGACCGTATCGGCCGCTTCGCCCTCAACGCGGTTGCGGTCGCCGGACCGGGCGGGGCGCTGACATTCGCGACCGTCGCGCAGGACGAGGGTGAGTCGAACGCGATCCGCTGCCGCTGTCCGGCGCCGTCGCGTTGAGCGGCGCCCCGACGGCGCCTCAATTCATGTCGAACGGCGGGTACTCGCGGAACACGTTGGCGGCGGTGACCAGGATGTGGTGCGTCGTCGTGTACGGCGGCACCGCCTCGCCGCCGAGCAGGCGCAAGGCGAGCGGCAGCACGTCGTAGCCGTAGCGGTCGATGAAGTAGCCGACCGAGCCGAACACGACGCTGGCGCGGTTGTTGGGATCGATCTCCTTCTTCTCGCTCGCGCCGCCGTGGATGTTACGGTCCAGCCCCTGGCTAACGATCACGCAGTCGCTCTGCCGGCGGTTCATCTCGATGGCGTTCTTCGCGTAGACCGCGGCGAGGTCGTCGAGCGTGGCGATCAGCAGTTTGCGGCCGGTCTGGGTCTGCAGGAACCTGGCCAGCAACGCATCGGCGCGCACCGATTGGCCGCCGGTGTCGAGCGTGGCGAAGGTCAGCGTCGGCAGGGATTCGTGCACGCCCTCGTTGATGCCCCGGACGCGGTCACCGATGGCGGTGGTGGCGGCGGCCAAGTCGCCGATCAGCACGCCGAGCAGCTCTTCCTCCGGCCAGTTCTCGCGCGCGAAGGTGCCGAGCGCGCGTCCGGCGATCTGTCCGGCGGCGCGATTGTCGGGCCCATAGAGCGGTGCGCCGGGCACCGGATCGATCAGCGCGAGGGCAGGGATGCCGGCAGCGGCGAGGCGGCGGGCGATCTCGACGTTCGCGTCAGCGTCCGCGTTGTATTCGATCAGCAGGTCGGCGCGCGCGGCGATCGCCGCGTCGGCATTGGCGACCGCGCGCGCGGGGTCGCCCCCGTTGTCGAAATACAGCATGTCAACCGGCAGCGTGCGCGCCGCCAGCTCGAAGCTGTGCCGGAGGTCCTGTCCGGTGAAGCCCAGTCCTTCGACCGTCGCACCCGGCGTTTCGTCGAGTGTCGCCAGCGCGATGCGCCAGCGGCGGGAGGCAGCGCGGGCGGGAATGCAAGCGCACGCCGCCAGCCCGGCGAGGAGCAGCCGGCGCGTGAACGCCGGCTGCAGGGTAGCGGCTATTGGATCGCCTCGAGATTGACGAAGGTGCCGGTCAGGCCGACGGCCTTGGGCACCGTCAGGTTGAGGAAGAACGTCGCCCGGTTGGTCTTGGCGGCGACATCCGCGATCAGGTCGGTGCGCACGTTCTCGATGATGTGGATGCCGTTGTCGGTCAGCAGGATCTTGTGGACCGGGAACGCCATCGTCTTGTCCTCCGATGGGATTACCTCCACCGCCCAGGTGTCGGTGCCCACCGCGACCACCTTCTGCGCGGCGAGCCAGTTCGCCGCGGAGACGCTGAGGCCGGGCTCGGTGGCGTTGTAGGTCGCGTTCTGCGCCGGGAACTGCCTGAACAGATCACCCCACCCGGTGTGGATGAACACCGCGTCGCCCTCGCGCAGCGTTACGTTGTACATCTTGAGGCCGGCCTGCAGGTCGTCCTCGGTGATCACCGTCCCGCCATCGATGCACGGTCCCTTGCAGGCGGGGTTGGGCTTCAGCTTGCCGGCGGCCTGGAAGACCTTGACCATGTCGATGATTACGCCGCGCGTGGCGAACGTCTTGATGTTCTCGATGCCCAGGCGCTTGAGGTGGTTCTGCGTGACGTATTTCCCCATCGGGGTCTGATTGTAGTAGCAATCACGGATGCCGATGTGGCCGAGGCCGTCGATATGGGTCCCGACGTGGCTTTGGCTGAGATAGGTATCCTCCATGTACGTCAGCTTGTTGCTTCCGTATTCCGCGCCCGGAACGACGGAGGCCGAGGTCAGGATGGTCTTGGTGAAGCGCGTGCCGAACAGCGGCACGCCGTCGACGAGGTTGTAGGCCATCGGCGTGACGACGCCCGTCTGGATCTCGGCGGCGGCGGCTTTGGTCACGGCGGGAGTGATGCGGTTGGTCGCCCCCACCTGATCGTCGGGGCCGAACGGCGAGGGCGCGACGACGGACTTGCAGTCAGCCTGTGCAAAGGCGGGTGCCGACGGTGCCAACGACGCCAGGCCCAATAGACATACGAACGTCGTGGATGCGGCCGATTTCATGGTTTCCCCCTTACCCCGTTCCCCGCCCATGGATCAGGCGGGTGCAGCTATTAGTTGCGTACTAGGGGCGGGCGCTCCAGCATCTTTCAAGCGCCGACGTCCGCCATGTGCCAACGGCGCCGGCCGTCGAGGCCTATCCGCATGCGGTGACTGCGGCGAGATCGGGACGGCCACGGCCGCTCGGGAAGAATGCCGCTGCTTGATCCCGTAGAAGGCTGAATTGCGGCGGGTGAAATCGGTTGGAGCGACGTCGAGATCCGAAGCACGCTCCGATTCCCGCGCTCAATTGCAGCGGCGCCGTCCTTTAACTCCGCGTTCCGATTGCAGAGTCGTTTCCTTCGGTACGCCGACGACCGCCCTATAGCCGCGGGAACCGGGCCGGGCAGTGTTCATGCGCATGTAGGCCGGGGTCGGTGTCTGCAAGGTGCCGGACATCGCCAGCACAGTGTGGTGATGGCGGGGGCCACCAGCCCTCGCAACTCAGCCTGGGACTCGCTCGGAGGCTGGCTGGTCGCATGGGTAGTCGAGAGCGTGGACAACTGGGCAGCCGGCGCGAGTTCGACGATTCTCTTGTGAGAACGTCAGTTGCGCGTCCCGATCTGAACGTGCGACCCGATTTGGAACAGGTGTGTCCACACGGCCAGCGCTTGCATTCACGAGGCCGACAACCCCGCTCTTCAGATCGGCTGCTTTGATCAGGGGCGGCGCTCGCGCCGCCATCGCAGGCTCGCACCCGAACCTCTTGCCAGAAGAGGAGATGGGCATGACAGAACAGGAAGCCGAGAACGGCATCTGCTGCAGGGAGGTCGGCGAATGGAATGTCCGGTTTAGGGGAGCGGCGCCGTTCGACTGAGCGGCCGACATGGGCGCAAACCAGCCGCCGCGGGCAGGAGCGTCCTACGTCCGGAGTCGACCCAGGTCAGCCGTAGATCGGCCCGTCATGCGGTCCTGATAGCGGACGCAGGGCAATCGCTTTGCTGGCCCGTCCCGCCAAGGCATTTCCTGGCTGCGCCACATCTTCGCCGAGGCCGCCCGCGCCGGCCCCAAGCTGATCGATGCGCTGCGGAAACACGGTAACTGGGCTATAGAGATTGTGCGTCGCTGGTGACCACATTAAGGGGTTCCTCCTGCCGCCCCGCCGCTGGGTGGTCGAGCGCACGCTCGCCTGGCTCAAGCGCAATCGCTGCCTTGCCTGAGCTGCCTTGCCAGAGACTTCGAGGTATCTATTGAGAGTGCGTTGCGCTGGCTCCACATTGCCTCCGTCAAGCTGATGTCACGCAGGCTGGCCCGTGCCAGCACCAGCAGCGCCAAGGCTGCTGCGTGACATCCCGCGCCATACGGCGATTTGGGAAGGCGATCCGAGTCTGAGAAATTGCTCCGACGACGCAACCAACAACGTGGCAACGCCGTTGCCGGAGTGAGCGGAGCGATTGATTCAAGTCAATGGTTAGCTTACTGGTTTCCGTCATTGTGCGCTATTGGGCTGACGAACAAATTTGCGGGCTCCGTGCACATGACAGGTTTCGCCATTCGGCTCAAAAGCAGCCGAGCCAATGAGGGTATTCCAGCAGCGCCCGTCAGCATTCGTGCCATTACGCATGTGTGGAAACAAGCAGCGGCACAAGAGGCCGAGCTTAGCTGCTGGCATTGTGGGATAACGATGGCGGCGGCTCAAAGAAAATGCAGTCGACGGACAGTGGCGGGCGATAACGTAAACCGGAGCGGGAGAAGTCGCGGAGTGCATCGTATCTGCGGCGAGCTCTGGCCGATCCGGAACAAGGGTCCAGTTGCCCCCGATGCACAGCATCCACAATCATTGAGCCTCTGGTCAGACTACAGACACGGACGTGACCTTAGGGACCACCGAGGTCTAATCGCGAAATGAAGACGGATAAGTTGCTACGATGAAACGCATCCTACCATACGGTGCTCTTAGTTTGCCGGACGACTGGGAAGACCGTACGAGTTATCAGTTCGTCTCCCCGCCGATGGGGCCTGATGTTCCGATGGTTGTCGGCACTGGGGCGCATGTGTCCCCGCATCGGGTTAGTATCATCCTGTCAATGATCCAGCTGCCATCCGATTTAATTTTTGAACAATTTCTAGCTCACCAACTCAGCGAACTGCGGACAGCATTGCCGGGCTTAAGGGCTGCGAGGCGTGATGAATGGCAGCACCCGACGCTCGGAGCTGTTCCGACGATAGATGTAAGCTTTTCTATCTCCCCCGGCCAGGATGTGCGTCAATTGCAATTTCTTTTCCAGATATCTAAGTCGAAAAATTGCATAAATCTAACGATTTCGACCACCGCAGCCAACTATGAACGCGATAAGACTTGCATCACGGCGATCTTCGAAACTTTTGAGCCAGCCTCTCCCGATGTGAAAGTTGCAGAATAATTACATCTAATCTAACTGTGCCGCATCCGGCCCGCCTTCTGGAAGGAGTTCGTCACGATGAGCCTACTAGGACGCGCCAAGGAGCTCTTCGAAGCGGTCCGCGGATCACCGGCCCGCGTGCCGGAGCATGTGAGGATTGGACGGGACCGCGTAGACGACCCCGCGAAACTCGGCAGCTCGCTCATTAAGGACGGCCGCTACTTCCAGGTGCGCGTGAACGAGATGTTCCTGGCCAGCGAGCGGGTGGCTCAGGACATACAACCCCATGGTCCTCTTCGGGTCCGAGTTTATCTACGCCAGCGATGAGACGGAGATCCCCTTCGTGGTCGGCCCGGCCACGCTGATGCCAACGTCCGACCAAGCGACTGGCGACATCGTGTTCGAGAACACCCGCGTCGCCGGCGTGTATCCCTATCGCGGCGGGCGGCTTTGCCTCTCGCCGATCCTCTATCGCGTGACGAAGCAGGACATCGCCCGCCAAGTGCTCGGCATGGTCGAGAACCTGGCGGGCGCGGTGGACTTCGCGGCGGCGATCGCGACCTACACCAAGGTGGCAGGCGCGCTGCTAGACGGCGTAGAGACGTTGGCTGGGATGAAGGATACCCAGCCCGTGCTCGGCCACCGGATTGAGCTCGATCCTGAGGCGGGCGACAAGATGGAGCCGAGTTACTTCGCGCTAGTGGACATGCCGGAGGAGAAGCTCAAGGCATACAACCTCCATGTGCGGAACGACCGACTGGTGCATGGGCCGAGCCTCGCGGAGGCTAAACCGTTCCGGGCGGCCGACTACGTGCTTTACAGTCTGTCCTCGACCGATGCGCGGACCGATGTGGACAAGCTGCCATTTCAGGATCTCTGGCAGCGGGTGAAGCGTGAGGCGGCGGTGCCGAAGGACGAGAGCTACGCCAGCGCCAAGTCTAACATGCTGACCCTCTACCAAACCATGCTTCTCAGTGCCGACCTGCTGCCCGGCCACGCGCGCAAGCTGGCAAGGGATTATGCGCTGGAGATGAAGACGATCTTTGATGACGCAGTTGGGCTGGCCAATCTGGGCCCAGATACGAGCGACCCCCTCCAGTCTATCCGGGACGAGTCGCTTGAGATCCTAAAGCTCTGACGGGCGCGGCACCAGGCTATGGCCCTGCTGTCGCTACAGCCCGCCGAGTTCCGGATCACCGTCGAAAATATGGACGTGGCAATCGGCACGTGGCGGAGTAAGCCGGAAACGGAGAGCATCAGCCTAGACCCCATCACACGCCAGACCATCGAGACGTTCAATCGCTGGCTCGACCAAGGGGGAATCAAGCGCCGGGACGAACTCGAGCTACTGGGCAGCTATCTCTACCGCGCGCTGTTCCGCGGCAAAATCCACGACCAGTTCGTCGAAGCCTTTAAAGCCGCAGGCAAGACTCGGACGCTGCGCGTGGTCCTGGTCTTCTCGCGGGCGGCGCAGGAGCTGGCGAGCTGGCCGTGGGAATACCTGTACCGCCCCGACGACGACAAGACCGGCAAGGGCTGCTTCATCGCCGCCGAGAACAGCCTCATCCTGACGCGCCATGTCACCGTGGAGTCGCCCGGGCCTTGGGTTGAGGCCGACGACGAGATCCGCATTCTCGCCGTCCACTCCCATGCCAAAGGCGCGGACAAGGTTTCGGAGGAAACGCTCAACATCCTGGACGAACTGAAGACGCGGTTCGATGGCAAGGTGAAGGTCGAGCAGCTGCGGCAGCCCACAAAGCACGAGCTCGAGAAGAAGCTAAGTACGTTCAAGCCGCAGATCGTGCACTTTATCGGGCACGGCCAGTTCGACGGTGGCAAGGGCAAGATTTGCTTCGTCGATCCCAAGACGGGCGGCGACGACTGGGTTGAGGACGAAACCTTCGCCGACAGCTTTGCGGACCACACGCCCCAGCTAGTTTTTCTACAGGCCTGCGAGGGCGCCGGCAACGACCCCCACAAGGCGTTCAGCGGCGTCGCGCTGCTGCTCGTGTTCAATCGGGTGCCGGTCGTGGTCGCCATGCGCTACCAGATTGCGAACACCGTCGCCGACGCCTTCGTGAAAACCTTCTACGCCGAGCTCAGCGCCAACCGGCCGATCGACGAGGCGGTGCAGATCGGCCGCCGCGAATTAGGCAAGTTTTTGGACAGGACCAATTTCGCCAGCCGCAACTTCGGCTGTCCTGTCATCTATTTGCAAAGCTTCGATGCCGAGGAACAGCCCGTCCTGCGGTTCCCGGCGCAGTCCGCACCCGGCGCAGATGCAGAGGCGGAGCCGCCGCGGACGCCCAAACGGTATTGCTGTCCAAATCCGTTATGCGGCAAGCCCGTAAACCCGGACCGCAAGTTCTGCCAGTCGTGCCGCTTGGAATACCGGCGTTGCCCCAGCTGCGACAGCACCTACTCGGTGACCGCCGGCTTCTGCGACGCCTGCGGGTGGCCGCAAGTGTCCGAACGCCAAGCGGAGGCGGCGCAGCCCGCGCCGCCCCAGTCGAATCTCGCGGCGGGCGCGCCAGCCCCTCCGGCGATGAGCGGACTGGCCCTTGTCCTTTCGCAGTCGCCGGGCACTTCTGGGCGGGCGCTACCGCTGGTTGCCGGCGATGCCGTCTCCGGCGGCACCAAGCTCTGGCAGTAGATCTGAGGATCGGCATGTGGGACTCTCGCGAGATCACCGCGGACCTCGCCGGCCGGTACCACGACGCGGCGCTGTCAGGCGTCGACATGCGAAAGATAGCCAACGCGCTGGAGACGATCCGCTCGGCCCTGCTCGCCCCGGAACGTACCGACTGCGACTGGGACGTGGTGGATGACCAGATCGTCCTCGCGTTCGGTCAGCCCGAGCAGGCGCTCCTGACCGCTCTGCGGGAGAGCCTAGCCGTGCGGCATACTGCGGCTGAGCTCGACCGCATACACTTGCTGACTGCAGCGGACCGGACGGCGGGCGCACAGGCGTGGCTGGCCGCGATAGCCGCATATCTCGCACGGTGGCGTATCGACCTGGCCGAGAGGCTCGCCGCTGCCGGGCCGGAGCCGACGCCCGAACTGGCGGATCTCATCGCGCGGGTCCGACCGGCTTTCGAGCTGATCCGCAACGGCCGCTGGGCGGAGGCGGAGCCGATGGTGTTCGAGCTCGCCCGGGCCGCCTTCCTACCGGCCGTGGACCGTGCGCGGCTGCTCGTCATCACCGGTCTCATCCACCTGTTCTTCTTCACAGGCCGCGGACGGTCGGAGGAGCTAATCGCCGAGGCTCTCGGGATCGCACCCGAGGACGCGCATGTAATGCTGGCAAGCGGCGAGGCGCTGCTAGACAGGCGTGATGTCGCAGGCGCGCGGGAGACTGCTCAGCGCTCGCTCGCTTTCCGGCCCGATATGGCAGAGGCGCATTGTCTTCTGGGCGACTGTGAGCTGCGGCGGGGCGCAGTTGGCGACGCCGAGAAGCACTATCGCCGGGGGTGCGCGGCTCACCCCGGCAACGGGACGCCCTATCTCCGCCTGCTGAGCCTTGCCGGCAACCGCGGAGACACGCGCGACCTTGACGGGTGCCGGAGCTCGTGGCCCGCGGGGCCGCCGCGGATCCCTCCAGCGAGGCGCGGCTACTGGTGGAGGCCGCCAACGTCTACGACGCCCACGGCCAAACCGAGGAGGCACTCGCCTGGTTTGAGCGCGCGACCAAGGCCTATCCTGGTTTCATCGAGGGACAGGCCGGCAAGGCCTACCTGCTGCTGCGCCAGGGCAAAATGGAAGGCAGCCGTCGTATCTTCAGCAACCTGATTGCCACCGCGCCGGGCGCGCATGACGGCTACTGGGGACTGGCACTGGTCGCCCAGGAAGCCGAGGACAGCGCGGAGGCGGAGCGCTGCTACCGCGCCGGTGCGGAGCACGCTGCCTACTGGCGCCATCGCTTCCTCGCGCGTGCCATACAATTGGCCTGGCGGCGCGACCACGAAGAGCGGGCGATCGCCGACATGCTCGCGGTTGTCGCCGAGAGCCGCTACGACGAACTGGTCATCGACGCCGCGGAGGGCATCGCCGACGAGTTGAACGGCGACCGCGGCGTGGACGTTGCCTGCGCGTACTGCGAGCGTCTGCGCGCCGCCGCGGGGTCGAAATATGAGACCCGGCTTCAAGCGAAGCTCGGCGACCTGCAGGCGGCCGCCGGCCGGCTTCCACAGGCGGTCGCACGCCACCGCGAAGCGACGAAACTGGCGCCCGCCGATGCCGGCGTCTGGGTCCGGCTAGCGCGCACGCTGCGGCGGCTGCACGAGTGGGAAGGTTCACGCGGCCTGTTCGAGGCCGCGCCGGCCGAGGTGCAGGCCGATGAGTCTTTCCTTACCGAGATGAGCCTGCTGCGGAACGCCGAGGGCAACGAATTGTTCGGCCGGGGTAAATTTGCGGAAGCAATCCCGCTCTACAAGGCGGCGATTGAGCACGCCCCGCGCGACGCGGTCCTGCTGGCAAACCTGGCCCGCGCCTGGGAAGCAGACCGGTCGACCCCGCCTCTGCAGCGGATCGATGCGGCGCTTGACGCGATCGGCCGTGCAGTCGCCCTCGCGCCCGACAACGCCGAGTATGCGGAGCGGCGGGACCGGTTGGCGCGGCAGCGCAGCTTCGCGCGCGACCTGGGGGCGGCGTTCGACTTTGTCCCCATGGCCACGCCCATCGGGCTCGAGGTCTCCGCGGACCTGATCCAGCTGTTCGAGAGCCCGGGCGGCGCGCTGACCACCACAGCCGCCGGAGCCCTCGCTGCGCTCCGTACCCGCATCGAGAAGGGCTACGGCGTGTCGATCCCCAGCGTGCTCGTGCGCGGGCACGAGACGGACCTGCCGCCGGACACTTACATCATCGTACTGAAAGAGGTGGCAGCGGTGTCGGGCACCGTACGGCGCGACCGCCGCCTGGCGATCGCCACGCCGGACCGCCTGCGCGACCTCGGCATCGCCGCCGAGCCCGCCACTGACCTTGCGACAGGCCAGGAAGCAGCCTGGATCAGCGAAGCGGACAGAGCCACTGCGGAGCAGGCTAGTCTCGAGAGCCTCGACGCCGTCGAGGCCGTGCTGCACCACTTGCAGGCGGTGATCGAACGCAGCTTGGCCGACTTCTTCGGCCACCAGGAGCTTCGGAACCGGCTCTCCAACAGCAAGTCGATGGTGGGGGCCACGTTGATCGACAGGCCGGGGCTGCTGACGGAGCTAACCCGTCTTTCGCTACTGGCGGCCAAAAATTGGCCAAGTAGCTGATTCTTCGTGGGTGCGGTGGCCAAGGTCGGCACCACAGGACGCATGATCATACTACATC
>Ga0209656_10001338_pt1 | contig 16060 bp, 19 predicted proteins | sample BogFormECP12_OM2_FD_188239 | JGI IMG/M metagenome (GOLD analysis project Ga0209656, IMG submission 188239) | Bog forest soil microbial communities from Calvert Island, British Columbia, Canada - ECP12_OM2 (SPAdes) (version 2) | ecosystem: Environmental > Aquatic > Freshwater > Wetlands > Bog ... | reverse complement strand
CTCCACCATGCGGTCCGCCATCGCCACGGCAACCTGACCGGCGAGGTGGTCGTAGCACGTGCGGGCGAACCGCATCGCCTTGTCGCGCGGACCCACGACGATCGTCCGGCGGCTCCCGGTGTCGGCCGCGACCGACATGATGCTTTCCAGCATGTGCGCGACCGCGGGCGAGGCCAGCCGGTGATAGCGGTGGCGCCCCTGGCGCTCCACCGCCAGCCAGCCCACCGACGTCAGCTTCGCCAGATGCCCGCTCGCGGTCTGCGGCGTCACGCCCGCGGCCCGCGCCAGCTCGGCGGCGGTCAGCGCACGCCCGTCGATCAGCGCCGTCAGCATGTTGGCCCGCGCGGGATCGCCGATCAGCGACGCCGCCTCGGCCAGCCCGGAGGTGGTCAGCATGGCATTCTCAGGCCTCTGCCTTAGAAGGTCCGCCCAGAGGTCGGGGCCGGTTCCGAAGTCGTGGCGAAAGACATACGGCAGCGCGACAGGCGTGCCCATGTCGAGGATGCTGGGGGCTGATCGTGATGTGCTCGTCGCCGGCGCCCACCGCCGTGGTTGGCTGTTGCTCGATATCCATCGGTCGTCTCTCCGCTGCGAGGCGATCTGGCGATGCGGCCCGGCGCGTTGCTTCGGCCGCGGCCGAACCATGGCGGGACGCCCGCCCGGCCCTCACCGGCGGCCTCGTCGAGTGCGCCCAGGGCGCGCCAGCTCAACGTGGTGCGCCCTGTGATCATCCGGAATTTTCTCCACCCGGCCCGCATCCAGGCCGACGCCGACGACCATTTTCGCCGGTTCATGATCGACGGAGCGCGGCTGGACAGTGCCCGGGTCGTCCTGACGTCGGGCGCTTTGGAGGCGGCGACCTTCGACCGTCCGGTCGATCCGCGTAGGATGGTCGGCACCATGCCGCCCATGCCCACCCTGCCCACGGAGAAGACCCCATGAGTCTCAGTTCCCGCGTCGCCGTCGTCACCGGATCGACCAGCGGCATCGGCCTCGGCGTCGCGCGCGCGCTGGCCGCCAAGGGCGCCGGCATCGTCCTGAACGGCTTCGGCGATCCCGGCCAGATCGAGAACCAGCGCGCCGAGATCGCCGCCGAGTACCAGGTCAAGGTCACCTACGACGCCGCCGACATGTCCAAGCCGGACGCGATCGCCGCGATGATCGCCAACGCCGAGCGCGACCACGGCTCGGTCGACATCCTGGTGAACAATGCCGGCATCCAGCACACCGCGACGATCGAGGAGTTCCCGGTCGAGCGCTGGGACGCGATCATCGCGATCAACCTGTCGGCCGTCTTCCACGGCATGCGCGCGGCGATCCCCGGCATGAAGGCGCGCGGCTGGGGCCGCATCATCAACGTCGCCTCCGCGCACGGACTGGTCGCGAGCGCCAAGAAGGCGGCCTATGTCGCCGCCAAGCACGGCGTGATGGGGCTGACCAAGGTTGGCGCGATCGAGCTGGCGAACTCCGGCGTGACCTGCAACGCGATCTGCCCCGGCTGGGTGCACACGCCGCTGGTCGAGAAGCAGCTGCAGGACCGCGCGGCGGCCGAGGGCAAGTCCTACGAGGAGATCCGCCACATCCTGCTGGCCGAGAAGCAGCCGATGGTGCAGTTCACCGATCCGGCGCAGATCGGCGGCCTGGCGGTGTTCCTGTGCTCGGACGACGCGCGCACGATCACCGGCGTGCCGATCTCGATCGACTGCGGTTGGACCGCGCAGTAGTTACATACGGCAGCAAGCGGGCGCGATCACTCGCGCCCGCCTGTCCGGGGGATGGTCGGTTTCGGCCGCTCAGTTCGACGCGAGCGCGATGCCGCCGTCGGAGGTCGCCATGCCGCCGAAGTCGGCCGGGCGCTCGTTGCCGGTTTCGGTGGTCGCCACGCGCGACAGCGAGCGCGTCGCCGCCGGGCCGGGCTCCAGATACGCCTGGGTGTTCGTCTCGGTCGCGGCCGGCGCGCCGATGACCGGCATCGCGCTGCCCTGGTAGGGCTGCTCGTTGCCGGCGAAAGCAACGCCGGACATCAGGGGAAGGGCGGCGATCGCGGCGATGAGGATGTTGCGCATGGAAGGTCTCCTGTTCTGGGTTGACGGTTCGGGTCTGTCTGGCCGGGCGGTTCGTTTGTTGTCCGCCGCGTCCATGCACAGACCATAGCCACGTCATTCCCCGAACGGAGTGATTGCGTTCACACCCGCGATTTTGCGGGTCAATGAAATGCTTCGGGTGTCGCGTTGATCGTCGTCAGCCCGCGTTCCCCCGTCATCGCGAGCGAAGCGTGGCGATCCAGGGCCGCGTGACAAACACCTGCCGCGCGGCCCTGGATTGCCACGTCGCTTCGCTCCTCGCAATGACGAGATCAGTCGCTGTATCGAAGCCTTCGTATAAGCCGATCTACGGATCCTTCGGCACGGTCCGCGCCAGCGCCGGCTCGTGCATCATCGCGGCGAAGAACGCGGCGAGCTTCGGCCGCGTCGTGCGCCACTGTTCGGCCGCATAGCGCAGGTCCAGGTAGCCGAGCGCGCAGGCCACCGTGATGCTGCCGATGTCGAGCACGCGATGCGGCGGGTCGCGCTCCAGCGCGTCGAGCCCCCGCTCCACCGCCGCGCGCTGCCGCGCGATCACCGCGTCGCGGGCGTTCTCTTGCGGACGGTTCTGTTCGCCCCGCCGCAGCACCGCCGCGTCCATGATGCCGTCGGCCAGCGCCTGACGCTTCAGCGCGATCCAGCGCGCCCCGCCATGCGCCGGGAACATCGGTAGCGCGTTGCCCTCGGTGTCGAGGAACTCGCAGATCACCGGACTGTCGAACAGCGCCAACCCGTCATTGGTGATCAGGCACGGCACCTTCGACAGCGGGTTGGCCGCCAGCAGCTCCAGCGGCGATTCGTGCGGGTTGGCGGTGACCAGCTCGATCTGCTGCTCGATGCCGCGCGCGATCGCGCAGGCCAGCACCTTGCGTACGAACGGACTCGTCGGCGAGTAGAACAACTTCACGTCGTGCCCCCTTCGGCGTGCGGATCAGAACCTGTCCTTGCGCGCCCGCCGGTCGGCGAGCTCGGCGACATCGCGCGCGCGGACGAACGGGTTGGCGGCCTTTTCGCCGCCGATGGTGGACGGCACCGTCGGCTTGCCGGCGGCGCGCAGCTGCGTCACCTCGGCGGCACGCGCCTGCAGCGCGGCGTTGTCCGGCTCCACCGTCAGCGCGAACTTCGCGTTGCTCTGCGTGTACTCGTGGCCGCAGCATACCAGCGTATCGTCCGGCAACGCCGCGAGCTTGCGCAGGCTGTCAAACATCTGCGCCGCGGTGCCCTCGAGCAGCCGCCCACAGCCGAGGCTGAACAGCGTATCGCCGCACAGCAGGACGCCGCCGTCGGGGAAGTGGAACGCGATGTGCCCGATCGTGTGGCCCGGCGTGTCGATCGCCGTCGCGCGGCTTTCGCCCAGCACGACCGTCTCGCCTTCGGCGAGCGCGGCATCCAGCTTCGGCAGGCGCCGCGCATCGGCGGCGGCCCCGACGACCTTGGCGCCGAAGCGGGCGCGCACCGCGTCGGTACCGGCAATGTGGTCGGCGTGGTGGTGCGTCAGCAGGATCAGGTCGAGCCGCCCGCCCGCCCGCTGCTCGATCGCCGCGATGATGGCGTCCGCGTCCGCGGGATCAACGATGCCGACCGCGCCGCTGGCCGTATCGCGCAGCAGCCACGCGTAGTTGTCGGACAGAATCGGGACAGGCTCGACGGTGACCGGCACGGGCGCGTTCCCTCTTTGGCTTCGAGCCCCGTCTATATCGGGCCGGCCCGCCCCGGCGCCACCGGCCAGCGCGTGAAGTTCTCGCGCCCTGAACTCGGCGCGGCGGGGCTGCTATAGTGTCTTCGATGTCTGACACCACCACGGCGCCGGCCTTTTACACGACGGCCCGGGGCGCGGTCGCCGCCCGGCTGCTCCGCGAGCGCCTCCGCGCGCTGTGGCCGTCGCTGGCACGGCAGTCCGTGCTCGGCATCGGCTTCGCCTGCCCGTACCTGCGGTTGTGGCGGGACGATGCGTATCGCTGCATCGCGGTGACACCGGTGCAGATCGGCGCGTGGCGCTGGCCGCGCAGCCGCCCGTGCCTGACCTGCACGGCCGAGGAGGACGCGCTGCCCTTCCCCGACCTCAGCTTCGACCGCGTGCTGGTGGTGCACGGGCTGGAGACCTCGGAGAACGCGCGGCGGATGCTGCGCGAGGCGTGGCGGGTGCTGAAGGACGACGGAAGGCTGCTGCTGGTGGCGCCCAACCGCACCGGGTTGTGGGCGCATCTGGAGACCACGCCCTTCGGCCACGGCCAGCCCTACTCCGCCGGCCAGATCGAGCGGTTGCTGTCGGCCACCCTGTTCCGCGTCGAGCGGCGCGACACCGCGCTGTATGTGCCGCCGCTGCCGTGGCGGCTGGTGCTGCGCATGGCCCCGATGGCCGAGCGGATCGGGCGGCGCGTGATGCCGTCCTTCGCCGGTCTGACGCTGACCGAGGCGGTCAAGGACGTGTACGCCGGCGTTCCCACCGCGACCGCGACGGTGAAGCGGCGCGTGGTGCTGGTCGACACCGCCGGCTGACGCGTCCGCTTCCGGCGCGGCCGGGGCGCTGGTTTAAGTCGGCGGGTGAGCGCCGTCCTTCTGCTGATCCTGGCTTGCGTCGTTGCCGCGCTGGCAGCACTCGGACTGTGCGCCGCGGTGCTGCCGCGCCGGATCGCCCTGTTGCACGCCGTCGCCGCCGGCCTGTGCGGAGCGGGCGCCGCCATCACGCTCGCCGGCACGCCGGGGGCGTCGGTGGCGCTGCCGGTCGGGCTGCCGGGAATGGCGATCCATCTCGCCCTCGATCCGCTGTCGCGGCCGTTCCTGGTCCTGGTCTTCGGCGCGAGCGCCGCCGCGCTGACCGCCGCGACCGACGTCCACGGGCCGGAGGACGTGCGCGCCGCCCCGTTCCTGCCGGTGTTCGTCGCCTGCATGGCGTTCGCCCTGCTCGCCGCGGACGCATTCGGGCTGCTGCTGGGGTTCGAGGCGATGTCGGTCGCGTCATGGGCGCTGGTGCTCGCCCGCCATGCGGACGCCGAGGCCCGCGACGCCGCGGCGCTGTATCTCGGCATGGCGGCGTTCAGCGCGGCGTGCCTGGTCATCGCGGTGGCGATGCTGGCAATGCCCTCGCCAGACCTGACGTTCGCGTCCATGCGCCAGCATCCGCCGGACGGCGCCTGGGCGGCCGGCGTGCTGGGGTTGGCGACTCTCGGCGCGGGCGCCAAGGCGGGGCTGTTCCCGCTGCACGTCTGGTTGCCGCGCGCGCACCCGGTCGCGCCCGCGCCGGCCTCGGCGCTGATGTCGGGGGCGATGACGAAGGTCGCGCTGTACGTGCTCGCGCGCATCCTGTTCGACCTGTGCGGCGACGCCACGCCAGTCTGGTGGGGCGTGCCGCTGGTGGTGCTCGGGGCGGCCTCGGCGACCATCGGCGTGCTGCGCGCGGTGCTTGAGGACGACCTGAAAGCGGCGCTGGCGTGCTCGACGGTCGAGAATGTCGGGCTGATCGCCATCGGCTTCGGCCTCGCACTTGCGGCACGAGGTGCGGACCTCGCCCCGCTGGCCGCATTGGCGCTGGGGGCCGCGCTGCTGCACGTCCTGGCACACGGCACGTTCAAAACGCTGCTGTTCCTCGGCGCCGGTGCCGCCGACCACGCGGCCGGCACGCGATTGCTGTCGCGGCTCGGCGGCCTCGTGCACCACATGCCGGTCACCACCGGCTGCATGATCGCCGGCTGCGCCGCCCTCGCCGCGCTGCCGCCGTCGTCCGGTTTCGCCAGCGAGTGGATGCTGCTGCAATCGGCGCTGGCCGCCCCGCGCATCGGCGGGCTTGCATTGCAGACGCTGTTCGCCTGTGCGGCGGCCTTGATCGCGCTCGCCGCGGCGCTGGCCGCCACGGCTTGCGTGCGGATCATCGGCGTGGGTTTTCTCGGCCGGCCGCGCGTGCCGCGAACCGCGGGCGCCCAGGAACCGGCGCTGCCGGTGCGCGCCGCGCTGATCGCGCTGTCGGTGCTGACGGCGTTCATCGGCCTGTTTCCCGGCTTGGTGCTGCGGCTGATCGACCCCGCGCTCCGCCACCTCGTCGGCGGCGGGATCGCGGCGACGTCGCTGTTCATCGCCACGTCGCATGACAGCCCCGGCTACGCGCCGCTCGCGATCGGCGTGCTGCTCGCGGCTGGCGCGGCGCTGCCGTTGCTGGTCCTGCGCCGCCGGCGCATGCAGGAGCGCGACGCGCCCGCCTGGGCCTGCGGCTTCGCCGCCAGTCCGCCGTGGCTGCCGTTCGGCGACCCGGCGACGCAATACGGCGCCGCCTCGTTCGCCCAGCCGGTCCGACGCACGCTCGGCACACTGATGCTGGCGACCGAGCAGAGCACGCCGGCCGATCCGGGTTCCCCCGTCCCGGCGCGCCTCGTCGCCGGCTTCACCGATCCCGCCGAGCCCCTGCTGTTCGTCCCCGTCGGCCGCGTGCGCCTGCGACTGTCGAGTGCGTTCGACCGGCTGCAGTTCCTGACGGTGCGGCGCACGCTGTCGCTGATGTTCGCCGTGCTGCTGCTGTTCCTCACCGCCATCGCCGTGCTGGAGGCGCTGTGAGCACGGCACTCGGCTTCGTCGCGTTCGTGCTGCACACGGCGCTGATGCTCGCCGCCGCACCGGTCGCGGCCGGGCTGGTGCGGTGGCTGAAGGGGCGTCTGCTCGGCCGCGCCGGGCCGCCGCCCTGGCAGCCGTGGCTCGAGATCGTCCGGCTGTCGCGCAAGCAGCCCGTCTTCGCCGAGAACGCCTCGTTCGTCTTCCGCTGGGCGCCGGGCGTGGTGTTCGCCGCGACGCTGGCGGCGGCCGCGCTGGTGCCGTCCTTCGCGCTGCACATGACGACCGCGCCGATCGCCGACCTGATCGTGCTGGCGGGCCTGCTCAGCCTCGGACGCGCGGCGCTCGCGTTGGCGGCGATGGATGTCGGCACCGCCTTCGGCGGCATCGGCGCGTCGCGCGAGATGACCTTCGCCGCCTATGCCGAGCCGGCGCTGGTGCTGGTGCTGACGATCTTCACCTTCGCCCTGCTCGCCAGCACCACCAACCTCGATGCGCTGGCCGCACAGCTGCACGACTTCGCGTTCGGGCTGCGCGTCTCGCTGGGCCTCGCGTTGCTTTCGCTGCTCGGCGTCGCGCTCGCCGACTCGGGCCGCCTGCCGGTGGACAATCCGGCGTCGCATCTGGAGCTGGCGATGGTCCACGAGGCCATGGTGCTGGAGTATTCCGGGCCGCCGCTCGCGCTGCTGGAGCTGTCCGCCTGCCTGCGCCTGCTGCTGTGGATGACGCTGATCGGCACGCTATTCGCGCCGTTCGGCCTCGGCCCGGCGGATGCCGGCCCGGCCGGCTGGCTGGCTGGCCTGCTGGGCTGGGCATTTCGCGTCGTTGTGCTGTCGGCGGCGCTGGCCCTGCTGGAGTCGACGCTCGCGAAGATGCGGGTGTTCCGCGTCCCCGAGTTCCTCGGCGTGGCGGTGCTGCTGGCGCTGCTCGCCGTGGTGTTCCTGTTCGTCAGCCAGGGGTTCGCCTGATGCAGCACCTCGGCTACGGCGTGCTCGCCTACGACGTGGCGCACCTGCTGGGCGGGGCGGCGCTCGTTGCGTCCTTCGTGCTGCTCTACCAGCGGCGCATTCCGGCGCTGATCAACACCTACGCCGCGCAGGGCATCATCCTGGCCGCCGCCGCCGCCTGGCAGGGCCACGTCCAGCACGCCGCGCACCTCTATGTCACGGCCGCGCTGACCCTGTTCGCCAAGGGCGCGATCATCCCGGTGCTGCTGCACCGGATCGTCCGCGCGCTCGACATACGGCGAACGATCGAAACCGCGCTCGGCGTGTTTCCGTCGATGGTGCTCGGCGTGGTGCTGGTCGCACTCGCCATCGAGGTGGTGCTGCCGACCACGCTTGGCGCGGCGACGCTCGCCCGCGAGGATCTCGCGTTCGCGTTGTCAGTCGTGCTGCTCGGGCTGCTGATGATGATCACGCGGCGCACCGCGATCACCCAGGTGATCGGCTTCCTGTCGATGGAGAACGGCCTGATCCTCGCCGCCGTCGGCGTCGCCGGGATGCCGCTGGTGGTCGAGATCTCGGGCGCCTTCCTGGTGCTGGCGATCTTCTTCGTCTTCGGCGTGTTCGTCTTTCGCATCCGCGAGCGCTTCGACAGCCTCGACGTCAGCCATCTCGACCGCGTCGGCGAAGCACCGCGATGATCCACGACCTAGCGACAACAGCCGGGGCGGCGATCCTGCTGCCGCTGTTCGCGGCCCTCGTCCTCGGGCTGGTGCCGTCTTGGCGCGTCGGCGCGATCGTCAATGCCGTCGCCGCCACGCTCACCTTCGCCGTCGTGGCGTTCCTGCCGGCCAGCATCGGACAGACCGGGCCGCTTCTGCTGGTCGACCGCCTCGCCGTTCACCTGAGCCTGCTGACCGCCTTCGTCGCGATGACCGCGTCGTGGTTCAGCACCGCCTATGTGCGCGTCGAGGTGTCGCAACGGCGGCTGAACAAGGCGCGCCTGCGCCAGTATCACGCGATGTTCCAGCTGTTCTGCGGCGCGCTGCTGGCGGTGCTGCTCAGCAACAACCTCGGGATCACCTGGGTCGCGATCGAGGCCGCGACGATCGCCGCCGCGCTGGTCATCGGCCTGCCGCGCACCGCGCACGCCGTCGAGGCGTCGTGGAAGTTCTTCGTCCTTTGCGGCGCCGGCATCGCGCTCGCGCTGTTCGGCACCACCGTGCTGTATCTCGCCGCACTGCCCGCGCTCGGGCCGGGACTGAAGGCGATGAGCTGGACCGGGCTGCGGCAGGCCGCGCCGACATGCGACGGGGCGGTGCTGAATCTCGCGTTCGTGTTCCTGCTGCTCGGCTACGGCACCAAGGCCGCACTGGCGCCGCTGCACGCGTGGATGCCGGACGCGCACGCCGAGGGACCGACGCCGATGTCGGCGATCCTGTCGGGCTCGGTGCTGAATGTCGCGCTGTTCGTCATCCTGCGCCTGCGCGGCGTGATGAAGGCGAACCACGCGGCGATCGACCCGGCGTTTCCGCTCGTCGCCCTCGGGTTGCTGTCCGTGCTGCTCGCCGCGTTCAGCCTGTGGCCGCGACGCGACGTGAAGCGGTTCTTCTCGTATTCCTCCGTCGAGCACGCAGGCGTGGCCGCGTTCGCGTTCGGCATCGGCGGGCCGGCCGCGACCTTCGCGGGCCTGCTGCACATGACCGTACACACGCTGACCAAGTCGGCAACCTTCCAGTGCGTCGGCCGCGCCGCGCAGATGAAGGGCGGCCAGCGCTTCGCCGACATCACCGGCTTGATGTCCAACCACCGCGCGCTCGGCCTGTCGCTCGCCGCCTGCGTGATCGCGCTGGCGGGCCTGCCGCCGTTCGGCCTGTTCTCCAGCGAGTTCCTGGTCGCACTCGCGGCCGTACGCGCGTCGCCCTGGCTGGCCGCGGTGCTGCTGGCGGGGCTGGTGATCGCCGCCTGGGTGCAGATCGCCCGCCTGCAGTCGCTGTGCCTCGGTCCGGCCACCGCGGACCCCGGGCCGGTGCCGCCGCACGCGGCGCTGGTGCCGGTGTGGCTGCATCTGGCGCTGGTGCTGGCGCTCGGCCTGGCGATGCCGGGCGCGGTCTTCGCCTGGTTCACATCGATCGCGCAGGCGACGCCGTGACCGAGTGGCTCACCGCCGCGCGCGACGACACGCAGCGCTTCATCGGCCTGTGGGCCGACACGCAGGTCGTGTACGCGCTGTATGCGCCGCAGGCCGACCCGCCGCGCCTGCTCCGCACGGAGGTCGAGAACGGACGCTACCCCGCCCTGTCGCCGCACCGCCCCGCCGCCGCGTGGTTCGAACGCGCCGTCCATGACCTGTGGGGCCATACGGCCGACGGCGCCGTGGATCACCGCCCGTGGCTCGATCACGGACGCTGGCCGGTCACGCACCCGCTGGCCATCCGGCCGGAGCCGCGCGTCGGCGGCGCGCCGGAACCGCCCACCTTCCTGCCCGCCGAGGGCGACGATCTGCACCAGGTTCCGGTCGGCCCGATCCACGCCGGCATCATCGAGCCCGGTCATTTCCGCTTCACCGCCCAGGGCGAGACCGTCGTGCGGCTGGAGACACTGCTCGGCTACACGCACAAGGGCACGCTCGCGCTGATGCGCACCAAGTCGCCGCGCGCGGCGGCGCGCTACGCCGCGCGGCTCTCGGGAGACTCCACCGTCGCCCACTCCATCGCCTTCGCCCGTGCGGCGGAGGCCGCGTCGTCCGTCGAGGCGCCGCCACGAGCGGCGACGCTGCGCGCGGTCATGGCGGAGGTCGAACGCATCGCCAATCACCTCGGCGATATCGGCGCGGTCTGCGGCGACGTCGCCTTCGCCGCCATGCAGGCGACGTGCGGACAGCTGCGCGAGACGCTGTTGCGTGCTTGCGCGCAGGCCTTCGGTCATCGCCTGATGATGGACGCCGTCATCCCCGGCGGTCTCGCCGCGGACATCCTGCCCGAGGGGGCGGCGGCGCTGCGCGCGGCGGCGGACACGATCGCCGCGTCGATGCCCGACATCCGCCGCGTCTACGACGGGTATGCCAGCCTGACGGACCGCATGACCGGCACCGGCATCGTCCCGCCCGGACTCGCCCGCGCGTTCGGCGCCGGCGGCTATGTCGCGCGCGCGTCGGGCCAGCGAGTCGATGCGCGCGCAGAGCCCGGTTATCCGCCGTACGACTATCATCCGAGGCCGGTGACGACGCTGGACGCGGGCGACGTCGATGCCCGCCTGCGCATCCGCCTCGCCGAGATCGACGACAGCCTGTCACTGCTGCGCGACCTGCTGCACGTGCTGCAGGCTGGCCCGATTTCCGTGGGGCTGCCGCAGGCGAGCGGCGAGGGCATCGGCTGGGCCGAGGGGTTTCGCGGCGATTGCTGGTGCTGGCTGCGGCTCGACGCCGGACTGATCGCCGCCGCGTTCCTGCGCGACCCGAGCTGGATGCACTGGCCGCTGCTGGAAGCCGCCGTGCCCGGGAACATCATCGGCGACTTCCCGCTGATCAACAAAAGCATCAACGCCTCCTATTCCGGGGTGGATTTGTGATGGCGTTTCATTTGCAACTACCTTCGCCACCTCTCCTCCGTCATGGTCCGCGCAGGCGGACCATCCACGCCTGTCTTTTGCGCGGCCGGCAAAGGCGTGGATGCTCCGCCTTCGCGGAGCATGACGAGAGAAGCGGAGCAGACTGATGGTCTGGCGCCGCATCCTGACCAGCCTGCGCCACGGCCCGGCGACGGAGCCCGCGCCGGTGCCGGGCGAGGAAACCGTCGCCGCGCTGGCCGCCGCGCTGGAGGCCGCGTCGCGCCGCCGGCTCGGCCGCAGCCTCGCGATCCGCCACATGGATTCCGGCAGCTGCAACGGCTGCGAGCTGGAGATCCACGCGCTGAGCAACGTGGTCTACGACCTCGAACGTCTCGGCCTGCGCTTCGTCGCGAGCCCCCGCCACGCCGATGTGCTGCTGGTCACCGGCCCGCTCACCCGCAACCTGCGCGAAGCGCTGCTGCTGACGCGCGACGCCATGCCCGACCCCGCCTGGGTGGTGGCGATCGGCGACTGCGCGGTGGACGGCGGCGTGTTCAAAGGCAGCTACGCGGTCGAGGGCGGCCCCGGCGCGGTGCTGCCCGTCGACCTCATCATCCCCGGCTGCCCGCCCACGCCGCGCCAGATGCTCACCGGCCTGCGCGCGCTGATTGAGGCGAACGCCTGAGCCCAAGTACTGATGACCGGAGCCCATTCACTCGTCATCGCGAGCGGAGCGTGGCGATGACGAGATGAGTCGTACTCTCTCAGACTTGGTATGCGCCCTACAGCAACCCCAGACCGCGCAACTCGGCACTCAGCGCCGGCGGCAGGCCTTCGTCCTTGCCCGCCGTGAGGTCGGGCGGCGCGTCGGCCGGGTCGAGATAGCGCCAGCCCTGGAACGCCCGCACCGGCCGCGCCGCCACCCGCACCAGCCGCCGCCCGAGCACCAAGCCGGCGCAGGCCGAGCCGTCCTGCATCGTGTCGGGCACGATGCGCAGGATGCGCTGGCGGACGCACATCGCGCCCTGGATCACCCAGTAGATCGAGCCGCCGCCACACACCTCGTCGGCCCGCCTCGGCGCCGTGCGCGTCCGGTGGCGGAGCGGCGGATCGGACTTGGCACGCGCGGCCTGGAGGGCGCGCAGGTGTGCCACGTCGCGCACGCCGACGGCCAGCTTCATCAGGTGCATCACAAGAGCATCATGGGTGCCGCCCGAGTATGGCCGCAGCCGGCCGTCCGGCAACTTGCTACGCTGGTGCGTGCTCATCCTCGCCCTCGATTCGGCCACCTCGCGCTGCGCGGCCGGCGTGATCGACGACGACCGTCTGCTCGCGGCGCGGATCGGCGCGGGCGAGCGCAACGAGGCCGCCGTGCTGCCGGCGCTGGCGCAGGAGGCGCTCGCCGCCGCCGGCGTCGAGCCCGCCACGCTGGGCATGGTCGCCGTCACCGTCGGCCCCGGCAGCTTCACCGGCATCCGCGCGGCGCTCGCGCTGGCGCACGGCATCGCGCTGGGTGCCGGCATCCCGGTCGTCGGCGTCACGGTCGGCGAGGCGATCGCGCCCGCGCTCCCCGCACTCGGCAGCCGCGACCTGTGGGTCGCCACCGACAGCCGCCGCGGCCGGGTGTTCCTGGAACAGCGCCCCGGCACCGCCGAGTGGACCGTGCTGAGCTGCGCCCTGGACGATCTGCCCGCGCCATCCGGACCGGTCGCCGTCGGCGGGGATGCGGCGATCGAGGTCGCCGCCCGCCTCGCCGCCCGCGACGCCTCGGTGATGCTGACGGACGCACGACGCCCGGCGCCGCGCCACATCGCGCTCGCCGCCCTGGCCCGTCTGCGCGGCACGCTGCCGCCGCGTCCCGCCCAGCCGCTGTACGTGGACCCGCCGGAAGCCCGCCTGCCAACCGGCGCGGCCCGGCCCGCGCCCTGATGATCGAGGCGACCGCCGCCTACGCAGCGGTCCTGGCCGCGATCCACTCCGCCAGCTTCCCGCCCGGCGAGGCCTGGGACGCGGCCGCCTTCGCGGCCCAGCTCGGCCTGCCCGGCGCGTTCGCCCTGCTCGACGAGGCTGGCGGCTTCGTGCTGGCGCGCGTCGCGGCCGACGAGGCGGAGATCCTGATGCTCGCCGTCGCCCCCGGGGCGCGCCGGGCCGGGATCGGCCGGCGACTCGTGGCGGCCGCCATGCAGGCGGCGGCGGCGCGCGGAGCGGCGGCGATGTTCCTGGAAGTTTCAGCCAGCAACACACCGGCGGTCCGGCTGTACGAACGCGCCGGCTTCGCCCGCGTCGGCCTGCGCCGGGCCTACTACCAGAGCGGGTCCGACGGCCTGATTATGCGCGCAATGCTTGAAAAACCCGGCCCAGTTACGCCTTGCGGATCGTAACGGTCGTGATATCACCCTCGGTGTTGCACGCGAGGACTGTATGCCCCTGAGCTTCCGTCGTTCGCGGAACGTTGCGGCGGGGCTCCTCGCCGCGCAGGCGCACCCGCAGAATCGCGCCGGACGGCATGGAATCGAGGGCCAGCCGGGTGCGCACGAACGTCATCGGACATGTCTCCGCCGTTATATCGAGTACCTTGGCTGTTGACTCGTCCATAATTCCGTTCGACTGCTAGTAGCCGCACCATGTGTATTGCTACACGCTCCTCGGGTAACCTATATATGAATCAAACTACAATATTGGAAGGCACGCCTATGGCCGACGCGCTGACGCCGCCGAACGTTCTGGGGCTAACGGCACAGATCGTTTCTGCGCACGTGTCCAATAACCCGGTGTCGCCGGAAGTGCTGCCGACGCTGATACAGGACGTGTACCGCACGCTCGCCAGTGTCGGGCGCGAGCCAGCACAGCCGGAGCGGCCGCAGCCCGCCGTGCCGATCAAGAAGTCGGTATTCCCCGATCACATCATCTGTCTCGAGGACGGCAAGAAGCTGAAGATGCTGAAGCGCCACCTCAAGACCGCCTACAACATGACGCCCGAGCAGTATCGCGAGCGCTGGGGGCTGGCGCCGGACTATCCGATGGTCGCCCCGAATTACGCCCGTCACCGCTCCTCGCTGGCCAAGAAGATCGGCCTGGGTACCAAGCCGCGTGTCCCGGCGCCGCCGGCCACGCGAGGCGGCCGGTCGGGTTCGGCGCGCAGCTAGGCTCCGCCAGGGGCCACAGACCGCCGCCGCGCTTCCGATTGCCGCGCCTCCGCGGGCACCTTAAATTAGTCGACTGGTCTGAACGGCTGGCCGGGTCCGCGTCGGGGTGATGCCGGGCCGGATGGCCGGCGGACATACCGGGAGACACTGGGGCGCGCCCGGCATGGGGGTGGGCCGCCTCGCGTAAGGACGAAGGCTGGGACGGGCGGCCCTGGGCCATCACCGCCCCGCTTGCGCCCGTACGGTTCGGGGAACCGATGGAATCGCGCATCGAGCGGCTGTGCGTCGAACGCGGACTGAAGATGACCGGCCAGCGCCGGGTGATCGCCCGCGTCCTGTCGGAAGCCGACGACCACCCCGACGTCGAGGAACTCTATCGCCGCGCGGCGGCCTTGGACGCCCGCATCTCGATCGCCACCGTGTACCGCACCGTGCGCCTGCTCGAGGAGAAGGGGATCCTCGAACGCCGCGATTTCGGCGGCGGCCGCGCGCGCTACGAGCCGACCGAGCACGGCAAGCACTACCACCTGATCGACGTCGACACCGGGCGGGTGATCGAATTCTCCGACGCCGAGCATGAGCGGATGATGCAGGCGATCGCCGCCCGCCACGGCTTCTCGCTGGTTTCGCTGCGACTCGAGCTGTTCTGCCGCAAGGTCGAGCCGGCCAACGCCGACGCCCCGCGCGCCCAGCCGGATCAGCGCCGGGCGAGCACGGCCGGGCCGCGCGGCGGCCACGCGGACGATCCCCACCCGGCGCTCGCCGGGCGGGCCCCAAGGTGACGGAGCAGCACGTCATACGCACCGGCCCCGCCATCTCCCCGCCCGTCATCGATCCCGGCTTCGGCGAGCTGCGGGCCGGCAATCTCGGCGTGCGGATCGCCACCTCGGCAGCGGAGATCGACGCCGTCCAGGCGCTGCGCTTCCGCGTCTTCTACGGCGAGATGGGTGCGGCGCCCTCGGCCGTGGTGGCCGCGGCCGGCCGCGACTTCGACGGCTTCGACGAGGTCGCCGACCATCTGCTCGTCGTCGACCACGACATCGGCGACGGGCCCGAGGGCGTGGTCGGCACCTACCGGCTGATCCGCGAGGACGCCGCCGCGCGCGCCGGCCGGTTCTACTCGGCCGACGAGTACGACATCGGCCCGGTGGTCAGCTTCCCAGGCCGGGTGCTGGAGCTCGGTCGCTCCTGCGTGGATGCCGCCTATCGCAACCGCGCGGTGATGCAGCTGCTGTGGCGGGGGATCGCCACGTACGTCTTCCATCACGGCATCGACGTGATGTTCGGCTGCGCGAGCCTGCCCGGCACCAATCCGGACGATCTCGCCGAGGAACTGACCTACCTGTACGAGAACCACCTCGCCCCGCCCGCGCTGCGGCTGCGCGCGCTGCCGGAGCGTTACGTCGAGATGCGGCGCCTGCCGCCCGGCGCGTTCGACCCACGCCGCGTCCTCGGCAGGCTGCCGCCGCTGATCAAGGGCTACCTGCGGCTCGGCGGCTTCGTCGGCGACGGCGCGGTGGTGGACTACCAGTTCAACACCACCGATGTCGCGGTGGTGGTGCAGACGGATCTGGTCACGGACAAGTATTACCGGCACTACGAGCGCCAGCAGCAGCTGCGCGACGCGACGGACTGAGCCCTCAAGCCCGCCCCTAGCCCCGCCGGGAACCGTCATGCCGGACCTGCCGACCGAACCCGCGGCCGCGACCCGGCCGACGCCGCCCGAACCCCGCGCGCCCACGCGCGAGAAGCACCCGGGCGAGAAGCACCCGGGCGAGAAGCACCCGGGCGAGAAGCA
>Ga0209656_10001337_pt1 | contig 16060 bp, 15 predicted proteins | sample BogFormECP12_OM2_FD_188239 | JGI IMG/M metagenome (GOLD analysis project Ga0209656, IMG submission 188239) | Bog forest soil microbial communities from Calvert Island, British Columbia, Canada - ECP12_OM2 (SPAdes) (version 2) | ecosystem: Environmental > Aquatic > Freshwater > Wetlands > Bog ... | reverse complement strand
ACGCTGCCGCTGATGTCCGCGTGCCAGGCGCCTGGGGCCCGTTCGAAGCGGCCGTGCAGGCAGTCGTCGCCCGGGGATGCGATGACCCCGCCGAGGCGAGACGGCAGCTGGGAAGGCTGGTGCAGCGGTTCGGGCAGCCAGTCCCCGGGCTTACGCACGGGCTGACCCACCTGTTCCCGTCGGCGGGCGTCCTGGCCGCGGGCGACCTCACGGACCTCGGGATGCCGCCGGCCACCGCCAAGAGCCTTGCCACCCTCGCGGACGGCGTCGCCCGCGGGCAGATCGTGCTCGATCACGGTGTCGCGCGAGCGGACCTGCTGGCCGCGCTGACCTCGGTGGCGGGAATCGAGTACGGCACGGCCCGCCAGATCGCGGCCCGCCTCGGCCACCGCGAGCCGACTGATACCCCGACGGGGTATTAACTTTGGCGTGTCGCGCTGGAGCTTCCATGATCGTGGGTCGTTGGTGCCTTATACGACCACCCATGACCCATGATCATGGCTGGCGCAGGGCGCGGTAGCGCGCAGGTGCCGGAGGTTCGTGAGGCTGCCTGTCGCCGTGCGGGCTGGGCACGACCAGGACGTCGAGCGGCGCGTTGAAGGAGTGACCCGAGGGGCATCTGATCTTCACGCTTTCGACTGGTCCGTCGGTTGAGCGCATCGTGTGCCGGTCCTCCACCTCGGCGGGAAGGCCGCACCTCGTGGCGCCTTCGTCGTCCAGGTAGGCCGGGCAGTCGAGGAACATCATGAGAACGACTGTGCCTGGGGCGGGCGCGGGCTGGCATCACGGAGACACCGTGGTATTTAGGCGGGGCTACCCCCAGCATCCGTGATTTCGCGCAGCGCCTCCCGGACGGCGCGGGCCTGCGCGGACATGGCCTCGATCGCGGCGACGCCGTGCTCGTCGGCGGCGGTGCGGGCCAGCATGTCCAGGTGCTGGCCGGTGAGCCGGGCGACCTGCTCGTACTGCTCCCAGTCGCGGTAGGCGGCGTCGGCCTGGCGCACCTCCTCGGCGTAACGCTCCAGCGCCGAGACCCGATCGGCGACGCTGCGCTCCGCCGTCACCGCGGCCTCGTCGTAGCGCTGCAGCAGCCGCGCGGCGGGCGAGCCGGTGCTGAGCCCGGGAAGTGACGCCCGCGCGCCGCGCAGCCGGGCCTGCTCGCGCAGGGCGAGGGCGATATCCCACTCTTGCCAGGCGAGCGCGGCGCTGCCTGCGGCCCCGTCAAGCAGGCCGGCCCGGCTCACCCGGGACGAATTCGCGGTGTCCACGGCATCTTGCGCGCGGCGTAGCAGCCTCCTTGCCGACGCGTCGAAATCGGTGCCCGTCAGGTAGCGGCCGCGATACGACCGCGCCGCGGCGGTTTCGGGCGCCAGCCCGTTCAGCTGGCCGAACCGCGCCACCCGCACGCTGAACACCACCGCGGTGACCGCCGCGATGACCTGCGCGAGAACCAGCGCTATGTGGCCGGAGGCGGACTGCCAGCCCGCCGGTCCCTGGAAGATCAGGACCCCGACCGCCCACGGGGTCGCGCCGGCGATCGCGAGGAAGGCCGCGGTCGTCATCCCGGTGACGGCTCCGCCGACCGTCGCCTCCCGCTGTTGCGGGTGCGCGGGCAGGTAGTCGCGGCGCGGCCGGTCCTGGCCGGCCGATGCGAGGATCGCGCCCGGGGCCGTCAGCAGCCGCCGGGCGGCGGCGGGAATCGCAGGATCAACGGCGGGCCGTCGCAGCGTGGCGTCGGCCCGGGTCCCGTCGTGGCGATCGGACATCACGTTCAAGGCTAGCGCCGCTCAGCCCGCCGGGCCAGGCACGGGGTTCCGGGAGTCAGCCGCGGCCGTTCTGGATAGCGATCTGGAGTTAACTGCGCGGCATCCCGAGTACCAGCTCACCGATGACGTTGAGCTGGATCTCCAGCGTGCCGCCGCCGATGAGCAACGGCGGGATCGACAGGTACCGCTGGCTCGCCTCGCCGCCGGCGCCGTCCAGGGCTGCCGCCTCGGCGCCCTGCCAGTCCATGACGGCGCGGCGCAGGAACGTGTCGTTCCACGCGGCGGCGACCTTCAGCACGCTGGCCTCGGCTCCGGGCTGCAGCCCGGAGATCTGGCGCAGCAGCAGCCGCTGGCTGAGCGCCCCGAAGGCGTTGATGTCGGCGGTCAGCGCTCCGGCCTGCCGCAGGACCTCGTGCGCCGGGTTCCCGGCGAGCGCGCCGAGGAAGTCCGCGGGCAGGTCGCGGCGGCGTCCCAGCCCGGCGGCGATGTTGACGCGCTCGTTCCCGAGCGTGGTGCGCGCCAGCCGCCAGCCTTCGCCGGGCTGGCCGACCAGGCGCGAGTCAGGCACGAAGACGTCGCTGAAGAAGACCTCGTTGAACATGTAGCCGCCGTTGGCCTCCCGCAGCGGCCGGACCTCGAGCCCGGGGCTGCGCATGTCCACGAGGAAGTAGCCGAGGCCCTTGTGCTTGGGCGCCTCCGTGTCAGTGCGGGCGAGGCAGATGCCCCAGTCCGCCTCCTTGGCCTGGGAGGTCCAGACTTTCTGGCCGTTGAGCAGCCAGCCGCCATCCACTTTCGCGGCGCGGGTCCGCAGCGACGCGAGGTCTGAGCCCGCGCCAGGCTCGCTGAAGAGCTGGCACCAGAAGATTTCGCCGCGGAGCGTCGGGCGGACGAACGTCTCGCGCTGCTCGTCCGTGCCGTGGGCGAGGATCGTCGGCAGTGCCCACTCGCCGATGCCGGCGGACGGCTGGGTCATCCCCGCACGCTCGAACTCCTGTGAGATCACGACCTGCCCCACCGGGCCGGCCGCGATCCCGTAGGGCTTCGGGTAGTGCGGCGCGGCCAGGCCCTGCTCCGCGAAATAGGCTCGCCGCCTGCCGGCGGGCAGGGCCGTCGCGTCGGCGAGGCGGCCGGCGACCCAGACGCGCAGGCCGTCAGGCTCGTCCTCGAGATGCAAGTCGTGGCGACGTTCTATCTTGCGGGCGAGCTCCCCGAGGAGCAGCTCCCAGCCGCCGCGCGGTCCCAGCAGGTTCTGCAGGCTCATCGCGCGGCGCCAGTACAGATGGGTGTCGTGCTCCCAGGTGTAACCGATGCCGCCGAGGAGCGTGACCGTCTCCAGGCCGATGTCCACCGCGCCGGGCAGGCACGTCACCGCCGCGGCGGCCGCGGCGAGGGCGAACTGGTCCGCGTCCTGGCCGAAGGCCTCGGCGGCGTCCCACGCGGACGCGGCGATCAGCTCGCTGCGGACGAACAGCCGGGCGCACTTGTGCTTGATCGCCTGGAAGGCCGCGATCGGCCGCCCGAACTGCTCGCGCACCTTCGTGTAGGCGAGCCCGCTTGCCTGGCACCAGCGGGCCACGCCCGCCGATTCGGCGCTGAACAGCGCGGCGGCCGTCGAGCGGAGCCGCGCGGAGTCGACGTCGAGCAGCTGGCCGGCTGGGACGTGCAGGCCCGACACGGTCACCCGGCCGATGTCGCGGGTGAGGTCCACGCTGTTCAGCCTGGTCACCGTCAGCTCGGCCTGCCGCGCCCCGTCGACGGCGAACCAGAGCGTCTCGCCGCTGCCGTCCGCGCTGTGCGCGCCCAGGATGTAGGTCTCGGCACTCGCCGCGCCGAGGACGGGGACCGTGGTGCCGCTGATGTCCCATCCGTTACCGGACCTCGTCGCCGTCAGGCCGCTGGCCTGCGTGGCGCAGGCGCCGGTCCCGCCCGCCACGAAGGCCGGCAGCAGGCGCTCGCGCAGCTCCGCGGCGCCGTGCTGGCTGATGAGCAGGCTGGTGAGGACCGTTGGCAGCAGCGGGCCTGGCAGCAACCCGAACGCCGTTTCTTCCAGCAGGATCGCGAGTTCGACGAGCCCCGCCCCGTCGCCGCCGGCCTCGACCGGGAGGTGCAGCCCGAGAAGGTGCTGATCGGCAAGCGCGCGCCAGGATACAGGCCAGATCCCGGCCGCCAGATCCTCGAACTCCGCGCGGGTCGAGTCCCTGTTCGCGTGCCGGGCGGTGAACGCGGCTATCGATTCGGCCAGCGCCTTCTGGTCCTCGCTCAGGGCGATCGACATCGTTGCTCCTCCTGGCCGCTACTTGCCGAGCTTGAGCACGCGCCGCGCGTTCTCGTGCAGGAACTTCGGCCAGACCTCGTCCTTGAAGGGCACGTGCGGCATGTCGGAGAAGATCCGTTCCAGGCTGAGCCCCATGGGGAAGTAACCGCCGTAGATGATCTTGTCCGCGCCCCGGGTGTTGGCGTAGCGGATGATCTCCTGCGGGTAGTACTTCGGGGCGAACGCCGAGGTGGAGTAGTAGAGGTTCGGCCACTTGAGCATGAGCTTCACGGCCAGCTGCTCCCACGGCTCGCAGCCGTGCCGGGTGACGAAGATTAGTTCCGGGAAGTCGTACATCACCACGTCGATCCGGGCGACCTCCTGCGGAGCGAACTTCAGGCGCGGCCCCGGGACGCCGGCGGTGCAGAAGATGGGGATACCGAGGTCGACACAGGTCTGGTAGACCGGGTACATCTTCGGGTCGTCGATGGCGACCTGCGGGAAGGTACCCGCGGGAAACACGCCGGTCGCCTTGATGCCGAACTCCTCGTACTCCTGGCGGAGCGCGCGCACGCTGCCGGTGACGTCGTTCGGGTCGGAGATGCTGCCGGTCGGCACGAAGCGGTCTGGATGGCGCTTCAGGGCCAGCCGCGACGCCGCGTCCGACACCCCGATCAGGCCGAGCTCGATCCCGTACTTGTCCATCTCGTGCAGCGTGACCGAGATGGGGTCGCTGGTCGGCAGGTCCTTCGGCACGTCCTTGAACATGTACTCGACCGGGAACTCCATCTCCTCCCTGGAGTTGCGGTCCTTGGTCTGCTTGCGGATGAAGTCGTACTGCTCGAACCCTTCGTGCGGGAACCCGATCATCGTGTCGACGATCGGGAGGCCTGATGGCATGGCCATGGAAGGCACCTCTGGCGTGTGACGTGACGGTGGCTGTCAGGCGGGACGGCGGGTGGCGAGGGCCAGGCCGTTGTCGCGCATGACGGCCTGGCACTGCTCCGGGGTGTAGCCGAAGTTCTGCAGGTCCTTGATGTAGGAGGCGGGCTCGGCCAGGCCCTCCACGTGCGGGTAGTCCGAGCCCATGACGATGTGGCCGGGGCCGAGCAGGGCCAGCAGGGCGGCGAGGTCGTCTTCGTAGAACGGGGACACCCATACGTGCCGGCGGAGGGTGTCCCTAGGGTCTTCGGGGAACAGGTGCGGGACCTGGCCGTATGTCTTGGTGAGCTTCTCGAACAGGTGGAACACCCACGCCGACCCGGTCTCGATCGAGGCGACCCGCAGGTTCGGGTAGCGGCGGAACAGGCCGCGGGCCAGGTGGCTGGCGATCGTGTCCTGCGTCGGGTCCGGCGAGGCCAGGCCGCGGAACGCGGTGGCCCGGAACGCCTCGGTGGTATCGCTTTCCCCCCAGTCGGCCAGGTATTTCGTGTAGCCGGTCTCGCCGCCGTGATAGCAGACGGTGATGCCCGCCTCGTCCGCCAGCCGCCAGAACGGGTCGAACAGCTCATCGGCCGGCGCCCGCATCCCGTAGGCGGTGGTGACCGGGCCGCCGACCATCACCACGAACCGGGCATCCCGCTCCAGCGCCCATGCCAGCTCGCGGGCCGCGTTGCCCGGGTCGGCCAGCGTGATGTAGGGGGCGGCGAAGATCCGCTCCCGGTAGGCGAATCCCCAGTCCTCCGCCAGCCACCGGTTGAACGCCCGGAACGCCGCGGTCAGCGCGGGCAGGTCGTGCGCCAGCGCCTGCTCCATCCCTACGCCCAGCGTGGGCAGCAGGATGCAGCCTGCCATGCCCTGGGTGTCCATCAGCGCGATGCGGGCATCACGGTCCCGGTACTCCGGGCGGACCGGCTCCAGCTCGCCGAACAGCTTGCCGGGATCGGCGCCCTTCGGGTTCCGGCCGCGGAAGTACTCGTCCATCACGCCGGGCGCCGCCACCGGGTCGAACGTCGGGTTCGGGATGAACTTGTTGATCCGCCCGCCGACCAGGAGGCGGGTCTTGCCGTCGACCTGCGCCCACTGCATGCCGCGCTTGCGGTACGCCGGCTCCAGGTGCCGGGTGAACGCGTCCGGCGCCTCGTAGTAGTGGTTATCGCAGTCGAAGAACCTGAACGGCAGTTCCGTGGTCATGAGGATGGCGCCCTTCGCTCCGGGATCGGCCCGCATCCGCTACACTAGAACCCAGTTCTTGTTTACGCAAGACGTTTCCTTCGGTGCAGGCGTCCATCATCGCGATCTGACTGTGTAGCAAGGTCTTGACTCATATAGAATTGAGTTTCACAGCGATAGCAGCTCAGCGCCGGGTCAGCAGGTCGATGAGGGCGCTGACCAGCTCGAGGCTGGGCGCGGCGACGCCGGCGAGCCGCGCCAGCTCAACCGGCGCCTTGAGCAGGGCGTCCGACTCCAGGGGCTTGCCTGCCTCCCAGTCCATCAGCATCGACGTCTTGTGGTCGCCGACCTTCGCCGCGCCCTCGAACCGGCGCTCGACCGAGATCTTGGACGGGCTGCCCAGGCTGGCGGCGATCTCGGCCGTCTCGTGCATCATGTCCAGGACCAGCTGACGCGTGCCCGGGTGGGCGGCGATCTGCCCCATCGTCGCGCCGGTGAGCACGCTGATCGGGTTGAACGCCACGTTGCCCATCAGCTTGAGCCAGATGTCGGAGCGCAGATCGGCCACCACGGGGCACTTCAGGCCGCCGGCGACCATCGCCTGGCTGAACTCGGTGCAGCGCCGCGAAATAGTGCCGTCGGGCTCCCCGATGGAATACCTGGTGCCCTCCACATGGCGGATCACCCCCGGTGATTCGATCTCGGTCGAGCTGTACACGACGCAGCCGATGGCCTGGGCAGGCGGAATCACGGCAGAGACCGCGCCGCCCGGGTCGACCGCTTCGACGCGGCGGCCTTCGCAGGGGCCGGGCATCCCGTGGAAGTACCACCACGGGATGCCGTTCTGCGCGGCGACCACGCCGGTGTCCGGCCGCAGGAGCGGCCCCAGCAGCGGGCCGGCATCGGCGTAGCTGTACGCCTTCAGCCCGAGGAACACGATGTCGACCGGCCCGATTTCCCCGGGATCGGACGTCGCATGGGGATGGGCGCGGAAGTCGCCGCGCGGGCTGAGCACGGTGACGCCGCCGCGCCGCATGGCCTCCAGGTGCTCACCGCGCGCGACCAGGTGGACGTCCGCGCCGCCCCGGCAGAGCGCCGCCCCGACGTACGCGCCGATCGCCCCGGCGCCGACGACCGCGACCTTCACTGATCCACCAGCGCGGCCAGGTTACTGCGCTGCACCTTGCCCGTTGGGCCCTTCGGGATCTCGGGCAGGATCGTCACCCGGGCCGGCCGCTTGAACGCGGCAAGGCGGTCCGCGCAGTGCGCGGCCAGTTCCCTCGGCGTGACCTCTGCGCCCGGGCTCCGGAGCACGACGACGACACCCACTTGTTCTCCGTACTTCTCGTCCGGCACCGGGTACGCCGCCGCCTCGGCGACCGCGGGATGGGTAAGCAGCACGTCCTCGACCTCGTACGGCGAGATCTTCTCGCCGGCCCGGTTGATCAGCTCCTTCACCCGGCCCACCAGCGTGAGGTAGCCGTCCGCGCTGAGCGTGCCGACGTCGCCCGTACGGAACCAGCCATCACGGAACGAGGCGGTCGTCGCGGCCGGGTTGTCGAGGTACCGGTCGACTACGGACGGGCCGCGCACTGATACCTCGCCCCGTTCGCCAACGGGCACCGGCTGCCAGTCGTCATCGAGAGCGGCGATCTCGATTCCGGTTGCCCGCCCGACCGTCCCGGGCCGGCGTTCGCCCGGCGGCAGCGGATTCGACGACATCTGGTGCGCCGCCTCGGTCATGCCGTACGCCTCGACAAGCGGGACGCCGACGGTTTCCTCGAAACGCTGCCACAAGACCGTGGGCAGCGGCGCCGAGCACGAGCGGACGAACCGGAGCCGGTGCCGGGGCGGCCCGGTCACCTGGGCGGCCTGGGTAAGCAGCCGCGCGTGGATGGTCGGGACCGCTGTGTACCAGGTCACGCCGTGCCTGGCCGCGTCGTCCCAGAACACGGACGGCCGGAATCGCGGCAGCACCACCGTGCCGCCGGTCGACAGCGTGGCCAGCACCGTGGCGACGAGGCCGTGCACGTGGAACAGCGGCATGACGCACATCGTCACGTCGTCGCCGGTCAGCCCGTAAGTCTGGGTAACCGCGCCGGTCGACGCGACGAGGTTGCGCTGCCGGATGGGCACGGTCTTCGGCTTGCTGGTGGTACCGCTGGTATGCAGCAAGAGGGCCAGCGCGCCGGGGTCGCCGGCGTCCCCGAGCGGATTGCCGGCCTGTCCGTCGATGTGCAGGAGGCCGTCCGCCAGCCCGAACGTGCTAGCGGGCACGTTGACCTCGGCGGCGGCCGTGGCGGCCGCGGCCGCGCCGTCGTGGAGCAGGCGGGAGACGCGCAGGTCGTCGAGCTCGCCGGTCAGCTCGGCGACGCCCAGCGCGGGGTTCAGCGGCGCGGCCGCCGCGCCGCGGGCGGCGATGGCCAGGAAGGCCACGACCAGCGCCGGGCCGTTGGCCGCGACCAGCGCGACCCGGTCACCGTCCCGCACGCCTAGCGCGGCCAGCCGCCCCGTGGCCTGGTCGAGCGCCCGCTGCAGCTCGGCGTACGAAACCGAGACTCCCGACTCGGGTACAAGCAGGGCGGGATGGTTGTCAGACCGTGTGACGAGTTGGCGGAGAATGGCTGGATTGGTGACGGTCATGCTGCTACTTCTCCCCACGCGAGCCCGGCAGCATGCCCGGCAGTCTCGCTTCCATGGTCAGGGCAGCGCGGGTCAGGGCAGCGCGGGTCAGGGCAGCGTGGCCAGGTAAGGCGCCACCGGGCGGGAACACCGGCCTCCGGGGCCCCATCCGGCGCGGGCGTCACCCGGCACCGGGCCACAGCCTCCCCAGGAGCCACTTCAATGCCATTATTGCGAAAACTTTTTTCTGCGTGTAAAGAATTTACCGCTATAGCGACGAAAACTCTTCGGGATAACGAAGTTCACGCATCAGCGGTCCCGGCAGCCGCACGCGTCCCACCGCAACCGACGCCCGCGGGGCACGCGCCCAGGGGCACGCCCGCGGGGCACGCGCCCAGGGCACGCCCAGGGCAGCCGGCCCGATGACCTGCGGCGTCGTTACCGCCACGGGATTTGAGCCAGTGCCGGGGGGCGCGGTCGCTTATTCCCGCTTTCCTAGGGGGGCGCTTATCCTTTTCTTAACTACCGTACCTAGCGTGAGGTCATGGATCGCGGTCGCCGCATGCTCGCCGCCTGGCTGGCGGTCGTGGTCGTCCTGCTCGGGGTGATCGCCGTACTCGCCATCCGGCTTTCCGGCGCGTCGCCCGGGGCGAGCGCCCGGGCCCCGGCGCCGAGCCCCTCCCCGACATCCTCCGCGGGCCTGACCGTCCCGGACATCTACCAGCGGGTGGCCCCGTCCGTGGTCATCGTCCGCACTAGCCATGACCTCGGGACCGGCGTCATCGTGGCTGACAACGGGACGATCCTGACCGCGAACCATGTGATCGCCGGCGGCGGGGCCGTCACCGTCACGTTCGCCGACGGGACCACGGCGCGGGCGACCGTCGCCGCCGCCAGCCCGAAGATGGACATCGCGACGCTCATCCCGGCAAAGCTGCCCCAGGTCGTGGTGCCGGCCACCCTTGGCGGAGGCGCCGATGTGGGAGCATCGGTCGTCGCCATCGGCAATCCGCTCGGCCTGACCGACAGCGTGTCCGCGGGGGTGATATCCGGCCTTGACCGGACGGCGGACACCGACCACGGCAGGTTCTCCGGGCTCATCCAGTTCGACGCGTCGGTCAACCCAGGCAGCTCAGGCGGCCCGCTGCTCGACGCGCACGGTCTCGTCATCGGCATCGTCGTCTCGATCGCCACCCCGGCTAACGAGGACGCGTTCGCCGGGATCGCGTTCGCGGTGCCCATCGGCGCCGCGGTTGGCGGCCAGGGGTCGGGGAAGGGACCGCAGATATGACCGGCGCAGCGCCAACAGCCCAGGACCAAGGAGCCCAATGACCCCTCCACCGGCCGCGGCCCCAGCCCCGTCACCCGGTCAGCACGCCAACCCGCTGCAACCAGTGCTCTTCGAGGTCAAGCGCACCATTGTGGGCCAGGATGTCCTGCTCGAGCGGATGGCCATCGCCCTGCTCTCCGGGGGGCACCTGCTCGTGGAGGGCGTCCCCGGGCTGGCCAAGACGCTCTCGGTCAAGTCGCTCGCCGCCGCGGTCGGCGGGCAGTTCCAGCGCATTCAGTTCACGCCCGACCTGGTGCCCGCCGACCTGACAGGAACACGGATCTACCACCAGCACACCGGTGAGTTCCAGACCCAGCTCGGTCCGGTCTTCACGAACCTGCTGCTCGCCGACGAGATCAACCGCGCACCCGCCAAGGTGCAGAGCGCCCTGCTGGAGGTGATGCAGGAGCATCAGGTCACCATCGGCCGCGAGACCTACCCGGTGCCCGAGCCGTTCCTCGTCATGGCGACGCAGAACCCCATCGAGTCCGAGGGCACCTATCCGCTGCCTGAAGCGCAGGTCGACCGGTTCATGATGAAGGTTGTCGTGGACTACCCGAGCGCCACCGAGGAGCACGCGATCGTCGACCGCGCGCTGCGCCCCGCCGAACCGATCCGCGCGATGCTCAACCCGGCGGACCTGATCGCCATGCAGGAGCGGGCGCGGGAGACCTATGTCGATCCCGCCGTCGTCGACTACGCCGTGCGCCTGGTGACCGCCACCCGCAGGATGTTCAGCGCGGGGCTCGGCGACCTGAAGCGGTACATAAGCTACGGGGCCAGCCCGCGCGCCTCGATCGCCCTCGTCACCGGCGCCCGGGCGCTCGCGTTCACCCGCGGCCGCGACTACGCGCTGCCCGGCGACGTCAGCGAGCTCGCCCTCGACGTGCTCCGCCACCGCATCGTGCTGTCGTATGAGGCGCTCGCCGACGACGTCACCGCCGACTCGATCATCACGAAGGTGCTCGACGCCGTTGACGTGCCCGAGGTCGTCCTGAGCGGCCGCTGACCTCATGCCCGAGCGCACCACCCCGGAACGCCTCCTGCTCAGCCTGGAATGGCGGGTCATCCGCCGCCTCGACGGACGTCAGGCGGGCGGCTATCGCACCGCGCACCGGGGAACCGGGACCGACCTCGCCGGCCTGCGCGAATACGTCGAGGGTGACGACGCGCGGCATATCGACTGGAACGTCACCGCGCGGGTCAACGAGCCGCAGCTCCGGGTGTTCCATGAAGACCGCGAGCTCACCGTGTGGCTGGTGCTCGACCGGTCGGCGTCCATGACGGTGGGCGCGCCTGGCCGCGGCAAGCACGACGTGCTCAGCGAGCTTGCCCTGGTGCTCGCCCGGCTGTTCAGCCGGGGCGGGAACCGCGTCGGCGCCCTGCTGTACGATACCGGGGCGGTGCGCACCGTGCCGCCAGGCACCGGACGCAGGCACGCGCTGCGCATCGGCGCGGAGCTCGCCAGGACCGCCGGCGCAGGCCGCGGCGGCACGACCGACCTGGCGGCGATGCTCGACGCGGTCGCCAAGCTCGCCAGGCGCCGCGCACTGATCGTGGTCATTTCCGACTTCATCGGCGTCGGCGACTGGGAGCGGTCGCTGCTGCGCCTGGTGCCGCGCCACGAGGTCGTCGCGCTGCGGGTCACCGACACCGCCGATGACGGGCTGCCCGACGCCGGCCTTGTCGTCGTCGAGGACGCCGAGACCGGCGAGCAGCTCCTCATCGACTCCGGCGACCCGCTGCTGCGCGCCCGGCTCGGCACCCTCGTCGGGGAACGCGACGCCCGCCTCGCCGCCGGAATGCGGCGGGCCGGCGTGCCCGTCCACCGCGTCGGCACGGAAGCGGACCTGGCCTCGGCGCTCATCGAGGTCGTCGCGAGCACCAGGCGCAGGCGCGCATGAGCTTCGCGGACCCCGCTCTCCTCGCCGTCGGCCTGCTTGTGGCCCTGGCCCTGGCGTGGGCCGCGGTCGCCGCCGCGCGGCGGCGGGCCACCGCCCTCGCCTCGGCCGGGGTCGCGGCGCGCGGTCCCGGGCGCGCCCGGCTGGGGGGCGTGTGGTTCACCGTGGCCGGCATCGCCGCGCTCGCGGTCGCTGTCGCCGGCCCGTCCGCGTCCGTCCCGGTGTCCCACGCCTCGGGCACCGTCATCCTCGCCATGGACGTCTCGGGCAGCATGGCCGCCACCGACGTGGCGCCCAGCCGCCTCGCCGCCGCGAAGCAGGCGGCGCTGTCGTTCATCAACGCCCAGCCGGGCAGCGTGGACATCGTCGTCGTCGCGTTCCAGCAGGGCGGCCTCGAATCCGCCCTGCCGACCGCCGATCACGCGACCACCTCGGCGGCCGTCCGCCGGCTGACGGCCGGCGGCGGCACGTCGATCGGCGACGCCATCCTCGCCTCGCTGTCCGCGATCACCCGCAAGACGGTCACCATCGGCCGGGGCGGCAGCGCGCCGGGCATCGGCTTCTGGCCCTCGGCCACGATCGTGCTCTTCTCCGACGGGCAGGACGAGCCCGTGGCCTCCGGCGGCGGCACGGGCACGGCCGCGGACAGCGGCGCCACCCTGGCCGCCGCGGTCGCCGAGAAGGCCGGCGTGCACATCGACACCGTCGGTGTCGGCACCGCCGCGGGCACCACCGTCGACGTCGACGGCTACCACCTGTTCACCGCGCTCGACGAGGCGACCCTCAAATCGATCTCGCAGGCCACCGGCGGCACGTACCATCCGGCGTCCGACGCGAGCGAGCTCAACGGAATCGCCTCCTCGATCAACCTGCGGCTCACCGTCACCAACGAGCCGCTGCCGCTGGCCGGCGCGTTCATCGCCCTGGCACTCGCGCTGCTCGCCGCGGGCGCCATCCTCACCGTGACCCGGACGGGCCGGGTGATCTGAATGTCCCTCTCCTGGCCGTGGGCGCTGCTCGCGCTTCTTGTCATTCCGCTGGTGTTCGGCTACTGGTGGCTAACCCGCCGCCGGCGGCGGCGGGCCGTGGTACGGGTCACCTCGATCGCGCTGGTCCGGACAGCCATGTCTGGCCGCTCGCGCTGGCGGCGGCGCATACCCGTGGCGCTGCTGACACTGGGTCTGGCCGTGCTCGCGGTCGGCGCCGCCCGCCCGCAGGCGACCGTCCCGGTCGCTACGTCGTCCGCGACGATCATGCTCGCCCTGGACGTCTCAGGCTCCATGTGCTCCACGGACGTGAAACCGAACCGGATCACCGCCGCCGAGCAGGAGGCCAGCGCCTTCATCAAGACCCAGCAGGGCGGCCCGCGCATCGGCCTTGTCGTCTTCGCGAACACCGCCGTCGTCCTCGTCCCGCCGACCACGGACACTCAGCAGCTGCTCAGCGCCCTCGATGGCCTTAGCGTCTCGTTCGGCACCGCGATCGGCGAGGGCATCCTGACCTCGCTCGACGCCATCGCGCAGGTCGACCCGTCGGTCGCGCCGACCGGCGCGACCGTCTCCCGCTCGAGGGGCGCCGGCTACGCGGACGACGTGATCGTCGTGCTCACGGACGGCGGGAACAACGCCGGAATCGATCCGCAGACCGCGGCGAAAGAGGCCGCCGCGCGGGGCGTGCGCGTCTTCACGATCGGCTACGGCACCGATAACCCGGCGACGCTGGCGTGCAGTTCCGCGCAGTTCGGCGGCTTCGGCCAGACCTTCCCTGGCGGCGGAGGCGGCGGAGGCGGAGGCGGAGGCGGAGGCGGCTTCACCGGCGGGGGCAGCGGGCTCGGCGCGGACTACGCCGCGCTCATGCAGATCTCCAGGACCACCCACGGCACGTTCTACCGCGCGCAGGATGCCGACCAGCTCGGCCGGGCCCTCGCGCATCTGCCCGCGGCATTCACCATCGTCCGCAAGCACCTCGACCTCGCCGCCTGGTTCGCCGCCGGCGGCGGCCTGCTCATCACCGCCGCGGTCGCGCTCTCACTGTGGTGGAACCGGACCCGGCGAGTAGCCACGCTCACGGCGAGCAGCGTCACCCCGTCATAATGACGGCGTGATTGAGGAGCTGATCGCCCGGATGGCAGCGCTGCTCGAATCGCTGCAGGAAACGGGCGACCAGCGGCGATACTTCCACGCGACCTACCAGCGGACCACGATCGCGGTAGCCGCGGAACTACGGCGCGGCGGCTTCACCGACGCCGAGTGGGTAGAGCGATGGGACGTCGCGTTCGCGGACCTGTACCTGGACGCCCTCCAGGCGGCGCTGGACGGCCGCCGCCCGACCCGGCCGTGGGAGGCGGCGTTCGGCGCCCCCGCCGGACTGCCACCGCTCCGCCACGTGCTGCTCGGCATGAACGCCCACATCAACTTCGACCTGCCGCAGGCGCTGCTCGCGGTGATCACCGACGAGCAGTTCGACGACGCGGCGCTGCTCGCCCGGCGCGAGTCCGACCACCGGGCGATCGACACCGTGCTCGCCTCCCGGGTCGCCGCCGAAGATGACGAGCTGGCGAGCGTTTCGGGACCGGGCTCCCTGGCCGACCGGCTGCTCCGGCCGCTCAACCGGCTCGGCACCCAGCGCTTCCTGCGCGAGGCCCGGGAGAAGGTGTGGGCGAACGCGATCGTCCTGCGCCGGGCGCGCGGGAAGGGCCCGGACGCCTACGCGGACGCGCTGCGACAGCTGGAAGAACTCAGCGCCGCGAAGGTCACGGCCTTGCGGGCACCTGGCCAGGTCCTGCTGAAGCTCGCCACCACCGGCTTCGGCGTGCGGCTGCCCGGCTAGAGGCGCCACGTTATCGTTCGGATAAATTCAATGCCCTAGCCCGAACGGTGGCGTGGCTGCGCGCGGCCGGTCATTGGTCTCTTAATTTCTACTACTGCCCGTGATATAAAATAACGGTATGGACGCAAGGCAGCTCCTCGCGCCTGAGGACAGTTCTCCGCTCGGCCGCAGTCGCGCCGACGTGCTGGACATGCTGCGCGCCGCGGGCGGCCCGCTCGGCGTCCGCGAGGTCGCTCAGCAGCTGGCGCTGCATCCGAACACGGCGCGATTTCACCTCGAAGGGCTGGTAGCGGCGGGCCTGGCGGCCCGCGAGACGGAAGACCGGGAGACGCCCGGCAGGCCCCGGATCGCGTACCGGGCGGTCGATGGGAACCCCGGCGGGCGGCGGCGCTACCGGATGCTCGCCGAGATGCTCACCAGCCTCATCGCCGGGACCATGCCGGAACCGGGGAAGGCGGCGGCGGAGGCCGGGCGCGAGTGGGGCGCCTACCTTACCGAGCAGCCGCCGCCCTACCAGCGGCCCACCGCCGCCGAGGCCGTGGCGAGGCTGACCGCGGTCATGGCGGAACTGGGCTTCGCGCCGCAGGCGGCGGCCGACGGCGGCCAGTACCAGCTGCGCCTGCGACAGTGCCCGTTCCGCGAGGTTGCCGAGCAGCACGAGGACGTCATCTGCGCGCTGCATCTCGGGCTGATACAAGGGGCGCTCGCGCGAATGCGGGCACCGGTCACGGCCGGCCGACTGGATCCGTTCGTCGAGCCAAGCCTGTGCGTCGCCCGCCTGACGGCCGGGAACGAGCCCGGGTAGCGCGGGCTACGGCCGCTCCCGGCGCGGCGGTACCGTCTTGCCGGCCAGGGCGCGTTCCCGCGGTATGGTGACCAGCTCGCCAGATGCCTTGCGGATCGTGAAGGAGACGGCATCGGCCGCCTCGAGGATCCCGATGACGTCGGCGATCTCATCGCCGCCGTCCCCCGCCGGGCGGCGCCACCGGATCACCACCCGGTTTCCAACGTCACCGGCGGCTAGCCGGACCTCCAGGCGATACCGCATCGCGCATCTCCTCCGGATGTTTACACTAGCAGCATAGTATAAACATCATGAAGGCTGGTCAGAGGAAGCGGAACATGCTGAGGGCGCCGAACGCGAGGCAGTAGATGGCGAACGGGGTCAGGGTCCGGGTCTGGAACCAGCGGACGAGGAACCGTACCGACAGGTAGGCGGCGATTCCGCAGACGATGACGCCGAGGA
>Ga0209656_10001335_pt1 | contig 16078 bp, 13 predicted proteins | sample BogFormECP12_OM2_FD_188239 | JGI IMG/M metagenome (GOLD analysis project Ga0209656, IMG submission 188239) | Bog forest soil microbial communities from Calvert Island, British Columbia, Canada - ECP12_OM2 (SPAdes) (version 2) | ecosystem: Environmental > Aquatic > Freshwater > Wetlands > Bog ... | reverse complement strand
GAACCTGACGGGAGCGACGGCGGTAACGTTTGGCGGGACAGCGGCAGCCAGCTTCACAGTCAACAGCGCGACGTCGATCACGGCGGTCTCGCCGGCGGAAGCGGCCGGCACGGTGGATGTGACGGTCACAACGGCGGGCGGAACCAGTGCGAAGACGGCGGCGGATCAGTTCACCTTCATCACAATTGGAGGCGTTCCGAACATTGTGTCTCAGGTCGCCGCTGAGAATTTCGTAAGCCCGGGAGTTCTGGCCGTGACGGTTACTTTCACCAACAATGGAACCGGTAACGCGAGCAATGTGGTGCTGCAGACTCGCCTGCTTCGCACCCTGGGTGGGAGCGGAACGGTTACGTTCGACGCTTCATCTCCTGCAATGCCAATGTCGCTGGGGAATCTCGCAGTGGGCGGGTCCACTACTGCGACCTTCTATTTGGATGTGCCAGCTACAGTGACTCGGTTTGCAATGAGCGAGACCGGCGCAGACCTGGATAGTTCGGGGGTTTCCCATGGTATCTCGTTGGGCCAGTTGGTAGTTCCGTAAGTGGAGAAAGCTATTTCGCCAGTCATGCAAAACTCTGCACATCAGAGCTCCCCAGATTAGGCGAAGACATTCAGATGTATAGGCAAATTCAGAACACTGAGAGGGAAATGAAATGGTAACGAAAGTGCATGGCTTGCCCTGGAGGCAAAGTGTCATGGCTCTACGCATCCGAATGGCCCTGGCCGGGGTCCTGTTGCTCGCCGGTTCGGCGGCTTTTGCCGACAATAACCCATTCACCGTTACCGCTGACTTCACCACGCTCGCGGGACAGAATGAGGTTATTTTCGGCTACGCACCACTGGTCAATACGACGGGCTCCGATTTGTTCACCGATAATTTGAACGTCAACTTTGCCACCGGTCAGGGAAGCTTTGACCAGGTGGATGCGGCGGATGGTTTTCAATATGGGTTTAGTTATCCGACGATCTTTGCCGATAACACGCTAAACACACCCGGATTCATGGGCTTGTACCTCGCGCCTCTTGGTTTCTCGGGGCCTGTGGCCTTGACGTTCGACATAGGAACTATAGGGCTTACTGGAATTACCGGGCCTGACTATGTCGCGACCTATAGTTTTAATTATCCGCCTCGCGCCGTTCCCGAACCTGGCACCTGGGCGCTTGTGGCAAGTGAAGGAGTTGCCGGGCTATTTTGGATTGTCCTTCGAAGGAGAAGAAGGAGCCGTTCGGCTTAGAACGAAGAGCTCTCACCCTAGTTCTCTAATCGTTTCTGGGCGTTCCTGCCTACGGACGTGTCGCGAGGAAACCCACACTTAGATGGTTAAACCCACCATATCCTTATCCTTGCGTTCGCCGTGTTTTCTGATTTCCGCCTTGGCTCTTTGCTGCTGTGCATTTCTGCTGGGTTGTAACCGAGATCCTAATTCCCGAAAACTCAAGTATTTCGGAAGTGGCAGCCGCTACCTGCAACAGGGCGATTTCGCGGCGGCCGCGATTCAGCTTACGAATGCTGTCCAGATCGATCCGGGATATGCAGCAGCACATTTCGAGCTCGCTGAAGCGTATCTCGGAATGCGGCGTTTCCAGGACGCCTATCGAGAGCTGCAGCGTACGCTCGAACTGGAACCGGGAAATAACAAGGCTCTACTTGACCTTGGAGCGTTAGAGATAGCTGGCGGAGCGTACGATCAGATTCAGCCGATTGCTTCGAGGATGTTGCAGAACGACCCTAGGAGTAGCGACGCGCATTTACTCTTAGCCGAGCTGAATCAGGCTCAACGCAATACAGAAATCGCTCTGCGGGAAATAAACCAGGCCATCGCGCTAGACGCGGGGCAGCCCAAGTTCTATGTCCAGCTTGCCACCTTGCAGTTATCCGACCAAAAGAAGGATGCTGCCGCGGCTAGTTTAGGAAAGGCCCTGGAGATCGATCCGAAGTGTATTTCTGCTATCCAAGCCTATCTCGCTCTGGACGAAAGCACTGGGCAAGTGGCAGATGAAGAGCAGCGCCTGCGGCAGCTGATCGAGTTACAGCCGAAGGCAGTCGAACCCCGAGAAAAGTTGGCGTTGCTATGGTACTCACAAAACCGCAAAGGCGAAGCAGAACAGCTAATGATTCAGGCGAAGAAAGATCTCGCTTTAGACGGAGATCACTACCGCGTTCTGGCCGAATATTACGAGAAAGTTGGTGAAACCGGCAAAGCATTAGTTGAGTTCGCCTCCCTTGCAAAGGAGCATCCAAAGGACCTCAGAACAAAAGAGGACTACATTTACATGTTGCTCTCGCAGCACCGGTTTGATGAGGCCGACAAACTCACGGACGCAATCTTGCAGGAGAATCCGGAAGACAATGGAGCTCAAATCATCCGCGGCGCAATTCTGAACACTCAACATAAGTATGCCGCCGCGTCGGCAATCCTCGGAACGGCAGTCAGTAACGCGCCAGAGAACCCTGAAGGCCATTATCAGTTCGGACTAGCGCTCAGGCAGGTTGGCTATGAAGAGCGAGCGGAAGAAGAATGGCATCGGGCGGCGAAACTGCAGCCGCACATGATCAGCGCGCAATTAGGGCTGGCGCAGATCGCGCGTGCCAAAAACGATCGAAACCTACTCAAAGACTCGGCTGACGAAATTGTTCGAACTGCTCCTTCCGATCCTCGGGGCTATATTTTGCGATCGGAGGCAGAGGCAGCTTTCCAGCAAATCGCACCCGCGCGGTTAGACCTCGAACGAGCCATCCAGCTGGCACCTAACAATCCGGCCGGGTACAATGCGATGGGTGATTTCCTGCGCACACAACACAACAACCACAACAACAATGACGCACGGCAATATTATGAACAGGCGCTCGAACGGGATCCACGCAATTCCTATGCTCTGAGCCAAATAGTTAGTGTCTTGACAGCTGAAAAGCGGGCTGGACAGGCGATCGAAAGAGTGCAGGCGCAATTGCTGAAGGCGCCAAATGGTGACGACATATATGCGCTTCTGGGACGCTTACAGGCTGCTACTAAGGATTGGACCGCAGCGACTGCATCATTGCAGAAAGCGCTGCAGTTGAACCCCGGCAACCTGGATGCAGTCATTTCGCTCTCGAAGGTCGAGATCGCACAAGGGAATGCCGATGAGGCACTGGCCACCGCCTACAAATCCATCCATGAGAATCAGAAGAATGTGGCGGCTTATTACTTTGTAGGAACGATGGAAGAGATGCGAGGAGATTCCAAAAAAGCTGAGCTTGCATATCGCCAAGCGTTGCAAATTGAACCTAACTATGCGCCTGTGGCCAATAACTTGGCTTATCTCCTCTTACAAACCGGCGGAAGTACAGACGAAGCTCTGTCGTTGGCTGAACTGGCCAGACAGGCGATGCCAGATTCACCCAGGACGGCCGACACTCTCGCCTGGGCCTGCTACAAAAAGGGAGTCTATAGCAGCAGGGCCAAGGAATTGCTGCAAGAAGCGCTCCAAAGGGCGCCGGAAGATGCCACTTACCACTTCCATATTGGAATGGTCTACCAACAGCAGAGAGATGTGCCAAACGCGAAGAAGCATTTACAACGCGCTTTGCAGATAAGTCCTAGTTCGCCCGAAGCAGCTGAGATTCGCAGGGTCCTTGAGCAGCTGAGAGAGCGAACTACAGGTCGCGTGCAGATAGGGAGTTATGTCGTTCCCGTGGGTTCGGAATAGCTCATTAAGTGCATCTCTTCTGGCTCATCTCGACTCATTCCCGGGTGCTCACGCGCGAAAGTGTCTCCCTTCGGCTGTTCCTAAGTGTAGTTAATTAAGAAAGACTAGGAAGTAGACATGACGCTAGGCCCTCTTAGAGTTGTTAAGGTTCCCGAGTATCATGTCGGCGCAAGCCACTCTGCTTTGCGGGCTTTCGCATTCGCGGCTTTTATCTTCTTCTCTGTCGCGATTGGATGGGGTCCGCTGAGCCGCACGTTTAGTTTGGCGATCCAAAGGGACGAATATACCTACATCATTCTGATCCTACCCATTAGCCTCACTTTCGTTGTCGCAGAATGGAAATCCGTTCAGCTTCTTCCGCGAAGGAGAGCCATCAATGCGTTGCCGGCGTTCTTCGCGGCAGCTGCATTTGTGGCTCTAACGTGGACGCATCACCCTTGGCTGACAAGCGACGTACGACTCTCAATTCAGATGCTGGCCTTGATCACTTATTGGGTCGGCAGTTTTGTGCTCTTCTGGGGCACAGCCGTTTTCCGAAAACTGCTCGTTCCTCTGTTGTTTCTTTACGGCATGGTCCCTGTTCCGGAAATTGTGCTCAACACATCGATCGAAGGCCTGCAGCGAGGATCTGCAATGGTTGCGCGGTTACTCTTCGGAGTTGCCGGGATACCAGTTGCGCAAAATGGAATGATGCTGACGATCCCTGGCCTCACGATTGAAGTGGCGAAAGAATGTAGCAGTATCCGCTCGAGCTTGCTGCTGCTCATAACCACCATGCTGCTCGCCCAGGTCATGCTGCGTTCGCCCCTTAGCAAAATTTTAGCGATCGCCATCGCGGTGCCGCTCTCCATAGCTAAGAATGGCCTGCGCATCTTCACCATCGCGCTGCTGGGCACCCGAGTAGATGCGGGCTTTCTGACTGGAAGGCTTCACCGTCAAGGTGGAATCGTTTTTTTCCTGATTTCGTTGCTGCTGATCTTTCTGATGGTCCGGCTTCTTGAAGTCGGAGAAAAAAGCACTCAACGGCTCGGCCTGCGGCAAGGTCTTCTGAAGGCGTTTTTCTGAATCCAAAGAATCTCTCTTTTCGTCGTTCAGTGTTCTGATTGTTGACGGCATCATCAGATTCCGCAGATTCCGCTAAGAGGCCTCAATTAGAAATGGTAAGCGCAGGCCGTGCACCGCATTGCTAGGTGTCCACGAATCGGTTAAGTGGACACTTCAGCAAAGGTGGGATGAGCTCTGAGGGCCCTCAAAGCAGGAGCGCTGGAAACCGGGGCAGGCGCAATCCGGACACCGTGAGAGCAATTTCCCCATCGATCCGCCGTTTGCCAGATTGATTCGGGGTAGCTGGTTTGCTAAGGTCGTCGTCATGTCCGAGCGTGTCATTTCCCAGCGTTCCACCGAGCAGATACGCGAATTGCTCGACTCCCTTTATCGCGTGGATTCGGGACGAATCCTGGCAACTCTGATCCGCTTGCTCGGTGATTTTGATCTTGCCGAGGAGGGGATGCACGAAGCCTTTGCGGCCGCGCTGAGCCTGTGGCCGGAGAGTGGAGTACCCGGCAACCCGCGGCCATGGTTGATTTCGACGGCCCGATTCAAAGCCATTGACAGTCTGCGTCGACGGGCGAGATTTGATGCGTCTCAAGACGAGCTCGTGCGATATCTCGAAGCGCAATGGAGTTCGGCGGAAAGGTCCAACGAAGGGGACAGCCTTGAGCAGAGGCTTGAGGATGATCGCCTTGAAGATGACCGGCTGCGCCTGATCTTTACCTGCTGCCATCCATGTCTGGCGCCGGAAGCGCGCGTTGCGCTCACCTTGCGTGAGGTGTGCGGGCTGACCACCGAGGAGATCGCAAAGGCCTTCCTCACCACTCCGCGCACGCTGGCGCAGCGCATTGTCCGCGCCAAGGCAAAGATTCGAGAGGAACGGATTCCCTACGAGGTGCCGACGCCGCAGGAATTGCCGGAGCGGCTGGGCGCGGTGCTTCAGGTCATCTATCTCGTCTTTAACGAGGGTTATTCGGCTGCGGCGGGAGCGGAGGTAACGCGCGCCGAGCTAACCGGCGAGGCGATTCGACTGGGCCGGTTGCTGATGGAACTCCGGCCAGAGCCGGAAGGCATGAGTTCAGAAATAATGGGGCTGCTTGCCCTGATGTTGCTGCAGGAATCCCGTCGCGCGGCGAGAACCTCTCCGACCGGAGAGCTGATTCTGCTGGAGAATCAAGACCGCGCGCTCTGGAACCGGGAGCAGATCGCGGAGGGAGTGGCCTTGCTGGAGAAAGCCCTGGGGTACCCTGAGAAGTACCAGCAGAAGTCCCGCCGCTTCGGCTCCTACACGCTGCAGGCTGCGATTGCGGCCGTTCATGCGGAGGCGGAATCGGTCGCCGCGACCGACTGGCGGCAGATTGTTGCGCTTTACGACCAATTGCTACGAATTCAGCCTTCGCCAGTGGTACAGCTCAATCGTGCCGTGGCCATTGCCATGCGCGATGGCCCAGAGGCCGGCCTGGCGCATATCGACGCGGTGTTGAAACATTGTTCAGGAAAACAAGGCGACTTGGCCAATTATTACCTGGCGCATTCCGCCCGCGCCGATATGTACCGCAGGCTCGGCAGGACAGCTGAGGCTCGGGCGTCTTATGAGAAGGCGCTGGCCCTGACCCAACAGGAACCAGAGCGCCAATTCCTGCAGGCGCGAATTCGGCAGTTGAAATAAAAAGTGGAGTAGGGCGGGTGGCCACCCGCCACGCTCTTCGGTCCCGTGGGGACTGGAAGAAAATCGCCACTCTATTTTGCGACGAAGTACTCACCTCGGTGAGGCGGAGCGTCGATGTTTTGAAACCTGAACGGCAGCGGCTCGTCAAGAAAAAGCTGTGGGCCCGACTGAAGTTGATAATGCAAGTGTGGTCCGAATGCGTCTCCGGAATTCCCCAACCTTCCAATTACTTGGCCGGTAGCGACCCGGTCCCCTACTTTGACGGTGACGGAGCCTGGTTGCATGTGCATCATGACGCTGTACTCGGAGTTGCCATGGTCGACGATCACGCAATTTCCCGCATACGCCATAACCGGGTCATGTAGCGCCCTGTACCAATTGTCGCCAGGTTCCTCTCCTGGGTGCAGGTTAGTGGGTACGTCGTTGCGGGCGTAGACCACGGTTCCGGCCGCGGGCGCAAGGATCTCGCGGCCATAGCCCGCATCCGCCGCATTCTCATTGGCGTCGCTTATCTCCCCATCGTTCTGATCCAAGCCGTCCAGGTCTACGGCAAAGGCATTCCAAAAGCCGTTGTGGCCGCCGTTCGTGATCCAGTCCTGCCCAATGATGCCATGGCCACGAAAGGGAACGATGAGCGCTGTCTTCTGTTGGTAGTATTGAATCGGGATCCTGAGCATCTGTTCCGCCCGATGGCCCTTCGCGTCGGCGACTGCTAGCCGGACAGCAGCGGAGTCAATCGCCAACGGTTGGGGATGGCGAAAGTAAAAGCGAACGTCAAATGCTTCGGGCAGCGTAAACGCACGCGTCGGCGACGCGAGCGGCGTGTTCGGCTCGATCCGATACCTTATGTTCTTGATCTTTGCCAGCGTCTCAGTCGTCCAATCCTGCCGCTCGACGATAGATCCGGCACTTGAGAGTTCCACACTGGCGGAGATCGGGGTGAGCGCGCAATCGGTGGAACAAATGACGGCAATATCGAACACGAATGATGACGTTTTGATATTTCCTGGATCGTCTACTTTGTAGACAATTGCCGGGACGACCTGCAGATGGAAGTCGGGCTGACTGGCCCATGTAGGTTGGACGGCGAACAAACATGCAGGCACAACTAAAAGCAGCAGAACTCGGCTCATGTCAGCGCAACTCCTGCAGGTCGGGGCATACAAATGGGGGCTGGCCCACCTTTGGTTTCGGTCGGCACCATAATAACTGAGGCTGCCCCACCTTTCGTGGTGTTCGAAAGGTGGCACCACGGACCTCGCCCTATTCGTTCATTCGTCACCGCCGCCTAGAGTCCACATGAGGGCTAAGGTATTGTCCGCCAAGGCCCGATACCATCGTCCCGTGGTACCCGCCCTTCGAAAATCGCGAAGGGTGGGGCAGCCTCGGTCGTTGTAGCGCCAACCATAAGAACCAAGGGTGGCCAGCCCGCCCAGCGCCGGAAGAAGAATTCTTGGACGATTTGTCGAATTCCGGTCGGCCGTTCGACTATATCGTGAAGGCAGGGCAAACGGCCCGCCCAAGACCGTTACAAGAGGGCCGTTACAAGAGAAAGACCGTTACAGGAGAATGGAGAAATCATGACACGGTATTTGGTTGCTATTCACCACCCCGACGGATACGACGGGTCGCTCGAGGACGAAGCGATGCACCGCGATATCGACGCGCTCAACCAGGAGATGGACGCTGCCGGTGTCAGGGTTTTCGCCGGTGGCCTCACCGCGGCCAGCAACGCGAAGTCGCTGCGGGCGCAGCCCGATGGTAAGGTGCTCATCACCGACGGGCCGTACCTCGAGACCAAGGAGCACGTAGGCGGTTTTTGGTTGCTGGAAGCTGCTGACCTGGACGAGGCACTGGCGTGGGGGCGCAAGGCTGCCATCGCTTGTCGGGCGCCGGTCGAGGTGCGCGCGTTTTTACGGCACCGGCCTGACGACTCGCATCATTGAAGTGAAATCCAAAACGAAGCGATCCAATGGGCCGACTTGGTCCACTCTCAGGAGGAAAACAATGCGGAAAAAGAAGGTTAGCGCAATCGCAGTCTTGATCATGAGCTTCGCGCTGCTTGTCGTGCTCGGTACGTCGTGCTTTGCTACGGCGCAGCAGGCGATGGCACAGGATGCCACGACACCTTATCCGAACATGGCCCCGATCGACCAATACCTCATGACGGATCAGGGTGCGGAAATTGCCCTGGCGCGAAGTGCTGCACCGGAGTCCATTGCACGCGACGCAGAGGTCCTGGTTCTCGGGCGTCATGGTTTCGAAACGGCGGTCAAAGGCAAAAACGGTTTCGTATGTATCGTGGGGCGTTCGTGGACGTCCGCGGCTGATGCTGACTTCTGGGATCCGAAAGTGCGGGTCCCGATGTGTGTGAATGGGGCAGCCGCACGTTCGTACTTGCTACGCATCACGAAAATTACCGGATTGATCCTAGCGGGACGCACGAAAGCTCAGACGGACGAGACCATCGCGGCCGCCATCGCCAAAAAAGAACTGCCGGCGATGGAATCCGGGGCGATGTGCTACATGATGTCAAAGCAGGGATACGGCGGCGACACCATCCCCCACTGGCCTTCCCACCTCATGTTTTTCTTTTCGGACACCGACCCTGCAACCTGGGGAGCAAACCTGCCGGGTTCTCCCGTCTTTGCTATGGCCGACCCCTTGGAGCACCTGACGCAGTTCGTGGTTGCGGTGCAACGCTGGTCGGACGGAACGGAAGCCCGCTAAATGTTCGACAAGTGCGGGTTCGGTCGAAGTATGAACGGAGCAGTAGAAAACGAAAAAGTATGGAGGAAAACGATGACCCGAAATCAAATACACAGCATTTTGCTCAGCACATTTGCAATTGTCGTCGCCCTGATCGCATCCCGGCCTGCAGCGGCACAGGACGCCAAACAACCATATCCATCGATGGCCCCGGTCGAACAATATCTGATGGATCGCGACGCCGAAATTGCCCTCGCCCGCAGCGCCGCCCCAGACGCCATCTCCCACGACGCCTCGGTCGTCGTCCTGACCCGCCACGGCTACGAGACCGCAGTCCGAGGCAAAAACGGTTGGGTCTGCTGGGTCGGACGCGGATGGATGGCCATGTTCGACCACCCAGAATTTTGGAACCCAAAAATTCGCGCCGCGGATTGCCTCAACCCACCCGCCGCCCGCTCCGTCCTGCCGTATGCCTACAAACGCACAGAATTGTTACTGGCTGGCCATGCCAAACCCGAAGTCATCGCCGCAATCAAAGCCGCGATCGACAAAAAAGAATTACCAGCCCTGGAGCAGGGAACTGTCGACTACATGATGTCCAAGTCCTCCTACCTCACCGACAACGGCAACCACAACGGCCCCCACCTGATGTTCTACGAAACAGCGAAAGACGGTGCAGCCTGGGGCGCAAATCTCACAAACTCCCCAGTCCTCCGCGTAAATTACTGGTACATCTCCGCGCAATCCTACCCACAACTCAAATCCTTCCCACCCCTGTCCGTTTTCCTGGTAGGAGTAGACAAATGGTCCGATGGAACGCCGGCACCGAGCATGTAAAGACCCAGCGGCAATCTGACTTCACCGGTTAGCCAACAAATGGCTAAACCCGAAAACAAGGCACCCAACGATCGCTCAACCCAAAGGAGATTTCACAATGCGATTCATGGTCATGGTCAAAGCAACCCCAGAGTCAGAAAAAGAAGGCGCCCTCCCCGATCCACAGCTCTTGGTCGAGATGGGCAAGTACAACGAAGAGCTCATCAAGGCTGGAGTCCTGCTCGCCCTCGATGGCCTCCATCCCAGCTCCAAAGGCGCACGGGTCAAATTCTCCGGCAAGTCTCGTACCGTCATCGACGGCCCCTTCACCGAGGCCAAGGAGCTCGTCGCTGGCTTCTCGATCTTGCAGGTCAAGTCCCTCGAAGAGGCCATCGAGTGGGTCAAGCGTGGCCCCAACTGCAGCGCCAACGACTACGAAGTCGAAATCCGCCAGGTCTTTGAGATGGAAGACTTCGCCCCCATCCTGTCCGAAGAGCAGATCCAGCACAAAGTAGCGAAACGAGCTGAGCTGCCAAATCAGACCGCCAACAAATAGCCGCACTTGCATCCCATGGATCGAAAGCTGGTGTGATCGGTAGCAGTGTCCGCTACCGATCCACATCAGGTCTTCCATCGCCGGGTGCCCCATTTCTCGCGCGTTCTTTGCGCGAGAAATGGGGATTTTCGACAGAGCGGAGGGGGCTGGCCCACCTTTGGTTTCTGTCGGCACCATAATAGCTGAGGCTGCCCCACCTTTCGTGGTTTTCGAAAGGTGGGCAACACGGACCTCGCCCGATTCGTTCATTCGTCATCGGCACCGCCGAGAGTACGCATGAGGGCTAGGGTATTGTCCGCCAAGCCCCGATACCATCGTCCGTGGTGCCCACCCTTCGAAAATCGCGAAGGGTGGGGCAGCCTCAGTCGTGGTAGCGCCAATTATAAAAACCAAAGGTGGCTAGCCCCCTAACCTTCCGGCCGCCACTCGAACGCATCAGTGACCCACGGATTCCTCTGACGGGACTAAAAAATGGGGTCGCTGTCGATTTTCGGTCTCCCGAACGACTATCTGATAACAGATATTTGACAACAAACGATGAGCTACGGCTCCTGAGTCGCAGGAACCAAGGAGGAATGGATGAAATACATCTGTTTGGGATACCTCGAGCCCGGCAAGTTCGAAAACATGTCTGAGAGCGAGCGCAACACCGTGCTGGACGAGTGTTTCAGCTACAACGACGAAATGCGGAAGAACGGACATCTGTTCGCTGAGGAACCTCTTCAGCCCGCCAACACGGCCGTGACCGTGGGTTGGAAGAACGGAAAGGTGGCAGTGACAGACGGTCCGTACGCCGAAACGAAGGAGCAATTGGGTGGAATTCAGGTGCTGGAAGCGCGAGATCTGAATCACGCCATTCAGCTTATCTCCCAATGTCCGGGAGTGAAGTTGAAGTGTGGAACAATCGAGGTACGTCCAGCGGCGGATATAAACGAAATCATAAGAGAGAGCGAGCGGCGGCGGCGAAAGGATACCTCGCGATGAGAACGGCAAGAATAGTGACGGAAAGAATGATTGAGTAAGTGCAGGGCAAGGCCCTTAGAACCCCTAACAAAACCTCGTCGCGTCCGCAGCGTTCGACAATCCGACCCACTGCCTGACGGAGAAGGAGGGGATTCGAATCCGCGTAGAAACGTAAACTCAACAACCAAACGGATCGCAAAACGGATTGCATCGGATCGAGTGTTTTCAAAGCGAAAGCAAGGATTTGGACAGGGTGCAGAAGTCTACCAGTCCTTGTACTTGGTTCCGTCGAGCCCGGTGCCCTCTGACTTAGTATAGACATCAAACACACTCTGCCCGCCCCATGAGTCAGAATCTGGATCGTCCTGCATGGAGCGCAGCCCCCAGTCCTTACTCTTTGTCATGGGGTCGATGGGAATAGAACGAAGGAAGCGAAGTTTCTTGCCGCCTTGCGCTTCGACACCCTTCACCAACGTCTCTAGATCTGGTGGATAGCCGCCACTGTCGACTTTGATCTGAAACGCACCTCGATCACCCGCCTGCTTGTAGTTATCGATAGCGTCACGCATCTCCCACAGAGCCCTCCGCAGTTGCTTTTCCTTCTCGCGCTGGATGGTCAGGCGCGCCAACGGCAGTGCCATCATTGTGAGAATCGACAGTATGGTCGCCGCGACGATCAACTCAAGCAGCGTAAAGCCCCTTCGAGGTTTCGCGCTCCACGCGCAACGGTAGATTGTCACCTTTATCACTTTCGTCGCTTTCTACTTTACCGTCGAATCGCTAGAGGGTTGAGTTTTCCAAAAGGGCGACCAGGGTTCACCCTTCGGCAGGATCGAATTCTGATGGCGCAGAACTGGACGCTGTAACCAGTCTCGCGGCACCCCTCGTCTCCTCCCTTCCGCGTCGGCAGTTGGTAACAGTCGGCGCACAGGAAGGTGGGCTAGCTCTCTGCGGGATTTTGACACGCTTGGCAGCGGAAGAGAGGATAGGTTGACTTGGGCGATCCCGGTTGGCGTGATCACAAAAAGCAAGCCATCCGGATTATCTACGGTCAATACATCGTAGACGTTCGCCGCTTGCAGTGGTAAGGCAACCCTGTACCTTAGCAAGCCGGTCATGCCATCGATCACGTCAATTCCATTTGTCCACGGCTGGAATAGTAAGCTGCCATCTGAGTTCAGCTTTTGTCCGTATACTGCCACCGGGAGCCAAACGTCGCGATCCACATACCCGACTTGGGTAAGGGCGTTGAGATTCGCGTCGGTCAAGAAGTTTGCAGTACCCAAAGCGCTTCCGTCACTCGAAATCGCCATTTCCACCGACCCTTCATCTACGGTGACTTGGAGCGCCTGCGTGAGCGAGTTAGTGCTAGTGTCGAGAATCCAAGCATGACCGTCTTCATTCACATAAACATTGCTCCCATCAGGGCTCAATAGAACGCGGATGAATGCGTCGTCGCCATTCTGTCCCACGTCTTCGATTAGTGTGAAGTCGGTAATGGAACCGTTGGCCGTGTTGAGTTCGTGAAAAGCTGTGTTGCCAAATCCTGTGGTGTCAAACGTTGCGTAGTAAACCGCACCTGAATTGGTGACCGCCAGCCCGCCAGGTTCGTACTCCGAAATTTGTTCTGCCACGTTGAAGGACTGAACAGACTGGGGGGACCCAGGATTCAGAACATAGATTCTTGCGTCTCCAGCATCAGAGATCGCCAAGGTGTTGCCATCCGGAGAAAGTGCGATCCCATAGAGACGCGAGGAGACATCTGCGCTGGGTATCACGATCGGGGCCTGCCACTGACCACTGCCTGGCGAAAACACATCGACTTGCGCCTGATCCGTGAAATACATAAGAGAATTTTGCGGATCGTAGATTCCCTCCATCAAGGATGCCCCAGCCAAAGGGAATGACTGCACGGCGGGCACATATCGAAACGCATTGGAAGCCGTTGCCGAGCCGTAGCTGGTCGTGACCGTGACATTAGCCACAGTGCTCGCCGTACCGGCGGGCACTGTAAACAACACAGCCTCCATGGGAAAGGGATAGGGGAACGTTGGTGACGCCGTTGTGAGCAACTGAGTGACCGTGGCTGACTGTCCGCCAACCGTAACTTGTATAGAGGAGGCATTCTGTCCAAAACCGTAGCCGAAGATCGCGCCCTGCGCCCCTCCGTCTGCGCTGGCCGCATTCGTTGAGACTTCCACAATCGTTGGACCATAGCTGAAGTTTTCCGGCATGATGCGAATGCTCTTGTCCGGCAGAACCACGGTGAAGTCTGCTGCACCGCCAGTCGAGGCCGGGGGCGTGCTTCCGGCAAAAGCCGTTGCCGAGAGCGAAACACTTGTGGTTTGGGCATTCCCGATATAGACAGTGCCGGTCGTAATGGTTGGCGGCGGTTGAGGCGTTAGGATTTCCGTTTGTAATGCGGTCCCTCCGGTTGTCGGCCCAGTAGCAGGGGCGAGAAAGCCGATGTTGAACTGAGTGCCCTGAATCCCTGGATTGATCTGCGATCCATCGACAAATGCGACGCCGTGCCCAATCGGCCCAAAGATCAATCCGTTTTCATCTATGGACGAAGCAACAATCGCCTGCTGCAAATCAACAACATCGAAGCTTGGCACCCATCCTTTTTGTGCAAATGTGGTCATATCCCACGCCAATACGTTCGCCTCTAAGTCCACAGTGTAGAGTGTCGAACCATCGTGGCTAAGGACAGCGCTATACCCCGGCACGTTCGGGAAGCTTCCGAGTTCAGCCAACGTGGTGGCATCAAGCACTTCGACGTTTCCACTGAGCCCGACCACAATGATCCGTGTACCGTCGGGCGTGGGCAGAATCTCCTCGATATCCCCACAGGTGACGTTCGCCGTAAGCACAGAAGTGGTTGACGGGTCGTACTGCTCGATATACTCCGCCGTGGCTCCTCCAACGAGCACCTTGCTGCGGTCGGCGGTCACCGCCATCTGGCCAATATAAGGCCCGAAGATTGGGAGTCGAGCGTTTAGCACCGTGAGAGCGTTGGACGTTGGATTCCAAATCGCAAAGTCCGGCGAACCGTCAAAATAGAAGCCGCCGATAGGCCCGAGAAGGGCCAACTGTCCATCCGAGAGGATGAATGCCTGCGTCGCCATGTAGCCATGTGGCCCGATGGTTGAAGACGGGAACCTCTGGAGCAGCTGCATGGCTCCGGGATCGATCAGGTACACATCGCCGAAGGTTGCAGCCACATACAGCTTGCTTCCGTCCGGGGCCACGTCCATGCCCCAAGGTTCCGGCACAATGATCGAGCCAATCTGAGACTCTTGTGCGCCGTCGAAGACATCGATGCGGTTGAGCGTGGTGTTGCTGATGAAGAATCGGTTGTGGACGCTATCGTAGGCAGTTACGTGGGGCGGGAAAAACTGGAGGACATTCGGGTCGTATTGGAGATCAGTGCGTCGATACTGAGAGTTAATCGGCGGGTGCGGGCTGGTCTCGGTGGTAGTGCCAGAGCCCGACCCGACACCCAATCCTGATCCGCTGCCTCCGCCGCAGCTCGCCGTCAGGGCAACGATTGCACAGGCTACGTAGATATCGCCGAATCGGGTCATCGTGGATCAAGACAGGATGAAAGCAGCGCTTGGACGGCTATCCCGCTCCCCGACTGGGTCATCAACTCCGCCTGGGAACGATTGCTTCTAGCTAGGGAGTGGCTAACAGTCTTTTTGCCCAGCGACGAACATCCCCGTCGTCGTGCAACAGGAAGCCGCGAAGCGTTCGCTCGTATTCATCCGCACCGCTAAGAGTCCATAGCGCCCGGCAGCACTGCAGGTAGTCAAGATAGTCGGCCTTGCGAATCGGGTATCGAGTGCTCAGAGCCTCGCCGCACTTCAGATAAACAGCACGAAGGGGTTCCACTGCCCGGGAATCTCCTAGAGCTTCTATAGCCTGATAAAAGTTAGCCTTTGGCACTTCTGAAGCGGCGATCCTCCCAAGGAGAAAATCTAGCACCTTTACTCGGTTCGTGTGTCGCGAAAGCAGTGGACTGATGGTAGTCCAAATATTAGGGTCTCCCACCTCCATCAGGAAATCCAGAATCTGTTCGTCGTCAGAACTTAGCGACGGTTTCGCTTGATACGCCAGGGCGAACTCATGTTTTTCACTCGGTTGAAGAACTTTCCAGCGACGCTTAATCGAATCAGCAGATACTGTCAGTCCGCTAACCAGGAACTTCGACTCGTAAAAAAGACTTCCTGAGTCACACTGGTAGGTCTTCATCCATTCAGATTCACTCACTAGCTTGCTAGAACCTAAAGGACACACGATTCTCTCCTAGAACACGGGAAACTGCTGTGTCAGAGGACACGCCTGATTTACGTCCCAAAGGATTTCCCGACCTTGTCCGTCTGAGCACGTGTACGCACAAAACTTCCACTGATGGTCGTAAGATCGATCCTGGTACTCAGTGGAATATTGGCAGCTCACCCAGTATTTTACAGGTGTTTCGGTTTCCGCCATTGACAAAATGGTCAGGGATACCGCGTGCTCTATCGCGAGACTCACACCTTGCTCGATGATCTGGCCGAAGCCACGCTCGACGGCACCCGCAAAGAGCACATGGAGTTCCTGGTCACCGTTCCCCTGCTCAT
>Ga0209656_10001333_pt1 | contig 16083 bp, 13 predicted proteins | sample BogFormECP12_OM2_FD_188239 | JGI IMG/M metagenome (GOLD analysis project Ga0209656, IMG submission 188239) | Bog forest soil microbial communities from Calvert Island, British Columbia, Canada - ECP12_OM2 (SPAdes) (version 2) | ecosystem: Environmental > Aquatic > Freshwater > Wetlands > Bog ... | reverse complement strand
TGAGTCAGGCGAGGAGAGTCTCATGCATTTCGCCCAAGGTATCGGCCGCCGGGGATTGATTTCCATGGCGGCGATCATGCTGGCGGCGTGCGCCGGCCAGAAGGAACCCGCGCAAAAACTCGTCGGGGACATCGAGGCAACGGTAACCGCCGCTTCGACCGAAGCCGCGAAGTACGTGCCCGATCAGTTGGCGGATGTGCAATCGAAGCTCGACGCACTCAAGGCGGCTTTTGACAAGCGGGACTATGCCGCCGTCGTGGCGGGTGGGCCGGCGGTGTTGAGCGCTTCGCAGGACCTGGCGACTGCCGCAGCCGCCAAAAAGGACCAAGTCCTGAAGGCGCTCAACGATGAATGGAGCGGACTCGCGGGGTGGTTGCCCGCGGAGGTCATCGCGATTCAAAGCCGCATTGACCTTCTCGGCAAAAAAGCCGGCAAGAAACCGGCGGCGGGTATCGATCTGGACGCGGCGAAGGCTGGATTGGCGGACGCGGCTTCACTCTGGTCGAAGGCGCAGGCGGCATTCGCCACAGGCAACCTGAATGAGGCCGTCAGCACCGCGAAAGCCGTGAAGTCGAAGATCGAATCCTTGGCCACGTCATTGAAGCTGGATCTGCCGGCGCCGGCGGGTGCGGCCGCCGCGGCGGCTGTCTGAACGACCGGTGTCCCCCCCGGGTGTGATGTCTTTTTTTTGTCTTCGACGTTTTGACGCCTGGCGTCGAAACGTCATAACACCGCGAGTCTTTTAAAGGGCCAGGGTTCCTTCGCTGACGATGACCGCAGTGCCGCCGATATGCGCGGCGACCAGGTTGCCCTGCTGGATCTCGAGCCTCACGCTCACCTGTCCCGGCCGCTTCATCTGGCGGCCCTGGTGGCCGATGAAAGACGTCGAATTCTTGCCGAATTGGCCGAGATCCCATAGGTAGGCCCCCAGCATCGCGTGGGCGTTGCCGCTGACCGGATCCTCGGAGATGCCGAGCGCCGGGCAGAACATGCGAGACTCGGTCGACCACTCGTCCGAGGATCGATTCAGCGCAAAGACAAAGAACCCCTCCACGCCCAACTCGCTGCCGAGCGACAGCAGGGTGTCGATATTCGGTGCGAGAGTATCCAGATGACGAGGGTCGGCAATCGGGACGAGAAGCCGGGTGCTGCCCTTGCGAGCGATTCGGGCGGGCATGATTTCGTGCAGTTGGGTGGCCGGCAGACGCAGGGCCTCGGCGACGCGCAGCGTGGTTTTGAAGGGCAGGGGGCTGTCCAGATCCGGAACGGCTTGACGAAACTCAATGAGGGTCTCCGAACCCGCGGCGGCCTGCGCGGCCGCGGCCAGCGCCGTGACCTCGATGACGCCGATGCGACAAAGTTGGCGGCATGGGCCGGTGGCGCGCCTTCCTAAGGCGAGGAGCACCGCATGGGCGGCCACCGTGGCGTGCCCGACAAACGGCGCTTCCTTGCGTGCATTGAAGAAGCGCACGCCGACATCGTGGTCCGGTGCCTTCGCCGCGAACACGAACGCGACCTCGGCGTGTGAGAACTCGCGTGCCACGGCGAGCAGAGTGGCGTCGCTTTGGCCGTCCGCATCGAGCACGACGGTCGCCGGATTGCCGGTGAAGCGTGTGGACGTGAATGCATCGACCTGGAATATGCGCAAGGGCGTCTCCGGCTATCGTTAGAGTTTTGCACGCATCCGGGCGTCAGGCTACACTTCCATGAACCCTGGGGTGGTCTTTCGCAAGGCCTGAGACGCGGGACATCGAATACTCGATTGACCTGCGAACCCGTTGAACCTGACCCGGTTAATGCCGGCGTAGGGAGTGTAAAATGCGTGCGGCCGTAGAAATTAGCATGTACCCGCTGACCGAATATTACCGGCCGCCCATCCAAACTTTCATCGATCGCCTGAATACCCATCCGGGATTGAGCGTACGCACCAATGCGTTGGCGACCCAGATTTGGGGTCCGCTCGATCACATCATGGCGGTTCTGACCGAGGAGATGGCCCGCTCCGCCGCCGCTCCCGGCGCCGCGCAGCTGGTATTCGTCATGAAAGTGCTGCCGGGCCTGGATCAGCCGGATGCGCTGCCCTCAACTTAGCCCGCCGCGGTGATCGGCGATCTGTCGGTCCAGCTCGCGAGCGCCTGGCGCGATACGAGTTGGATCGAAATCATCGCCGCTGCGCTCGCGGTCGCGTATCTCCTGCTGGCGATTCGCCAGCGGCTCGAGTGTTGGGTTGCCGCTTTCGTCAGTTCCTGTCTCTATGTGTGGGTGCTGTTCGGAGCCCACCTTTACATGGAGTCCGTGCTGAATGCCTTCTACGCCGCGATGGCGGTCTACGGTTTTTGGCAGTGGCAGCATGGCAACGGCGGCGCCGCCCTGGTCGTGTGCCGCTGGCCGCTCAAGCGCCACGCGGCGGGATTTCTGGCCGTCATCGGTTTATCCGTGGTCAGTTCCTATTTCCTGCGGCGATTCACGCCGGCGGCATGGCCCTTCATGGATTCCATGGTGACGTGGTCCAGCGTCTTCGCCACATATCTGGTGGCGCGCAAGGTGTACGAGAACTGGCATTGGTGGCTGGTGATCGATTCCGTCAGCTTGTGCCTGTATTTCACGCGCCGTTTGTATCTCACGATGCTGCTCTTCGGCTTGTACCTGGTGTTGATCGTGATCGGCATGCGGCAGTGGCGCCGCACCCTCGCCCCGGCGGCCCATGCGGCCCGATGAACTCGAACGCGTGGCCGCCCGCCATGTGCCGGGCAGGGGCAAACTCGACATTCACCGCCTGGGCAAGGGGCTGGTCAATGAGACTTATCGGGTGCTGCGCGACGGTGCCGCGTACGCTTTGCGGGTGGCGGCCGCGAATCCTCATGATCTGGGAGTCGATCGCGTCTGGGAGGCGCGAGTGCTCGACTGCGCGTTCGCCGCGGACCTTGCGCCGCTTTTCGAGTACCGCGATCCGCCGCGCGGAATTCTGATCTCGCGATGGGTCGAGGGGCGAGCGTGGAGCCCCGCGGATGTTCGGCTGGAATCGAATATATCGCGGCTGGCCGCGCTTTTGCAGCGCATCCACGCATTACCGATGCCGGCGCCGGCGCGCGTCGTAAGCCCCATGAGGTGGATCGAGTATTACTCCGCGGCCGCGGGCGAGAGTGCCGCCCGGGAGGGCGGTACCGGCGCGGAATCATGCGCCGGTGCGGGCGCCGCGCTGCGCAGCGCGGCAATGTCGCGGCTGGCCGCGCTGGCGGCCCTCCCCGGCGTCGACCCGGTGGTGTGCCACAGCGATTTGCACACTCTCAATCTGATCGACCGCGGCCGCTCGCTGATTCTGCTCGATTGGGAGTACGCGCATGCCTCGGATCCGCTGTGGGATCTGGCAAGTTGGAGCGCGAACAACGATCTCGAGGACGAATTCAAGCATGAGCTGTTGGCGAACTACCTGGAGCGGCCGCCCACGCGCGATGAAATCCTGCGCCTGCTGCTGCTGGAGTGGCTGTATGACTACGTCTGCTTGCTGTGGAGCGAGGTTTACCTGAATTTGCAGCGCGTCGGGGGCCATGGCGCGGCGCCTGACGACGACGCGCCGGGCGGCGTTTTGGCCCGCGCGCGGCTGCTCGCGGCGCGCCTGACATCCAAGTAGTCGAGCCGATTAAGTTCCGGCACACTACCCGGCCTTGGCGACGCTCCCCGCGAGGGGGAACTTAACGGAGAACTCAATGGCGCGGATGATCGTAGTGGACCGGGACGGAAAAGAGCATGAGATCGAGGCAAAACCCGGTTTGAAGGTGATGGAGATCCTGCGTGAGCTCGATTATGGAGTCGCGGCGATTTGCGGAGGTCTTTGCTCCTGCGCCACTTGTCACGTATACATCGATGCGAGCTGGGCCGGCCGCTTGCCGAAGCCGCAAAGCGATGAGCTCGAGTTGCTCAAGGAATTGTCCGATTTCCGCGATTCGACCTCGCGCCTGTCATGCCAGGTGGATTTCACCGAGGCGCTGTCGGGCCTGAAGCTGGCGATCGCCCCGGATTCGTGACCCGCAGCGGGATTCGTGCCCCGCGCCCTTCGTAACCCGGCGCCGTCATTTCTTTTCGGTCTGCCGGCGTACGGCCTCCTGCGCCGCTTCGATGGCTTTCTGGTCGCCGAGGAATCGGCGCCCGAGCGGCTGCAGCTGCTCGTCCAGTTCGTAGAGTATCGGGATGCCGGTCGGGATATTGAACTCCACGATGTCGCTCTCGGACATCATGTCGAGCATCTTGACCAAGGCGCGCAGCGAGTTGCCGTGCGCGACGATGAGCACGTCCCGGTTGGCGCGAAGCTCCGGGACTATGCGCGATTCCCAATAGGGCAGGACGCGCGACAGGGTGTCCTTGAGAGACTCCGCGGCGGGCAGGTGCCCTAAGTCGACGTCGGCATAGCGGGGATCGAATCGCGGATGCCGCGGATCTTCCAGCCCCAGGGGCGGTGGAGGAACATCGTAGCTGCGGCGCCAAATCTTGACCTGCGCCTCGCCATGCTGTTCGACCGTCTGCGCCTTGTTGAGCCCCTGCAAGGCTCCGTAGTGGCGTTCGTTGAGGCGCCAGCTTCGCTCCACCGGAATCCACATCCGATCGGTGGTGTCCAGAATCAGCCACAGCGTGCGGATCGCGCGTTTCAGCACCGAGGTGAAGGCGATCTTGGGCTCGAGCTTTTCGCGCTGCAATTCGCGCCCCGCCTGCTCCGCCTCCTTGAGTCCCTGATCGCTCAGGTCGACGTCGTGCCAGCCGGTGAACAGGTTCTCGACGTTCCAAATGCTTTGTCCGTGACGGACCAGGATCAATTTTCCGGACACTCTACCTCCTATCGACGAATGGCCGCGGCGAACACGCCCTCAAAGTGGGTGGCCAGGGTCTGGCCGTAATAGATGTCGACGCACACGCGAATTCGCCCGCGTCCGGCGCGCTGCAGCATTTTACGGAATTTGTCGAGCTGCGCTTCGGGAGGGGCCACGGCGCTGGCCCGCAGCTCGCCTTGGACCGGAGCCAGAAATTGAGTGTTCGACTCCTGGATCACGGCATCGGCATGCAGATCCCGCGCGGCGAGATAGCGGGTGACCCAGGCCCAGCCGGACAGCACCGCCACCGAATACAGGCTGCCGCCGAAGGCGGTGCCCTTGTAATTGGCATTGGGCGCGAGCGGCGCCCGCAGCACGACGCCCGCGTCGTCCGCCGATTCGACCACGATGCCGATATGCCGTGCGAGCATGAATTCCCCCACGATGCGGTTTTGCAGGTAGTCGCGGTCGAATTTCGTGGGTTGCGCCGTCACTCGATCAATCCTGGGCAAGGCGCCTGACCGCCTGCAGGGCGACCGACAGAGTCGCGAAATCCGGCGGCGTTCCGGTACGCAGATCGGCGACCACGCGCTTCAGCGAATCGACCGGAGCCGCGTGGCCCGCGATCCAAACGCCGACGCGCGCGCCGGCGTCCCGGCCCTTGCAGGCCAGTACCGCACCGGTGATTTTGCGCTGCAGTTGATACAGATTGTCGCGCAAGGTCCCGCGCGCCACCGCCTGCCAATGACCGTCCGCGGCCAGAGTTTCAATCTGCGCCTTGATCCAGGTGAGGCCGATGCGCTCGCCGAGGTCGAAATACGCCGTGGCCGCATAGACCACTTCCAGGCGGGCGGTCATGGCGACTTCGGCCAAATCCAGCGCGCAATGCAGCACTTCGAGCGAGGCGATTCGCGAGGCAAGATCCTCGGGCACGTGCTGCTCGATGAGCTGCGAATGGCGCGTCTTGAGCCGCGCCTGCTCCGTGGCGCCCACCACCCCGGCCAGCCCGCGGAACAGCTCGCCCACCTTGGCCGCGTAACGCAGCACGCCGCGTTCGATGTCCAGGTCCTCGTGCCGATTCTCGAGCAGCCAATAGGTCATATGGCGCAGCAGGCGCGCCATCTGCGCCATGGCCGTGTACTGCACGGTGGCGGGTATGCGGTTGTCGAGCGCCTCGATTCGCGTCCAGATATAGCGGGCGGCGAACACTTCGCGGGCGATGCTGTAGGCGCGCGCAATGGCCGCCGGGTCCGCGCCCGTATCATCCTGCGCGCGCACCGGGAACACCGGTCCCATGCGGTTGATCAAACTGTTGGTGATCGCCGTCGCGATGATCTCGCGCCGCAGACGATGGCGCTTCAAGCGCGCCGCGAAGCGCTTCTGCACCTGCGCCGGGAAGTAGCGGGCCAATTCGGTCGACAGATACGGATCTTCGGGTACGTTGGAATGGATCAGCGCGCGGTACAGCCATATCTTGCCGTAGCTCAAGGTGGTGGACAGTTCCGGGCGCGTCAGCCCTTCGCCCGCCTTGCGGCGCTCGGCGATTTCCTCCTCGGTCGGCAGATATTCCAGGGAGCGGTTCAGATCGCCGGACCGTTCGAGCGCCCGAATCACGTAGGCAATTTCGCTCAGGCGCTCCTTCGATTGGAACTCGCTGGTGCTGATCGCCTGGCTCTGCAGGTAGTTGTTGCGCAGTACCAGCCCGGCCACTTCATCGGTCATCTGCACCAGCAGCCGGTCGCGTCCAGCGCGGGTGATCTCCTTGGCGTGTACCGCGCCGTTCAAGAGAATCTTCAAGTTGACCTCGACGTCCGAACAGTTCACCCCGGCGGAGTTGTCGATGAAATCCGTGTTGAGCCTGCCGCCGCGCAGCGCGAATTCGACGCGCCCGAGCTGCGACAGCCCCAGATTGCCGCCCTCGCCGATGACCTTGCAATTCAATTCGCGCGCGTCGACGCGCACCGCGTCGTTGCTGCGGTCGCCGACATCGCTGTGACTCTCGAAAGTGGCCTTGACGTAGGTGCCGATCCCGCCGTTCCAAAACAGATCGACATGCGCCTTCAGGATGGCCTTGATCACTTCATTCGGCGTGACTTGCGCCGGAAGCTCGAGCAGCACCTGGGCCTCGCGCGACAGGGTCAGGCTCTTGGCGGACCTCGAGTACACCCCGCCGCCCTTCGAAATCGCGTCGCCCGAATAGTCTTCCCAGCTGGAACGCGGCAATTTGAACAGCCGTTCCCGCTCGCGGAACGAGCGCTGCGGATCGGGCTGCGGGTCGATGAAGATATTCACGTGATTGAAGGCCGCGACCAGCCGGATGTGCCGGGACTGCAGCATCCCATTGCCGAACACGTCGCCCGCCATATCCCCGATGCCGACGACTGTGAAGTCCTGGCTCTGAATGTCGATGCGCATTTCGCGGAAGTGGCGCTTCACGCACTCCCACGCGCCGCGCGCGGTGATCGCCATCTTCTTGTGGTCATACCCGGCGGAGCCGCCCGAGGCGAACGCATCTCCGAGCCAGAAGCCGTACTCCCCGGAAATGGCGTTGGCGATGTCGGAAAAGGTCGCCGTGCCCTTGTCCGCGGCGACCACCAGATAGGAGTCGTCCTTGTCGTGGCGAACCACCATGGCGGGAGCCACGATCTTGTCGTCGACGATGTTGTCGGTGATGTCCAAAAGGCCCCGGATGAGCGTCTGATAGCATGCGATCACTTCGGCAGCTTGCGCATCCCGCTCGGCCGGCATGCGCTTGACGACGAATCCGCCCTTGGCGCCCACGGGAACGATCACCGTGTTCTTCACCTGCTGCGCCTTCATCAGGCCGAGCACTTCGGTGCGAAAATCCTCGCGCCGATCCGACCAGCGTATGCCGCCGCGCGCGACGTAACCCATGCGCAAGTGCACGCCTTCCATGCGCGGCGAGAACACGAAGATTTCGAACAGCGGCTTGGGCAAGGGCAGTTCACGCAGCTGCTGGCTCTCTATTTTGAAGGAGAGATATTCCTTGAGCTGGCCGTCGCGGCCGATTTGGTAGGCGTTGGTGCGCACGGTCGCCGTCAAGGCATTCCACACGGCCCGCAGGATTCGATCCTCATCGGAGCGGGTCACCTCCTCGAGGGCGGCGCGGATGCGCGCATCGAGCCGCATGAGCGCGCCTTGCCGCGCCGCGGTCGGGCCTTCCGGGTTGAAGCGGGTTACGAACAGGTCGGCCAGCGCACGCGCGATCGCGGGATTGTTGACCAGGACCTGGGCGATATAACCCTGGCTGAACGGCAGCCCGGTTTGCAGCAGATAGCGGCAATAGGCGCGCATGACGATCACCAGGCGCCACGTGATGCCGGCGGACAGCGTCAGCTGATTGAACGCGTCGCTGTCCATGCGGCCGGTCCAAACGGCCGTGAACGCGTTCTTGATTTCGCGCTCCAGCGTTTCGAACCGGGTCGCCGTCGATGCCTGCATCACGAGTTCCAGGTCCTGAATCCAGGCGCGCCGGCCGCCCGGGAAATCCAGCCCGTACGGACGCTCCGCTATCACTTTGAGTCCCATGTTCTCCAGCATGGGCAAAAGGTCCGAAATCGGAATCGCATCCTGATTGCGGAAGATCTTCAGGAAGAACCGGTCCCTGCGCCGCGGCTCGGGCCGGTAGATGTCGAGATGCAGACGCGCCGGCTCCTTCTCGGCGGCCTCGATGAACGACACGTCGTGGGCGGCCGCGTCGGCTTGAAAATCCTCCGTATACGCCGCCGGCAGCGCCTGCGCGTATTTCTCGAAGAGCTGCAGCGCGTACGCTTCGTCGAAGCGCGCCAGCAACGCGGTCTTGAAACCGTCCGACCACGAGCGCACCGCGGCGGCGACGCGCTGCTCCAAAGCATCCGCGTCGACGCGGATCTTATCGCTCGGGCTGGTCCGTGCGACGATGTGAAGGCGCGCGAGGTTCGACTCCGCGATCTGCACCTGCGATTCGATGCCGGTGGCGGACACCGCCTCGGCGATGACTTTTTCGATGCGCTGACGGACCTGCGTGTTGTATTTCTCGCGCGGCACGAATACCAGGCAGGAATAGAAGCGGTGAAACGCGTCGCGGCGGAACAGCACGCGAACCCGCGGGCGTTCCTGCAAGCCGAAAATGCCGGTCACGATGCGAATGAGTTCCGCAACGCTCGCCTGGAACAACTCGTCGCGCGGAAAGGATTCGAGGATGTGCTGCAGCGCCTTGCCGTCGTGACTGTCCGGAGCCAATGCAAAGTGGTTCACCACCTGCGCCACTTTGTGGCGCAGCACCGGGATTTCACGCGGGTTGCTGCTGTAGGCCGACGAGGTCCACAACCCCAGGAAGCGCTTTTCGCCGATCAAGCGGCCCTTGGGGTCGAAATGCTTGAAGCCGACGTAGTCGATGTGCCCGGACCTGTGAACGGTGGACAACAGGTTTGCCTTCGTGACCAGAACGATGTCGCGGGAGCGGCTCTGGCGGCGGATGTCGCTCGCCAGAGAGCGGTTGGTGCTGGTCGGTTTGCGGTGGCCGCGCCGCAATATCCCCAAGCCCGTGGCCTCCAACGCCAGCAGCGCTTCGCGGCCCTTGCGTCCCCGCAGGCGATATTCGCGATAGCCCAAAAAAGTGAAATGCCGATCTTCCATCCAGCCGAGCAGCGCGAGAGCTTCGTTCAAATCATTCGCATCCAAATGCTCGCTCAAGGAAGTCAATTCCTGCGCCACCAATCCGGTGGCGTCGCGCATCCTGGCCCAATCGGCGCACGCGACCCGCACATCGCGCATGCTGCGCTCGATCTGCTGGGCAAGGGACTCGAGCGCGGCGGGATCGACGATGCGGTCCACTTCGATGTGTTGAAATGATTCCAGCCGCGGCTTCCTGCCGGCCGGAGCCGCGGGCGATTCGCCGCGATCGCGCAGCGACAGCAGGTTCCCGTCGCCGTCGCGCGTCACCGCAAAGATGGGGTGCGCCAGAAAATGCAGGGTCAGGGCGCGCTGCGTCAGCGCCAGGTTGATCGTATCCACGAGAAAGGGCATGTCGTCGTTCACCATCTCGATGACCGTGTGCGGCGACGTGAAGCCATGCTCGCGCAGGCTCGGATTGAACACCCGGATCAGGGCGGTTCTGCGCCTGCGGCGCGCGAACATCAGGTGCGATAGCGCAACGCCGGCAAGCTCCGCCGGATCGCGGGCGGCGAGGTCCTGTGCGTCGACGCTGGCGAAGTAGGCGTGCAAGAACCGCGGCCAGTCCACGTTACGCAGCGATTTGGGCGGCTTCATGCCCAATCGAACCACGGCGGCGACGATGTTGCGGTGTTGTTGCGGGGAAGCCTGATACATGGTTGTTATCCTTGCACTAATCGGGCTTTTCGAGATCGGCGATGAGCGCGCCCAAGAAGCGGCACGCTTCGCCGCCCGTGATGCAGCGGTGATCGAAGCTCAAGGACAGAGGCATGCGCCGATGCGCGTGCACCGCGCCCGCCACGACCACGGCATCCTCGCGAACCCTGCCGGCGCCCAAGATGGCGACCGCGGGCGGCACCACCCGGGGCATTCCGTAGCGGCCGGCCAGCGTACCGAAATTCGACAACATGAGGGTGAAGTCGCGCAGGTCTTCGGGCTGGGTCCTGCGCCGGTGCGCCGCGTCCTTTTGCTGCGCGACGGCCGCCCGCAGTTCGTCGGGCGATTTTCTCTCGATGTTTCGCACCACCGGAACGATGAGTCCCCCGGGCGTATCCACGGCAACCCCTAAGTCGATGTGCGCGACCAGAATTCGCGACTGAGTAACCGAATCATACCAGGCGTTCAATGCGGGTTCCGCCCGCCAGGCGCAGATCATGGCGCGCATGAGCCGCAGCATGTAGTCGCCGCGGCGCGTCCAGCAATGTATGTCGGCGTCGTCGCACACCGTGGCGCCGGCCACCTGATCCCGCGACAGCGACATGCTCTGCGCCATGGCGCGGCGCACACCGCGCAGGGGTTCGACGCTGCCGTCGGCCGGACCCGCGGCGGCAATGGCGCGGGCCGCGGGCGTTAGGGAGGCGCCGTTGGTGGCGGGTGTGAAATTCGTGGTGGCGGATATGTTGGCGTGCTGCAGGACATCGTCGAGCGTGATCAACCCGGCGCGGCCGGCGCCGCTGACCGCCGCCAGGTCCACGCCGAGGCGCTTCGCCAGCGCCCGGGCCGCCGGCGCGGCGCGGACGCGCTGCACGCCGGGCGCGCGCGCCGCCGCGACGAAACCTGCTTCCACGTATTCCTCCTCGCTGGTCGCGGGCATGCGGCCGACCACGGTGCCGGAATCGAATTCAATGAGCGGCGCCCCGGTGGGCACGATGTCGCCGGGCGCACCGCGCAAGGCGATCACGATGCCGCTGAAGGGCGCGGGCACTTCGACGACCGCCTTGGCGGTTTCGACCGAGACCATGGGCTGGTCGACCCGCACGTGGTCGCCCACCTTGACGTGCCACTCGACGATCTCGGCTTCGGCCAAGCCTTCGCCCAAATCGGGAAGCCTGAATGTACTCATGAAGCAGCCTCTAGTCGCAGGTCTCTGATCGCAGGTCTCTAATCGAAGGTGCGTTCCACCGCGTCGATGATTCGCTGCGCGCTCGGTATGTAATCGTGCTCCAGCTTGAACAGCGGCATGATGGTATCGAAACCGGCGACCCGCTGGATCGGGGCCTGTAGGTCGAACAGGCCATGCTCCGCGACCAGCGCCGCAATCTCGGCGCCCACGCCGACATTGCGGGCCGCCTCGTGCACGATCACCAGCCGTCCGGTCTTGGCCACGGACTCGAGAATCGTGTCGATGTCGATCGGACTCAAGGTCGCCAGGTCGATGACCTCGGCGCTGATTCCGCGCTTGTCGAGCTCGGCGACGGCACGCAGGGTCTCGAGGGTCATCGCGCCCCAGGTGACGACGGTCACGTCGGAGCCTTCGCGCAGGGTGAAGCACACATCCAGCGGCAGAGCCTGGCCGTCATCGCTCACGTCCTGGCGCATCGCGCGGTACAACCGCACCGGTTCCAAGAACATGACGGGGTCCGGATCGCGGATGGCCGCCAGCAACAGACCGTAGGCGCGCTGCGGCGAAGAGGGACACACGACGCGAATTCCCGGGATGTGGCACAGCATGGTTTCGGTGCTTTCCGAATGATGCTCGGGAGCATGAATGCCCCCGCCGTGCGGCATGCGAATGACCACCGGACAGCTCAAACGGCCGCGGGTGCGGTTTCGCATTCGCGACATATGATTCACGATCTGATCCAGGGCCGGATACAGAAATCCCATGAACTGAATTTCCGCAACGGGTTTCAAGCCGTGCGTGGCCATGCCCACGGACATGCCGGCAATCGTCGCCTCCGCAAGCGGCGTGTCCTGCACGCGCTCCTTGCCGAAGCGCTCCTGCAGGCCCGCGGTCGCGCGGAACACGCCGCCGTTGACGCCCACGTCCTGGCCGATCACGACCACGTTGGCGTCATGCTGCATTTCCCAGCCATGCGCCATCGCGATGGCCTCAACCATGGTTATTTTCGCCAATTCAATGGTCGCTGGCTTTTGCGCCGTACTTGCGGGCGATGAGCCGCTGCTCGCGCAGGCGAGCCGGCAGAGCGGCGAACAGGTGTTCGAACATCGCGTCGGTCGGCGGCTTCGCCTGCCCCAGGTACTCGGTCACGGCCGCGTCGACCTTGAGCGCGCACTCCTCCAGCAGAGCCTGTTCCATGGCCGCATCCCAAACACCCGCAGTGAGCAGAAACTTCCGAATCCGGATCAGGGGTTCGAGAGCCCACGCATCTTTGACCTCTTGGCCGGACCGGTAGCGGCTGGCGTCATCCGCGGTGGTGTGATCGCTCAATCTGTAGGTCAGCGCCTCGATCAAGGTGGGACCCGCGCCGCGCCGCGCGGTCTCGAGCGCTGCGCCGACGACTTCCCGCACGGCGAACACGTCGTTGCCGTCGACCTGCACGCCGGGAATGCCCGCCGCCACCGCCTTCTGCGCCAGGGTGCGCGCGGCCGTCTGCAAGGCGACCGGCACGGAAATCGCCCAGCCGTTGTTGACGATGACGAATACCACGGGCAGTGCGCGCGCGCCCGCCAGATTGAGCGCTTCGTAAAACGCGCCTTCGGATGTGCCGCCGTCGCCGATGTAGGCCAGTGCGCAGCGCGGCTGCTTGAGCACCTTGAAGGCCATGGCCGCGCCGGCCGCATGCAGGGTCTGGGTGGCGATGGGTACGCACCAGGCGAAGTCCTGGCGCGGCACGGCGAAATCATTGCCGCGTTCGTCGCCGCCCCAGTAGGTGAGGATCTCCGTCATGGTCACGCCGCGCATGAGCTGAGTGCCGAATTCGCGGTACACCGGCGCCAGCACGTCCTCGGGCCGCATCGCCGCGCCGATGCCGACATGCGCGGCTTCGTGGCCGAGAGAGGAGGGGTAGGTGCCGAGCTGTCCGGTGCGCTGCAGGTTCACCGCCTTCGCATCGAAAACGCGCACCAGCGTCATCGCCCGGTACATTCTCAAGACCTCGGCGGCGTCCTGCGCAAACTGCGGCAGCGGCGCCACGGCTTCGCCCTGCGGGCCCAGGATCTGTCGGTACTGAATTTTGAACTCGGCAACCGTCGTCATCCGCGAATTATGCCAGGGCTTGGTTGTTAATGCGCTCACCGCGCTCACTGCGCGCACGTCAAGGCCGGTGTTGACCGGCGAGATAATGCTGGGTCTGCATTTCGATCAGGCGGCTTGCGGCGCGCTCGAACTCGCGCCGCAAGCGATCGCCGCGGTACAGCGCCGCCGGCGGCGCGGCCGCCGAGACCACGATCTTGACGCCGCGGTCATAGAATTCGTCGATCGCCGCGATGAAGCGGCGCGCGGCATCCTCGTCGACTTCCGTGAACACGGGGATGTTCGAAATGAAGATCGTGTGGTACAGGCGCGCGAGCTCGATGTAGTCGTTCTGGCTGCGCGGCCCTTCGCACAGTTCCTTGAATTCGAACCACGCCATGCCGGCGCCGGTGGCCACGGCGGCGAGGGGGCGATCTTCGATCGACAGAGTCGACGCGCCCGCGGCGGTTGCGCCGGCGAGCGCCGCGAAGCGCTGCCGCAGCTGCGCCGCTGCGCCGCCGTGCGATGAGTCCAGATACGTCGGCGCCTGTTCGAGCTGCCGCAGCCGGTAGTCCACACCGCCGTCCAAGTGCAGCACGTCCATGTGCGAAGTCATCAGATCGATCGCCGGCGCAAAGCGCTGGCGCTGCAAACCGTCCTTGTACAAGTCCTGCGGCGGCAGATTCGAGGTGGCGATCAGCGTCACGCCGCGCCGGAACAAACCATCGAACAAGCCGCCGAGTATCATGGCATCGGCGATGTCGGCGACGAACAATTCGTCGAGACAAAGGACTTGCGCGCGCCTGGCGAGGCGCTCCGCCACCGTCTGAAGCGGCTGCGAGCGCCGTTTCACGGCGCGAAGCTCGGCATGCACCTGGCGCATGAAGCGGTAGAAGTGGGTGCGCTGCGCGGGCGGCGCGCCGCGCGCCGCCTGCAAGGAAGCGAAGAACATGTCCATCAGCAGCGTTTTCCCCCGACCCACGCCGCCCCACAGGTACAACCCTCGCTGCGGCGGCGTTCCCGCGGCTTGCAACCTCATCCACGGCAGATATGAACGCAGCGTCCGAGCGACGGTCGGCGGATGCCGGAGCAAGTTCTCGCTCAATTCATCGAGCGTGCGCGCGGCGTCGGACTGAGCAGGGTCCCATTGCAGCCGCTCCGCGGCGATCTGCGCGGCTAACCGCACCGCTACCGACTGCGCTTCGCTGGCCAATGTGTCTTGTCGCGGGCGGTCTTACAGGTTTTGGTAGTTCGGGCCCGATCCGCCCTCGGGTACGGTCCAGGTGATGATGCCGTACGGGTCCTTGATGTCGCAGGCCTTGCAGTGCACGCAGTTGGCGGCATTGATCTGCAGGCGCCTTGCGCCTGCGCCGTCGTCGATCATTTCGTAGACGCCCGCGGGACAGAAGTTTTGGCAGGGATTGCCGAATTCCTTGGCGCAGCGGTCGGCGCAGATCGAGGTGTCGGCGACTTTGAGGTGAATGGGCTGATTCTCGTCGTGCGAGTTGCCGGCGAAGAAAACCGACGACACGCGATCGCGCGGCGGCAGCGTACGCGTGACCCAGTGGCGATCGGGCGATGCGTAATCGTCCAGCTTTTCGAGCGCCGACCAGTCGGCCGTGTTCTTCAGGGTCCACGGGGTCCTGCCCTTCGCGAGGCATTCAAGTCCGGCGTTCGCCATGGCGAAGTACAGTCCACGCTTGAATGCCGGCTTGAAATTGCGCACGGCCTTGAGTTCGCGGTGGCCTTCGGAGGCGCGCCAACGGGCATCGAACCCTGCGGCCTTGCCCTGCTCGGCCAGATGCTCCGCCGCGGCGACGCCGGAACGTATGGCCTGATGAATGCCCTTGATCTTGAATACGTTGAGCGTTCCGCCGGCGTCGCCGATCAGCATGGCGCCCGGCATCTCGAGCTTCGGCAGCGACTGGTAGCCGCCGGCTGCAATGGTGCGCGCACCGGCGGACAGTATCTCGCCGCCCTCGAGCAGCGGCTTGATGCGCGGATGATGCTTGAACTGTTGAAATGCCTCGAAGGGCTTCAGGCGCGGGTCCTTGTAATTGAGACCGACCACATAACCCACGTACACCCGATCGGCGTCGAGATGATAGAGAAAGCTGCCGCCATAGGTGCTGCGGTCCAGGGGCCAGCCAAAGGCGTGCTCGATGCGCCCGGGTTCGACCCGGCCGGGGGGCAGTTGCCACAGTTCTTTGAAGCCGAGCCCGAAGGTGGGCGGATCCTTGTCCTTCCCCAAGTCGAAGCGCGCGATCAATTGTTTGGAAATGGAGCCGCGGGCGCCTTCGGCGAGCAGGGTGGTGCCCGCGAGCAAATCCAACCCCAGCGTGAAATTCGGGCCCTCGCTGCCATCCTTGTTGCGCCCCATATCGCCGATGCGCACGCCTTTGACGCCGCCCGTCTCGTCGAACAGAGCCTCCGCCGCCGCGAATCCCGGGAAGACATCGACTCCCAGCGCCTCGGCCTGTGCCCCCAGCCAGGGAGTCAGCTGTCCGAGCGAGATGATGAAATTGCCGTGATTGTTCATCGGCGACAGATCGACGGCCCACCCCGGAAGTTTCACGGAAGCTGTCCGAGTCATGAGGCGCACATCATCCTTCGCGGCGCTGACCTTCATGCCAGGGTAGTCGCCGCGCCAGTTCGGCAACAGCTTGTCGAGCGGCCCGGGCTCGAGCACCG
>Ga0209656_10001332_pt1 | contig 16087 bp, 13 predicted proteins | sample BogFormECP12_OM2_FD_188239 | JGI IMG/M metagenome (GOLD analysis project Ga0209656, IMG submission 188239) | Bog forest soil microbial communities from Calvert Island, British Columbia, Canada - ECP12_OM2 (SPAdes) (version 2) | ecosystem: Environmental > Aquatic > Freshwater > Wetlands > Bog ... | reverse complement strand
CGACGCTCGTGTTCCGGAGCGGCGCCGCCGACTTCCACCACACGCGGGCCACCTCGGAGCGGATCGCTGAACTCCTTCCGAACGCTCGCCTCGTCGAACCGCCGTGGGGGGACGCCGAGTGGCGGGAGCGCCAGGAATCCCGCCCCGCAGGCATCGGCGAGGGATTGTTCGCACGCTGGCCGCTCCTCGTACCCCAGCTGCAGGACTGGGCGGACGACGTGCTGGGCTGATTGACGTCCGTCGGTCCTCCGGCGAGCGACCGCCGCCCAAGGGTCTCGGCTCTACGCCTCCCAGCTGATGCGCCGGATCCTCAAGAAGGGCCCGCCACGGGCCATGCCTCCGAGGTGTCGGCGCAGACCGGTTATCCAGGACCCGGCCTCCGGGGCGCCCGGTCCGGGTCAGCGCGACCGGTCGGGGCCCGAGTGTGTCCCGGCGAACGAGGGACGAGCCGGAGCCCGGTGACGGACAATCGGGCCTCCGATGAGCCCGTCTACACTCTGTCGCCGTGGACGCCGCCCCCATCAGCACTCGGGTGCCCGACGACGACGGGGCGTGGACGACCCGCCTCACGCCCGTCCCCGTCCACGTCCTGGCCGAGGTCTTCGACGCCGAAGCCGTCGTTGTCCAGCTTCGCACCGGGGTCTACTATGCCTTTGACCGGTTCAGCACCGGTGTCTGGGAGCGCTTGGCCGCCGGGGAGCCGCTCGGCGCGGTGGCGTCCGCTGCCGCCGCGGGCCGGGACGATCCCGACGCTGTCGAGCGCGAGGTCGTGCTTCTGGCCCGGCTGTTCTGCGACGAGGAGCTGATGGCGGCCGACGGCCCGCTGCCCGACCGGGATGACGACCGGGTCGGCCATCCGGGAGTGACCCGCTACACCGACATGACCGATCTCTTGGTGCTCGATCCCATCCACGACATCGACCTCGACGGTGACGGTTGGCCCGTGGCCAACGAGGAGCTCGGAACCGCCGCGCCCCCCGTTGCCTGACCCGGCGGCCGCCTGCGTCGACCGGGCCTCCCGACTGGCCCACGAGTCCAGCTGGGCCGGCTACGACACGGCAGCGGACCGATCGGGTGAGACGGTGTGCCACGTGGAGGTCGCCGGCCAGACCGCCACGTTGCGAGTGGCCGGCGGGTCGCTGGCCTCGTCCCTCCTCCCGGCACTCGCCGCCCGCCGATCGGTCCCGCCGGCTGGGCCCCGGACCACCGTCATCCGTGCCTGGGACTCCACCACGTCGGGCGCCCCGGGACCCCGGTCGCCTTGGGGCCCCGGTGACTACTTGTCCCGGGACGAGGTCCGCGGGTCTGGCGCCGACGACGTCGACGTCGCCTACAGCATCGCGGCGCGCCTGTTGGCCACCTGGGACCGCCGTGCCTGGCGAGGCGCCTGGTGGGCCCGGGACGCCGGGGCCTTGCCCTACTGGGAGCCGACCGCCCCGCTGCGCTACCTGTTCCACTGGTGGCTGGCCGACGCCGGAAGCGCCATGGTCCACGCCGCCGCGGTCGGTCGTGACCACCGCGGGGTCCTCCTCGTCGGTCCGGGCGGTGCGGGAAAGTCCACCGCCGCCCTCGCCTGCGTCGAGGCCGGCTGGCGCTACGTGGCCGACGACTACTGCGTCCTCTCGGGGGATGGCCCGGCGGCCGCCCACTCCCTCTACGGCGTCGGCAAGCTGGCCGAAGAGTCGGCCCGCCGACTGCCCGGGCTCGCCGACGCGGCTGTTGGTCGCCGCCCCGGGGACGACAAGGTCGTCTTCGACATCGCGGCGGCCCGGCCGGCCCAGATGGCCGCCACCCTGGCGCTGCGTGCCGTCGTGGTCCCACGACTCGACTCCGAGGGCGGGCCGCCCGTCCGCCTCTCCCGTGCCGCGGCCGCTCGGGCGCTGGCGCCGAGCACCCTCTACCAGCTGCCCTCTCCTCGCCCGGCGGCTCTGGCCGTCATGGCCCGAACCCTCCGACGCCTGCCGATCTTCTCGGTGCCGTTGGGTCCGGACCGACGCCGAGCCGTCGGTGCCCTCGATGAGGTGCTCGTCCTGGCGGATCGACCGTGAGCTGGTCGGTCTCGGTGATCGTGCCGGCCCGCAACGCCGCCCGCACCCTCCAGGCCACCCTTCACACCGTCGCCCGGGGGGACCGAGTCGGCGAGATCCTGGTGGTCGACGACGGCTCGTCGGACGGCACCCCCGAGGTGGCTCGGCAGGCTGGCACCTCGTCACCGGTCCCGCTCCGGGTAGTGGCGGTCTCGCCGCCGGACTCCCGGCGCGGCCTCGGACCGTCGGCCGCCCGCAATGCCGGGGCGGCGGCGGCCGGCGGCGACGTGCTGGCCTTCGTCGACGCGGACGACCTCTGGATGGCCGGCGTGCCCGACGACCGGTTGGCCGCGCTCGACGCGGGGGCGGCCGTCGCCGTCGGGCGTGTCCAGTGCCTCACGGACACCGGCACGACGGTCCGGCCGTTCGCCAAGCCCTTCGACGCCTTCGTGAACGGATCGGCGCTCATCCGCCGCGACTGCTTCGACGCCGTGGGGGGGTTCGATCCCAGCCTCGACCGGGGTGAGGACCTCGACTGGTACCTGCGGGCTCTCGGGGCCGGACACGAGATTGCCTGGGTCGATCAGGTCGTGCTCGGCTACCGGCTCCACCCGGGGTCGGCCACCGCCCCGAAGGGGGAGCGGGGGCACGGGCTGCTCGTGGCCCTGCACCGCTCGATCACCCGGGCCGCGCCAGAGAACGGCGCTCCGCCACCGTCGGTCGAAGAGACGATCAGTGTGGTGCTGCCCGTCCGCGACGCGGCGTCGCACCTCGAATCGGCCCTCGAAGCCCTGGCCGCCCAGTCGAGGCCCCCCTGCGAGATCTTGGTGGTCGACGGCGGCTCCCGGGACGCCACGTGCCGGATCGCCCGGGGCGCCCAAGGTGTGGCGCTGCTCGAACTCCCCGGGTCCAACGTCCCGCAGGCCCACAATGCCGGGCTGCTCGCCGCCCGGGGGGACCTGGTGGCCTTCGCCGCAGCCGACGACCTGCTCTGTCCGGGGGCGCTGGCAGCGCACGCCGATGCCCTGGCCGCCACGCCGGACGCCGCCATGAGTCTCGGGCTGACCGAGTTCTTTGCCGACGCGGGCGGCATGTCGCCCCGGGTGCCCGACGGGCTGGCCGGCACTGTCCGACGGGCCCGGATCCTCGAGGCGGTGATGGTCCGACGCTCGACGGTGCGACGGATCGGGCCGTTCCTCGCCGATCTCGGCAGCTCGGCCGACATCGAGTGGGTCCAACGGCTGGCCGACGCCGGTGCCGGGATCGTCGAGGTCGACACGGTGGTCGTCCGCAAGCGCCTCCACCAGAACAACGCCAGCTACAGCCGGGACGAGGTCCGCCACGACCTGCTCCGAGCGCTCCGGGCGGGCATCGAACGTAAGCGGTCCGTCGGATGACCACCGACCGGGCGGTGGCCGTCGTCATCCCCGTCCGCAACGGGGCGGCGTACGTGGCCGAGGCGATCGGGAGTGCCCGGCTCCAGGTCCCGGCGCCCGCTGAGCTGGTCGTGGTCGACGACGCCTCCGACGACGACAGCGCGGCCTGCGCCACCGCTGCCGGCGCAGTCGTCCTGGCGCAGCCCGCCCGGGGTGCCGGCTCGGCTCGCAACGCCGGGGTCCGTCGGTGCCGGTCGCCGCTGGTCGCCTTCCTCGACGCCGACGACCGGATGACCACGGGGCGCCTCGCCCGCCAGCTGTCCGCCTTGGCCGAGGATCCTGGTCTTGACGGCGTCCTCGGTGCGGTGCGGACCTTCGACGACCGGTCCGGCAGCACCATCGGGCCGGTCGAGCCAGGATGGCTGCCCAGCACCCTGCTCGTGCGCCGGGCGGCCTTCGCCGCTTCGGGTGGCTTTGCCGAGGACCTGGCCGCCGGCGAGTTCATCGACTGGATGGCCCGCTGCCGCGACCAGGGGCGCCGGTTCGCCATGCTGGACTCGGTGGTGGCCGAACGCCGGGCTCACACCGGCAACCTGACCCGTGACGCCGACCGCCTCCGATCGGGCTACCTCGAGGTGGCCCGGCGGGCGGTCGACCGCCAGCGGGCCGACGGGCCAGGGCGTTGAGGCCGGGCCGTTCCCGCTCCGGCTCCCGGCCCGGGCTGGCGTCCCCACCTCGGCGTCCCCCAGGGGGCACCTTCGCCCTCGACGGCGACCAGGCCCTGGTGGTCCGGGCCGCCCTGGCTCCGGGGCAACTGGCCGCCGAGTCGTTCCGCCGGTGGCGGGCCGGTGTCGACCTCCGCCAGGTCGACGTCTCGACGCAGCGCCTGCTGCCGCTGGTGGTGCGCACCCTCGACGCCGAGGGCGGCTTCGACGACGACCCGTTCGCCGCCCAGTGCCGCAAGGTCGCCCGCTTCACCTGGCTGAAGAGCCGCCTCCTCGTGGCCGAGACCGTCCCGGTGCTGGCCGGGCTGGCCGAGGCCGGGATCCCGGCGATGCTCGTGAAAGGGGCGGCCGTCGTCCACCACACCGGCGGAGATCTGGTGGCCCGGCCGATGGACGACATCGACGTCCTCGTGCCCCGCCAGCGGGCCCTCGACGCCTTCGGCGTTGCCGCCAGCCGTGACTTCGCGCCCGGGGGCGATCCCCTCTCACACCGGGAGCTGGCCGAGGTGGTGGCCCGCCGCCACGCCTTCGAGACGGTGAGCCCGAAAGGCGCCGCCGTCGACCTGCACTGGTTCGCCCTGGCCGGCCGGCGCAACGCCGCGGCCGACGAGCGCCTGTGGCGCGGGGCCGTCGAGGCCTCCCTCGGCGGCCTGGGCTGTCGGGCCACCTGCCGGGAGGACACGCTGGTCCACGCCATCGCCCACGCCTTCGGCAGCCGCCCGGACGCCGGGCTGCGGTGGGCGTCGGACGTCGCGTGTCTCGTCCGGACGGCGCCCGGTGGCGTGCCGGACTGGGACCGGGTGGTCGAGACGGCCGGGGCCTACCGGGTGGCCGTCCCGGTGGCTGACGCCCTGACCGTCCTGCTCCGGGTCATCGACCTCCCTGTCCCCGGCGAGGTCATTCGCCGGCTACAGGCGGCTCCGGTCATCCAGCGCATCCGGGCGTGGCCCCGTCTGGACGGCCACGGCGCGCCACGGCTGCCCACCCGGTTGGAGGTCGTCGTCGACGACGTCGAGGAGTACCTCGGCGAGTCGGTGGGACCGGGCTCGCGGCTCGGTCCGAGGGGATGTGCCCGCTACCTGGCTCGGCGGTGGGCGTTGCCGTCGGCCCGCCAGGTTCCCGGCCATGCCCTCTTCGTGGCGGCCGGCCGACCGTGGGGCCTAGCCCGCTGGTGGCGTGCGAACTGGCCCGGGCGCGCCGAGCGACGTGTCCCGGGGCGCTCGACGGGGGTCCCACGGGTTCAACTGGGCCACGAGGTGCGCTTCGTCCTCGGCGGTGACGGAGGCCCGTACGTCGGACTGGGATGGTCCTATCCCGAACCTCATGGCATCTGGAGTACCGGGCCCGAGGCCACGGTGACGCTCGCCGTGCCGCCGGGGACCCCGGGTGAGCTGGTCCTCTTCGTCCGGCTGGTGCCGTTCTTGGTCCCGTTGCGGCCTCGCCTGCGGGTGGACCTGGCCGTCAACGGCGAGCACTGCGCCCGATGGGTGTTCGAGGGCCGGGGGTGGGCGCCCGCGGAGCTGTCGGAGCCGCTACCCCCGGGGATCGTCGGGACCGACGGGCACCTCTGGCTGCGCTTCGTGATCGACCGGCCCCTCAGCCCCGAGGAGGCCCACCTCGAGCAGGGGATCCGCCAGCTGGGCATCTCGCTGCACGCGTTGCGGCTCGACCGGGCGGAGGGTGTCGAGGCGAGGTGAGCACCACCGGCCCATCGGGTCAGCCAGTCGGAGCCGGGGCCGGCTGGCCGGAGGCCGAGGCCAACTGGCTCACCCCGCTGGGCCCCCGCCGCCCCGCCGGGCAGGGGCCGGCCGGGCGGACCGGTCCGGTGACCCGAGACGGTGGCCGGGTGAACCGGTAGACGAGGATCGACCCACCGAGTTCCCCCACCGAGCAATAGGCGCGAAGCCACGCCACCGGCGACGGTGCCACCCCGGTCAGCTCGGTGGCCGACACGGCCACCCAACCGGTGACCCGTCGGGGATCGGCTCCCGACAGCGGACGTCCGCCCGGGATACTCGCCGCCCCCAGGCCCGGGGGGCCGAAGTAGTCGATCCAGGGATGGCGCCCGACGCTCCAACGCTCGAGGCGGTAGTAGTCCTGGCCCCAGTCGACGTCGCTGTTGGTCGCGACCTGGTCGCCGGGCCGAAAGGGCGGGGCGGTCCACGACACCGAGTCGGGCACCGAGGTCACGGTGAGCACCCCGGCCACCCCGATGGCCGCTACCACACCGGCGGTCACCGCCGGGCGACCGAGCCGCACCACCGCGCTGGCCGCCACCAGCCAGAGCGCCAGGACCGGCAGCCAGTAGCGCAACCCGAGATCCCGGGGGAACCACAGCGTGAACGCGACCAGGGTCAATCCGGGGAGGGCGAGGACGGTCGCCGCCTGGCGGCGGGTGGACCGGTCCAGGGCGATCCAGCTGAGCGGACCGGCGACCAGCACGAGCACCGTGGTGGGGACGGTCTTGACCACGAGGGCACCAGGCCAGTACCACCAGCGGGCCCCTGTCCACGAGACCCCGAACAGGTACCCGGGCGACGGCATGGAGTCCCAGCGGGCCAGCGTGACCAGGCCCCTCCAGTAGGGGTAGGGAACGATGCCCGCCGGGTGGAGGAGCACCCGCCGGTCGAGGGCGGTGTAGACGAGCCACAGTGCCCCCCACGCCGTGAGCACGACCAGCCCGGCCCGCCCGAGCGCCCGGCGGGGCGATGCCCGCCATCCGCTGACGGCGACGACGCCGGCGGCCAGGCCCACAAGGAGGAGCCCGGTCATCTCGGTGAGGAGTGCGGCTCCGCTGAGGACCCCGAGCCACACCAGCCGCCCGGGGCCCGGTGCCCGGATCCAGCGCAGGAGGACCCACGACCACGTGGTGACGACCAGGGCGAAGCTGGCGTCCATCGAGTTGAGGTGGCCGAGGCCCAGCACGAAGGGCGAGAGCAGCCAGAGCAGACCCGCCACCGCTCCGGCCCAGCGTCCGAAGAGGTCGCGAGCGAGGAGGAAGAGCACGAACGCCAGTCCCACCACCTCGAGCAGGGGCACCAGGCGCGACAGGAAGATCACCGTCTGCAGCGTCCCGGCCCGGCGCTGAGCGTCGAGGAAGGCCGCGCCGTAGCTCCACTGTCGATTGGGCGGCTGGTCGTTGGACCAGGTGCCGTTGGGCGGCACCACCGGGTGGTCCGCCAGGACCGGCAGCACGGCCACGACCTTGGACAGCGGAGGGTGTTCGGCGTTGAGCGTCAAGTCGTGGTGGAGAACGGCGGCGATGCCCGAAGCGGTGTAGACGGGTTCGTCGTAGGTCGGTGCATCCTGCCAGGCTTCGACCAGCCCGAGGCCGAGGAAGACCACGGCCCCGACGGCCACCGCGAGAAGGGGGAGGGCGGTGGGCTGACGGCGAACAACGCGGTGATGGGCCGGCACGCCGGCGCGGGGATCCGACCCGGCCTCCCGTTCGATCGTCGCCGAGCTCAAGGACCTACCGTACCGAAGACGCCCGGGGCCTCACCCTCTCTTCCGAGGTCGGTCCGTCGCATCGACGTCAGGCGACCGTGATGGACGCCGACCACGCCAGCCGCGAGTCCCCGGACGGCAAGAAGATCTGGGTCACCCTACGGGAGTGGTCCGGGCCGGGCGTGGGGACCTGGGTTCGGGTTCCACAGATCACGTGTGTGCGTGCCTGGCCGCCGGCCAATGAATCGTCCGTCCAGCTCGTGTGACCTCGCCGCTTGTGCCGAGGAAACACGTGGACGCGGTATTCCCCTTGTGTTCGCGGTTGCCCAGACTGATGGTGGCGGGTTCGAGCCAGGACCTGGCTGCTATTGGAGGCTAGAGAGAAAGGGATTCCAATGCTCCATTCACTGTCCACTCAACTCGTCTGGCGCGGGATTCTCGCCATCGCCGTGGGGATCATCGCCATCGCCTGGCCGGGCGTGACGATCCTGGCGCTCGTCATTCTCTTCGCCATCGCCGTCTTCGCCGACTCCATCAGCCAGTTCGCACGGGCTTTCTCGAGCGACGACGCCGGCCCGGTGGTCGGGCACATCCTGCTCGCCCTGGTCGACATCGCCGCCGGCGTCGTGGCGCTCGTCTGGCCGGGGATGACGGCCTATGTCCTGACGATCTGGATCGGCATCTGGGCGGTCATCACCGGCGGCGCCGAGTTCGCCATGGCGTTCGCGTCCGGGTGGACCGGGGGACAACGGGCCCTGTTCGGTCTCACCGGTCTGATCTCGATCGCCTTCGGCGTCGTCCTGTTCGCCCGACCGGACATCGGCGTCGTCTCCCTCGCCGAGCTCTTCGGGCTGTTCGCCCTCGCCTACGGCATCTCCAGCCTCGTCCTGGCGGCCAACACCAGCGACGTGGATCACACGCTCTCCGGGGTTGGTGGCTGAGCGACGCCCAGAGTCGTGGGCCTACGAACAGAGAGGAATGAAGGTCATGAACGAGCGAGGTGAAGGATGGTTGGTGTTCGCCACGGTCGCCCTGGCGGTGGCGGGCATCATGCGGATCTTCGACGCCATATGGGCGTTCAGTTATCACGGTGCCCTCCCCGATCGGTTGCGAGGGGCCCTGTTCGGCCACAGCATCAAGACCTACGGTTGGATCTACCTGATCGAGGGCATCATCCTCATCGCCAGTGCAGCCGGCGTCCTGGCCCGTTCGGAGGTCAGCCGGTGGGTCGGAATCGTCGCTGGTTCGCTCACAGCGATCAGCGCCATCTGGCTGATGCCCTTCTACCCGGTCTGGTCCATCACCTACGTGATCTTGGGCATGCTGGTGGTCTACGCACTGGCGGCCTACGGAGGATCGGCCGAGACAGCCTGACCCGAGCGGTCACCGGGAGCCGGTCGTCCGGCGCTCGTCGGCCTATCGCCCAGGGGTCGCGGTGCCGCTCGCGCCGTGAGCGGAAGCCGTGTCGGGATCGGCTCCTCGCCCGGCGAGGGCCCGGGACAGCCGGGTGCGATTGGTCACGCCGAGCTTGGCGTAGACCTTCTTCAGGTGATAGTCGACGGTGCTCGGGCTGATGAACAGTCTGGCGGCGATCTCGTGATTGGTCTGGCCCTCGGCAGCCAGATGGGCGGTCCGCTCTTCCTGCCAGGTGAGGTCGAAGCGGGTCTCTGCGGTGCGTCGTCGAGCTCGTTCCCCGGTGGCGCCGAGCTCGAGGGCGGCACGCGTCGCGAAGCCCTCGGCGCCCATCGCCTCGAACAGGTCGGCCGCCGTCCGGAGGTGCTGGCGCGCATCCCGGCGCCGCTTCTGGCGCCGGAGCCACTCGCCGTAGAGGAGGTGCGTCCGTCCCAGTTCCCATCTCGACCGGCTCATTGCGATCTGGTCGATGGCCACCTCGAACAGGTCCGCCGAGTCCTCAGGACCCGCCAGGAGAGCCCGGGACCGGGCCAACAGCCCCATTGCGGCCGGTGTGGCGCACCGCGTGGCCAGATCGGTGAGACGAGCGAGGGCGGCCAGTGCGACGTCGCGCTCGCCGACGCGGACCCCGGCCTCGACGATCTCGGGCAGCATGATGTTCCCGTACATCAACATGTCGCCTTCGGCGGTGCGCTGGGCGGTGGCCAGGGCCTCTTTGTACCGGCCGGCGGCGACGTGCCCGAGCGTCAGCATCCAGCGGGTCGTGCGGACCACGCTCTTCAGTCCGTGCTGGTTGGCCTCCTCGATCACGGCGGCCCCTGTGGCCATGGCCTGTTCGTACTGACCCTGGCCGACGAGCACCGGCAGCCCCACCGCCGCTGGTGGCATCGTCCAGGTGCCGATAGCGGCGGAGATCTCGGTCGCTTCGCCGGCGCTCGCCTCGGCGGCGGACAACTCACCGCACACGACCTGGGAGAGGGCCAGCGCGTGGAGAGCGGTCACCAGCATCGGGAGCGCCCCGACGTCCTGGGTGGCCTCGACCCATCGGCGGGCGACCGCGTACTGGGCGTCGTAGTCCCAGAGCTCCCCGGCGGCCATCCAGCCCGCCGGGAACGGCAGGAGCTCGGTCTTCGTCGGGTGCTCCGACGTCAGGGCGGTGACGGCATCGCGCAGCAGGTCCACCGCATCACCGCCCGTCTCACGCACCGCGATGGCCGTGAGGAGCCGGTCGCCGATGGTCCGTTCGGCATCGGGTATCGGGGGCAGCTCGAGGGCGGCGGTGGCGACGTCGCGAACCCCAGGCCATTGTTGACGAGGTCCGGCGTACATCGCGGTGAACCAGGACTCGAACATCGCGTCGTGGGCTCGCCGCAGGTCTCGGGGCGGGAAGGTCAGGGCCGCCCTCAAGAGGATGGCGGGCGTCTCATCCATCTCACCGAGGGCGAATCGGATGCTGCCCCGCAGCCGCTCGGCCCGGGCCCGCTGTCGCTCGTCGGCCGCCAGCGGTCGTGCGGCGTCGACCAACGTGGCGGACCGGTCGGGCGCGCCGGCCAGCAACGCCGCCTCGGCGGCCGACAGCAGCCGGGCGGCCCGGACGCCTGAGTCCTCCGTCAGCTCAGCCGCCCGCTCGAGAAGTGCCGCCGTTGCCGCGAAACCCCCTCTCGCCTTGGCCTGCCTGGCCGCTCGTTCCAGCTCGAGCGCCACGTCTTCATCGGGCGCCAGGACGGCCAGGGACCGGTGCCAAGCCCGGCGATCGGCGTCGAGGTCCGGATCCGTCACCGCTCCCAGGGCACGGTGGGCCGCCCGGCGGTCCGCCGCCCCGGCGGCGTGGTAGACGGCCGACCGCATCAGCGGATGAGCGAACGCGACTCGCGAGCCGACGACCAACAGACGAGCGGCCTCGGCCGGCGCCGCCGCGACCTGGGCGTCGATCCCCATCTCGGTGGCGGCGGACCACAACAGCCGAGGGTCCCCGGTCGGCTCCGCCGCGACCAGCAACAGGAACGTCTGGCTGTCGCTCGGCAACAGCCGTGCCCGCTGCAAGAACCGCTCTTCCAGGCGGCGGCCGATCGGCCAGGGCTGCACCACCGGCTCCGTGCCGTGCACCAGTCGGTCCGCCAGATCCCGTTCGTTGAGATCGGTGCCCAACTCGAGGAGGGCCAAGGGGTTGCCCCCCGAATCAGTGACCAGACGCTCGGACACCGGACGGGGAACCGGACCGCGTGTCACCGACCTGAGGAGCTGCCGGGCGTCGTCGGGTGCGAGCCCGGTCAACACCAGCTCCGGCAGACCGTCGAGCACGTTGCGCCCCGCATCCGGCTCCCGGACGGCGAAGACGATTCCGACCGGATCGGCGTCGAGGCGTCGGGCGACGAACGCCAGGATCTCCGCAGAGACCTGGTCCAGCCACTGCGCGTCGTCGATGAGGCACAGCAGCGGCTCGGCCCGAGCAACTTCTGACAACAAGGTCAAGGTGGCCAGACCGACGAAGAACCGGTCCGGGGCACCGCCGCTCACGAGACCGAAGGATGTCTCGAGGGCTAGACGCTGCGGCCCCGGCAGTCTGTCGAGGTGGTCGACCACCGGGGCCACCAGCTGGTGAATACCGGCGAACGCCAGCTCCATCTCGGACTCGACTCCCGTGATGCGCTCGACCCGGAGGTCGCCGGCCCGGTCGGCCGCGTAGTCCAAGAGGCGTGTCTTGCCGATTCCCGCCTCTCCTCGCATCACCAACGACGCGCTCCGGCCGGTGCGGATCCCGCCGACCAACTCGTCGAGGATGGCGCACTCCTCTTCTCGATCGAACCAGGCTTCGACGGGTCCAGCCGGCACGGGGCGAGGATAGACCGGAGGTTGTTCGAGAGACCTCCCGGTCCTGGTCACCACGAGCCAGTCCGTCTGGTGCGGCGCGGCACCCCGGGCGGTCCGCCGGAGTTCACGTCGTTGGAGGGTACGAGGGTGGGGTTCGGGCGCCGGCCTGCCTCCGAGACCGGGAGTCGACACCCAGAGAGAAGTATCCGTGCCCGTCATGGCCACCCGTGACGGGCACGAAGGTCGCCCGAGCCAACGACTCGGGACTGAGCGGTTCGCTGCTCATCGTCGACACAGAAGGACCGCACGGTCCCCCGGGGCCGTGGCCACGGCGATCAGCAACCGCCAGACGCGCAATCCCGGGGTCACCGAGATGGCCAAGACGCCCGGGTGCGGGCACCGCACGACGATCACGAGCGATGGCGGGACGCCGCCGAGGTCGCCCTCACCCTCGTGATCAGGTTCGCCAGGCGGTGGCCGAGTGGGCCGTTCGCCGTCGAGGACCTGTTTGCCATACACTCGTCGCCACGTAGCAACCACTTCGTAACATGGAGAACCGGGAGGCGTCAGTGGGGACGAGCAAGAGCACGGGTCGAGTCCGGCGGGCGCTGGCCTTCGTGTCGACGGGAGCGCTCTGTGCGACCGCCGCCGTCGGGGCCGTGGCATCGGCCGGGGCGAGCACCACCGTCCCCACCGCCAAGGAGGACGCCACGCTGGCCAACACGGTGCCGGCGGCGATCAAGACGAGCGGGCTCAAGGTGGCGATGGACGCCACCTACGCCCCCGACGAGTTCGTGGCCTCCGACGGCACGACGATCGTTGGCATGGACGCCGACCTGGCCAAGGCGCTCGGGCAGGTGCTGGGGCTGAAGGTGGTCCTCACCAATGCCACCTTCGACACGATCATCCCCTCGCTGACCTCGGGCAAGTTCAACCTCGGCGCGTCCTCGTTCACCGACACGAAGGCCCGCCAGCACCAGGTGGACTTCGTCGACTACTTCCAAGCCGGCGAGGGCTACTACGTGAAGTCGTCCAGCTCCTACAAGCCCAATGGGCTCGCCGCCCTGTGCGGGCACACCGTGGCCGTCGAGAGCGGCACGACCGAGCAGACCGATGCCCAGACCCAGGCGGCCAAGTGCAAGAAGGAGGGCAAGGGGGCGGTCAAGGTCCAGGTGTTCTCGGACCAGAACCAGGCCAACCTGGCCGTCTCGTCGGGCCGGGCCCAGGTGGGCTTCCTCGACTCCCAGGTGGCCAATTACGTGGTCGCCCAGTCCAACGGGCAATTCAAGAACAGCGGCCAGCCCTTCGCCATCGCCCCCTACGGCCTGGCCATCCCGAAGGGCGTCGGGCTCACCCGCCCGGTCGACGGAGCCCTCGGGGTCTTGATCAAAGACGGCATCTACCTAAAGATCCTCCAGAAGTGGGGCATCTCGTCAGGGGCCGTGAGCCGACCCGAGATCAACGGCGCCACCAGCTGAGCCCGGCCGGGCGCCGGGCTGACACGACGGCGGTTCGCCGCCGGTGAGCACGGTGCCCGAGAACGAGCCGGACCTCGGCCTGGCCGGGCCGGTTTTCGGCGACGGTTCGGTCGCCGGGTCCACCGACGGGTCGACCGGCCCGACGCCGACCGCCACCCCCCCCGACGAGCCCATCCGGGCCGTCCCGGTGCGACACCCCGGCCGCTGGGTCAGCGCGGCGCTGTTGCTGGTCCTCGTGGCCATGCTCGGCCACACGCTGATCTTCTCCCGGGTCAACCGGGGCGGCCACCTCGAGTCCCGGTTCCAGTGGAACGTCGTCGGCCAGTACTTCTTCTCCCAGCCGGTCCTCCGGGGCCTGCTGGTGACGCTCGAGTTGACGGCCATCGCCATGGCGGCCGGGATCACCCTCGGCATCGTCCTCGCCGTGATGCGGCTCTCGCCCAATCCGCTCCTGTCGGGGGCCAGCTGGGTCTACATCTGGTTCTTCCGGGGGACGCCGGTCCTCGTCCAGTTGCTGTTCTGGTTCAACCTCTCTTACCTGTACCCCCAGCTCACCCTGGGCGTCCCCTTCGGGCCGGCCTTCGTCCACCTCGACGCCAACAGCATCATCACCCCCTTCTTCGCCGCCGCCCTCGGGCTCTCGCTCAACGAGGGGGCCTACATGGCCGAGATCGTCCGCGCCGGCATCATCTCGGTCGACGAGGGCCAGACCGAGGCGGCCCAGTCGATCGGCCTGTCGCGCCTCAAGACCCTGCGTCTGGTCGTGCTCCCCCAAGCGATGCGGCTGATCATCCCCCCGACCGGCAACGAGGTCATCTCGATGCTCAAGACCTCGTCGCTGGCCAGCGTGGTCGTCGTCACCGAGCTGCTGTACTCGGTCCAGCTCATTTACGCCCGCACCTACCAGACGATCCCGCTCCTCATCGTGGCCAGCCTCTGGTACCTGGCGGTGACGTCGGTCCTCATGGTCGGCCAGTTCTTCATCGAGCGGCGGTACTCGAAGGGGGCGGCCCGGCCCCGAACGCCGCGTCTGGTCGAGCGCCTCGGCCAGAGCCTGCTGCACCTGCGACCTCAGCACCCGCCCGACGACGGCGACCCGCCAGACGCCATCGCGACCATGCCACGGGAGTGGCGGTGACCAGCGGGCCGGACGCCTGGATGGTGCGGGCCGAGGGGGTGCACAAGTCCTTCGGACGCCTCGAGGTGCTCAAAGGCATCGACCTGGCCGTGCGCCCGGGTGCCGTCCTGTGCCTGATCGGGCCGTCGGGGTCGGGCAAGAGCACCTTCTTGCGGTGCATCAACCACCTCGAGAAGATCGACCGCGGCCGGCTCTGGGTCGACGGCGAACTCGTCGGGTACCGTCAGGTGGGCGACAAGCTCTACGAGCTGAACGACCGCCAGGTCTGTGCCACCCGGGCCCAGATCGGGATGGTCTTCCAGCGCTTCAACCTCTTCCCGCACTTGAAGGTGGTCGACAACGTGACCATCGGACCCCGCCAGGTCAAGGGCGAGGACCAGGTGTCGGCCACCGAGCGGGCCCACCGGCTCCTCGCCCGGGTGGGCCTCGAGGACAAGATCTCGGCCTACCCGAACCAGCTCTCGGGCGGCCAGCAGCAACGGGTGGCCATCGCCCGCGCCCTGGCCATGGAGCCCAAGCTCATGCTGTTCGACGAGCCGACATCGGCCCTCGACCCCGAGCTGGTCGGCGACGTCCTCGACGTGATGCGGGGTCTGGCCGACGACGGGATGACGATGATCGTGGTGACCCACGAGATGGGGTTCGCCAGGGAGGTGGCCGACACCGTCGTGTTCATGGACGCCGGCGTCGTCGTCGAGGCCGGCGAGCCGGCCCGGGTGTTGAACCACCCCCAGCACGAGCGGACCAAGGCGTTCTTGTCAAAGGTCCTCTGAGCCTCGGACCGCCGCCCGCGTGCCGGAGACCGTGGGCCGGTCAGCCCCCGCTGCGCGGCTGGTTGAGCCAGGCGACGAGGAACGGGCTGGCCACCTCGAAGACACCCGCCCGTCGGCGCACGAGCTCGCGCTCCTCGAGGCTTCGCAGGGCCTTGGTGACGGCATTGGTGTTGGCCACGTCGACGGCGTCGAGGAAGGCCCGGGCGTAGACCTGGCGGGTCGGCGCGGCGGCCAGCGCCTTGAGCACACGCTGTTGGGACGGCGCCAGCGAGCCCACCCGCTCGGCGAACCCCGCCGCCTGGCGGCCGACGATCGCCGCCAGCCCGGCGTCGATGGCCGCCCCGTCGATCTCCTCGCCTCCGGCCGCCGCCTCGAAGGCGGCGTGGGCCAGCCACTGGACGTCGTTCGGGATCCCCCCAGCCCGCTCGAACAGGGTCAGGGCGTCGGCCCGGCTCAGCCGCTTGCCCCCCGACCGGGCTCGACGGACGAGGTAGCGAACCATCTCGGGAGGGGGGACCACGTCGAGGGTGATCAGGTCGCCCATCCCGTGCAGCGGCGCCCCGCGGGCCTTGGTCAGTTTCTCCATCACCGAGAGATGGGAGCCCGAGAAGACGAGGCTGGTGTGGTCGAGGCGGTCGGCGGCCGCTTTGAAGACGCCACCCATCCCTGACGTACCGACCGACGCCACCTGCTGGAACTCGTCGAGGACGAGCGCCGAGGGACGCCGCTCGGAGGCCGAGTCGAGCAGGTCGAGGGCGTCGTCGAGGACGTCGCGCCACTGCTGGCGCCCGACCGAGGTCTCGACGCCGAAGGCCACCTCGCCGGTCTGGCCCACCGAGACCGTCGGGCGCACCCGGAGCCGGCGGACGACGGCCTCGAGGCTGTGCCCGGCCCGCTTG
>Ga0209656_10001331_pt1 | contig 16089 bp, 13 predicted proteins | sample BogFormECP12_OM2_FD_188239 | JGI IMG/M metagenome (GOLD analysis project Ga0209656, IMG submission 188239) | Bog forest soil microbial communities from Calvert Island, British Columbia, Canada - ECP12_OM2 (SPAdes) (version 2) | ecosystem: Environmental > Aquatic > Freshwater > Wetlands > Bog ... | reverse complement strand
CTTCCGAATTGTTATTCGCCCCAATGTCTTATTTTGTTGTGCTTAGCTAAGTGGTATCGATAGCCGTTCGGACACTGGATGAGAAGGAGCAAGCATGATGCTGTCAAGGCGTGCCATGCGTAGCGCACTGGTGGGAGCGATCGGCACTTCGGCGATGACCGGCGCGATGCTGTTTGGGGGCGCCTCGTTGGCGTCTGCCGAGCCCACGCCCGCACCGCCACCTCCGGCCCCTGCGGCCCCGGCGCCTGGGTGCACGGCCGCCGACTTGGCGCAGGCGTCGGGCACAGTCGGGACCGCGATGGCGGGCTATCTGTTTAGCCACCCGGACGTCAACAACTTCTTCACCGGCCTTCGTGGGCAGCCGAACGAGGAGATTCGCGGCGACGTCAAGAACTACATGGACGCCAACCCCCAGGTTGAGTCCGAAATCAACGGGATCCGCCAACCCCTCACCGACTTGAGCGATCGCTGCGATTACCACCCTAATTCGGGTCAATAGTCACCTAAGTGGTGTTATGCCCGACCATCACCTTCGACATAGCTAGGCCAGTCACGCCGGTGAGGAGACAAGCAAGATGAGTCATTGGTTACGGTCAGGGACTGTCAGGGCGGTGACCGTCATGGCGCTCGCGACCGTCCCCGGGGCGATCGTCACTATTCCCGCACCCGGCGTCGCTAACGCCGACGTCTGCGCAAGCGCCGGCCGCCGGGTTTCGGTGAGTGGCTGCGCGAACCTCGCCGACGCCGTTGCGCCGTACGTGCCGCCGCCGGCGTACTACGCTCCCATGCCGAACGACCCTCCGCCGCCCCCGAACGTCACCGGATGTGTGGGTTACAACGGTCGGTGGGTCAACGCCTCCGGGTGCCATTAAGGCTCAGACGGCTGCCGGTTTCGGGGGGATAAATCTCGCGCGGGGCGTTGTCGTCGGAGCACCCGGCTTGACCGGGATTGCTGCCATCGCCCGCTCGGCCATCGCCGTGATCGTCAGGCTCGGATTCACACCGGGATTGGCCGGGATGACCGCCCCGTCGCAGACAAGGAGGTTCTGGTAGCCGAACACTCGATGATCGCCATCGACAACTCCGTGCTCGGGGCTCTCGGCCGCTACCGCGCCGCCCAGGATGTGTGCGGTGATCGGCATGTTGAACAGCGCTTCGGTCAGCCAACTCTGTGCTGTCCCACCGGTCCGGTCGGCGAGCCGCCGGGCAATCTCGTTGTTCATGGCCAGGAAGGTGGGCGTCGGGTTGTCCGGATCCTGGCGGGTGGTGAGCCGCAGCCGCCGGCCGAGTATCCGCCGCTTGGGCACCAGCGACAGCGATGTGTCGGTGGTCTGCATGACGCCGGTGATGAGCGAGCGTTGTGACCAGCCACGCGGATTGGTCACGCGGACAAATCGAATCGGGTGCCTCAGAATCTGGGCGAACAGCTTCAGCGGCCTGGTGATTCTCGTTCCATCGCCGGTCAGCAATGTGAACATCAGACCCATCACGTTGCCGCCCGGCCCATACGTGACGGCTTCGACATGGCTATCCCCGGTGGGATGCATGCTCGAGGTGATCGAAACGCTGCGACCCCATCCTCGGTCGTCGGGCGTGGTCACTGCGGTCATTGACTCGCTGTTGGTGCGGACCAATTGGCCGAGCCGGTCAGAGATTCGCGGCAGCGCGCCGTCCCTCTTACATTGGGCGAGCAGTTGGTTGGTTCCCAGCGCACCGGCGGCTACGACGACAGCGCGTGCGGTCTGCGTGCGGCGGTCCTTGCGAATCCAGGAGCCAGTGCGTTCGCTGGTCACGGCGTACCCGTCGGAACCGTCGGCCGCCCCCAGCGGCCGGATGGAGGTGACCGTGCGTTCGGGATCAATCTGCACACCGAGGCGTTCGGCGAACCACAGATAGTTCTTCGGCAGGGTGTTCTTGGCGTTGTTGCGGCATCCCAACAGGCACAACCCGCATTCGATGCAACCCGACCGGGCCGGTCCGGCGCCGCCGAAATACGGATCGGCGTGTACGACGCCGGGCTCGCCGAAGTAGACACCAACGGGGACTGGGCGGAAGGTGTCAGCTACACCTAGCTCGACGGAAATGGCCTCGATGGCTTCGTCGGCGGGCGTGCGCCGCGGCTGTCTCACGACGCCGAGCATGCCCTCGGCCAACTCGTAGTACTTTTCGAGATCCGGGGCGTCTCCGCATACTTTGCGCCAGTCGTCGAAGAATCCATCCCCGGCGCGCCAGAGGGTCTGCGCGTAGACCAGGCTGCCGCCGCCGACGCCGCTTCCGCTGAGGATCATGACGTCTTTGAAGGGTGTGATCCTCAGGATGCCCTTCAAGCCCAGCTTCGGCGCAAACACCGTCCGGCGCAGCTGGGATAGCCGCGCCGCGAAGTCGTGGTCCTCGAAGCGACGCCCCGACTCCAAAACAGCTACCCGATAACCCTTCTCGGCCAAGCGCAACGCCGATACGCTGCCGCCGAAGCCGGATCCGACAATCAGGTAGTCGTAGTCGTGTGTCTGGCCCATCATCGGCTCCGTAGCGCGTGGGAGTTGTTAGTGCTGACTGGTTTTGCAACTGCTGTTGTCTGGTACTCGCCCGAGAGCGGATCCAGCATGTAGACCCCTGGGCCGGGCGCGGGTCGGCCACCTTCGGCGAACGCGCTTGGCAGCGGTCGATGCGAAGTGCTAGTTCGGATGCGCTCGACAATGTGCACGACATGCGGTCGCCGGTCCGGTGGCAGCTGTCCCAGTGCTGCGGAGAGGTCCTCGGCGTCCAACGCTCGTTCAGACCGCAGCGTGACGGCGGTGACCGCGAGGTCGTTGCCGTCCGCTCCGCGGACGCCGTATGTGACGCTCATGTCGACTGCGTCGAGGATGCCGAGTGCGTCTTCGACGGCGGACCCGCCGACCACCCCGTGGGAGGTAGTGACGAGCGAGTCGGCACTGCCTGCGAGCCAGAAGTCGCCGTCCTCATCGCGGTAGAACAGGTCGCCGGTCAGCAGCCACGCGTCTCCCGGAGCGAATAGCCCACGAAGCGGACGCGACGGTTTCGACATTCCCGGCTCGACCCGGGAGAGCAACATCCCGATTTCCCTGGGCCGGCACTGCTCGGCGGAGCCGTCGGCCCGAAGGGCCAGCTGCCGGGTCTTTTCGTCAATGCGGGCGATGCGCAGCTCGGGACTGCCCGGAAGCGGGGTGCCCATACAACCGACCTTTGTGCCGGGCATGTTGACCAGGATCGCGTCGGTCTGCGCGGAGGCGTAGTACTCCACCACCCGGGCCGGGGCGAAGCGCTCGGTGACCCGGTGCCACAGCCCGACCGGCATGCCCGAGCCGATGAATGTGCGGATCGTGTGGTGGATTTCACCGGGGTGCGGTGGTGCCTCGACGAGGTCGCGGAGCTGCGTCCAGGTGTAGGACACCACGGTCACGCCGTAGCGGCGGGCTTCATTCCAGAACGTTTCGGGGTCGAAGCGGCTCGCCATCGAAAAGCGGGCGCCGCTGGCGACGGCACCCCCGAGCGACATCAGCAGGCCCGACGGGTGGTGGATCGGGTGGACGCTGTAGACCGTGTCGCGTGGTCCGAGTTCGGCCGAGGCCGCGGTTCCGTAAGCGGCCCGCGCCCAGCGGGCGTTGGTGATCTTTCGCGCCCGTGTCGACGGACCGTCGCCGGTGAACAAGACAAAGGCGGTCTCGCGCGCCAGTCCCGGATTGGGTCGATACCAGGTCGGGAGCGTGACTGCACCCGGATCGATGCGCTCCAGGTCGATCACCCCGTCGACGCCGAGGTCCCGTTGTTCTCCCCCGCCGCCGAGTACCAACACCTCGGTGTCCGTTTGCCCGCGGACGGAACCGACGTGTTCCGGGTCGGTCACGATGCGCCCGGCGCCGCCAAGTTTGATCTCTTCGGTGAGCGACCCGTCGGGCCGCAGCAGCACGACCACCGCTCCGATCCGGTTGAGCGCGGCAACGGCGATGAGCATGCTGGGGCGGGTATCCATCAGGACGCCGACGGGTTCGCCCTGGCGCACGCCGACGGACAGCAGGCCCGCGACCACGGCGTCGATACGCGTCTTCAGAGCGCCGTGAGTGTGGGCGCGATCCTCCCACAGGAACCCGACCGCGGCGGGGTGTCCTTCGGCGCGTTCGTCGAGGAGTCGGCCGAGCGACACGCGCGTCTGCGGGCGGACCAATTCCAGGCGCAGCAGCCGCGGCAGATTAGTGGCGGCGCCCGCCGTGAGTGCCCACGTCGCTTCGAGCGTCGACGCGCCCAAGCGCCAGCCAGCCTGCAATCCCTGACCCACCGCTGCGATGAGCGGGTTGCGCCGGCCGCTGCTGTCTGCGGCGACCTTGGGCGTGGCCATCGGCTCGATGATCTCCGGCATCTCCGTGCCCGGAAAATCATTGTCGAGATGCGATGCCCAGGTGGCAACCGCCGGCCAGGTTCGGGCCGTTGCCACTGAACCTACGACGATGCCGAGATGTCCGACCGGCAGCGAGACCTCGTGGATGTCGGCGCGAGGAGCCGCGCGGCGGATCGCCCGGACCGCGTCGGGCTGCCCGATCTGGTCGTTCTCGCCGACAAAGCACAGGACGGGCCGGTCGATGTCGGCGAGGGCCAGCGGTCGCCCGTCGATGACCATGCCGCCAGCCAGCATCCGGTTCTGCGCGATGAACTGCCGCAGTGCGTCGGCGAGCGCCGGAGCCGGCCACGCGATCCAGCCTTCGGATTCGATGAAGCGCCGCTGGCGCTCGTTGGGCAGCAGCGCTTCGCGATCGTGCAGTTGCCGCAGGAACTGCACCCGCGACCGCACATTCTTCACCGGATCGAGCAGCCGAAAGCCTTCGCGGGTAGCCCATCCCGGCAGTCCAGTGCGGTCCAGCAGCGTGGCAACCGTGTCTGCGGCGAATTCCATCACCGGTTCGGGCAGCGAGAATATGCCCACCGACTTGGTGTCGACCGGGCTACCGAAGGAGATGACGCTCGCCAGTCCCGCGCCGCGGCGGTAAGCGGCGACGGAGTAGGAGAACACCCCACCCTGGCTGTATCCGCCCAGGTGAACGTCTCTGCCGGTCAGGTGCCGTACCCGGTCGACGATCTCGCTGGTCGCAACGATGTGATCGGCGAGGGTCCGCCGCAGCCCACCCTCCTCATGTTCGGGTGCGCCGAAGTCGACCACCCACGGGTCGATGCCGTGCTCATGCAGCACGCTCACCGCCGACGAAGTGGAGGACACGTCGTAGACGTCGGCGACGAACATCATCGGCGGGACGAGGACCACCGCCGGCCGTCCGGTGCTGTCGCTATCCGGGAAATACCGGCGCAGCCGGTACATCGGCTCCTTGGCAACCACTTCGAACGGCGAGCCGGTCTCGCCCGTCTCGAACCCACCGTGCATGAGCAGCTGCGCCGCGTTCATTGCCACCGCACCGAGTTGATCGGTCCGCCTAGCCAATCCCACCCGTTCCATGAGTGCCGTCACTTGATTCGAGATGTCCATGTCGATCCGTTCTGTAAAAATAGTCAGACATGACTAGATTTTTACTAGTTAAGCAGGGATGGGCCGTTGGGTCAACAGTGGCGAATCGGGACGACGGGTGGGCCGCAGGTGCGCAGCGAGCCGGCACGTCCGTCCGAACATTTCATCCTTCGGCGAGGGCGGCCAGCTTATCCGGCATTGACCTGTGCCCGTTGTGCTGCTAGCTTAAAACCAGTCAATACTGACTAATTTGTCATTCGGCCGCGACAGGTAGTCGGGACGGAAGGACCGGCAAACCCCTGCTCGCTCCGAAGAAACAGGACAGTAGCCATCGCCCTGCGGCTGCTGGTCGCACGCGAACCGCGGCGCCGCCTGTTCCACAGCGCCCACAACAACAGAAATCGAGTATCACCATGACCCACACGCTTCAGGGAAAAGTTGTCGCGATCACCGGGGGCGCGCGTGGCATCGGCTACGCCACCGCGCAGCAGCTGATCGCCGAAGGCGCCACCGTCGCAATCGGCGACATCGACGCGATCCGACTCAAGGAAGCCGGCACCGAGCTCGGTGTGAACACTTGCCCCACAGTCGATGTCACCAGCATCGATTCGTTCACCGACTTCCTCGACGAGGTCGAACGATCACTGGGCCCCATCGATGTGCTGATCAACAACGCAGGCGTCATGCCGGTGGGCCTGGTCGTCGACGAAGACGACGCCCTGACCCGACGCGTGCTCGACATCAACCTTCTCGGCTCATCACCGGCACCAAACTGGCGCTGCGCCGGATGCAACCACGCCGCGGCGGACACATCATCAACATCGCCTCACTCGCCGGCGAAACCTATTTCCCGGGTTTCGCCACCTACTGCGCCACCAAGTACGGGGTGCTCGGCTTCACCGACGCGGCGAGACTGGAATCCGCGGGCACTGGAGTCGTGATTTCCTCGGTCCTGCCAACCTTCACCAACACCGAACTGACCTCGGGGATCGGCGGCACGAAGGGCCTGAAGGACGCCCAGCCCGAGGACATCGCCGCGGCGATAGCGAAACTCATCCTCAAGCCGAAGCCGCGGGTGCGAGTGACGAGACTGGCCGGCATCGCGGTGCAGGCGATGAAATTCCTGCCCCACCGCGCAGCCGAAGCGATGGGCCATCTGCTGGGAACCGACCAGTTCATCACCAGGCTCGATGTCCAGCAGCGCAGCGCCTACGAACAGCGAGCCCGCGGCCACTGAGCCGAGTCCCAACGTTGTTGCCTGCGGGCTAGTTCAGGCGGTCAGCGAATTAGTCAGGCATCCACAATCCCGGTCAAGAGAGGACTGCACGGAGAGGACTGCACAATGAGCGAGGAACATACTTACGAACAGCTTGTCGCCAAAACCCGTGCAGGCATTGCCGGCGGCGCAGACGAGGAACTCTGGAAGACCCGGATCGCCGCGTTGCTGCGGGCCGGCGTCGCTCGCGGCGAGGTTACGTTGACAGGGTCTTTGATTCGACCCGATGTTGGTGCTTCCAGCGGCAACCTGCTCTTCAGCGCCCGCTTCGACGATGGAAGCGGGGAATGCGAGCACGACCTGGTGCTGCGTTATCAGCCGGCCGACGGACTGATGAACCACTACGACATGGGCGCGCAATTCCGCGTGCAGCACGCGCTGGCCGATGCCGGTGTCAAGGTAGCGCGCCCCCTGTGTCTCGACGACGACGGCAGCCTGCTCGGCACACCGGGCTACGTCATGCGCCGTGCCGTCGGCGTCGCACCCCGGCAGTACTACTACGCGCAGGGGCCGATGGCCGAGGCCGATGTTGCGACCCGACAGGCGCTGATCGACGACATGATGCAGACTTTGGCCGAAATCCATGCCCTCGACTGGCGGACCACCGGTCTCGATACTTTGCTGGGTGGTAGCGTACCCGAGAACTCGATCGGCCCGGAAATCACCTTCTACACCGACGCCCTGCGTTTCGCTTCGGCCGAGATTGCCTACAGTCTTTCCGGTTACGAACGCTGGCTGCACGACAACGCGCCACGAGTAACTAACCCGGTACTCAATCACGGCGACTACCAGCCCTCAAATATGTTGTTCGCTGATGGCAAGCTCGTCGCTGTACTCGACTGGGAAACGGCACGCATTACCGCCCCCGAGTCCGACCTGGGCTGGCTGACCGGCGTGCATTCCTTCGCCCGCGTTCTTGGCGGTGCCGGCAACATCGCCGACATGCCGAGCGATGACGACTGGCTGAGCGCCTACGAGCGTGCCTCCGGACGCAGTTTGCAGCATTGGGAATACCACCTGGCAAAAGGCGCGTACTGCACCCTGCTGGTCCTTCACGTCTTCGGGCGTCGCATGTCAGCAGAGGAATTCAAACCCTTCTCCGGCATCTTGGCGGTGCAAGAAGATCGCATGCGAACGCTGTTCAAAGGCGCGGGCGCCACTCTCAGATCTGGGGCAAACTCATGACACTCACCGCCGCCGACGACCAGCGCCACACCCCGGACAGCGATGCTCCCAACTGGAGCGAAAGCTGGGTCTTCTACTTCATCGACCCACGGCAGAACCTGTGCTGCATAACGCGCATCGGTCTGGCACCCAACAAGGGCACCTGCAGCGTCATGGTCGCCATGAGCCACCAGGGCAAACCGCTCTACCACCGCCATCTTGAACACCTGGTGCTCCCCGGCGGCGACATGCAGTCAGGAATTCGCGCCGGTGGCTTTGAAATCCGGGCGCTGTCGCTTGACGAATATCGATTCCAGATCAGCTTTGACGATCCGACGGCGCCGCTTCAGTTCAATTTTGAATGGGAGGGAGTGCATGAACCGGCCGACTCGATCGGCCTGCATGTGCCCGGGGGTGTTGCCGGGCTGTCCAACATGCACATTGAGCAGATGGGCCGCATCAGCGGCTATCTGAAATACCGTGACAAGCGCTTTGATCTCGCCGGCATGGGCCCTCGCGATCATTCGGTCGGAACACGCCATTGGGAAAGTATGATCTGGTACGACCTGGCCTGGGTGTTGATGGACGACGGCCGTGCCTTGGGCCTGATCCAGACACAGCAGGCAAAAGGTCTGGTTCAGATTCCATGGTTGTGGGACGGCGAGCGCGTGCTGCCGCTGTCGGGGATGCAATTCAACAAGACGCTGGACTGCGACGACAGGCCGATCAGTGTAAACATCACTGCCAGTGATTCCCGAGGGCGCCAATACCACCTGACCGGGATGCGGCGTACTTCAATACCGTGCTTTCTCGATAGCTACGTGGTGCACTCGTCGTATTTCGATTTCGTCCTCGACGATGGCACGCGTGGAATCGGCGCCGAAGAGTATGGCTATCGGATGGGCGAGATTCACTAGTGTCCCGAGCGCGTCGAACGTGGGGGATATGCACGCGTTTCGATCACTATTCGTCCATATCACCCACGCTCGGTGAGTTAGGCGAGCACTGCACCTGCAATTAACGACTCTCGACACCAGACCAAGAAATAGTCGATGATGACTGGTTTGACAAGGATGCGGTCGCTCCGGGAAGTCTGTACGCAGCCTGGCGGCGATCACGATGCGAGATCACGGCGTGCCACTGCGTGGGGCGCAGGGTGAACCCTGCTCAAGAGTCACATGGGCACTCCTCGGCCTACCCGTTGCCGCTGCCGCTCCACCCAGTCGTTGACCTGCGCAACTTTTGGTGTTAAATTTAAAACCAGTCAATAGTGACTATTTTGGTACGGCGGCAACATGCAGTCGCGACGGAAGGATCGGTAAGCAGTGGACATCGTTGATCGAGTTGCAGTCGTGACCGGCGCCGGGTCGGGTTTGGGCCGAGCCACTGCCCTGGCCCTTGCGAAGGCTGGAGCGCGGGTGGCGGTCTTGGACCGCAACACCGAGGCGGCGCGTTCCGTTGCCGAGGAGGCCGGCGCACCAACCGTCTCGGTGACGGTGGATGTGGCCGACCGTGCCTCAGTCACCGCGGCAATCGCCGAAGTTTCCGAGACATTTGGCCGGGTCGACGTTTGCATCAACGCGGCAGGCATTCCCAACCCCGGGAAGGTGTTTGGCAAAAGTGGGCCGCTCGACATCGAACAATTTCAGCGGGTTATCGATGTGAATCTGGTGGGTGCCTTCGATGTCATGCGGCAGTGCGCCGCGCTGATGACCCGAAACACGGACCCGGGGCTTGACGGTGAACGAGGGGTCATCATCAACGTCTCGTCCGGCGCCGCGTTCGAGGGTCAGAAGGGCCAGGCAGCCTACAGCGCGAGCAAAGCCGGCCTGATCGGCCTGATGCTTCCTGCAGCTCGCGACCTGGCTCAGTACGGCATTCGCGTGGTGACTATCGCGCCCGGTCTGTTCGATACCGGCATCTTCGCCGGAGTCGATCCCAAGGTGGTTCAAGCCCTCGGCTCAGCCGCGCTCAACCCGTCGCGACTGGGTGAACCCAGTGAGTTCGCGTCACTGGTCATGCACATCATCGAGAACAGATACCTCAACGCAACGACACTGTCGATCGACGCCGGCGCCCGGCTACCCAATGTCTGACCGCGACTTCCACCCCCAGAGGACATCATGACTGAGCCACACAGCGGCATCTCATACTCGGCGTTAATCGTCGAAGCACTCACCCGTCACCGCGATCGCACGGCATTTATCCAGGGGGACGACTCGGTTTCCTACGCCGAGGCGGCCGACAGAACAAGTCGGATACGCGGGGTACTGGAAGGCAAGGGCAGCACCAAGGGCAGCTGCATCGGTGCGCTCAGCGTCAATTCCCCCGACGTCTGGCTGGTGCAGGCCGCGGCTTACCTCAGCGGCGCGATGTACACCGGGCTGCACGCGCTGGGATCTGTCGACGACCACGTGCAGCTGTGTGAGGACGCCGAGGTCGACATCTTGGTCGTCCATCCCAAGTTCGCCGACATCGGCGCCGAGATTCTCGCCCGGGCCGCCAGCGTCAAGCATCTGCTCACGTTGGGCCCGGCCGCCGTCGGCGAGGACCTGCTGGCGTTGTGCGCCCAGGTTGAACCGAAAACGCTCACCCGCGGTGATGCCGAGGAGGAAGACATTGCCTGGCTGCAGTACACCGGGGGCACCACCGGGCGGCCCAAGGCCGCGATGATCTCCCATCGCGCGATGGTCCAGCAGGCGTTCACGCTGATCGCCTCCCACCGACTGCCGTTGGACCCGCGGACCCTGATCGCGACCCCGATCACCCACGCCGGTGTCCTGCCCGTCCTTCCCACGCTGCTGCGCGGCGGCACCGTCGTTTTGCAGGCGGGCTTCAACCCCGAGCAGTGGCTTGCGGCGGTGCAAACCCATCGCATCAACTACGTGTTCACGATCCCCACCCTGCTCTACGCGCTGCTCGATCAGGGTGGCCTGGACCGGTTCGACCTGAGCTCATTGGAGACCGTCGTCTACGGTGCGTCCCCGATGTCGCCCGCGCGCATCGACGACGCACAAGAGGCGTTCGGCCCGATCCTGTTGCAGGGGTACGGGCAGACGGAGTGCGTCGGCATGGCCACCTGCCTGCTGCCGTCCGAACACGACCCGGCGAATCGGACCTCCTGTGGTCGCGCGGTCGCCGGGGCGCTCGTCGAGGTGCTCGACGAGGACGGGCAGACGGTGCCGGACGGAACGGTCGGCGAAATCTGCGTGCGGTCACGTTCGGTGATGTCGGGCTACTGGAAGCGCCCGGCCGAGACCGCCGAGGTGCTGCGGCACGGCTGGCTTCGCACCGGGGACATGGCGTTCCGCAGCGATGCCGGCTTCTTCCACATCGTGGACCGCAAGAAGGACATGGTGATCTCGGGTGGCTTCAACATCTATCCCCGCGAGATCGAAGACGTGCTGGCCGACGATCCGTCGGTATCGATGGTCGCGGTGATCGGGGTCCCCGATCCGAAGTGGGGTGAGGCGGTCAAGGCCTTCGTGGTGCCCCGGCCCGGCGCCACACCGGACACCGCCGCGTTGATCGCCAGCGTCAGAGCCCGAAAAGGCCCGCACCACGCTCCGAAGTCGATCGAGGTGGTCGACCAACTACCCCTGACAAAAGTCGGAAAGATCGACAAGAAGGTGCTACGTGCCAGCTATTGGGCCGATCTCGAGAGGGCGGTCAACTGACATGACCGACACGGCCCTATCCCCCACTCTCGCCAAACACCGTGCGGGAGCCGCGGTTTGGCTACGGCTGCAACGTCCGGCGGCGATGAACGCCATCAGCACAGACCTGCTGGACGAACTGAACCTGGCGCTGGACGAGATCGAGGCCGACGAATCCGTCCGGGTGGTCGTTTTGACCGGTACCGGCCGGGCATTCTGCGCGGGCGCTGACCTAAAGGCCCTCGCCAACGCGGCCGGCCAGATCGATCCCAGCCGGGTCGTCGAATTCGTCTCGTACGCCGGTCGGACCATCGAACGGCTTGCCGCGCTTGCACAACCGGTGATCGCGGGTGTCAACGGGTTGGCGTTGGCCGGCGGACTCGAACTGCTACTCGCCAGCGACATCGTGGTGGCTTCGAGCACAGCGCGCATCGGTGATGCGCACGCGAACTACGGACTGATTCCGGGTGCCGGTGGCTCGGTTCGACTTGCGCGAGTCGTAGGGACGCAGATGGCGAAATACCTGGCCTTCACCGGCGGTCACTTTCCCCCCTCGTCGCCGGTGCTCGCGGGACTGGTCAGCGAGATCGTCGAACCCGAAGAGCTCGAGACCCGGCTATCCGAACTCGCCACCACGTTGGCCGACAAGAGCCCGCTGGGGCTGCGTCGGATGAAGCGCCTGATCAACGACGCACCCGATCAGTCCCTTCCAGATGCCCTCGCCGCCGAGCTGCAGGCCCTCGGCGAGCAGTGCCGCTCGGAGGACTTCGCCGAGGGGATCGCGGCGTTCGGCGCCCGCCGCACCCCCGTCTACCAAGGCCGATAGGAGAACCAGCCATGGATGCGAGCGATACGACCGTGCCCTTCACCCTCAGCGAGGACCACCTCGCATTCCGGCAATCGGTCCGGACGCTGGCCCGATCGCGCTACGCCGACTCGATGCTTGCCCGGTCGCAGAGCGAGAAGTTCCCGACCGCCGAGTTCGGTGAACTGGGCGACGCGGGGCTGCTCGGACTCCTGATCAGCGAATCGGCGGGCGGCCAGGGCGGCGACGTGCTGGCCGTCGGCATCGCCGTCGAGGAACTTGCCTACGCCGACCCCGCGATCGCCTACCTGGCGTTCGCGGCGAATGTGAGCAATGCCCTGCTCGCCGCACACGGCAGCGACGAAGTTCGCCAGCGGTGGGTCACCCGCGGTATCGCCGGCGAGGCCGTTATCTGCCTCGCCCTGACCGAACCGGGGGCCGGGTCCGACGCGGCGAATCTCAGCACGCGGGCCACCCGGGTCGACGGCGGTTGGCGGATCTCCGGTGAGAAGACCTCGATCACCCAGGCGGTGCACGCCGATGTCGCGATCGTGATCGCACAAACCAAATCCGGGTCGGGCGGCAAGGGCATCGGAATGTTCCTCGTCGACATGGACGATCCCGCGGTCACCACCCAGGCCATTCGTGATCCCGGCTTCAAACCATTGGGTCGTGGCTCGATCTTCCTCGACGGTGTTTTCGTGCCGGACAGCCACGTACTCGGTGAGATCGGACGCGGCTTCTCGATGGTGATGCATGAATTCGATTTGAGCCGAACACTTATCGCGCTGATGAATATCGGCACCGCACAACGCGCGCTCGACATGGCAATCGAATACTCCAAACAGCGTCAGACATTCGGCCGGCCGCTGGCGGCCAATCAGGGTGTGTCGTTCGTGATCGCCGAACACAGCACCTACGTTTCGGCCGTACGTGCGCTGGGCTATCACGCCCTCGGACTGCGGATGGCGGGGCAGCCGCACACCAGTGAGGCCGCGATGCTCAAGTGGTGGGGGCCGCTGGTCGCGCACAACGCGATCCGCGACTGCATCGTGCTGCACGGCCAAGTCGGCTGGTCCGACGAGATGCCACTGCAGGCAATGCTGCGAGATGTCTCAGGGTGCATGATCGGCGACGGTACACCTCAAATTCAGAAGCTCGTGATAGCGCGCGAGCTGATCGGCAAGGAGGTGCTGGCGCGATGACCACCGCCCAAGCTTCACTGCGCACCGTCGTGGTGGCCGGCGTCGGAATGACCGCTTTCGGCAAATTCCTCGACCGCAGCATCAAATCGCTTGTCGCAGAATCGGTCCAGGCCGCGATCAAGGACTCGGAGATGGGAGACTCGGACAAGGGCATCGAGACGATCTACTACGCGAACACCGCGTCCGGGATTCTGCAGGGCCAGCACTCCGTGCGCGGGCAGCACGCCATGCGCGAGGCGGGGCTCAACGGCATTCCGCTGATCAACATCGAAAACGCCTGCGCCTCAGGGTCGACGGCACTCAATCAGGCGTGGCTGGCGGTCGCGTCGGGCTATGTCGATGTTGCGCTGGCGGTGGGTGCCGAGAAGCTCTATCACCCCGACAAGCAGCTGACCTTCGCCGCGATGGGCAGCGCGCTGGACCAGGATCGGCTCGCGGAGATCTTCGCCGAGCTCGGCCGCATCCGTGGTAGTGGCGGGGACCAATCGATCTTCATGGATGTCTACGCGAAAGCAGCCACCGACTACATGAACCGCACCGGGGCCACCCAGGAGGACTTCGCTCGCGTTGCGGTTAAGAACCACGACCACGGTGCGCTTAATCCCAAGGCGCAGTATCGGACCCGTTTCACGCTCGAGGAGGTGCTGGCGGCCCGCACGATCTCCGGTCCGCTGACCCTGCCGATGTGTTCGCCCATCGGCGACGGCTCTGCCGCGGTCATCGTGACTACGCCGGACATCGCGGCGCATTGGGGCGCTGAGCCGATCACGGTGCTGGCGACCATGACCGGCGCGTCGAAACCCGGCGTCGGCGGGGAGCTTGTTTCCGGCGTGGCGAAGCGGGCGTTCGGCTGGGCCGGCATCGACCCTGCCGAGGTGGACCTGCTCGAATGCCATGACGCCACCTCGCCGGCCGAGTTGATCGTGCTCGAAGAACTCGGGCTGGCCAATCCAGGCGGGGCCGTGGACATGATTCGCAAGGGCGACACCAGGATTGGGGGCAGGCTGCCCGTCAACACCAGCGGTGGCCTGGAAAGCAAAGGACACCCGATCGGCGCCAGCGGTCTCGCGCAGATCGTCGAGCTCACAGAGCAACTGCGCGGCCGTTGCGGCGAGCGCCAGGTCGATGGCGCCCGGATTGCCTTGGCGGAAAACGCGGGAGGCTACATGGGGCCCGACGCGGCAGTGGCCGCGGTCACCATCCTCGGCGCGATATCCCGATGAGCGGATACCAGGCAAGCCTCGCCCTGCGCCTGGTCAATCCGGTGTTCCGTGGGGTGTGCCAAGCGGCGTTTCGCCGATACCACGACGACCTCGACGGGATGCGCAAGTTCCTCGACCGTGCCGGTGCGGCGTCGGGCCTTCTCGCGCCGCCCGCACCGGGATGCCGGATCGTCGACGGAAACTTGGCCGGCCTGACCACCCGCGAATTTCACCCCGCACGCGAACACTACGGTCGCACCGTCCTGTACCTGCACGGCGGTGGATTCCTGTGGTACGCGCGCAGCGCCTACGCCGGATTCCTCTCGCGGCTGGCCAACGACCTGCAGGCGCGGGTCGTCGTCCCGGCCTACAGACTGGCTCCCGAGCACCCCTTTCCGGCGGCAATCGACGATTGTCTGCGCGCTTATCGGGCATTGCTTGACGTTGGGCAGCAGCCGGAACAGTTGATGATCGCGGGCGAGTCGGCCGGCGCCAACGCGACCCTCGTCACGTTGCAGCGGGCCCGCGACGCCTCCCTGGCGATGCCTGCGGGCGCGATCATGCTGAGTGGCGGCTTCGACTTCTCCTGGTCCAGCCCCTCGATCCGCATCAATGCGCGCCGCGACACCGTAGTGGGGGCGCGTGGGTTGGCCTTCCTGCAACGGTGGTACCGACCGGATGTCGATGCGACAGACCCGCTGATTTCCCCAGTCTTCGGTGACTTCGCGGGCCTGCCGCCGCTGCTGTTCCAGACCGGGCACACCGAGGTGTTGCGTGACGATTCGGTGCGGGTGACCGAGCGTGCGAGAGCGGCCGGAGTACCGGTCTGGCTCGAGGTCTTCCCACTGGTTCCCCACGCCTGGCATCAACTCGGGACGTGGCTTCCCGAGACGCGAGCCGCGCTGCTCCAAATCGGGCAGTTCGCCAACACCATTTACCAACCGAGGAGCATCTCGTGAGTATCGATCAACTGTCGCACCCGGGTACCGAGGTAGTCCGCGTGCGCAACCCCGCGACAGGTGAGCTCGTCGGAAGCGTTGCAGTGCAATCCGCCGAGGCGGTCGCCGCGGTCGTGGACGAACTACGCGCCCATCAGTCGTCCTGGGAGGCGCTGGGGCCCGACGCTCGTGCCGTCTGGCTGCGAAAGCTACGGAACTGGTTGCTGGACAACGAATCTCGGCTCGTCGATATAGTGGCCGCCGAGACCGCTAAGCCTCGAGTCGAAGCCGCGTCCGAAGTCATGGTCACCTGCGACGCGATCAACTACTACGCCGACCGGGCCCGGAAGTTCCTCGCCGAAAAGAAGTTCAG
>Ga0209656_10001330_pt1 | contig 16092 bp, 15 predicted proteins | sample BogFormECP12_OM2_FD_188239 | JGI IMG/M metagenome (GOLD analysis project Ga0209656, IMG submission 188239) | Bog forest soil microbial communities from Calvert Island, British Columbia, Canada - ECP12_OM2 (SPAdes) (version 2) | ecosystem: Environmental > Aquatic > Freshwater > Wetlands > Bog ... | reverse complement strand
GCGCGTCGCGTGAGGTCGTTCACCGGGACCCGATGGTACCGGGGCGTCAGGTCCGGTCCCGGCCCTCGAGCACCCACCGGGGCGGCGGCCCGAGACGCCCGACGGCGCCGTGGCCCAGTCCGGCCAGCGCCGCCCGGGTGCCCCGCCGGTTCAGCGGGCTCGGCCTCCCGGCCAGCGTGGATCTCGCCTCGGCGACGAGCATCGAGCCGAGCATCCACACCATGTCGCCGGCCAGGAGCCAGGCCGGCAGGGCGGGGGGCCAGCCCCGGGTCGCCAGCCACACGCCGTTGCGGACGTTGAAGTAGTGCCGCTCGGGCCAGGGTGTGGCGGCCCGGAGCTCGGCGACGTCGTGGGGCACCCAGGCGATCCGCCACCCGGCCCGCCCGAGGCGGAGCGAGAACTCGTAGTCGTCGTGGCCGAAGAACAGGTCGGGCCGCGGCGGTCCGACGTCATCGACGGCGTCGGTCCTGATCAGCGAGGGGGACCAGGCGATGAGCCGGGGCGGCCCGGCCCCGCTGTAGCGCAGGCTGTAGCGGTCGGGCAGCCCCGCCGCCCCGGTGCCCGGATCGAGGGCGGCGATCAGGTCGTCGAGGAGCTCGGGGGTGGGCACGGTGTCGTCGTCGAGCACCAGGATCGCCTCGGAGTCGGCCAGCCGGGCCCACGCGGCGGCCAGGGCGGCGGGCAGGCCCCGGTTCTCACCGTCGGCGACGACCTCGAACCTCGTACGGGCGGGGAGTCCGGGCGGCCGCTCGATCGGCCCGGGATCCGGCGAGTTGTCGACGACGCACACCGCGACGACCTGCGGGAGCCGGGCGACGCCGTCGAGGCAGCGGCGCAGCGACGTCGGGCGGCGGTAGCTGGTGACCGCCACCCCCACCCGCTCGACGGCTCCGCCGGGGTCGGGGGTCGGCCGGGGCGACCGTCGGGTGCGGTTGAGCGACCCGCAGAGCTGGGCCGACAGCCAGCGCCGGGTTCCCCGGTGCCGACGAGCCACCACGCTGCGGTAGAGGGTCTCGTGGGCGGCGACCAGTCCGGTCATGTCGGCCGATTCCAGGAGGGGCAGGATCGAGACCCGAGGGCGGCCGGCGACCACCGGTACCTGCCGGCGCAGGGTGTCGGACGCGAACGCCACGTGGGCCAGACCGGCCGCCCGCACCTTGGCCATCGGCGCCGAGACGGTGAGGACCACCGGGGCGGCCGAGGCGCCGTAGGCCCACGGTCCGAGCCGCCCGGGGTCGGCCGACGTGAGGTGGACGACGTCGGCGTCGCCGTCGAGCAGCAGGTCCATCAGCGAGCCCCCGGTCACGATCCGGGCACCCCCGAGGTCGCCGAGCCCGGACCACGGCGAGTGGACGGTCACCTCGTGACCCGAAGCGGTGAGCCCCGCGCTCAGCGCGGTCAGGTGGCGCGCCACGGCGTCGTCAGGCACCGGATGGGACAGGAGGATGCGCATCACGAGGTCGAGGCCGAACAGGTCGGCGCGGGTATCCTCCCACGGTGTGCAGCCCGACGGTGCTGGCGTTCGTCGACGACGCGCTGCCTCGGGAACTGGTCGGGGCCAAGCGGGTGCTCGAGGTGGGGGCGCTCGACGTCAACGGCTCGGCCCGTCGGGTCCTCGAACCCAAGGAGCCGGCGCTCTACCTCGGCATCGACATCCGGTTCGGACCCGGCGTCGACCTGATCTGCTCCCTCGAGGAGGCGCCGGACCGCTTCGGTTCCGGTGCCTTCGACGCGGTGGTCTGCACGGAGGTCCTCGAGCACGTCCGCCACTGGCGGGCGGCGGTCGGCGCGTTGAAAGCACTCGTGCGCCCGGGCGGGTGGCTGGTCGTCACGACGCGGTCGGCCGGGTTCCCGTTGCACGACTTCCCGGGGGACTACTGGCGCTTCAGCACCGGGGATCTCGAGGCCATCCTCGGGGACATGTCGGATCTGCGGGTCGAGCCCGATCCCGAGTCCCCCGGGGTGTTCGCGGCGGCCCGGGCCCCCGGCCGGCGCGTCACCCCGGTCGACCTGGGCGCACTCCACCCCGAGCCGGCTCCGGGTCGTCCGCCGGTCGCCGCCGGCGACGCCGACGTCCCGGGGCTCTCCGCCAGCCGCGTCGGGAGGTCGCTGCGGGCCCTCACCGAGACCCTCGGCGCGCCCGGCGGCCGTTTCGGCGCCGGCGACGTCCACCAGGCGGAGGGTGTCGTCTTCGGGTTCGACGAGCGGCTCGCCCTGCCCCCGACCGCCGGCCCGCTCACCGCCGTCGCCCACCGGTACCGCCGCTACCGACGGGACCGTTGGGTGGCCCGGCACAGTGCCGAGATCCGGCCGTGGTTCGAGCCGGCACCCGCCCTGGTCGGCGAGCCGCCGGCCCGAGAGGGCTCGGCGGTCGAGCAACCGCCGACCTTCGTCGGGATCGGCGCGTCGAAGTCCGGCACGACGTGGTGGTACGAGCTGCTGGCGGCGCACCCCCGGTTCGAGCGACGCCCGCCCGGCCGGCACGCCAAAGAGCTCTTGTACTTCGACCAGTTCCTGGTCAACCCCTTCACCCCGGCCGACGCCGAGCGCTACCGGGCCCACTTCGCCCGGCCCCCCGGGACCCTCCTCGGGGAGTGGACGCCGGTCTACGTCGACCAGCCGTGGGCGCCCGCCCAGCTGGCCCGGGCGGTGCCCGAGGCCCGGATCCTCGTCATGGTCCGCGACCCGGTCGACCGGGCGGTCTCGGACCTGCGGTTCCAGTACCCGCGCTACGGGCACGATTTCCACACGCTCGATGTCGTCGCCGCCGCCGACCGGAGCCGTTACGGCCGACTGCTCGAACCGTGGCTGGGCGTCTTCTCGGCCGAGCAGATCCACGTGATCCAGTACGAGGCGGCCCGGGCCGATCCGGCCGGCGAGCTGGCCGAGACCTGGCGGCACCTCGGCGTCGAGGACCCGTGCCGCCCCGATCCCGCCGTCCTGGGGCGAGAGCACACCTTCAACCGGGGCACGCTGGTCGTCCCGCCGGTCGTCCGCGACCGGCTGCACGAGATGCTGGCCGCCGACTCGGCCCGGTTCGCCGAGATGTTCCCCGACCGCATCGACCCGCAGCGCTGGCCCACCTTGGGGGCCTCGTGGCCGGACCGGACACGACGGCGTCCCCGCCCCGGGGGGCCGACCGCCGATTGGGGCATCGGCGACCCCGGCTCGTAGGCTGGCGGCCATGGCAGAGCGAATCACCATGGCCGGCGACGGTGTCCTCACCGTCCCCTCCGAGCCGATCATTCCGTTCATCGAGGGGGACGGGACGGGGGTCGACATCTGGCCGGCGGCCAAGTTGGTCCTCGACGCGGCGGCCGCCAAATTCGGGCGCTCGGTGGCGTGGCTCGAGGTCCTCGCCGGGCAGAAGGCCTTCGACGAGGTGGGCTCGTGGCTCCCCGACGAGACGGTGGAGGCCTTCCGGGAGCACCTGATCGGCATCAAGGGGCCCCTCACCACCCCGATCGGCGGGGGCATCCGATCGCTCAACGTCGCCCTGCGCCAGATCCTGGACCTCTACGTGTGCCTGCGGCCGGTCCGGTGGTTCGCCGGCGTCCCCTCGCCGGTGCTGCACCCCGAGCTGGTCGACATGGTGATCTTCCGGGAGAACACCGAGGACGTCTACGCCGGCTACGAGGCCCAGGCCGGCACGGCCGAGGCCGACCGCCTGACCAAGTTCTTGCGCGAGGAGATGGGCTGGCCGATCCGGGACGGCTCGGGCCTCGGCATCAAGCCCATCTCGGAGATGGGGTCCAAACGCCTGATCCGGGCGGCCATCCGCTACGCCCTCGACCACGGGCGCCGGTCGGTGACCATGGTCCACAAGGGGAACATCATGAAGTTCACCGAGGGGGCCTTCCGCAGCTGGGGCTACGACCTCGTGCGCGACGAGTTCGCCGACGTGGCCGTCGGGTGGGACGACTGCAACGGCGACCCGGGCGACAAGCTCCTGGTCAAGGACTCGATCGCCGACATCACGCTCCAACAGGTGCTGACCCGGGCGGCCGAGTTCGACGTGATCGCCACCACCAACCTGAACGGCGACTACCTCTCGGACGCCCTGGCCGCCCAGGTGGGCGGGATCGGCATCGCCCCGGGGGGCAACATCAACTACGTCACCGGCCACGGCATTTTCGAGGCCACCCACGGTACGGCCCCCAAGTACGCCGGCCAGGACAAGGTCAACCCGGGATCGGTGATCCTCTCGGGCGTGATGATGTTCGAGCACATCGGGTGGACCGACTCGGCCCGGGCCATCGTCCAGGCGCTCGAGGACACCATCGCGGCCAAGATCGTGACCTACGACTTCGCCCGGCTGATGGACGGCGCCACCGAGGTGAAGTGCTCGGAGTTCGCCCAGGCCGTCGTCGAGCGTCTCTGAGTCGTCCGGCGGCCGGATCGACTGGCGGCGGCCCGTCGCCGGCGTTGACAGAGGAGGAAGTCCATGGCCCAGAGCCCAGTCCACGTCACGGTCACCGGCGCCGCCGGCCAGATTGGCTACTCGCTCCTCTTCCGCATCGCCTCGGGCCAGCTCCTCGGGCCCGACCAGCCCGTCGTCCTGCACCTCCTCGAGATCGAGCCGGCGATGAAGGCCCTCGACGGGGTCGTCATGGAGCTCGACGATTGTGCCTTCCCCCTGCTGGCCGACGTGGTCACCACCTCGGACCTCAAGGCCGCGTTCGACGGGACGTCGTGGGCCCTGCTCGTCGGGTCCGTCCCGCGCAAAGCCGGGATGGAGCGGGGCGACCTCCTCAGTGTGAACGGTGGGATCTTCAAGCCCCAGGGGCGGGCCATCGCCGAGCACGCGGCGTCTGACGTGCGGATCCTCGTGGTCGGGAACCCGTGCAACACCAATTGTCTCATCGCTCGGTCGAATGCCACCGGGGTGCCGGCCGACCGGTGGTTCGCCATGACCCGGCTCGACGAGAACCGGGCCAAGAGCCAGCTGGCCCGCAAGGCCGGGATGCCGGTCTCGGCGGTGACCAACCTCGCCATCTGGGGGAACCACTCGGCCACCCAGTTCCCCGACGTCGCCCACGCCCGGATCAACGGGATCCCGGCCGCCGAGGTCATCGACGACACGATGTGGCTCCGCGGGGAATTCCTGACCACGGTCCAAAAGCGCGGGGCGGCGATCATCGAGGCGCGGGGGGCTTCGTCGGCCGCCTCGGCGGCCAACGCGGCCATCGACACGGTCAACTCGCTGCGGACCAAGACCCCGGTCAACGACTGCGTCTCGGTGGCCGTGGCCAGCCGCGGTCAGTACGGGGTGCCCGAGGACCTCCAGTTCGGCTTCCCGGTGCACGCCGACGGTTCAGGCGGCTGGTCGGTCGTCGGCGGTGTGGAGCACGACGCCTTCGCCGCCGAGCGGATCCGGGTCACCACCGAAGAGCTCGAGTCCGAACGCGACGAGGTGCGGGCCCTGGGCCTGATCTGATCTGGCGACCGAGCGGCGGGCCGAGCCGGCCCGCCGACGGCTCAGCGCCCGACGGGCAGGGGAAGCTCGATCCCGGCGTTCTGCAGAAACATCAGCTTCTTGGCCAGCGTCCCTTGCCACACGGCCATCTCCTGGTCGAACTGCGGGCGGTTGCCCTCCTCGCAGGCGTGCTCGAGCTCGTCGAACGCCTCGTCCTCGGCGTCCAGGAGCTCGCGGTACTTCAGCAGGAAATGATCGTCCATCGGCTTGAGCACACGGCCTCCTCACTGATGGCCCGCTCTGGCGCGGGCTCCGGGACACGAGATTACCGCCGCCCGCCGGGCCCTGTCCCGGCCGGCGGGGCGGGGATCCGCCGGCCCCCGGGGATGGGAGGCCCGGGTCCGCCCGGCCCTCCCATCCCCCCTGGAAGCAGGGGTAGGGTCGCCGTCGAGCGACCGGAGGAGAGGCACGTGGCGAAGCTGGCAGTGGAGGCGGACCCGGCGGAGCTCGGGCTCGACCCCGGGCGCCTGGCCCGGATCGACCGGCATTTCCAGGCCTACGTCGACGACGGGCGCCTCCCCGGGTACCTCCTCGCCGTCACCCGGGGCGGGTGCATCGCCTACGTGGCCTCCTACGGCCGGCGCGACGTGGAGGCCGGGTCCCCCGTCGAGGACGACACGATCTACCGCATCTACTCGATGACCAAGCCGATCACCTCGGTGGCGGCGATGATGCTCTACGAGGAGGGCGCCTTCGCACTGAAGGACCCCGTCGCCGACTACATCGGCGCATTTGCCGACCAGCGCGTGTACACGCGGGGGAACCCATTCCTCCCGGCGACGGCGCCGGCGACCGAGCCCGTGCGCATCTGGCACCTGCTGACCCACACCTCGGGGCTGACCTACGGCTTCCACTACGCCAATCCGGTCGACGCCATGTACCGCAACGCCGGGTTCGAGCTCGGGACGCCACCGGGCATGGACCTGGCCGGCGCCGTCGACGCCTGGGCCTCGATGCCGCTGCTCTTCAATCCGGGGGAGGAGTGGAACTACTCGGTGTCCACCGACGTCCTCGGGCGACTGGTCGAGGTGGTCTCGGGTCAGTCGCTCGACCGGGTCTTCGCCGAGCGCATCTTCGGTCCCCTCGGGATGGCCGACACCGGGTTCTCGATCCCCGAGGCCGACCACGAGCGCCAGGCCGCCCTCTACTGGGCGACGCCGGCCAACCAGCTCCAGCGGGCCGACGCGGCCCGGGACGAGGTGCGGACGCCGCCGGCCCTCCTGTCGGGCGGGGGCGGTCTGGCCGGCACCGCCTACGACTACCATCGCTTCACCCAGATGCTGCTCAACGGGGGGGAGCTCGACGGGGTCCGGTTGCTGAGCGACCGGACGGTCGACTACATGACGATCAACCACCTGCCGGGCGACGCCGACATCGAGGAGTTCGGGCGGCCCCTGTTCCCCGAGGACACCTACGAGGGCGTCGGCTTCGGCCTGGGCTTCTCGGTGGTGATCGACCCGGCCGCCACCAAGACGCTCGGGAGCCCGGGGCTCTTCGCCTGGGGTGGCGCCGCCAGCACCGCGTTTTGGGTCGACCCCCTCGAGGAGCTGACCACCCTGTTCTTCACCCAGGTCATCCCGTCCAACCAGTACCCGATCCGGACCGAGCTCCAGCAGCTCGTCTACCAGGCCCTGGTCGACTGAGCGGGAGGCTCAGCCGCTGTTGGCGGCGAAGGTGGGGCTGAGCGACTCGGCCTTCCAGCGGTCGCGGTTGGCGGCCGACGTCTCCTTCATGGCCGACCACTGCTCGGGCGAGGCGTCGGGGATCTTCATGTCGAAGCGCTCGACCCCGTGGCGGATCTCGAGGATCTCGACCCCGTCGGGCCCGGCGTTGTACCGGTAGGGGGCGTTGGCCGGGACGAAGAAGCTGTCCCCGGGGCGCAGCGTCTGGCTCCCCATCACGGCGGCGCCCGAGAGCACGTAGTACAAGCAGTCGACGTCGTGGGTGTGCCGCACCAGCGGGTAGTTGGCCTTGAACCAGAGGTGGACGAGGCTGAACCCGCCCTCGTCGGGCCCTTGGCGGACGAGCACCTTCACCGTGCCGCCCTCGCCCAGCCCCGAGGCGAGGCTCTCCCCGAAGGCCGCCCCGGTCTCGGCCGACATCTGCGGCATGGCCATGAAGTCGCTGTCCCCGAGGTCCACAGAGTCCTTGGCTCGGAAGATCGAAATGCCTCGTCGCTTCTCACCGGTGGTCGTCACCGCACCACGTCCTTTCCCCCGGCCACCCGGGCGGGAGCCGTCGCTTCCGACGAGGCTACCCGCCCACAAATGCGTGTTCTCGGGTGGGCCCCGTCGGTATCGGCCCCGACGGCGGGGAGGAGGCGGGACCGGGTGCACCATGGCGACCGAGGGTGTCCCGGGTCAAGCTTCTTGGACGCGCTTCCTCGGCGGGCTCAACCGGTGTGCGCAAGAAGCTCGGGGTCCTGACGGTGGAGAAGCTAACTGGCCAACGGATGTCCATCCCGATGGCGGCCAAGAAGGACATCGGTGCGGCGACCCTTCTTGGTGGTGATCGATCCGGTGTCCCGGCAGAGGCGGTGCACCCCGGCAGGCGCCCGAGCCGGGTCGCCGACGCCGACACTGAGCAACCCCTGAGAGCCGAGCCGCCGCCGCCGACCAACGCGCGGGTTTCCATACGCTGCGCTAAGACTCCTCTTAACATCGGTCGATAGCTTGACGACGTGGCACCCCCAAGGCAGCTGACGCCAGCTCCTGCCATGGTGGGTCGGGGTGCCGACCACCCGCGTTCCCGCCCCGGCCACGCCCCCAGGCCACTGGTCGCCGATGTGTTCGCGGTGCTCGTCGGACTCGGTCTCGGGGCCACGCTGGCCCTCTTCGTCACCGGAGAGACGCGAGGTTCGCTGGCGGCACCCGGGGGCGTCCTCATCGCCGCCGGCCGCCTCACCGGCTTGACCGGCGCCTATCTCATGTTGGTCATGGTGGTTCTGATTGCCCGCCTGCCCTGGCTCGAGCGGGCCGTCGGTCAGGATCGCCTGGTTCGTTGGCACCGTCGGATCGGCCCGTGGCCGGTGGTCCTCATCACGATCCACGCCGTCCTCATCACCCTCGGCTACGCCCAGTCCGCGAGGATCGGACCCCTCCACCAGCTCTGGACTTTCATCACGAGCTACCCCGACCTGCTGGCGGCAGTGGCCGGCTTTGTCCTGCTGGTCATGGCGGCGTTGACGTCGGTCCGGATCGCCCGGCGACGACTCCGGTACGAGACCTGGTGGATCGTCCACCTGTACACGTACCTGGCGCTCTCCCTCGCCTTTGCCCATCAGATCGTGACGGGCGGATCGTTCGTCGGACACCCGCTCACCCGGGCGGTGTGGATCGTCGTATGGGCTATGACCGCCGGAACGGTCATCGTCTCTCGGATCTTGCTGCCCGTTGCTCGGAACCTCCGCTACCAGCTGCGTGTCGTGGCCGTCGTCGAGGAGGCTCCGGGCGTCTCGTCGGTCATCTGCTCGGGTCGCCGGCTCTCTCGACTCGCCGTCTCGGGAGGCCAGTTCTTCCAGTGGCGCTTCATGACGAGGGGCCTGTGGTGGCACGCCCACCCCTACTCGCTCTCGGCGCTTCCCCGACCGCCGTACCTCCGGGTGACCATCAAAGGACTCGGGGACCAGAGTCGCGCCGTCGGTCATCTGAAGCCGGGAACGCGGGTCTTCATCGAAGGGCCCTACGGCGCCTTCACCCGCCACGCCCGGGCGTCCGAGCAGGTTGTGCTGATCGGGGCGGGGGTCGGCATCACCCCGCTCCGGGCCCTGCTCGAGGACCTTCCCCCGTCGGTCGACGTGACCGTGGTCATCCGGGCGTCGAGGCCTCAGGACGTGCTCCACCGAGACGAGGTCGCCGACCTGGTCGCCGAGCGCGGTGGTCAGTTCCACGAAGTGGTCGGGTCACGGCACAAGGTGCGCGTGGACGCCCGCTCGCTACGCCGACTCGTCCCGAACATCGGGCACAGCGACGTCTACGTCTGCGGACCGAGCGGGTTCAACGAGAGCATCGTCGCCGCATGTTCTCGGCTCGGAGTTCGGCGTGAGCGGATCCATGAAGAAGCGTTCTCGTTCTGAGGCGGGAGAGGACCCCCTTGATGGTCATTGACAGCGGGCGAGAGTAATGCGACGAGCACCGATTGTGGTCGTCGCGACGGCGGTCGGCCTGGTGGGGGTGCTGACCTTCCACACCACGCCGGCCCACCTGAGCCTGGGCGCCCTGCCCGGCTCGGCGGCACCTCGGAGCTCTTCGACCACGTCATCGGCGCCGGTGCCGCGACCAACCCAGGCCCCGCCCGCCAGTAGTCCTCCGCCCCCACCGAGCTCGACGACGACCGTGCCGGCCACCACCCGATCCGCGACCGGCCAGGCGGTCAACTACAACTACGGCGTCTTGTCGGTCACCGTCACCATGTCGGGCAAGACCATCACCCATGTCGGGATCGCCTCACTCGACGACGGAGGCAACTTCCGCTCCCAGTCGATCGACCAGCAGTCGATCCCGATGCTCGAACAGCAGGCCGTGCAGGCGCAGAACGCCAACATCCAGGGGGTCTCCGGGGCGAGCTACACGAGTGCCGGCTTCGCGCAGTCGCTGCAGTCTGCGCTCGGAAAGCTGGGTGCGTGACATCCAACGCCGGCGAGCCTCGTCCGGGGGACCACCCGCAGGTGGTCCACCACCGTGAGGAGGTGATGGGGACCGTCGTGACGCTCGATCTCTACGTCGAACCCGGTGCCGCCGGCGTGTCCGCCCGCATCGGCCGGGCCTGCGACGTCCTCCACCACGCCGACGCCGTCTTCAGCACCTGGAAGCCTCACAGCCCCATCAGCCGGCTCCGCCGGGCGGAGATCTCGGTCGAGCAGGCCCCGAGTGACGTCGCCGAGGTCCTCGAGCTCTGCGCCACGGCCCGGGTCATGTCGGCCGGATGGTTCGATCCGTGGGCGATGCCCGGCGGTGTCGATCCGACCGGCCTGGTGAAGGGTTGGGCGGCGCAGCGGGCCCTCGCCGCCCTCACCCCGGGGGAGCTCGTCGGGGCGATGGTCAATGCCGCCGGCGACATCGCCGTGTCCGGCGGTCCCGAGCGCGGCCACCCGTTCAGGATCGGCGTGGTCGACCCGTCGTCGCCGCGGGCCCTCGCCGATGTCGTCGAGCTTGACGGGGCGATCGCCACGTCGGGCACCTACGAACGAGGGGACCACCTCGTCGACCCTCGTTCTGGAGCGTCCCAGGCTCGGGTCGCCTCGGCGACTGTCTGTGGTCCGGACCTCGGCCTCGCCGATGCACTGGCCACCGCCGTCGCCGTCGCTGGCGAGCAGGCCCTGGCGTTGTTCGAGGAGCTCGACGGCTACGAGGCGTGGACGATCGCGTTCGACGGTTCGCGGCGGTGGACGCCGAACTTTCCGTTCGCCTCGGCCGTCGGGCCACCGGTGGCGTAGGCGGTTCGCCTGAGAAAACGCCGAGCGTCGTCGGTCCCTCGACTCCTCGGCATGGAGCCTCGAGGTGACGCACCCGCCACGCTGAGAGAAGACCGAGTACGCCGACTCGGATCGCGCCATCGGGTCTCGTCGATCACGGTTGACTGGGACGGTCGGCGCGCCGCCCGAGCGTGCGCTCGACCCGAGACGAGGCTGTGGCGCGATGGAAGTGATCATGATCATGGTGCTGGTGCTCGCACTGGCGGGGGCCGTCGTGATCGGAACGGGACCGTGGCCGCGCGACCGTTGGTCCCTCGACGATCTCCGGCATGCCATGAACCGCTCGCGCATGCTCGCCTACCGGGCCAGCCTCGATCAGTTCGATCAGGTCGATCAGGTCCGTCGGGTTCCGACAGGGCCGACGGCCGGTTCGACTGCCATCGGGTCCGAGCGTGCGAATCACCGCACAGGCTCGTCTCCCATCGACCCGGTGCCCACGCACGTGACCGGGGCCCGGTGGCCCGCTGACCGGCGCCCCGAACGCGCCCCGAGCTCCCCGCCCGCCCGCCCGATCCCCATCCCCGAGCCCCTTCGGGCGTCAGCGACCGGGCTCACGGGTGCCCAGCTCCAACGCCTCGGTGCACCGCCGCACCGGGCTCGGGCGCAGGTGCATCCGACCCGGGGACAGGACCGAGCCGAGTTGGACGGCCTCCGCCGACTGGGCACCGACCCGGTTCTGCCGGCGGCACGGATCGTGGAGGAGGCCGCCCGGGTCGTCGGCGTGTTCGACGATCCGGGCGCCCGCGACCCGGCGGTGGAGGCGAACGCCCGTCTGACGGCAAGCACCGGCGTGTTGCTCGTCGCGCTGTTCTTCGTCGAGGGCCTCACCATCCCGGTGGTCGGACGGTTCCTCGCCTGGCACGTGGCCATCGGCTTGGCGTTGATCCCACCGGTCCTCCTCAAGATCGGCTCGACGCTCTGGCGTTTCGTCCACTACTACCTTGGTGACCGCCGGTTCGTTGCCGCGGGCCCGCCACACCCGGTGCTACGCGTGCTCGGACCACTGGTCGTCATCTCGACCTCGGTGCTGATCGCTTCAGGGGTTGCGCTGTGGCTGGTCGGACCGACGGACTCGGTGATGTTCCGCGTCCACCAGCTGACCTTCGTGCTCTGGTTCGGCGTGGTGGCGGTCCACCTGCTCGCCCACGTGTGGCGAGCGACCCGGCTCGTCACCGCGGACAGCCGGGACGCTCGCCGTCGCGTGGCCGGTTCGGCCCGAGCTCGCCGCCGCCGTCTCGTCGTGGGGCTGAGCCTGGCCCTCGGGGTCGCACTCGGGCTGGCCGGGGTCACGGTGACCACCGGTTGGTCCCACCCGCCCCTCCACGGCCCGCCGCCGGGCGCCCCGTCAATCGCCGCCAACCCCCAGGCACCATCGCCGACGCACCCGTAGACCGGGCGATCACCCAGGTGTTGCGCGGCGCGACCGGGGCGGGAGGCCTCCGGGCCGATGTCAGAATGGACCATGCGTTCTCCGGCGGGCGCCACGTGAGGCGGGGCCGGCTCGCCGCGGACCTCGTCGTCGCGCCCGACGATCCCCGCGACGACGACGTGCGGGCGCTCCTGGAACGGCACCTGTCGTTCTCCCGGGAGGTCACGCCACCCGGTCACGCCCACGTGCTCGGCGTGGACGGCCTCCTCGACCCGGTGGTCACGTTCTTCAGCGCCCGCGCCGACGGTGAGCTGCTCGGGATCGGGGCGCTCAAACGCCTCGACCGCGTCCACGCCGAGATCAAGTCGGTGCACACCCGCGACGCGGCCCGAGGGCACGGCGTCGGGCGGTCAATCGTCGAGCACCTCCTGGCGGTGGCCCGGGAGCGGGACTTCCGGCGGGTGAGCCTCGAGACGGGGACCATGGACGCCTTCGCTCCGGCGCGCTCGCTGTACGCCAGCCTCGGCTTTGTGCCGTGCGAAGCCTTCGGCGACTACACCGTCAACCCCTACAGCACGTGCATGACGGTCGAGCTCGACCGGGGCGGAGCCGACGCTCAGTAGGTGGTGCCCGGCGCCAGGCCGGCGACCCGCTCGGCCGCGGCGGCCAGGAACGGCTGGCTCGCCACCAGCAGCGATAGATCGCCGCGCACCTTGATCCGCCCGTCCCCGAGGGCCTCGGCCGGGCTCAGGTCGCCGCGTGACATGGCCGCTGCGTCGCGGTAGGCGAGCGCCACCACGACCCCTGGGCCGGCCGCTTCGGGGGTCCCCAGGTCGAGGGCGGCCCGCCCCTCGGTCACCACCAGGGTCACCTCGACCGTGCGGCCGTCGGGGGGCACGCCGCTCACCCGCTGGGTGACGCGGAAGCGCCCGCCGGCCGCCGCCAGGGACCCGTCGACCCCGGCCAGCTCGGGCTCGAGGCCGACCAGGGCGTCGTTGAACGCCGCCACCCACTCGTCGGAGAGGAACTGCACCGACGGCACCTTACCGGGAGGGTGTACCGCCGCCCCGGTAGGGCTCGCCAACGGGCGGCTACCGGTCCAGCGCCTCGGCCGGGGTGGCCTTCTTGCGCCCAAGGACCTTGCGCCCGAGCCAGGCGACCGGGTCGTAAGAGGCGTCGACGACGCGCTCTTTCATCGGGATGATGGCGTTGTCGGTGATCTTGATGTGCTCGGGGCACACCTCGGTGCAGCACTTCGTGATGTTGCAGAGCCCGAGCCCGGCCTTCTGGCGGACCAGCTCGCGCCGGTCGTTGGTGTCGAGTGGGTGCATCTCGAGCTCGGCGTAGCGGATGAAGAAGCGGGGTCCGGCGTACGCGGGCTTGTTCTCCTCGTGGTCCCGGATCACGTGGCAGACGTCCTGGCACATGAAGCACTCGATGCACTTGCGGAACTCCTGGCCCCGCTCGATGTCGACCTGCTGCATCCGGTAGCCCCCCTCGGGCGGAGGGGCGGGGTGGAAGGCCGGCACCGTCTTGGCCACCTCGAAGTTGAAGGCGACGTCGGTGACGAGGTCCCGGATGATCGGGAACGTGCGCATCGGGGCCACCGTGACCGGGCCCTCCGGGAGCTGGTCCATGCGGGTCATGCACATCAGGCGGGGCCGGCCGTTGATCTCGGCCGAGCACGAGCCGCACTTGCCCGCCTTGCAGTTCCACCGGCAGGCCAGGTCCGGGGCCTGGGACGCCTGGATGCGGTGGATGACGTCGAGGACGACCTCGCCCTCTTGGGCGGGCAGCTGGTACTCCTCGAAGTCCCCGCCGGTCGGGTCGCCCCGCCAGACCGCCATCACCACGTCGTCGGGCATCAGGACGCCTCCTCGAAGAGCTCGGCCAGCTCGGGCGGCATCTGGGGGATGGACTCGGGCGTCACCTTGACGTCACCGTCCATGCCCCCGCCGGCCGGCTCGGAGAGCACGAAGTTGATCTTGCCGAGCTCGGGGTCGGCCTTGGGGAAGTCGTCCCGGGTGTGCCCGCCCCGGCTCTCCTTGCGCTCGCGGGCGCCGAGCGTCACGCAGCGCGACACGGTCAGCATGGCTGGCAGGTCGGTGGCCAGGTTCCAGCCCGGGTTGTACACCGCGCCGCCGCGGACGGCCACCCGGTGCGTGCGCTCCCGCAGCTCGTCGAGCTTCTCGAGCGCCTCGTCGAGCTCGGGCCCGGTGCGGATGATCCCGACCAGGGTCTGCATGGTCTCCTGGAGGTCGCGCTGGACGTCGTAGGGGTTCTCACCCTCCTCGCGGGTGAGCGGCTCGATGGCCGCCTTGACCACCTCGGCCACCTCGGCGTCGGCGATCCCGACGGTGCCGGTGCGCCCCTCGGCGTAGTCCGCCGCCCCGGCCCCGGCCCGCCGGCCGAACACGAGGAGGTCCGAGAGCGAGTTGCCGCCGAGGCGGTTCGAGCCGTGCATGCCGCCGGCCACCTCGCCGGCGGCGAAGAGGCCGGGCACCGTGGCCGCCCCGGTATCGGCGTCGACCCGGACGCCGCCCATGATGTAGTGGCAGGTGGGGCCGACTTCCATGGCTTCGGCCGTGATGTCCACCCCGGCCAGCTCCATGAACTGGTGGTACATCGACGGCAGGCGGCGACGGATGTACTCGGCACTGCGGCGGCTGGCGATGTCGAGGAAGACCCCGCCGTGCGGGCTGCCACGGCCCCCCTTGACCTCGGCGTTGATGGACCGGGCCACCTCGTCACGAGGGAGGAGCTCGGGGGGCCGGCGGGCCCCCGCGTGGTCCTCGTACCAGCGGTCGGCCTCCTCCTCGGTCTCGGCCGTCTCGGCCCGGAACATGTCGGCCACGTAATTGAACATGAACCGCTGGCCCTCGCTGTTGCGGAGCACCCCGCCGTCGCCGCGCACGCCCTCGGTGACCAGGATGCCCCGCACCGACAGCGGCCAGACCATCCCCGTCGGGTGGAACTGAACGGCTTCCATGTCGATCAGGTCGGCTCCGGCCCACAGGGCCATGGCGTGCCCGTCGCCGGTCGACTCCCAGCTGTTCGACGTGTACTTCCAGGACTTCCCGACCCCCCCGCTGGCCACCACGACCGCCTTGGCCGTGAACGTGACGAACTCGCCGGTCGCCCGCCAGTACCCGACCGCGCCCGACACCCGTCCCTCGGGGTCGGTCAAGAGGCTCAGGATCTTGCACTCCATGAAGACCTCGATCCCGAGGCTCACCGCCCGCTGCTGGAGGGTACGGATGAGCTCGAGGCCGGTGCGGTCCCCGACGTGGGCCAGCCGGGCGTACCGGTGGCCGCCGAAGTCGCGCTGGAGGATCCGGCCGTCCTTGGTGCGGTCGAACAGGGCGCCCCATGCCTCGAGCTCGAGGACCCGGTCCGGGGCCTCCTGGGCGTGGAGCTCGGCCATACGCCAGTTGTTGAGCATCTTGCCGCCGCGCATGGTGTCGCGGAAATGGACCTTCCAGTTGTCCTCGGCCCAGACGTTGCCCATCGCCGCCGCCACGCCGCCCTCGGCCATGACGGTGTGGGCCTTGCCGAGCAGCGACTTGCACACGAGCGCGGTGCGCAGCCCCCGTTCATGCGCCTCGATGGCGGCCCGGAGCCCGGCGCCGCCGGCGCCGATCACGATCACGTCGAAGTCGTGGGACTCGTACTCGGCCAATGTGGTCACCTTCTCTCTGGTTACCTCGGTGCTGCGGTGCTGCGGTGCTGCGGTGCTGCGGTGCCGGCGCGCTCAGAAGATCTTCGGGTCGTGGA
>Ga0209656_10001328_pt1 | contig 16097 bp, 13 predicted proteins | sample BogFormECP12_OM2_FD_188239 | JGI IMG/M metagenome (GOLD analysis project Ga0209656, IMG submission 188239) | Bog forest soil microbial communities from Calvert Island, British Columbia, Canada - ECP12_OM2 (SPAdes) (version 2) | ecosystem: Environmental > Aquatic > Freshwater > Wetlands > Bog ... | reverse complement strand
GCGAACCGATGATAGTTCACTGCCTCGTAAGGTCCCTGTGCCGTTTTGCGGCGAATTGCGTCGAAGGCCCAATCCACCTCGTTCAAGTAGATGTTCGCCGCCAACGGGCTGAACGGACCCCCTTGTGCCTGGATTATTCATGGGGGTTGGAGGAGGGGCGGGAGATCGCGGAAAGTGGGTGGAAAGCAAGCTCGAAAGATGAAGAAACGGGCTGAGCGCGGCAGCGACCGGGCGTAGTTGGTGCGGGACTGGGGGAGGAATGGGGGATTCGACATAGCTCCGCCCCAACCACGGCGTGAGGCTCGATGGTCGGAGGCGGAAGCGGGACTATCCGCAGGCCGCCGCCGCCGCGCAGAAGTCGTCCTGTCCGGGCCAACCGGTAGCCAGATACACCCAGATGCGGCGAGTGGTTTGGAGCACGCGGGCGCCGACCTTAAACAGGCGCTGGCGTAAACCATCGATCTGCGTGCGGCGGAATCGGGCGGGCAAGTGGTGGCGGAAGAGATTGACCAGATTGTAGGCCAGGCTGTGCAGCAGCAGACGAAAGGCATTGGCCAGGAAGCGCGGGCAACTGAGGCGGTCGGCGTGGAAGCCGTTCTTGAGTTCGGCGATGCGGTTTTCGCACTCGCCGCGTCCGTTGTAGAACTCGAAAACGGCCTCGGCTGGGTCGTTCTCGCTGCTGACGAGGAAGAAGAGGTCGTGGTGCTGGGCATCGTGTTCGGCTTTGGCCACCACGCGGCGGGGATGGGGCCAGGTGCCCATCTGGTAGGTAAAGGCGGTGAACTGCCGCTGTGCCTGCTGGGTGCTCTGGTAGTCGCTTGCGGCCTGGGCGACGGTGGCGGCGGCGTGGTGGCGCAAGGGATCGCTTTTGACCAGGCGAATCGCGTAGCCGACCCCGTACTCCTCCAGCAGATCGTAAAGGGGAGCGAAGGCGAAACCGGCATCAGCGCGCAGGCGGATGGGGACGCCGGGAAAGGCTTGCCGCAAACGACGCAGCAGACGACGCAAACGCGGCACCACGCGGTTGTAGCTGACACAGTTGCCGCGCCGCAGTCGCACATCCAGCAGGCAACCGCTGTGGCGCTCGAAGATGAGCAGGGGATGATAGATGCGCTTGCCATAGTGGCCGTTGAACAGACTCAGCTGTTGCTGCCCGTGGGTAGGATCGGGGGTGGAGTCGACATCCAGCAGAATCTCGCCGTGCTGGCGCACCTGCTGGCCACAGAGACGCACGAACCAGTCCAGCAGCCGGTGGTTGAGTCGCGCCAGGGAGCGCGGAGTGACGGTGTTCTCCAGGCGGCTGAGGGTGGGCTGCGAAGCCAGGGTTTCGTCCAGCTCACGCTCGCTGATGAGCTTGAGGATGGGATCGTGGCGCAGATGCTGGGCGTCGTTGGCGTCTTCGTAACCGGCGCAGATGGCGTACAGCCGCTGCCGCAGCAGTGCCAGCAGAGGATGATCGATGTCTTGCGCGCGGCGCTGCTCGTCGACATCTTGCGCCAGCCCGCGGGTCAACTGATGCCGCTCATCGAAGCGGCGCAAGAGCAACAAACCGCTATCGCTGCTCATCTCTCCGCCACGAAAGTTGGCGCAGATGGGTTTCCGGTAGAAGGAGAAGGTGAGTTGTGGTACAAAACAGTCTGTCATTGGCGGATGCTCGCGAAAGGTGTTCTGGATTCAGCCAAAATCCAGTGTTCATGCACCTTTCTAGAGCATCCGTTGCTTTTTGGCTATTGAGAAGGTGAATAATCCAGGCGTAGGGACGTCATGGGGGTCGCCTGGCAACGGCGAACGTCTTCCGTCACGTACAATAAAGAGTTTGGCCACAGCACTTGCGGCTCATAGGAGTCCTTCGATGCACAAATCTACCTGCCTCTTCGTGTTCCTCGCGGCGTTCTCCAGTATCGCACTTGCGCAATCCAACAACTCTGCAGCAGCCGCCATGCCGCCAGTCCCCAAGGTCGCCTCGCTGCCTCCCGCCGCCGAGCAGGCCATGGCAGCCATCAATCCCCAGAACATTCGCTGGCACGTCAAGTTTCTGGCCGATGACCTGCTCGAAGGCCGCGGCACCGGCCAGCGCGGTGGAGACATCGCCGCCGAATACATCGCCACGCAGTTCGCGCTCTACGGCCTCAAGCCCGCCGGCGACAACGGCTGGTACTTGCAGAAGGTCCCCATGATGGGCATCGTGACCCTGCCCGAGAGCACCTACTCGCTCATTCCCGCGAAGGGCGAGCCGATGAACCTTCGCAATAAAGAAGACATCGTCGCCATGGACGAAACCGGAGACACCTCCACCACCATCGACGCTCCCATCGTGTGGATGGGCTACGGCATCGACGCGCCCGAGTTCAACTGGAACGACTACAAAGACATCGACGTGAAGGGCAAGGTCCTGCTCATGATGGTCAACGAGCCGCCCTCCGACGACCCGAAATACTTCGGCGGCAAGGCGCTCACCTATTACGGCCGCTGGACCTACAAGTACGAACAGGCAGCGCGCATGGGCGCGGCCGGAGTGCTGCTCATCCACAAGACCGACATGGCCAGCTATGGCTGGGACGTAGTGCGCAACTCCTGGTCGGGCGAGCGCTCCTATCTGCGCAACGACCCCGCGCCCAAGCTCAAGATCGCCTCGTGGATCCAGCTCGACGTCGCCCGCAAGCTCATGCAGGATGCCGGTAAGGACCTCGACGCCGAGATGGCCGCGGCCGCCAAGCCCGGTTTCAAGCCCCAGCTGCTGCCGGTTAGGTTTAAGGCGCACATCGAGAGCAAGGTGCGTCCTTTCGACTCCAACAACGTAGTCGCCATGTTGCCCGGCTCCGACCCCAATCTCAAAGACCAGGGCGTGATGTACACCGCCCACTATGACCATCTCGGCATCGTGCCGGGCATGCCGGGCGACAATATCTACAACGGCGCGCAGGACAACGCGACCGGTGTGGGCATCCTGCTGGAAATCGCGCGCGTCTATAGCGAAACCAAGGCGCCGCCTAAACGTGCGACGTACTTCGTCTCGGTCACCGCCGAAGAGCAAGGCTTGCGCGGCTCCGAGTATTACGGCAAGCATCCGCCCATCGCCGCCAAGCTGCTCTCGCTCGATCTGAATTTCGACGATGTGCCGCCTCTCGGCGTTCCGCAGGAGGTCACCGTTGCCGGCGCCGAGCGCACCAGCTTCTATCCCACGGTCGAGAGCACGGCCAAGGCCTTCGGACTGGCGATCGTGCCCGACTCCAATCCCGGCGCCGGACACTACTACCGCTCCGACCACTTCAGCCTGGCGCGCGTGGGCGTGCCCGCGTTCTCCGTCGGCCCGGGCGATCTCTATCAGGGACACGACAAGGAATGGGGACTGCAGAAGGCGCGCGATTTCGTCGCCAAGGACTACCACCATCCTAGCGACGAATACCATCCAGACATGGACTTCCGCACCGATGCCGACATCGCCCGCTTCGGCGTGGCGCTGGGATGGCAAGCCGCCAATCAAGCTAGCGAAGTCGGCTGGAATCCGGGCGACGAGTTCGATAAGGCAAGAAAGGCGAGCGGCGCGCAGTAGCAGTTAAGACGACGATTTGCGTGCCCCATCCTTTCCCATCTTCTGGGAAAGGGTGGGAAACGAACCTTAAGTGGCTGGTGCCCCAGGTTTGCGTCCCTCCGTTGGATGCTAACCTGGGATCACTGCAGGCAACGCCGGTAATGGTGGACGCGAACCTGGGGCACCCGGCTTGTCAGCAACAAGGCCCTTAGGGACGCCTTGGAGTGGGATGATGCTCGTTATAAGTGGTTATTTTCTTTGTCGACACGGATGGACACGTGAGGCGCGTTCTGCCCACGCTCAAGGAAATGGCGGCGCACCGGCTGATCGTGCGGGAGAATGTGGTGCTGGAGCAGGAGAATCTGGACTGAGCCTACTCAAAAAGCTGCTCAGGGCGACGGCTGTTTTTTGCATCCCCCAAACGGGGACGATAGTACCACGATAGCGTTCCAAGAACCATGGTTGCGATGTTAGCCGATAGGTACGCGCCCATCGTTGCCCACAGGCCCAAGCTCCATCCCCTAAGCGGGACCAGAAAGTGCCAAGGATAGCTCGGCGCCAGGTAGCCTGCCGCCGCTCGCAAAAAGGCACGGTAACCGATCAACAGCATAGCCGCACCAGGCAGCGCTACCAATGTGGAAAACGAAATAGCTTTAGCGAGCCGGGATTGATTCATACAAATCCATGGGATGTCCCAACAGGGATCTTCCGGGCCAAGTTTCCCTGATAGCTGCCTCAAATACAGAAAGAAATATACCTGCACCCCGACAAGGATTACTGTTCCCCAAACTGTGATTTGGCCGATCGGAATCCTCATTCCAAAGGCCTCGAATTCCTGCGTCCTGTTCGCCTCTCTCGCAGCCAACGTCCTTTGAACGTCTGTCAGTTCCTCGAACTCAAGGCCGGCCGCGTCCTGGGCTAGAGCTGCAAAAGAACGCTCATAAACACCTTTTTCCCATTTCCAGCCTTTATTGTCAACATATTTGAGAATTACATCCTGATCGAGTTTGGACTCGCGTAGTTTGGTCGTGTGCAGTATGAATTCATTGCCAATGTTATCTTTGGCCCTCAGAACGATCCTCGGCGGGCCCTTGTCGTAAGAGAGAAGCGCTCCGGTCAGAAGCGGCAGACTGCCTTGCGCTGTGCAAGTCAGAGGACCATAGACAATTCTAATTTGTCCGTTAGCATGAGATGCGACGAACCCGTTTCCACATAGTCTGGTGACTTCCAGTGGTTGTTGTTCTTGGCCGTCGGAGAGGTCCACAGTGCCGGTCATGTCAATTGCCATGGGCGTGTAATAGAGATGCTGGTCGGTTAACTTATTCCACCATGAACTAAACTCTTTGAGCGTTTCTGGAAAACCATTAAAGATGTTATGAGCATCTTTCGATGCGGGAAACAGGTATGAGAAAGGTCCTGTATATTCGAGATTGACCACAGAATCTTCACCCGATCCCGGCCGGGTATACCGCGCGGTGATCTGCGTCATGCCAGATAAGTCCCTCCACATGTCTGAGGAACCGAGGTAGCGAATGTGCCCGATCGTGGCAAGCTGTTCCGGCGGCCATTCCTTTTTCAGTTCGATGATCTGCGTTATCTGGCTGAGGGCCGATGAGCTGTGCCGCGATAGAATCAGGATTAACCCAACCGAAATCGCGATAAGTGCAAAGTGCACAGTGCGAAGATGCTCAACAAAGTCCTTTGACCAGTGGGCGGCTGCAGGGCTGGCTATGCGGCGTTTCAGCATAAGCTAATCCGGAATTTCCTTTTTGGCCTCAAGAACGGCACCATAGTACACCCGTCTCGCCTGTTCGCGACACTGTGAAACGATTTTTCATCGGGAGCACTCCCGACGGTCTGCCACCCGCACCAGCACAGCCCAAAATTGCCCCATTTGTGGCCTACTTTTGCAACACCTCTGCTTACCCAACCAGCTTATCGACGGATTCCGCTGCTGACTGGACCACGATCCACCTATCCCGTCGGTATCGGTAGCAGCGCGATCCGGCCCAGTATCGCCCCGAACCGCCGCCGCGCCAGATGTCCTTCCGCCAGCAGTAGCCAGTAGTAACGCCGGGTGCCCCACCCTTGTCCGCCTTTTTCGCGGACAGGGTGGGAAACAGTGTTACGCGGACACTTGCTCCCTCGTCACCAGCTCCGCGAACTTCGCCAGATCGATATTGCCCCCGCTCACCACGCAGACAATCTTTCCCGTGCCGCATTTGCCGCTGAGTCCCGCGGCCACGGCACAAGCGCCCGCACCTTCGGCGATCACATGGTTTCGCTCGGCCACCACTCGCATGGCCTGACGGATCTCCTCGAGTGTAGAGACGATCGAGCCCGCCAGCAGATGATGCGCCAGCGCCCACATCCGCGGAAAGACCGACTTGCCTCCGCATCCGTCCACCCAACTCGACTTCCACTCGGGGAAGTTCTGCGCCGACCCCGCCGCGAAAGAACGCGCGAGTGGGGAAGCGGTCTCCGGTTCAGCCGCGAACACCTTCACGTGCGGCGCACGCTCTTTCATGGCAGTAGCGATGCCGCACGACAAGCCTCCACCGCCAAATGCAGCGACTACGTAGTCCACGTCGGGCAGGTCTTCCAGGATTTCCAGCCCCACCGAGGCGTTGCCTGCGATGAATTCGTCGTCTTCAAAGGGATGCACAAATGTTCCGTTCATCGCGGGATGCGTACGTTCCGCGAGCGCCGTCCAGCATTGGTCGAACGTCGCCATGACGATCTCAGCGTCCAGCCGGCGCGCCGCATTCAGCTTGGCGGCCGGGGCCGTGTCCATCACCAGCACCTTGCACGGCACGTCGGCCTTGCGAGCCGCAAGCGCCACTCCCTGGGCAGCGTTGCCGGCGCTGACGGTCCACACGCCGTGCCTCCGTTGCTCTTCGGGCAGCAGCCGAACCGCGTTGTACGCTCCCCGAATCTTGAACGAGCCGATGGGCTGCAGGCACTCCAGCTTCAGGTAAATCTCGGCAGGGCCATCGTAGTTCAGCCGCACCAGCGGAGTCCGTATGGCCGCTTCGTAAACGTGCTGGCGCGCATCGTCGATGAGTCCCGCGGGAATGTTTCGCTGCGCCGCCTGCACATCAGGCGAGAGTTCAGTTGCCATGGGAAGACCTCATATCGTTCGCCGACTCTACATGCTACGGCAATCCTCACCGGAGGCCTGCTTTCAATCCCTGGTGCGATGATTGCGGCGCGCGTTTCCCGAAGTTCTTCTCCTGGCTGCGCCGCTCGCCCAAGCCAGCGAATCACCCCAGTCACTCGTAACCCTGGGGCCGGGCCGGGCGAACAACATCACTCCCCGTCAAAGCCGGGTCTGCTTGGGCGGGGATCTGTATTGCAGGACTCGCGGTTTCACCGCACGTGGTGCTTGCGGAACGGAATCTGCACCACCGCCTCGAGCTCCACCGGGTCGCCGCCCTTGGTGCCGGGGCGGAACTGCCATCGCGAGAGCGCGCGCACCGCGGCGTCATCGAGGCGCGGATCGACGCTGTTCAGCACCTTGATGCCACTGACTGTGCCGTCAGCGTGAATCACGGCGTAGAGCGTGACCGTGCCTTCCACGTTGTCGCGCATCGCGTCCGCAGGATAGGAGGGATCGACCTTAGATAACGCTACCGGCGCTGCCAGCGCGACTTTATTGTCCGACTGCTTCAGCTCGGCGAAGCGCACGATCCAGCTTCCCGTCGCCGAGGTCAGGTTGGGCATGTTCAGCACCAGCGAGTAATACTTCTTGCTGCCAAAGACCTGCCGCTCCAGTGCGTCGGCATCGGTATCTGACATTGTGGGAGGCGGCGGCTCGACTGGCGGACGGCTGACACTGGGTATCGAAGGCCGCATGGCCGCGGCGATAAGCTTTTTGTTCGCTTCCGCCTGCGCATCGCTCGGCGACTTCCCGGGAGTTCCCGTCACCGCCGCCGTCGCTGCTCCCGGAGGTGCAGCACCAACGCTGATGCCCGGCGGCGCATTGCCGTTGCCGCCGTTGCCCGAGCCGTTGCCCTTGCCGCCACCGGCTCCGCCGCCCGTCGCTCCAGGATTCCCTGCGATGTTTGGCGTCCCCGGCGCGTCCGGCTTGCCGCCGGGCGAGGCGTGAAACTCGCCGCTGCGGTTGCCGCCAGGCACCTCGATCGGCCCACGCACTTCCGCAGGTGTAAGGCTTAACGCTATGATCTGTCCCTGTCCCTTCGATGACTGCAACCCCTGAATGCTGGGCTGGGCGGGAACGTTTTTGCCTGAGCTGTCCGCGCCTGCCGCATCGCCCACTCCACCCGCGCGCTGCGGTTGCACCGGCAGCTTGGGTGCGGCCACTTGTGGATCCATCTGCGCCATGTTGATCTCGCCGCGCTTCAGCTTCAACTGGTCCGGCGACAGCGGAGGCTCCACCACCGACGGCTGCGCCATCACCGGCATGGTCAGTTTGGCCTTCACCTTCGACACGTCCGCCGTCGGTTCGACTACCGCCGGCTGGGCGATTGCAACGTTATTGCGCGATTTCAGCTTCGACACATCCGCCGTTGGCTCGACCACCTGTGGTGTGAACTGCGGCAGCTTGAGCTGCGACAACTGGTGCGACGACGCCTGAATGGGCTGGCCGGGAATGTTCGTCCACGCCACGATGTTCGGCAGAGGCACGTCACGAGTGAGCTTGACGTTGGGCGGGGTAACGATCGTCTGGTGGTTGTTGTCGGGATTAGGCGGTACCGACAGGATCTCCTGCTTCGCCAGCTTCGGCGCTCCTTTGCGCGGCTTTGCCTCTCCTCGCGGCCCGGTGTTGATGGGCGGCAGGTACTCGCTCAACGCGTAGTGCTCGACGGCGGTGTTCTCAAACGGCGACGGCAACTGCACAGGATGGTTGAAGAAGGAAGAAGTCGAGAAAAAGTAAATCAGGACAATCAGTAGGGCGTGGTAGCCGTACGATTCGAGATAGTGCCGCGCCCCCAGGCCGGTGCGGATAAATTTCTCGTCCGGGACGGGCACGGGCTGCGAGGTAGTCTCGATCGGCGCAGGCTCGCGCCGCAGGATCAGGTCACCGAGATTGCGACCAAAAACACGTAGCCTCGGCTCCAACTCATAATGCAGGGCCGGCGCATCGTGCAATGCGTCATCATGTTGGGGCTTCGTCGCTGTTACCTCAGACATCCTCCCCTACCGTGGTACGCGTAAATGGATTATAGCGAAAGCTCCACGGACTTTTGTAAAAATGGGTCAATCCGTCGCTCACGCCGCCACTGGGCGGCTCGTCCATTCGCGGCTTCCGCATTCCGTGCGCCCGTGCAATGATGAAGATTCATGGAGCAATCATGAATCGTAAGCTGCTGGCCAATTCCTTAGTGTTTGCTGGTCTTGTGTACGCGATGGCGGCGTTGGCGCCAATCGTCGTCGCGCAGGCCCCGCCGCCCCGCACTGTTACCCACCAGGACCAAGGTACGTTTTCCCCCGCTCAGTCTAAGCCTAACGATCCGGCCAACGATCTCTCGGGCATGTACACCTTTCTCAAGGAAGGCGAATTTGTCCAGCTTACCGTCGAAGATGGCCAACTCTCCGGCTTTGTTTCGCGCTTCGGCGACACCGACAGCGACAAGGGACAGTTCATCGACCAGTTTTTCGACAAGGCAACGCTGGAAGGCGACCATCTGCACTTCAAGACGAAGACGGTCCACGCCGTCTGGTACGAATTGGACGGCACTCTAACTACTGTACCGGGCAAACAGAAAGGCGACGAAGGCTATCGCGTAATTCGCGGCAAGCTGACGTTGCACAACGCCGACGCGAAGGGCGCCGAGCATGCCAGCGAGCGCACTGTGGAATTCAAGTCATTCCCCGATATGCGCCGGCCATGAAGCAAGCGTCCCGGCGTTATTCGATCGCTAGAATTGGAAAGGGCAACGGCTCTGCCCCGGCTAAGAGCTAACAGCTACAGCTAATTCCTTTTCACATCCTGCTCGCCGCCTGCTGCCGACGTAACCAGCATGTTCTGCAGGTAGCCGACGTGGCCGTCTTCCATGATTGACAGCTCGTTATAAAGGCGGTGCAAGGGCCCGTCTTTGGTCTGCTCCGCCAGGCGCGCATAGAAGTTCTGAGCGCCCTGCTCTGCCGCAAGTGCAACCTGCAAGGCGCGCTCGCGGGCACTCATCTGCGATGTTTCCGGGTTCTCGAACACATCGCCATCATCCAGGCGGGGGACTTCAATCATGTCTTGCAGGTCTTCCTCCGTGAGCGCGCAACTGGCGTTGCCATAGCGCTCGTGATACTTTTCCTGCAGAACCCCGCTGTGCCGCTTCTCCTCCACCGCCATGTCCCAAAAGACGCTGGCAATCTCGAGCGACTCGGTGTCACCGAACTCGCTAAACATCTCCGAGAAGCGGTGATAAATGCCGGCATTGCGCTCTTCGATAAAAATGGCGACGTGCAGGGCTTCTTGCGGGTTGAGGGAAGCAAACGTCCTTCTCATAGCGACTCCCGGTGAGCGAGGCTCAGTCGGATTCTACCTGTTGCTGCATAAAAAAGGCCTGCGCCAAAGGCCTTAAATAGCTCCATCCGTTCCATTTTGGAACAAACTGCTGTGCGGATACTTTCGGGATATTCCTGAGGGTTATCCAACCTTCTGGTTGGCGGATTCCGCATCCCTTTCCTTTGCCCGCTGCGCCTCGATCCGGGCGATAGTGCGCTTCAGCCAGTGCTTGACGTTCTCGCGGAGCTCCTCTTCAGACTGCGGCGTGGCGATCGTATCTCCATGCTTATTCAATGGAATGTAATGACAGGGAACATCTTCCGTGCGGTGCTCCTCGGGCACAAAGTCAATCAGCAGACACTCATGGCAGGCGTGGGGACGCGTGGGGTCCCCGTGGTTGGGACACGTCAGCGAGTCCTGGAAGATGGAGGCGGGACCCCAAGGTGTGCTATACCAATTTCCATAGCCACCCTGCTCGATGAAGTTTAGCTCGTAGCGCAGAACTTCCAGCACATCTCGCTTATCTTCTGACATTGCTGCCTCCCGGGAAGCTTCGGCTCGTGAATTCGCTCCCTTACTGGCTATGATTTTGGTCGATTGCGAACGGGCAGGCTGTGACATAGCTCACGTCGCGATGTGACCTTTGCCCGTATGTGAAACATGGGCGAAGACTTCCCGAAATTATTAATTAACGTGACTAACATCACATACCGGCCTCGAAGGGCCTGCCATTGTAGTGCTCGGAAAGCCCATTGTGGGAACGGGGAGTCAGCATGCAGGGGAACACGAACTTCGACGAGCGGCCCTTCATCGCCATCTGGGAGACTACCCAGGCGTGCGATCTGGCCTGCGTCGCCTGCCGCGCTTGCGCACAGCCCTTGCGCAATTCCCAGGAACTGACTACTGCCGAGGCAAAGCGCCTCATCGACGAGATTTCGGCGATGGAGGTCCCCGTCTTCGTGCTGACTGGGGGCGATCCCCTCAAGCGTCCCGACATCTTTGAGCTGGTGCAGTATGCGTCGGAGCAAAACGTCCGCAGCTCGCTGACGCCGAGCGCCACGCCGCTGCTGACGCGCGAAAGCATTTTGCGTCTGAGAGAAGCCGGTCTGGCGCAGGTTGCAGTCTCGCTGGACGGCCCGACAGCCGCTGTCCACGATGCCTTTCGCTGCATGCCCGGCTCCTACCAATGGACGCTCGACGCCATACGTTGGTCGCACGAGATCGGTTTGCCGGTGCAGATCAACACCATCATCAACCATCATAACCTGGCGATGCTGGACGACATTATCGCGCTGCTCGAAACCTTCGATATCACGCTATGGAGTGTCTTCTTTCTTGTGCTCACCGGACGCGGCCCTGGCGTCGATCGGATTCGGCACTGGAGTTTGAGCAGGTCTTCGAGAAGCTCTACCAGACTTCGCAGCGTGCGCTGTTCGACATCAACAGCACCGAAGCGCAGCACTATCGGCGCTATCTCCTGCAACGTAGGACAGAGGCCCGGCGGATGGGCGAACAACCGGCGCAGACCTACAACCGCATGCCGCAGTACTCGCCGTCGCCCGCGGAAGTGGAGATACCCGACGGCATCGGTCGCGCCCCGCGCGGCATCAACGATGGCAAGGGACTTGTCTTTATCTCGCATCTGGGCGAAGTCTATCCCAGCGGATTCCTGCCGCTTTCCGGTGGCAACGTGCGGCGGCAGTCGCTGGCCGATATCTATCGCAACTCACCGCTTTTCCGCAAGTTGCGCGACAGCAAAAACCTGGAAGGAAAGTGCGGCGTGTGTGAGTATCGGGAAATCTGCGGCGGCTCGCGCGCCCGCTCGTTCGCGATGACGGGCAATCTGTTTGCGGAGGAGCCCTACTGCGTGTATGAGCCGAAACCCGCATTTCAGCAAGCAAGGGGAGCACAATCGCTTTTCTCGCTGCACAAAAACCCAAAGTTGTAGCACAATAAGCTTTGGATCGTCACTCCTTCCCTTGGGGGCAATAGCAGTCGTGAAAAACCGTAGCAGTAATCAATCGCTGGAGCTTCGTCCCGTTGACCGCTTGACGCTGGGCTTGGTTGGGATGGCAGTGATATTCGCTTCCCTTGGACTTGGCGAAGCCGTCTACCGGCTCTTGTTCTTCGATTTCGATGGCGCAACCGATCGGCTTCCCATCGAAATGATGTTCGGGTTGGCGTTCGCGTGGATCGTCATGAAACTGGCGAAGAGGATCTACCAGCACCGGATGTTGACCACTGCCAGCATCAATCAAATCTGGGACCGGAACTACAAGATTCGTCACGCAGTAGAGGCTATTCCGCCCGTGCCCTATCCGGCACATCAGCAGGCGATCCGAGTGATTCGGGATGAAGTCGATCGCATCGAATGGGCGTTGGCCGACATTCAGCCCCGATAGCGATAGGGGCAACGTGGGCGTCATTGCGAAATGACGCCTCGTCAAGCAACCTGATCTTCCACAGTTTCCGGATACTCAATGGAATCCTGTGGGTCGCGCAGCGAGCGCAGTCGGTTCACGCCGTTTCCGATCAGCGCGGATATGGCGAAGAGCTGTCCCGCGCTAACGCCGGGCATCACCCTAAGGTGTCCGATGGCCGCCAGACCCATGCTGGCGAAGCAGCCGCACTGCGAACAGTCAGGAGTGCCGCCGAACTGACATGGCGTGATCCGCGTCTTCAAGTCCGCCGAGACGGTGAGCGTGGTGCGGGCAAAGATGCAATCTTTCGGCGACGCCGGCGGGTGACGGAACTCGTCAATCGTGCGTTCGTCCACGTTGATCAAGGGATACAAAACCCGCAACCGTAGCAGCTCCTCGATGACGCGCCTGCGCTGATCGGGCGTCAGAATTTCCGGTGCCACGGCGCCTTGCTGGGGAGTGAAGAGGCTGAACCAGATTCGCTTTGTCACGTCACGCGCACTCCAGAATCGAACAAAATCTTCGAGGTAGTCCGGCCGCTCCATCATCTGGCCGGTGACTGTGCAATGAATCGTGACCTTGGTTCCAGCGACGTTCTTTAAGATCCGCTCATAAGTTGCGGGCTTGCGCCGCGCATCATGTTCCGGTTGCAACCCATCGACGGACACCGCGACGCTTAGCAGGGACAGCTCATTCCAATGCACCGGAATCGGGCGGAAAGCGCTGGTCACGAGTAGGACAGGAATACCACGGCGGTCCAACTCGGGCAGCAGTTCTTCGAGCTCGCGATAGCGCACCAGTGGGTCGCCTCCCACAAGAGACACGTGCAGGGGGCGATGTTCCTCGATCAGGCGGAGTGCCCCTTGAACTAACTCGCTACCTTTGTAGTCTGCAAGTTGACGGAGAGTAATGCCGGGCAAGCCCAGGTGCCCTTCCTCATAGGCGTAGCACCCCGGGCAGCGGAGCGGACACTCGCGCGTGAGCTCAATTGAAATAGCAGGAGTTCGACCGGATAAAATACTGGCCCATACTCGTAGAAGTTCAGAGATTTTCACGTTTTCTCCGGGCTCGTATCTGATCTTGAATAGACGACGCCAAATCCAATTGGATGCACAGTAGGCGAAATAAATGCATGCAATCTTTAGCAGGGAGGGGCGCGGATCGGCATTGGTTCCGAAAGAGACCACCCCAGACGATTTGTTTGAGACCTAGAAGTGGTCTCATAAATGTGATTTGAAAGGGCACGGCTTCAGCCGTGCCGCTCTGGACACCGTAATCACTGGGCTTTAGACCCTGAGGGAAATTGAATTTCCTTCCGCCCATCATTTATGAGACCGCTTCTAAGGGATTGGCCTGATACATCCGCCGTGTGCGGATGAAGGCAAGTTTTTCCTCCGGATTTCTTGCGTCAATCAAGCGACCTTGTTCTTAGTCGTACCATCCAATTGTGCGTCTGGCCGCGCAGATTCGAAGCACGAAAGGAAGAGCCATGAGCGATCGCAGAAACTTCTTGAAGGGCGCAGTTGCCGCCGGCGTTGTCGCTAAGTACGGCAGCTTCGCGCAAGCCGCCAACTCATCCGGCATTCCAACCAGGACCCTGGGCCACACCGACCAGCAGGTGTCGATGCTGGGCCTCGGTGGATATCACATAGGCAATCCCAGCGAGGCGGAAGCCACCAAGATCATTCGCACCGCGGCGGACAACGGCATCACGTTCATGGACAACTGCTGGGACTACCACGATGGCGACAGTGAAGTGCGCATGGGCAAGGCGCTGCGCGACGGCTACCGGCAAAAGGTGTTCCTGATGACCAAGATCGACGGCCGCGATGCCAAGACCGCGGCGCTGCAAATCGATCAGTCACTGCAGCGGCTACAAACCGATCATCTCGATCTGCTCCAGTTTCACGAAGTCATACGCATGAATGATCCGGAGCGCATCTTCGCCCCGGGAGGCGGCATGGAAGCAGCGGTGAAGGCGCGCGAAGCCGGTAAGGTGCGGTTCATCGGCTTCACCGGACACAAGAGTCCGCAGATCCACAAGCACATGCTCGAAGTGGCCGACCAGCATCAATTCAAATACGACAGCGTGCAGATGCCGTTGAACGTGATGGACGCGCAATACGAGAGCTTTGGCAAGATTGTGCTGCCCATGCTGCAGGAGCGCAACATCGGCGTATTGGGTATGAAGCCGATTGGCGCTGGCATTCTGTTGACGAGCGGTAAGGTCAGCGCGGTGGAGTGCCTGCGCTACGCGTTGAGCCTGCCCACCAGCGTGGTGATCACGGGATGCGAGTCGATGAAGGACGCGCAGCAGGCAATCGATCTGGGCCGAAACTTCCAGCCGCTAAGCGAAACCGAGCGCGCTGCATTACTGAGCAAGACAGCCGAGGTCGCGAAGAACGGCCAGTTCGAGCTCTACAAGACCAGCACACAGTTTGACGGAACCACCCACAATCCGCAGTGGCTGGGATGAGATGGCAGCACATGTTGCTGGGCTGCCGAGAAGGGTGAAAACGCAATCACGAAGAACACGATACTGGCGACGGGGATATGGGACAGCCTTCTTCGTGCATCCATTAGGTTAAACCGAGGTAATCTTGAAATAAAACGCGCCACCGACGCGGTTTATTTCTATCCACTAGCCACTAACCACTGGCCACTCTCTTCACTCCCGCCCCTTCTTCTTGATCTCGATGCTCAGGCGCTTGATCTTCTGGTTCAGGGTGGACAACGGAATGCGGAATTGCTCGGCGGCTTCGGTCTGGTTCCAGCCGCTTTTTTCCAGCATGTCGGTGATGATGCGCCGCTCGCAGTCTTCCATGATCTCAAACAGCGACGCATCCGGACGATGGTCCATGAGCGCGAGCTTGGCGCCGCGCCCCACCATGTTGTCGGGCAGTAGGTCGATGGTCAGTCCCGGTCCATTGGCCAGCACCACGGCGCGCTCGATCACGTTCTCCAGCTCGCGCACGTTGCCCGGCCAGTCGTAATCCATCAGCGGACGCATCGCGTCAGTCGAGATGTGCAGCTGCGGCTTGCCATTTTCCTCCGCGAACTTCTGCGCGAAGTGCTCCGCCAGCAGGGGAATGTCGTTCTTGCGCTGCCGCAGCGGCGGCAGGTCGATGGTAATCACGTTCAAGCGGTAGAAGAGGTCTTCGCGGAACTTGCCTTCCTTCACCTGCTGACGCAAGTCAACATTCGTAGCCGCGATGATGCGCACATCCACCTGCAATTCATTTACTCCGCCGAGGTGCATGAACTTGCGGTCCTGCAAGACGCGCAGAATTTTCGCCTGCGTCTCCAGGCCCATGGTGCCGATCTCGTCGAGGAACAGCGTTCCCCGGTCGGCCATCTCGAACAGGCCCTTCTTGCTTGCGATGGCGCTGGTGAATGCGCCCTTCACGTGTCCAAACAGTGTGGACTCCAGCAGGTCGGTCGGCATCGAACCGGTGTTGACCGGAACGAAGGCCTGGTCCTTGCGCGGCGAGTTCATGTGGATCGCTTTCGCGATCAGCTCTTTGCCGGTGCCGCTTTCGCCCTGCAGCAATATCGTCGAACGGCTGGGCGCGACCTGTGCCACCAGGTCGAAGATCCGCAGCATGGGTTCGCTCTTGCCCACGATGTGCTCGAAGTTGTAGCGCTGCTTCAAGGCGCGCTTGAGCTGGATAACTTCCGC
>Ga0209656_10001327_pt1 | contig 16105 bp, 16 predicted proteins | sample BogFormECP12_OM2_FD_188239 | JGI IMG/M metagenome (GOLD analysis project Ga0209656, IMG submission 188239) | Bog forest soil microbial communities from Calvert Island, British Columbia, Canada - ECP12_OM2 (SPAdes) (version 2) | ecosystem: Environmental > Aquatic > Freshwater > Wetlands > Bog ... | reverse complement strand
CCAGGCTCGAAACGCCCCTTGCGCAAAATCTTCAACCGCCGCACCCCCAGGCAGGGATTTGTAAATGACAACCAAAATCTGATTAGACGTCTCGCGTTCGAAATTCTCGAGCTGCTGGTCAAGCTGCTGCGCCGTTCCCGGACTGACCAGAGACGCGTAATCATTGAAATAATGATCCGGCTTCGGCGGAACGTCGGGAATATCCGCAGCGAAGGCTTGCGTGATTAGAAGCCCTAAAACAACAGTGAAACCGAAGAAAACTGCTAGCCTGAACATTTCACAAGTTTTCAACTTAGGGCCATTTACTCTCCCGCGCCAGCGCGACCATTACCTAGGGGTGGGGCTTGGAGTGAATGAAAAGTTTACGCTCGGGGCAGCTTCGGCGCCCTGCGAGCTCTGGAAATACGGCTTCGGCTGGAACCCGAACCAGCCTGCATAGATAACTGTCGGGAACGAGCGAACCTGCTGATTATACGCTTGCGCAACATTGTTGAAATCCCGGCGCGCGACAGCGATCCGATTTTCAGTTCCTTCGAGCTGCGCCTGAAGATCCCGGAAATTGTTGTTCGCTTTAAGCTGAGGGTAATTTTCGCTGACCGCCAGGAGCCGTCCGAGTGAGCTGCTCAGCGCGGTTTGTGCCTGTTCGAACTGCTTCAACTGCTCAGGATCGGTTGGAGCCGTGGCGGCATTGACGGTCACTTTTGTGGCGTTCGCGCGGGCATTAATGACATCGGTTAGCGTGGATTTCTCGAAATTTGCGGCGCCCTGCACCGTTTGCACCAGGTTTGGAATGAGATCGGCTCTCCGCTGGTACTGGGTCTGAACGTTCGCCCAGGCGGTGTCGACGTTCGTCGAGGAACCGACCAGCCCGTTGTAGCCACCGGCTAGCGCAAGGCCGAAGATCACGACAGCCACAACAATGATCCCCAAACACCCCAGACCAAACAGGAATGCTTTATTCATGGTATTAGCGGAAGTATTGATGGCGTGGCGCCGTGAACAACGCAAGCTCCTTCGTCCCGCTCCGCGGGACGAAACCGCTCTCGCTCAATTTTTGCGGGCTAGATCGATTGACGCTCCGAAAAACCCCGGTTACTATGTACAGCTCATACAGAAAGCTATATCGAATAATAGGATTTTTATGCCGGAAGTGATTGTGAGAAAAGGTGAGCCGATCGACAGAGCGCTCAAAAGGCTGAAGAACAAGCTCGATGCCGAGGGCATTATGGAGGAAGTTCGCCGTCTGCGGGCGTTTGAAACGCCTTCCCAGAAGGTTCGCCGGAAAGCAAAATTGGCGGCCAAACGCGGCAAACTGAAGTTCCGGTTCAACCCGTAACCTTTTCAAGACCAACCGGTTAACGAACTCCACTAGAATAGTGGAGTTTTTTTGTCTCTCTGCCAAAGGATTTCGCTGTTCGCGAAATCCTGCAATGCAATGCAGAGCTGAGCCCGAGGTGCAACACCAAGGGGTCACGCTCTTGCGTGACCGGTGTGGCGTGATGGTATGGTCACGCTTCCGCGTGACCGGCATAACGATACCCCGAAAGCCGACTTGATCAACGTTGCCAGTCGATCTTTCGGAACCATGCGGTTGACTTAATTGAAAATAATTCATTCAAAATTTCAGTGTGTTTGGGATAAAGCTCCTTGCCACAGGGAATTCAGGAGGTCTTGTACGAAGGGCTTGCGAATGGCCCTACGGAGGTCAGGGGTTCTGGTAGCGCCGCACGGTCACGCAGGAGCGTGGACCCTACCATCGTGGCACACGGTCACGCAGGAGCGTGACCCTACCATCGTGGCACACGGTCACGCAGGAGCGTGACCCTACCATCGTGGGGTTTTCACTCCAGGCTCCGGAATGTTGCGCCTCCGGGGCAAGCCTCAAACGTCAAAAGCGCCCGGCGAACTCTCTATTTTGCATAAAGCCCCACAATCGCGTCTACCAGGCCATCGATATCGTATTTCGCCGCTTCCACGTCTACTTTCAGCCCGTTTTTGCGCATTGTCTCTGAAGTGATCGGTCCGATGCTCGCCGTTTTCAGGGTCCCGGGCAGACGAAGCTGCAATATAAGAAAATTCTCAACCGTCGAAGAGCTGGTGAATGTAATCAGATCGGCTCCTTCCGCGCGAAACCGGTCCAAGCCTCCGGAAGGATCGGCCGTTTCCGGGACAGTCCGGTAGGCGATCGCCTCGTCCACGATCGCTCCGAGTTCAGTCAACCGTTTCGACAAAAACTCTCGGGCTCCCTGAGCCCGTGCAAGGAGAAACTTCAGGTTATCCACGCTCCCAAACTCCAAGAGTTCACTGATAATCGCTTCCGCGACGTATTCTTTGGGCTGCAAATCGACCGCAAGATGGAAATCTTTGATCCGTTGCGCCGTCGCCGGGCCGATGGCGGCAATTTTGACATTTCCGATGCTCCTTGAGTCGTTGTAGAGACGGTAGAACATGTCAAAAAAAGCCTCGACACCGTTCACGCTCGTGAAAATCAACCAGTCGTACTGAAACGCATCGCGAACCAGTTCACCGAAATCGCGCAGATTTTCAGGCGGTTCGATCCGGATCGTTGGCAATTCATACACATCCGCTCCAAGAATCCGCAATTTTCCACTGAGCGCGCTCGACTGTTTTCGGGATCGCGTTACGACAATTCGTTTGCCGAAAAGTGGCCGCTGCTCAAACCAACGGAGCTTTTCCCGTAGTTCAACGACCCGGCCAAATATTGCGACGGCAGGTGCCTGGAAGCCGTCCGATGCCGCAACGATCGATCCGAGTTCGCCCAAGAGCGTTTCCTGGCGTCCGGTGGTTCCCCATCGGATCAGAGCAACCGGGAGATGCACATCTGCTCCGTTCGAAACCAACTCCTGCACAATGGATTCCAGGCGGTCCATACCCATCAAAGCAACCAACGTCCCCTGCTCTGCGACCAATGCTTTGTAATTGATCGCTGTCGTTCGTTTGGCAGGATCTTCGTGACCTGCGAAAACCGTGAACGACGAAGCGATATCCCGGTGAGTCACCGGAATACCTGCGTAGGCCGGGACTGCTATGGCTGAGCTCACGCCCGGAACAACCTCGAATCGGAGCCCGGCCGTTACCAATGCCTCGGCCTCTTCCCCTCCTCGCCCGAACACGAATGGGTCGCCTCCCTTCAGCCGGACGACGCGTTTTCCTGCTTGGGCCCTTTCAACAAGTAGCCGGTTGATCTCCTCCTGCGTCATGGTGTGCTGGCCCGCCTTTTTCCCCGCAAAAACGATTTCAGCATCTGAAGGCGCCCACTTGAGGATCGCGGGATTGCACAGGTAATCGTACACAATAACCTGAGCCTGCTCGACTGCCTCCTTCGCCCGCAGGGTAACGAGCCCGAGATCGCCGGGGCCGGCTCCAGCAAGAATGCAAAGGCCGCTACTTTCGTTCTTCATAAATCTTCTTTAAAAGGGCCGCTGCAGCCGCCTCCGGTTCTTCAAATTCCTGGGAGAGAGTCCCATACATTGACCCGCCACGTTCATCGAAAATGATCGCTTCGCAGTGCACCTCGCTTCCGTTCACCGAAACGCGGATGCCCAAGGGTAAATTGCAACCCCCGCCCAACAAGCGCAAGAACTCGCGCTCGACACCTGTGCAAAACCAGGTCGTCGCGTCATTGATTTTCATTAAGGCCTCTTTCAGCTCGCGGTCGTCTGCTCTGGTCTCCAAACCAATCGCTCCTTGACCGGCAGCCGGTAGAATTTCAGTCAGGTCGCTAACGAATAACCGGTGCTTGTCGAACTGCAAACGGCCCTCCTCCAGCCGGTATCCTAACCGTTCAATGCCCGCTTTCGCCAGAACGAGCGAATCCCAGGAATCCTGGTTCAGGAGCTTTCCAATTCGCGTCGGTACATTTCCCCGGATATCTGCGATCTGTAGATCGGGACGGAGCCGAAGAATCTGCCGAACGCGCCGGGGACTGCTGGTCGCAACAGATGCACCCATCGGAATTTCGCTCAAGGAACTTGCGGTTTTGGAGATTAGTAGATCGACCGGATCGTGACGCGGCAAAGTCGCTGCCAGCTCGAGCTCCGGCAAAAGCTCCGTAGGCAAATCCTTTAGTGAATGGACGGCAAAATCGATCTTCCGGCTCAGCAAAGCCTCTTCAAGCTCTTTGGTGAATAACCCCTTGCCAAGCTTCGACCCGGATTTGCTGATATTGATATCCAGCCTTTGATCGCCGGTGGTCCGTATGCCCTCAATTCTGACTTTAAGCCCGTCTGGCAAAGACTCTAACGCCTGTTTCACGATCTCGGCTTGCGCCAAGGCCAACTGGCTTGTGCGGGTCCCCAGAACGATCGTCATTAAGTATTAGATTATTTCGGCGACAGGGCACCAGGGTACTCGATTGCCTCAGGCGCGAGTCTCCCGACGACGATCTGGTTCAGCCAGGACTCGAATTCGGTCACATGCTTCTCGATCAATCCGTCACACGAGTCGGCCTCTCGCTTTCGGGCCTCCAGTGATCGGGCCGCGATCGCCTGGAGCGAATCGAGATCGTAGACATAAACGCCGTCCATCTCATGAACAACCGGGTCGACGTCCCGCGGTATCGCCAGATCGATGATAAAAAGCGGCCGTTCACGACGCGTTCTCAATACCGGTTCGAGCTTTGCACGCGTCACGATGGTGTGAGGCGCCGAGGTCGAGCTGACCAGGATGTCCAGGTCCCGGAATTCGGTCTCCCAGTCGGAAAATTTGATCGCCCTGCCACCGATCGCTGCCGCCAGGGCAGCGGCCTTTTCAAACGACCGATTCGAGACGAACAACTGTCTGGCTCCCTTGGCCTTGAAGCCCCATGCCGTCTTTTCGCTCGTCTCGCCGGCGCCCAGAATCATTATTTTGCGGCCGGCCAGATCTCCAAAGATCTGCTGAGCCAAGTCCACGGCGACGGACCCGACCGAAACGCTTCCGCGGGAAACTGCGGTTGTCGAACGAACGTGCTTCCCGACGTGAAACGCCCTTTGAAATAGCCGGTTCAGGACTTTTCCGGTCGTTCCGGATAGCGTTGCGGCTTCATACGCGCGTTTCACCTGCCCAAAGATTTCGGTTTCCCCGAGCACCATCGACTCCAGACCAGCCGCTACCCTGAACAGATGGCGAACAGAATGAAGGGCCGGCAATCGGAAAATATGTTCGAGTTCGGCGACGCCAACTGCACCGTAAAAATTTCGAAAAACCAGTTCGACGGCGAGCTGCGAGTCGGGCGTCACTACATAAAATTCCGTCCGGTTACAGGTCGAAAGGAGCACCCCTTCCTGGATACCCGGGATTTTTGCAAGGCGCGCCAGCGAATCGCCTAACGCTGAGTCGGGGATCGCAAATCGCTCGCGTACGTCGACATTTGCCGTCTGATGACTGATGCCGAAACAGAAGATATTCATTTCGAGGGCGGGTTAGAACGACGGACGATCCGAAATAAATTGAATCCCCCAGAATGTACTGAGTAGCAAGCTAAATGCGATAATCGATAGCGCCGCAACCCACTTGGCGGCAACGGCATGGCGTATCCGGGCTATGATAATCCCGCCATAGACACCCCAGACCAGAATGGACCATGCCGCTTGGATCCAATTGATGCGGCCGCCGATCAGGAAACCAGTCCCGATCCCAACAGTGAAGAGGATAAACCCGAGCCATAACAGCCGGGAATTTGCAACGGACAACTCCGTTATCGGCGGGAGCCGAAAAAAGATCGAACTGGGCTGCCGTGTTTTCAGTTGCTGTTCCTGAATAAGAAACATAGCGCCGGCAATACAAGCCAAAGCAAACGCACCGCAAGCAACCATCGAAAAAGAGGTGTGCGCCTCGAGCCACGGATTGACCGCAATTTTTCGGGCGACCGGCTCACCCGGCGAAAGCGCCACAGCAAAAAACAGCAGAATAGACGCCACCGGTGCCGTGAAAGCGCCCATCAACGAGAGCCGGTAACCTGATCCGATGACCAGGTAGATGAGGACCATCGACCAAGTCATGAAAACCAACACTTCAAACGAGTTTGTAATAGGGCAGCGCCCGATAGCGTGTCCGCGCTGGAAAAGAAAGACGTTTGTGAAAAGGAATCCGGCGCAGATTGCCCAAAATGTCATGCGCGGCGTCAGAAATTTGTCTGCAACCAGGGAATAGACCGAGTAGCCAAACCCCATGACGTAGGACATCAAGGCAAGCTCCACCCAAACACGATCGGAAAAGTTCATCCTAACGAACGGCAACAAATTTTGTGCTCCGCCCCCGAAAGTCAATGCTGACGTCTAAGATCGTACAATTTCGCGAACTTTTTTATAGAAACCAGCACCATGCATTCCGCGAGCCCAAGGCAGCGCCCGACCTTCTTACTTCTGCCTTTTTCCTTCTTACTTTTGCCTTCTCCTTGACGTTCCCTCCGGATGATTCAGGCTCCTGGAAAATGAGCCGGCTCAACTTTGAACAACTCAAATCCGCAATTCGCGATATCCCCGATTTTCCAAAACCAGGGATCATATTCAAAGATATCACTCCGATTTTGGGAGATGGACCGTTATTCCGTGAGGTCATCGACGAACTTGCGGATGAGGCGGACAAGGTAAACCCAACGAAGGTTGTCGGTATCGACGCACGCGGGTTCCTGTTCGGCTCCGCGGTTGCCTACAAGCTTGGGTTGGGATGCATTCTCATTCGCAAGAAGGGTAAACTGCCGTACAAGACCGTTGGGTCTTCCTATCAATTGGAGTATGGCGACGCCGAAGTCGAAATGCATGTGGACGCGGTCCATCCCGGCGAACGCGTGGTCTTGGTCGATGACTTGCTTGCCACCGGCGGGACGTCGGGCGCCGCCGTGGACCTCGTACAGAAGGTAGGTGGCATTGTCGGTGCCGCCCTTTTTGTCATTGAACTGGAGTTCCTCTGCGGTCGGAGCAAGTTGCCACCGGGTGTGCCGGTTTACTCGATGGTGAGGTACTAAGGAAAAAAGTAAGAAGTAAGAAGGAAAAATGCAGAAGTACAAACATATGGCGCCCCCGAGGGACCGGGCGCAATTGCGTCACTGAATCGGTGCACGCTGAGTGTGACTGGCAAGCTCGCGGTCCACAGGACGATTCGCTCTTACTTCTGCATTTTTTCTTCTTACTTGCGCTGAATCTTCCCCGACATTTTAAATGATTCGATTCATCGCAAAAAGAGCTGCGGGGCTGGTCGTGGTGCTTTTCTGCGTCGTCTCAATCACGTTTTTCCTTATTCACCTGATGCCGGGCGGACCGTTCGATCGGGAAAGGAAGCTGCCGGAAAACATCGAGAAGCAGCTTCTTGCCAAGTACAAGCTGGATGGGCCGATTTTCGAGCAGTACGTGAATTATCTGGGAGATTTACTCCACGGCGACCTGCGGTTGTCGACAAAATATCGCAACCGATCCGTGAATGAGATTCTGGCGCAGAGCCTCCCGGTATCAGGCTTGCTTGGGAGCATCGCCTTCTGTCTTGCAACCGTCAGCGGTGTTGTTCTGGGATCGCTGGCGGCCGCAAAGCAGCAGACATGGATTGATCGCACGGCAATGCTTGCGGCGTTGTTCGCGATTTCTTTGCCCTCGTTTGTGATCGGGCCGCTTCTGGTCTTGATCTTCGCGATCGATTTCCCCGTGCTTCCGGTCGGCGGCTGGGGAACACTTCAAAGTCTGATTCTGCCGTCGATTACGCTCGCAGCCCCGTACGCGGCCTACATCGCACGTCTTACCCGGTCGAGCATGCTTGAGGTGCTGACGGAAGATTTCATCCGAACGGCACGGGCAAAAGGGCTAAGCAACGTTGTCGTGATCTACAAACACGGGTTGCGCGTGGCGATTCTTCCGGTTGTTTCGTTTCTGGGACCTCTTGCGGCAAATCTTTTAACCGGATCGATTATTGTGGAAAGCATTTTCAGCATCCCAGGCGCCGGCGGCTTTTTCGTCAACTCCGTCCTGAACCGAGATGGATTTCTGCTGGCTGGAGTAGTGATCGTCTACTGCTCGCTTTTGGTTCTGTTTAACTTATTGGTCGACATCGTGTACGGGCTGCTTGACCGCCGAATCTCGCTGTATGACTGAGCATCGTTCTCCTTGGGTCAAACTGCACCGCAACCCGGCTGTCATCGTGTCATTTGCGATCCTCGTCGTCGCAGCACTTGCAGCCGCTTTGGGACCTGCGCTGATGCCGGCGACCGCAGGCGAAGTGACTCGAAACAGCTTTCTGCCACCGTCCGCTCAGCATTGGTTCGGAACGGACTTAAACGGACGCGACCTGTTGTATCGCGTGATGCTCGGCGCGCAAATCTCGTTGATCGTTGGCGTGACCGGGGCGCTGGTCAGTTTCGGAGTCGGCATCGTCTACGGGTTGATCGCAGGCTATGCCGGCGGCCAAACGGATTCGATTATGATGCGCCTCGTAGACATTCTGTACGCCATTCCACGGCTGATTTTCCTGCTGGTTTTGATCACTGCGCTGGATCCGTTGGTTCGCAAAGCGATGGCGATTTATGGGCTTCAAACTCTGACCGGATATTCGAAGGTTTTCATTCTCGTGCTGTGTCTTGGCATGACCGAGTGGCTAACGATGGCGCGGATTGTCCGAGGCCAGGTTTTGAGTTTGAAATCGAGAATTTTTGTCGTTGCTTCGCGAAGCATCGGTCAATCGCACAAGAACATTATTTTTCAGCATCTTCTGCCAAATCTGATGGGGCCTGCCTTAGTTTATCTGACGCTCACGGTTCCTGCCGTTATCCTGGACGAATCGTTCCTAAGTTTCCTCGGCGTTGGTGTTCAAGCACCGCTGGCAAGCTGGGGCTTGTTATTGAGCGACGCAGCCCAGGTCATTAATCCAATCAAAGGTTACTGGTGGCTGCTCCTGTTTCCGGTGATCGCAATGTCGATGACGCTGCTGGCACTGAACTTCCTCGGCGATGGCCTTCGAGATGCGCTGGATCCGCGGCAGCGGGGGTAGGCGCAACACAGTATTTTTTTGCGTCTATGCGTATAATAAGATCTGTCAAACGGATGGTTGGCATCGCCCGGCAACTGCCGCGCCCGGTCGTTCTCGTACCAACGATGGGCGCACTTCACGAGGGCCATCTCGCGCTGGTCGAGCGCGCCAGAAGATTGGCGGGCACGCGGGGAACGACTGTGACATCGATTTTCGTGAATCCCACTCAATTCGGCCCACGGGAAGATTTCAGCAAATACCCGCGCCCGTTCAGCCGCGATTGCCGGCTGTTGCGTGGGCACAATTGCGACATCGTTTTTGCGCCGACTGCAAAGCTCATGTATGCGCCAGATGCATCGATAACTGTCACGGAGTCACAACTTAGTACAGCCATGTGCGGTGCGTCGCGTCCTGGCCATTTCACCGGGGTGTGTACGGTCGTGACAAAGCTGTTTCAAATGATCCAACCCGATTTTGCAATTTTCGGGGAGAAAGACTTTCAGCAACTCGCAATCATACGGCGCATGACACGCGACCTGAATTTTAGCGTTAGCATTATCGGGCATCCTACAGTCCGCGAGGCGGATGGCCTGGCGCTCAGCTCACGGAACGTCTATCTGGGCGTTGAAGAAAGAGGGCAAGCGCCTTTGATTCGGCAGACACTGCTCGAAGCGGAGTCAAAACTGAGGAAGGAGTTGACCTCGCTGCGCGCACTCGAGAGCTGGATACGCAGCGGGCTTGAACGCGCGTCGCTGGCTAAAATCGATTACGTCGCGGTGGTTGACCCTGAGACTCTGCAACCAAAAGAACCAAACCAATTTCCTGTCCTCCTGGCAGCCGCTGTCTTTTTCGGTACAACGCGCCTGATCGATAATCTTTTGGTCAAATAAGCATCCTTGGCTAACATGTCTCCGATTAGTACCCTGTCCCCGCAATAACTTGAATAAATGCAGATAGCCCAATGGATTTCCTGGACGAACTAAACAGTCGCGTGCTGTGCGGCGACGGTGCGATGGGCACAGAGCTTATGGCGTCCGGGGTGCCGACGGACCTCTGCTTTGAGGAACTGAATGTCAGCGCTCCAGACTTGGTATCACGGATTCACGATTCTTACGTCGGCGCCGGGGCTCGGCTGATTGAGACCAATACATTTGGCGCCAACGCATCGCGGCTCGCCAAACATGGCCTCGAGAGCCGGGTGAAAGAATTCAACCAGGCCGCCATCCGCCTGGCCCGAAAATCGATCGGAGCAGGGTCTGTCTATCTTGCGGCCAGTATCGGGCCGCTCGGTATTCCGGATCCGGAGGCTGAACTGCAGGAGATCGATCGCACCAATATTTTCAGAGAACAGATCGAGGCAATCCTCGAAGAAAATGTCGACGTGCTTTACCTGGAAACGTTCATGGATTTTAGGGAGATCCAGATCGCATTGACCGCGGCACGCACACTCGATAAGAGAATTCCGATCATCTGCTCGATGGTTTGTTCGGAGGAAGGCCGGCTGCCCTCCAGCTTGCCGATCGTCCAGGCGTTTCGGGAACTGATCCGGCTTGGCGCGAATGTTGTTGGTGTCAACTGCGTCACCGGGCCCCACGCCATGCTGCATATTTTACGCCGTATTCCGATAGAATTTCCTATCAGCGCGTTTCCTAATGCCGGGTACCCGCGCTATCTGGACGGGCGGTTTATTTACAACGCTGCACCCGAATATTTCGCTGATGCAGCAAAGCAGTTCGTAGCTCAGGGTGCAATTCTTGTCGGCGGATGTTGCGGAACCGGTCCGGAACATATCCGCGCGATGGCCAATGCGATTGCCGACTTGAAACCGGTCCGATCGAAACCGGCGGTGCAGTGGATCGCGGAACCGGTAGTCCAGGTCGAGAAACGTCTCGCGGAAACGAGTCTGCTCGATTTGATGACCAAGGGCCATACGGTCGTGGTGACCGAGCTCGACCCGCCCAAGACGTTGGCCCTCGAGAAATATTTTTCGGCTGCTCGCGCCCTGATCGATGCCGGCAGTGACGCTATCACGCTCGCAGACAATTCGCTTGCGATCCTTCGAGTCAGCAATCTGGCGATAGGCGCTATCCTGAAGCAGCGACACAACATCATGCCGCTTCTGCATGTTAGCTGCCGGGATAAAAATCTGATCGGGCTCCAAAGCGAGCTCATGGGGATCGCTGCGCTTGGGATCAGACACATCTTGCCATTGACCGGCGACCCTGCGAAGTTCGGCGATCAGCCCGGAGCCTCTTCCGTGTATGACGTGAACTCCATTCAACTGATGGAGATCATCTCCGGATTGAATAAAGGTTACAATTTTGCGGGCAAAACGATCAAACATCCCACCGACTTCGTTATGGGTTGCACCTTCAACCCGAACGCAAAGAATCTCGATGCTCAGGTCGCTCGTCTGGAACGAAAAATTGCAGCGGGAGCTCGCTACGTAATGACGCAGCCGGTCTTTGATCGATCACTGGTCAATCAGATGCATGCCCGGACGAAGCATCTCGGCGTCCCGATCCTCACGGGGATTTGGCCGCTACTAAATGGGCGCCAAGCCGAGTATCTGCATCATGAAGTCCCTGGAATCATTATTCCGGATCCGGTTCGGTCGCGAATGGCTGGTACGGAAGGCCAGGAAGGTCGCAGCCGAGGCATTGAAGTGGCGAAAGAGGTTGTTCGTGCCGCACTGGATTACTTTCCCGGTATTTATTTGATCACACCGTTTCTTGCGTATGACACCACCGCCGAACTCGCACAGTTCGTCCGCGCCTTATAACAGGGCCATTCGTTTCCCATGGTCTCTGGTCGTCCAAGGAACATGTCTGGCCCTGGCGGTTGTCGTGGTGTTCATCGCTTCGACAAAATACCCGATTGTCGAATGGATCGGGAATTCAAGGGACTACATCCAGAGGCTCGGCGTATGGAGCGGCGTTGTCTATCCGATCGCGTACGCGCTTTGTAATTTGCTTCTGTTGCCTGGCGGCGTGCTGAGCATGGGCGGCGGTTTTTTCTTCGGGCTATGGTGGGGATTTTTTCTTGTATTGGCCGGGAACCTACTCGGAGCAACACTCGCATTTCTCATTGCCCGAAAGGTGGGCCGCCAACGTATCGAGCGACTCCTTTCGAATAATCGCCGTCTCCGAATCCTGGACGGTGCAATCGCTCGCCATGGCGGGAAGATTGTCGTGCTGTCACAGCTCAACCCGTTGGCGCCATCTAGTCTTCTGAATTACCTATACGGTTTGACCCGCGTTCGGCTGGGCCGTTGTCTGCTCTGGGTGGCTTTGGGCCAGACCCCCGGTCTGTTCCTCTATGCGTTCATCGGGACCCTCGGTCAATTCGGAGTGGATATGGCCCGAGGCACCAGAAAACCTGACATGCACGATTACCTGCTTTGGGGCAGCGGGTTCATCGTCACAATCGTCACCACCTACATGTTAGGCCGGCTTGCTCGTAAAATCATGGGAGAAGCCGAAGCCGAGATGAGCGACCAACCTTGACGGCGGCGAGTTCACGACTACCTTTCCCAACTTCGATCTAGCGAAAGCAATGTGTTGTTCAGATGATGCCCACGGCGCAGAGTTCGCGATTTATCTCGACTACGGGATCGATTGTTGTTTCGGCACGCACGCTGATCTCAGTATAACGGATACTGGAATCATTTTGCGTTCCAGATGGCGATTTACACTCGGGACACAGCTTGCGATGCGGATCTGCGCGCGCCCGGTCGGGCCCGAAGACTGCGCTGTTTGCCAGGATTTGACCGGCATGGTAGTAAGCTGCGAGCGCGTTGATTATCAGCCCCCCTGCTTTGAAGCAACCATCCTCTTCCTGGATGTCACTCGCCCTGCACAACAGGAATTGGGGCGCGTTGCCAATCGGCTCGAATTAACGAGCCAGCTAAACTAGCGTCGTCGGGCGAGCCGGCTCGATCCTGGTGACTACGTCACAAATTTATTCCGCCGCAGATGCAGATGTGAATCACGCGGCTTGCGCGGTCTTCGAAACGGTTTGGGCAACCGCTTTAGAAGCCCGGCTCTTTCGGCGGGCTGCGAGGTTCTGGTGGACGATGCCTCGCTTGGCGGCTTTGTCGAGGCTCGAAGCGAGAAGATTCAATTCGACCTGAGCTTTTGCGCTATCTCCCGATGCGACCGCAGCATGCAGCTTTTTCTGCTGGCGCTTCAAGCCGGTCAGAACGCTCTTATTCCTCAAAGTGCGTTGAGCTGTTTGCCTCGCGCGTTTCGCCGCAGATTTCGTGTTCGCCATAGTCTAAGGTTTTCGAAAGGTTGAGAAGCTATCACCTCATCGAAGTGTGTCAACATTGGAGGCAGGTGAGGTTTTTGAGTTGGCCCGACGCAGCGCAAGCCTGTAGGCCAGCTAATTTGCGCCGTCCAGCGTGTCTCCACTTGACCCCCTCGCACTCGGCCGATTCAACAAGGCATTGAATACCCGCTTCGGCAGACTTTTTCCGTTCTCCTCCTGCTCCAGTCCGTTCAGCGCACTTCTCTTCGCTTCTTCCCAGACCGCAGGAAATCCAGGCGCACTCGATACCATGTACTTCTCGGCCCGCGCATAGATTTCCAACTCGCGCTGAAGCCGTTTGTCCGGGTATTGATTCAGATTCGCAACTTTGATTCGCAGATTTTCGTTCTGCTGCTTCAGCTCCTGAAGGTCGAGGCGCAGCCGGTTTGTCGCCTCGGATTCCAACTCGAGCTTATCGGCGAGGTGGCGTTTCAAACGTTTTACTTCATGCTTGGTGTCGAACAGGCGGATAACCGCGAAGCCGATCCCGATAAGACCTAGAACGACGCCGATGCCGAACCCGAGGACGAAATGGTGTTGGAGGAATTCCATGCGATAGATGCGTGGGAGCAAAATAGCTCCTCCTGCGATCGGATCAAGGTGAACTGCAGGGAGTGGTGTGCCAGGGGGGAGAGTTGAACTCCCGACCAAGGGCTTATGAGTCCCCTGCTCTACCACTGAGCTACCCTGGCCAAACCATTTGCAGGTGAGGTCCTTAAGTTTCACTACTCCACGCGCATGGCAAGTCGACTTTTGGCCAGGAGGGCCAGTTCCGGGTGCTTGGCGGCCATATTGCCGGCGGGTATAGGTCATATAGGTCAAATAGGTCATATAGGTCAAATGGTTGCAAATACATGTTGGGGACAGGTCGGATATCCGAACTGCTCGGCCCGGTGCCGCCTTCGGTCCTCGATATCTGACCTGTCCCCAAGACCAGAGACCGCAGAGAGAAACGCAGAGGGAGATCGGGACGAACGGGTTTGAGAAGTCGATTCTTGGTTGCGGTTCGCTGGATAAATCTGTCTGATAGACGCTTGGCGGCGACGCCTATTGACGATGAAAATTGCGCTCGTCCACTATACTTCCTGGCCCGTGATCGGCGGGGTCGAAAGCGTGATCCGTCACCAGGCGCGTTTAATGTCCCGGAACGGGCACGATATCACAATTATTTGCGGAGAAGGAGGTCCGTTCGATAAAGGGATACAGCCGCTGGTTTTTCCGGAACTGAACTCAGCCGGATCGGAGGCACGCGCCGCACAAGAAGAAGCTTACAGCGGTCGTCCGGGACCGGCCTACTTCCGGCTCCTCGAATCGCTACAAAAGCGGCTATTACCGCTGGCCGGAAGTTTCGACCGGTTCGTCGTGCATAACATGTTCACGATGCCGTTCAATCTCGCGGCAACGCAGGTGCTGGCGGGGCTGGCCGAGCGAAACGCCAAAATCATCGCTTGGACGCACGATCTTGCGGCTTCAAATCCGGACTACAATTTGCCGCGAGACCGGGCGTTCGACCTGATCCGCGAACGCCAACGCGGAGTACGGTACGTTACAATTTCCAAAGCGCGCGCAGCAGAATTTCAGCGTCTCACCGGCACAACCGTCGACGCGATCGTACCAAACGGGCTCGATTTCGTCTCGGCGGCTGCTGTTACTCCGGAGGTCGCGGATTTGATCGGCAACGATCTGGCAGGGTCAATCATCCTGCTCTACCCAACGAGAATACTTCCTCGAAAGAACATTCCATTTGCACTTCAGATTGTGGGTGCGCTTCGTGATGTCGGACTTAATGTTCGACTGCTTGTTACTGGCGCCCCTGACACCCACAATCGGTCCGGAGCCGAACATTTTGCGGGTTTGAAACGGATGGCCGGCGAACTCGGGATCCAGCCGTTCGTGAGCTGGGTAAACGAGATCTTCCACGTCGACCAACGACAACTGCACAGCCTCTATATGGTCGCGGACGCCTTGCTTTTCCCGTCAAAGCAGGAAGGATTCGGTTTGCCGCTGCTCGAAGCCGCTGTTTATCGCCTTCCAGTGTTCTGTTCGAACATCGAAACGTTGAAATCTATCGCACTTTCCAGCACTCTACTGTTTGAGCTGCGAGAAGCCCCAGAAAATGTTGCCGAAAAAATTCGCAGTTACTTTGACCAAGACGCGCTCTTTCAACGGAAAAAGCGCCTTTTGCAGGAATATTCTGCCAACCGGCTCTATCAGGAAAAAATCGAACCACTGCTCCGGGACCTGTTATGAATACCACGCCCATGCTTGCCCCTCACGATATGCACCGGCTGCTAAATGCCGAACATGACGACCCTTTCAGCCTCCTTGGAATGCACGAGACCGGCGGTCAATGGCTCGTACGAGCATTCCGGCCCGATGCCAAAGAGTTAGCCGTTGTTGATCGATACAGCAGCGGACGACGATTCCCGGGAGATCGAATCGCCAACGAGGGATTGTTCGAGGTGCGACTCACCGGTGTGACGTCCGCATTCGATTATTTGCTGGAGATCGTCACCTGGTCCGGAGAGATCCTCAAGATAAGCGACCCATACTCGTACGGACCAATCCTCGGCGAACTCGACATGCATCTCTACAAGGAGGGGAATCACTACGACATCTACAAGAAACTGGGCGCACACCTCACGGAGATCAACGGTCACCCTGGCGCAACGTTTGCGGTCTGGGCTCCCAACGCCCAGCGAGTCAGCATTGTTGGTGATTTCAATGGCTGGGACGGCCGTTGCCATCCGATGCGGAAACGTATTGAAGCTGGGATCTGGGAAATATTCATCCCCGGAACAACAGAATCGACGCACTACAAGCTTGAGCTGCGAAACTGCTTTGG
>Ga0209656_10001326_pt1 | contig 16107 bp, 17 predicted proteins | sample BogFormECP12_OM2_FD_188239 | JGI IMG/M metagenome (GOLD analysis project Ga0209656, IMG submission 188239) | Bog forest soil microbial communities from Calvert Island, British Columbia, Canada - ECP12_OM2 (SPAdes) (version 2) | ecosystem: Environmental > Aquatic > Freshwater > Wetlands > Bog ... | reverse complement strand
GCGCCAGTAACCCCGGATGGCGGGAGCCAGGCTTCGCAGAGGACACGAAGACAGCAGCACGCCCGAGCGCATCCAGAGAGAGTTTTGCCAGAACGCATGAATCGACTGCGGTGCTGATGAGCGCCAGGGGAGCGTTGATGAGGAATCGCATGGCGTTGGTCCGGCTCCGATCATGTGCAGAACGCCGGCGGCATCGGTAAAAGCCACCAGTTCAACAGACCGAAAACATCGGCTCTGGACCAGATTAATGCGAATAGCTGAAACCGGGGGGTTCCCGTTGCCACCAGTTCACTCTGCAACTCCTGGGTCCGGCCTGAGGCAAGTTGGCCACTTAGGAACGAATTGATCTCGCGCGACTTCGCATTGAGAAGCTCTGCCAAAACCTTCGCGTTGTGACCCTGCCTGGTCAATCTAGTCGGTCGAAACCCGCTACCTGAATCGGGTCGAGAGGTCGTGCTACCGTACCGCATAGCGGTTTAGTCCTAGACTTGATAGGGTGACCCCTCAATTGAGGTAGAGGACTTTGTCCCATTGGGCCCCGATTCGCTTAATATTAATCGTGCCATTTCGCGGGTTCATATTGGCGGAACAAGATGATCAGAAATTTTAGCGACCACTCGGCAAACGAGCGTACATTTCTCGCCTGGGTGCGCACGGCCATCGCCGTTATGCCCTTCGGATTCCTCGTGGAAAAGTTCGTCCTATTACTGGAGCTTGCCGCTCGGTCCATAGCAGGTCGTACTCTGTCGTTGCCAGGCCAGAAATTCGGCAACATTGCAGGACTGGCGTTTATCGTTCTGGGCACTGCGATGGTCGGCATTGCAGCTGCTCGCTTTGTGATAACCGCGAAGAATATCGACCGCGAAGACCTGCGCACGGGAACAGGATTGCGAATCGACATCGCATTTGCGGGACTGCTGGTCCTTCTGGGCTGCGCTCTATTCCTTTATCTGTCGCACGTCCTTGTAACGAAGCTCTGACGGACTTTCCAAAGCGATTCGCGGTATTCTTCAGAGATGAAATAACATGGATTCTTTCTGCTATGCGATTCAAAAGCATATAAACTCGGAGAGTCAGAGCTTCGATCGGCTGTGGCCATTTGGTCCGGAAATCTAATCAGCAGTAGTAGGAAAACCGATATAGATTAGGAAAAAAATATGGAAGATACCCAAAAGCACTACATCGGAGGCGAGATCAAGAAAGCTCGTCAATCCTCTTCGATAGGCCTGATTATTCGACAGGAGGGGCCGACCAATCTGGAGACTCCCTTCGATCAGGTTGACTCGTTTCTCACTCCGACGGAGCTGTTCTACATACGCAGTCATTTCCCGGCCCCGAAGTTAGATCTAGACTCGTACCAACTGCGTATCGACGGTGCGGTCAGGAATCCGTGTTCTCTGAGCTACAAGGAATTGCGAGACATGCCCTCCGAGACGCGGGTCGCCACTCTGGAGTGCGCAGGCAATGGTCGCGTCTTTCTTATCCCACAGGTCGAAGGAGCCCAGTGGGAGCTCGGCGCAGTCGGCAATGCAGAATGGACCGGGGTGCCTCTGGGAGCTTTGCTGGAGCGCGCTGGCATGGAAGAAGATGCTTGTGAGATCGTGCTCGAAGGAGCTGATCAGGGAACGCCGGTCCAAAAGCCTAAACCTCCCCTTCCAATCTCGTACGCCCGTAGTTTGCCCAGAGACAAAGCAATTCAGCGGGAAGTACTGATCGCTTACCAGATGAATGACCGTGATCTTCCGCAGGATCACGGATATCCGGTGCGCGCGATTGTCCCCGGTCATTACGGAATGGCTTCCGTCAAGTGGCTGACACATATCCACGCTGTGCGAGAACCGTTTCAAGGTTACTGGCAGACATCAGACTATGGTTATTGGGATTATCTGGATGGAAAGCCCGTGCGGCGCGCATTGGGAGAAATGAAGCTGAAGTCCGAGATCGCTCGACCAACTTTTTATGAAACGCTTGAACCGGACCAAGTATACACGGTTTCCGGCGCTGCATGGGCGGGCGAGACCGAGGTAACTGAGATCGCGGTGAGCACTGACGGTGGCCAAACCTGGGCCGAGGCAGAATTCCTAGACCCTGTTCAACGGCATGCGTGGCGACGCTGGAAATTTGATTGGCTTACACCGAAGAAGCCGGGACGATACACCTTGCTGGCCCGTGCCAAAGATGCCAAAGGCGGCACACAGCCCGATAAGCATGACCAGAACTACGACACCTATGTGATCGATCATCCTCTTCCAATTGAGGTATTTGTTGGCCCTAAAAACGGTAATTAGCGAGCAAGGAAAGAATCTGCGAAACACAAGCTGCAACCTCTCGAAATTCGCGTGAGCTGGTCGCGGGAAAACGATAAAAGCTGGCAAGATAATCGTGCATACAATGAATACTTAGTGTGTCCCTGGCTCTGAGTGCTTTCGTATACTTGGAACCAAGCTGTACAATCCAATCAACGTACGGCTGAGTTCCTCTTTGGCGATGTTGAGGATTGATCTCATAACTCGGTTCAAGGCAGAAAAGACTTCAGCATCCTTTCTAGACCTATGGCGAAACAAAGAACTGGTTCCCTAAAGGCGCCAAGGAAACGCGAAGCAATTCCGATTGGCGCTAGCACTTTAAACAGGAGCGATCTCGATGGGTTAAGAATAGCGTGGCGTCACAATCAGCTTGTTCTGTTTCTTGGAGCCGGCGTTTCTATGGCGTACGGCATTCCTAGTTGGAAAAATCTTGTTTTAGAAATGCTATTTAACCAAACCGAGCATGCCGCCCGTATGCGGGACATGTTCCCAAACTACCGCCGAGCGCTCTCCTCATGGCTCGCGGACTATTTTGAGTACAACCCGGTGATCCTTGCACGAATGATAGAAGACGACATTCGCCGACGGTCAAAGCGGAAATTTGCTCGTGCACAGGACGATGGCGATTCCTTCTTGGAGACCCTGCGACGGCACCGGCATGCCGCTGTCAAAGAGAATCCTACGAGAACTACGCTTAGTGCGATTGCCGATTTCATTAAACGCAGCGACGGGCATCTTCCTGCTATCGTAACATTCAACTTTGACGATCTGCTTGAAGCAGAACTGAGTAAACGGGACGTTAAATACACCGCGGTTTACACAGGCGGGCGGGTCAGCCATGCCGCATTACCGATCGTTCACCCCCACGGATTTATTCCACGTAACGGCGATCTCGTGGACCACAATGTGGTCTTCACGGAACGTCATTACCATGAACTGATGGAAACTATGTTTCATTGGGCCTTGACCGAAATTGTCACATACCTGCGCCATTATACGGTGCTTTTCATCGGGCTCTCAATGTCGGACCCGAACCTCCGCCGCTTACTCGATGCCTGCCGGAACAGCGATATTCCGCCGCATTGGCAGGTGCAGAAACGACACGAAATTCGGGATGATGAACGTCTTGAGGTTGCTCAAAAAGTCGAGCGCCTCGCCCGTGAATGGGGTCAAATACTTGGCGATGAACGTAAGAATCCGCAGGAACTTCTCGATGTGATCGACTCCACATTGCGACAGGCAGACACGTACGACCGCCTGTTGTTCGAGAGAATGGGTGTGAAAACGATCTGGCTTTCGGACTTTGGAGACATCTCGGCGCTGCTTGAGCGCATCGCGGACCCCGGTCCTTGTTAGGAGAGAGACGGGTCAGATCTAAAGAAGGCTAAGGCGAAAATATAGCCTCAGCGTGCTTTTAGGAGGACAGTCATTCGGGGCAAGAGTGCCGTCTGCGGCTTAAACGGCCATAGACTGCATTATATAATATCCTTATTTAAAGTGACTTATAAATCGACTATTCAAGTATCACGCAATTTTCACGCACTTTTTACAAAGACCTTAGAGAATTCCGATACCTGCGATTGATGCGCGCCTCTGTCTCTTCCACCCGAGAGCCGATGAAGCCAGAGTCCCGCCCGAGCAGCGAACAGGGCTTAGCAGGTGCCGTCAATCTGGCGGGGACCTTTGATCACGAGTTCACCCAGACACCCATGGCTAAGCACGCCTCCTTTAGCGGATCTCTTGTAGCCGAAGTGCCGAAGTGTCCTCGCTTTGCATCTCAAGCGTTTGTTTTACAACGCTGGACTTTCCACAACCGAACCGAGAGACAGCGCGCTGCGAGCAGTCACCAAAGAGGCAGTCGGAATCCACGTCCTCCTGGCACCAAGAGCCGCGAGAAACACACCGCGAAGCCGGTGCAGTCGGGAAAACACGAGGCGCTGCTCAAATCTTTCGGCCAATGCTTGCGCCTCGTTTATTGCCTCTAGAGCTTTGGAGGTACGATCCGCGAGATATAATGCTTCGGCCTTGAGCGCCAGGTAATATGGCAGGGCTCAGCACCGTACCGGTTGCTCGGAGGTCTCTTATTCCTTGCTCAATCCCCGGAATACCTTCAGCCGTGTCATCAGAAGCGCTGCGCGCCCAACCGCGGTAAATTCCTATCGCCATCCATAGCGTAAAATGGTGACGCGTCGACAATTCAATCAAATCTGATGAGAAGCGTTCCACTTCCGCAAGATTATGCTCGACGGAGCCGAGATGCGCTGCCCAACCTAGTGTACTGTCCCTTAAAAGCGTGACAATAATATAGTTTCTGCTATGGTAGGGAGATGGCACGGCCAATTCTGCAGCTACAAGCAACCGAGGAAGAAGTGTTAGAGCTTGAACGTTTGGTGCGGAGCACGAAAGCATCGGTAAGGGATCGTTTTCGTGCCAGAATTATCCTGGCCCGGCTGGAAGGCAGGGCCGAAACGGAGGTGGCAAAAGTCCTTGGATGCAGTCTAGGAGCGGTTTGTAAGTGGTCAAAGCGCTTTGATGGCTACGGGATAGCGGGACTGACGGATACACCTGGAAGAGGTCGCAAAGCGCGACTTCCGACGGAAAAAATCTCTTTGATCGTTGAACGAGCGACTCGACCTCCGCATGGCAGAGTCCGATGGAGTGTACGCTCGATGGCTCGCGAAGCCGAGGTGAGCAAGAGCACGGTACAGCGGGTTTGGAACCATAACGAAATCAAGCCACATCGGCTGGAGACTTTTAAGATCTCCAATGATCCGAACTTCGGAAGAGAAATTCTGGGACGTTATCGGGTTGTACTTGGACCCGCCCGAGCGCGCTTTGGTGCTCTGTTGCGACGAGAAGAGTCAGTGCCAAGCTCTTGAGCGCACACAACGCCCCCTTCCTCTGAAGAAGGGTTACACCCGCACCCAGACCCATGATTATATCCGGCACGGCACCATCACGCTCTTTGCCGCTCTGAGTTATCTGGAGGGCAAGATTATCTCCCGAACCGAAGAGTGCCATACCCACGTCGAGTGGCTGCGTTTCTTAAAGCAGATCGACCGGGAAACCCCTAAGGAACTTGATCTGCATCTCATTATCGACAATTACGCGACGCATAAACACCCAGTCGTTCAGCACTGGCTAAAAGCTCACCGCCGCTTCCATATGCATTTTACTCCAACCAGCTCCTCATGGTTAAACCTCGTCGAGCGATTCTTCGGGGAACTTACCTCCGAAGTGGTTCGCGAAGGCAGCTTTGAATCTCTGCGCGAATTGGTACGTGCGATTGAATCCTATCTGGCAGAGCGTAACCAAAATCCAAAGAAGTATGTTTGGCGGGCGTCCGGTCTGAAGATTCTGGAGAAAATCCAACGAGCGAAGGAAGCACTTGCCGCTGCAGATGTTATTATCACTTAATTAAGGGACATTACACTAGCGCCGAGGCCAGGCCGTGCATATCATTCCACTCATTCGCTAATGAGATAGCTTCCGCCAAATTCGCGTGGCAAGAGGCGATCTCTCCGATCTGCAATTCGAATTGAGCCTCGCAGCACAGAATAGTGACGGCGTCTGCGTCGAGTTCTACGACGGGAGACTGTGCGCCTAGCGAGCGCCAGAGCTGAAGGCCAAGCATCGCGTATTGCCCGGAAGTCTCAATATCGCCCAAACAGTAGAGTGTGCATGCCAGAGCGCCGTAGGCTCCTTTGAGTAGCAAAGTGTCATTCTGATCCTGCGCCAGCGTATAAAGGCGTTTGGCAATCTCCATCGTTGCACTCAGCCTGTCCGTGGCCAGGCAATTCGGCATCGTTTTCCAGATTGGAGAAAAACTGCAAAAGCTTTACCGCAAGTTCGGCCATCCGCTCGATCTCTTCAACGGTCCCGATGGCGGGCAGCACCTGCCCGTGCCAGCCACGTTTGTCGTCGATGGAAAAGGCGTGATTCGATTAGCCCACGTCGATGTAGATTACACGCGGCGGCTGGATCCGGACGACGTGATCACGACGTTGAGGCAACTTAAGGCGTAAGCCTGCTATTGACCCTCCCAATTCCGCTAACGGCACTCGGAAGGCACGTTTCTGGTCGATTGCGCCGTAGGTAAAAAAATATTCGTCCGCCGATCAAGTATGGTAGCATTAGGGACCGTTCGGCGCGTACTCCCAAATGGTGAAAATATTTATTCTGGCGATCCTGGCTTTCGCGCTCTGCTCGTGCGCAGACTCTAACGGCTTTCACCTAAAACCCGCAGCGGACGGTGACCGCGATAACCTCGGTCACGGTTACGTTTCTGGCTCAGGAGATCCGGGGGAGTAGAAAGGAGGCTAAAAAGGACACCAGAGGCCGCGCGGCGGTTTTTGGTCGAGCAGTAGTGTGCATCCCATAACAGGGCAAACAGGTTTTCGGCAACGTGTCGATTTACTGGAGTAGAGGCGCTCTTTAGGCCATCAAGTGGTCGTGAAGATTTCCAAATCGGCTGCATGCGACAACTGCGGTACTGAACGTTACCCTCAATATCGACGTGGATATTGTGAAGACTGTTACCGCCTAAAATGTAGGCTGGAAAACATAAGTAAATGGGATCCGAGCGACCCGGATACCCTCGATAAAGAAAAAGAATTTCGCAAAGGTGGAGGGCCTCCGAGCAGGTTAAATTTAAAAGGCGAATCGGTTCGCTATATCCTCGGGTTTCATCCGAAAGGCTTTGACCAGGAGGTTCAGCAACAAAAGAGTCAGAAGCTTCAGGAGATTACCAAGAAGCTTAAGCGTCTGAAGACCATGGAATCTCAACGCGCCGGAGACATAGACGGCATCAACATCGAACACGCCTTTCGACGATTAGCAAAGTATGCTGGGGTAACAAATGACTCAGTGCTGTATGGCATCGCCAGCCTAGTGACGGCAGAGTTCGACGAGAAACAAATGCGAATCTTGTTTGGCTTCCTTCTCGACATCGAGGAAAGCGTTACCGTGAGAAAGCGGAAGCCCAGGAAGCAATATCCACCTACGCCATCGACAGTGGCGGGTAAATGATGGCTTGCGTGTCCCACAACGGACGAAAGCCCCCCTCATATTGAAAATTATTTTTCAATCGCCCAAGTCCCGGCGCTCAAGTCCAAAAGATGCTTCGCGGTAGCTTGACATAAGTCTCTCGAAACACGAGCATAACATGTTATTGCTTTGGCGTTGGACCGTGCAGATCCTTGACATCCTGCATCCCGGCCGCGAAGTTGGAGTCAGTATCGATCTGATCTGGCAGTACTGCGAAAGCGATATTCCCGGAGCGGGCGCGTCCAACGCGTTATGTGACGGTGAAAACATCAACGGGCATTGCCTGAGCGTGATTGAGGCCAGAGAGGCATACTCCCAAATGGTGAGAATATTTATTCTGGCGATCCTGGCTTTCGCGCTCTGCTCGTGCGCAGAGGGCGTTCACCTAAAAGGCGGCGATGACAGGGATAACGCCGGTCACGGTCTCGTTCCTGGCTCAGGAGATCCGACGTGTTAGTGGGACGGTTACCCAAGAACTCATAATAAAGAAGTTTTAGACCTTCGGCGATCACATAGATCTAGCCAAAGATATTTGAAATTTTCTGACATCTCGCCATTCCCCGTGGGTGGCTTAGTTGGGCGGGTTCAACCTTTGTAGCGCTGCGCTACGCCTGCTCAAGGTCGAATCCGACATAAACGGCATCCTTCCCGCCGGAGGCGGGCCCCTGCGTGCGCCTGAGAGTGCGCACCAACAATGGGGTGGAAGTCCCCATCGGACAGAACACTGGCTGTCCGTAGTCGAAGGAAACTGCGTCGTCGAAAGGCGGGGTGGGAGGCAACCGGAGACGAACTGCCAGTCCATAAATAAAACAATGTTGAACACGATACGGCCTGATGCATTGGCGAGCTTGCGTAGGGTGAGCGAAGCCCAGAACCGGACGCCGACCCGTGAAGGGCAAGGCAACTTCGGCGACCTCTTCCAGCGGCGAGACAGTGAGCGCAGGAGAAGGAATGCATGGGGTGGGTGGTGATAGAATGGCAGGAAGTTGGAGCGACATGAATCAGGGATCGCTATTCGGGAAAGGAACGGCGTTCATGACCGGCAGAGGGTCCGAAGAGCCGTGCCCGAAAGGTGACAGAGCCTTCGTAAGAGCGAAGAAACGGGGTAATGCCCGTGGAGCAAAGGAAGGCAGGAAGGTGGAGACAACGAACAAAAGAAAGAAGGAAACACGCACCGCGAATGTCCTCTGGACTCAAATCGGTGAAGCGCAACGCGAGTATGCAAACCTTCAACTGGTGTTCGGCGTCTGTTGGCCGCCCTGGCAACAGGAGCCATCCATTGCTCGAACCCGAAACGAGTCTGGATGCGTCGGCTGATCTCCTTTGGAGATTAACCACCAACTGGAGAGCCGAGTGCCAGAAATTGGCCTGCTCGGTTCGGAGGGAGGGGCGACCTCATCCGTCGTCCCTACCCCTATCATCACGCCACGCCGGTCACGCGGAAGAGTGACCTGGACGCGCGGGAGCGCATCCCTCCCATCGCACGCGGATGATCGATGCAGGCTAGACGGATGCTGCGGCCGCGAGAGGCGTCTCGACGATGTCCTGGAGGCGAAGGTTCGCTATCTTGATAATTTCGACTAACCCGGCTGCTTTCTCTTGTGCAGGCGAGTTTTCCAAACGTTCTTTTCCGCTGGCGAGGATAGTCTCCTTCGTGTTTTCGCGGACACACACGACGAGCGGAAACCCAAATTTATCGCGGTATGCTTTGTTCATCCCTGCGAACGACTCAGCTTCCTCCGGAGTCAGTCGATCAAGACCGGCCGAACTCTGATCCCGCAACGATTCCGCACGCGCCAAGCCTTCAACCGCGTATGCGAAATTTTCGTAGGGGCTTACTGTTCCATCGGAGGAACCGGCCGATGTCGCCGCCTCTTCCGGAGTCATGAATGTGCCTAAATCGGGGTACGATCTTATCAGCGCCAGTTGACGCTCCGGCGGCGCTTCGAACACGGCCTCCTGCAACGCTCGGCGCAAGTCATACATGCTCTTGAACGGGCGCTTGTTGAAAGCCGATTCAGCAATCCAATTGCCGTTCTGGAACAGTCGCCCAATCTTATCAACAAAATCGGTCTCACCCAAACCGTTCAAATCCGCAATCGACAACTTCTCCAGGTGTCGCGGAGTTGGAGTGAATTCTTCGACCACACCGCCTTTTCCAGTCAGAACATTGAAGAAGAAATTCAGCAGGATTGCAGCAAGGCTTCCTGTGGTAATGCTGTTACCGACAATGATCTGCCATCCTTCCGGAAAGTTCTTGTAAAAATTTGGGAAGGCCACCGGAATCATTCCCAACCCGATGCTCACTGCAACGATCACCACATTCCTCTCTTCGTGGAAGTCGACACGCGACAGGGTCTGAATACCGACCACCGCAACGGTGGCAAAGAGGATCGTCGCCGCGCCGCCAAGGACGCACGGCGGAATTGCGTCCACAAGCGCAGCGACTTTCGGGAAGAGCCCGAGAAGGATCATTATAATGCCGGCCGCCGCGACTACGAACCGGCTCTTAACGCGAGTCAATCGGACGAGCCCGATATTCTCGGCAAAGCAAGTGTATGGGAAAGAATTCAGGATGCCACCGAGCAACGTTGATAAGCCATCCGCGCGCAGAGCGCGCGCGATGTCCTCCGAATTGATCGACTTTTCAACGATTTCGCCAGTCGCAAAGACATCGCCCGTTGTCTCCACCGCGGTGATTAGCATGACGATTATCATCGAAATCATCGCTGCGGGAGTAAACATCGGTGCACCGAAGCGGAAAGGCGTTGTGACTCCGAACCATGACGCTGCGCGAACTCCACTAAAATCGACTATTCCACATGCGGCCGCGACTGCCGTGCCGGCGACCAACCCGATCAGAACTGCGATTGAGCTCATAAAACCGCGGAAAAACCGGTATATCAGGAGAATTAATAGCAATGTTCCTCCCGCGAACGCTATGTTCCTGAGACTCGCGAAATCCGGGGCCGACGGGTTGCCGCCACCGGCGCTCATCGTAGCCACTGGGATTAACGTGACACCAATGATTGTGATAACCGTACCGGTCACCACCGGCGGAAACAAGTGGAGTAACCGGCTGTAATAGGGAGCAATCAGGAAAGTGAAAATTCCGGCGATGATGACCGCCCCATAAATTTCGAGCAATCCCGCTAGAGGGCTGGAGGCTGCCCTGCCAATTGCGATCATTGGCGCAACGGCGGTGAATGTTACCCCTTGAATCAGAGGTAATCTTACACCCACGTTCCAGAAGCCGACCGATTGGATAATCGAAGCGATACCGCAGGTGAACAGATCGGCGCTGATGAGTGCGACCGTTTGTTCGCGTGTGAGCCCGATAGCCGCCGACAACAGAAGCGGCACAATGACAGCACCGGCATAAAACGCCAATACGTGCTGGAGCCCGTAAACGGCCAGGCGCTCCGGTGGAAGAATCTGGTCCACCGGGTGAATGGCGCGTTTAGATGCTTTTACTACACTCGGATTGCTAACCATTTCCTATTTTCTTCCCCTTTCTGCTGGTAAGCGCTCTCAAGCGCTCCTCTCCAAATGCCGTTGTCTGACAGGTATGTCGTTGTCGGGCTCCTCACGTTGCCTCAGTTCTCAAATAGAGCGCGCGCCCTTTGGTAGAGAACGCCCTCCGGATCTCGAAGCGCTTCCGCCAATGAGGTACTCTCGTTCACCAGAGAGGCCATCTTCGTGAAATGCTGCGCCAGCTTCTCCGAAGGCTCGATGCTTCCAGCCACCACGTAGACAGGTTTGCCGCACGTTCGGGCCAGCGCCGCCACGCCAAACGGGCCTTTCCCTTGGAGAGTCTGATTGTCCAGCTTCCCCTCACCGGTTACAACGACGTCCGCAGCGATCACGTGCTCGCGGAGTTTTGCGCTTTCTGCCAAATACTCGAAACCCGAAACCAATTTCCCGGCCAGAAACGTCATTATTCCGTACCCAAGCCCACCGGCCGCGCCTGCCCGGGGAACATCGGCAAAGTTCGTTCCAAGCTGTTTCTCGATTCCAAGAACGAGCTCGCTGAAATCCCGATCAAGCTGTTCGACCATCGGCGGCGTAAGCCCTTTTTGGGGCCCGAAGGTGTGCGTCGCCCCGTTCGGGCCAGTCAGCTTTGTTTCGACATCGGACAACCCGACGCATTCCGGGAAATTGAGATTCTCAGGAGGTTCGATTGCCGCTATATCACGAATTCGCGACGGGTTTGGAAAGACCGGTTCACCTTTGCTTGTAAAGAACTTGTAGCCCAGGGCGGCGGCCATTCCCAGGCCGGCATCGTTTGTGGCGCTCCCCCCGAGACCGAGAAGGATTCTCGGCACTTGCGCGTCGCGCAATTGGCGAATTTGAATGCCCGTTCCAAACGTAGTCGCCCGCATCGGATCACGTTCTGAGCAAATTATGCGCCAGAGTCCTGAAGCCGCGCTCATGTCGAGCATCGCAACGCCGTCGCCGATGAACGATTCGGCTTCGATCGGTCTTCCGATCGCGTCCACCGTTTCCGTCGACTGGCGGGTTGCTGCCAGATGTTGGGCAAGAATCGCGGCTGTCCCTTCGCCGCCGTCCGCGATCGGAAATTGATCGACTTCAATGCGCGGATCGACGCTATGGATGGCCCTTTTTATTGTCGCTGCGACATCTTGCGCACTGAGCGAGCCTTTAAATTTATCCGGTGCGAGGAGTACGCGCATATTCAGTCAGGTTAGTTGAGCTTCCCGCACCAGACTGAGGTTCGCGGCAGCCAGATCATCTTCGGAGATCGTTACCGGATGCACCAATTGTACTTCGTCAAAATTTGGCCCGGGTCCGCCGCGATCGATCACGATGAAATCGCTCACTTCATTGAGCGCAATCAACGCATGATGCCACGCCCCTTTGGCGTAGTTCACCCCCTGATCCGGTTTGGCCAGAAACGCTTGTAAGGCGTGCAATAGAAAGTCGCCTCGCGGCGCCACCACAACCAAATAGGGTTGCTTCGAAAGGGGAATAAAGGCCTGGGTACCGAGCGGATGCCGTTCCATCGCCGTCACTTCAAACGGGAACTGGCGTGGCTGACTACGAAACAGGCTTACGAGCGGCTTCCCATGGTTTTCCGCGACATCGATCCTGGCAAGATCGTGGTACCGCTCGGTGGTCCCATTGTTGATCGAAAAATGATCAGCCTCCTCCGAAGATATAACATCGCCGAATTCAGCAAACGCATCGCGCGTTAGTTTGTATATTTTCATTCGGCTAGCGCGCCACCGTGGCTTCAATCCAACCCTGCGGCGCGTCTGTGGGAACAAACAGCTCCTTGTCGTTATTGATTTTGAAAGGCGCCAGATCAATCAATAAATAATGCAGGTTCGGCATGGTGAGGCTGACCTCGCTGATTTCCGGACAAGCATTTAACGCGGCCTCACCCATGTGATATTGGGTGGCCTGGACAGAGGGACTAAAGCGCGTCGCGAACGCCTCGAGCATCGCCTGAATGATGGTCGCGTTTGCAGCGGTATAACTCGCCGGAGCCTTCTGATAGGTCCAGCCGGCCGTCAAGCTCGTCGCAAGAAGGCGGTCGTTTGTATCCGGAAGCGTTGTAAAATCGTCCCTCAGGAAGACCTCCCACGCAGAGCCGGACGTTTTTAGCACCACAAGTTCCCTTACCCCGGAGATCGTCTGGACCGAGCTCGCAGTAGCAACCGTCTTCGTCCAAGGGACGCCCTTGCCGGTACTAACGAAGTTCGTGCCGGAAGGTTTACCGTCGACAGTCTGCCGCTCCCAGACTCGCTCAGCCGTCTCTACCGTCACTGAAGTAACGTGGGAATACGTCGTCAGGAAATGCTGACAAAGCGCAATCGCAAACGGTTCTGTCTCGGTACCGAGTTGATTGTAAGCAACGAAATTGGTCATGTTTTTGATGGAATCGGTCGCGATGACCTTCGTGTTGTCGTCTTTCGTGTAGGAGCCGGCGAAGTCTCCTTCCAGAATCGTTTTAACATCGAGCTCCTTGGGAATGTGGACGCCGTCCTTCTTAATCTTCTTGAAGACTCGTACCCTTGCTTTCCCGTAACGGTTGCTTTGAAGTTTCATAGTGGAAGTTCCTCTCTCCGATTGCCTCGTTCTGAAGGTTGACTCTGTTTGTTTTGCATGATTGTCGGGCACGTTCCGCTCTCGCGCTCGCGAGAGATTCGATTCGTCACAAGTGGGGCTTGGTCTACCGAGGAGGAGTGTTAACCGAGAAGTTAGCAAGTATCTCGAGCGCGCGTACCATGGCGGAGTGATCCGACTTGGAAAGCCCATTTGCTGCGCACGCATTGAAGAGTTCCTGACAGGTCGCCGTATTCGGCAATGAGACACCGAGCGCTCTCGCGCCTTCAAGGGCCAAACCCAGATCCTTCTGGTGAAGCTCAATACGAAATCCAGGTTCAAAATTTCGTTTGATCAATCGTTCCCCATGAACTTCCAGAATCCGGGAAGACGCAAAGCCGCCCATCAGGGCTTCGCGCACTTTCACCGGATCGGCGCCCGCCTTTGCTGCAAACAGGAGCGCCTCGCTGATTGCCTCGATCGTCAGGGCAACAATGATCTGGTTAGCAACCTTTGTTGTCTGCCCGTCGCCGTTGGCGCCGACTAGCGTGATATTTTTGCCCATGAGTTCAAACAGCGGCTTTGCACGGGCGAAGACCTCTTCACTACCCCCCACCATGATTGTCAGGGTGGCCGCCTTTGCGCCCACTTCACCGCCGGAGACCGGCGCATCGAGGTAATCGGCGCCGAGTTCGCGGATGCGCTCGGCGAACTTTCTGGTCTCCAACGGCGAAATTGAACTCATATCGATGATCACTTTTCGGTCGCTGTCACCGGGCCGGCTCTTGCCTGAAGCGTGCGACTTCAATCCATCCGCAACACCGTTCTTCCCAAACAGGACCATTTCTACATCCGGCGTATTCGGCAGCATTGTGATAGTAAATTCCGCCGCCTCCGCGACCTCAGCGGGAGAAGCGCACTCGGTGCCGCCATTCTCGAGTAACTCTTTGTCGTTCACGCCGCTGCGCGTATGCAAGAATAGTTTGTGACCACCCTTTTTTAAATGGAGCGCCATGGGTTTACCCATGATCCCGAGCCCGATAAATCCGATATTAGCCATATATTAAATCTGTATGAGCTTTGAACGAAAAGTGTTCGGGACGAAAGCATTGATTTCTTTCCGCTATTGAACCTGTCGAATAGGATAACCGTTTATGGGAAGCGTCCTCGCTAAACATGCCGAAATTCTGGTCACAATGGATGAATCGCGACGGGAACTCAAAGATGCCGGCATCTTTGCAGTTGACGGGATAATACAAAAGGTTGGCCCGACAGCTGAGCTACCCGGAACAGCCGATACCGTTCTCGATCTCAGTGGACAGATCCTCTTGCCAGGGCTTGTCAACACTCACCATCACCTTAATCAGACACTTTTTCGGAATCTACCCGCTGCGCAGAATAACAATCTTTTTCCATGGTTGAAGGCGCAATATCGGATCTGGGCCAAAACCAATGCAGAGGCATCGCGTGCCAGTACGCTCGTCGGCTTGGCGGAGTTAGCCATGTCGGGCTGTACGACTGCGTTCGATCATTCTTATCTGTTTAAGAGCGGTAACAGCGTGGACCATCAGATCCATGCGGCAAAAGAGATCGGCGTTCGGTTTCACGCCAGCCGCGGATCGATGTCTCTCGGAGAATCGAAAGGGGGGCTGCCTCCGGACGACTGCGTCGAAGATGAAGATTTCATCCTGAATGATAGTCAGCGAATCATCGAGCAGTATCATGACGCTTCCACAGGATCAATGTTGCAAATCGTGCTTGCGCCCTGTTCGCCCTTCTCGGTTACCTCGGACCTTTTAAAGGAATCGGCGATGCTTGCGCGTGCAAATAAGGTCCGGCTGCACACCCACCTGTGCGAAACGTTTGACGAAGAACGGTTCACGCTGGAGCGTTTCCAACTTCGTCCAATCGACTGGATGGATACGCTCGGGTGGCTCGGGGAAGATGTCTGGTTCGCACACGCTGTCTGTGTGGACGACGATGAAATCCGGAAGATGGCAAAAACTGGATGCGGCGTAGCGCATTGTCCCTGCTCGAACATGCGCCTGGCATCCGGCATTGCGCCGGTCAAGAAATACAGGCAGCACGGCGTCAGCGTCGGGATTGGAGTCGATGGCTCCGCGAGCAATGATGCGTCGAACATGCTGCTGGAAACCCGTCAGGCGATGCTACTCGCCCGGCTCCGCCTGGGACTTCGTCAGCCCGAAGGGCCTGCAAAATATGCTCAACTCCCGATTGCGCACCCGATCCGCGCATCGGAATGGATGACTGCCAGAGAAGCTCTGGAGATCGCGACGATCGGGGGAGCAAAAGTTCTTGGCCGGACCGATATCGGTTCATTGGAACCCGGAAAATGCGCAGATTTTTTCAGCATCAACCTGCATACGGTCGATTACGCCGGCGCACTCACCGATCCGGTGGCGGCCACCGTTTTCTGTGCGCCACAGAAGGCTCAATACACCGTTATCAACGGACGGATCGTGGTCGAGAACTCGCGCATCGCCACCGTTGAGATGGGTCCGGTTGTTAAAGAACACAATCGCTGGAGCCTCGAGATCGCGTCTCTTACCGCCCCGTCATGGTAGGGTCACGCTCCTGCGTGACCGGCGTGGCGATACCCCAAAAGCAGACTTGATCAACCGTTGCCAGTCGGTCTTTCGCAACCACGCGTTGACTTAATTGTGTT
>Ga0209656_10001325_pt1 | contig 16115 bp, 21 predicted proteins | sample BogFormECP12_OM2_FD_188239 | JGI IMG/M metagenome (GOLD analysis project Ga0209656, IMG submission 188239) | Bog forest soil microbial communities from Calvert Island, British Columbia, Canada - ECP12_OM2 (SPAdes) (version 2) | ecosystem: Environmental > Aquatic > Freshwater > Wetlands > Bog ... | reverse complement strand
CGTCTCCGAGCTACTTCATTCCGCGACAGTCGCGGTCGCCGGCGACGTTCCGATCGACCGGCTCTGGCATGCCGTCCCGTGCTTTCCCACCATCAGCGAGATATGGCTGCGGCTGCTCGAGGCGTACCGGGACTCGGAACCATGAACGGTGCCGCGTCGGGATGAGCCTGGATGTTGCGATGCGTCTCGCAGCCGTGATCACGTTTGAACTGATCCCCGACCCATCTCGTGGTTTAGATTGGGTTTAGATTAGAGCCGATTTTCTCGTTCCCCACCGCCGACAGGCAGCCGCTAAGAACCTGCCCCCGCGGCCTCCGGTCGGAGTGGCGGCAAGAAACAGCGGGCGGCGCAGCCGACAGTGAAACACCAAGGGGCACAACGATAGGCGATCCTACGACGGCGAGGCGTGGCCGAGCCAGCAGCCCCATCCGGCGTGAAAACTGCAACGCGCGCAACACATCCCAGCCAGCCGCTCGAGTAGGCGGTGGAGCCGCCGGTGCGTGAGCCGTCTCCCTCCGGCGAAGCCGGGGGGCCCTTCTCGCCGGGGTGTGAACGGCTGGGACAGCAGCGATGTTACGTCGCGTAACACCTCGAGGCATATCCGCAGCACACGGAAACCCACGCAACAACGCAGGAACACAGAACGCGCAGTTCAGAGCCGCTCGAAGCCGCGGTCAACCTTCGGCCGAATGACGCTTCGCGTTACCGGGTCCGCCCGCGCTCTTCAGGACGACGTCGACCGCCGCCTCGATGACGTCGTCGTCGGGAAGTGTGCCGAACATCAGCGATGGGCACGCGACCACGCCGGCGAGCATGGAGATCACCGCTTCCAGTTCGGCGCCCTCGAAGGACTCTTCGAGGATGGTGCGGATCGGTCGCTGAGCGTCGGTATTGATCGTGTCCCTGATCTGACTCATCGCCTCGACCGTCGCCCACTGGGCCATCGCAGACAGCACTCGGTCGAGCCGCAGGTCGAGCACCGCCTGCCGGAACATCTTGAGCTCCCCCACCAGATCGGTGCGCATATCACCAGTGCGTTCGTGGTGCGGCATATCACCGAGGGCGTCCAGCGCCGCCGCGAAGAGCTCGGGCCTCGACGGCCAGTGTGCGTACAGGGTCGTTTTGGAGTACCCAGCAATCTCGGCGACATGAGCGTGCGTAAGGGCGTCCGAGCCCTCTCTGGTCAGCACGTCCAAGGCCGTGCGCGCGACGTCGGCCCGGGTACGGGTCACCCGAGCGTCCTCGCCCATCTCGACCGCCTTTTGGCCGTGGCGAGGTGTCATTTGAGCACGTCACCTCCCCTCGCCTGCCAGGCTCGCTCCGTTGCGCATGCTTCGTACAAGTTAGTCGATGAACAGATAGAACAGAACCGTAATAATTGGCCTCTATCAAACTTATTGTCCATTACTGTACGGTATGACTTGCCCACCCCACGTCACGCTCAAAGGTGAGAGATGATTCCTGAGGTACTGACACAGTCCCAATTCAATACGGTCTACAACGTCCTGTCCTTTTCGATCGCGGCGCAGTTGTTCACCGCGATCTTCCTGCTGGCAGTCCAACCACGGGTGTTGGCCCGGTACCGGCAAGCCCTGGTGATCTCCGCGATCGTCTGCGGTATCGCCGCCTACCACTACTTCCGCATCTTCGCTTCGTTCAAGGCGGCATTCGTCACGCACGCACAGGGTGGACGCGGGACGTACGTCCAGGCAGCGGGAGAATCGTTCAACGAGGGTTATCGCTACGTCGACTGGTTCCTCACGGTTCCGCTGCTGCTGACCGAGCTCGTCGTCGTCCTGGCGCTGGCCCGTAAGCTGCAGACCTCGCTGCTCTACCGGCTGATTCCCGCGTCGGCCCTGATGATCGCCCTCGGCTACCCCGGTGAGATCAGCGGTAACAACGGCCTGCGCAACATCTTCGGGTTGCTGTCCACAATTCCTTTCCTCTACATCCTCTACGTGCTGTTCGTCGAGCTGACCCGCTCGCTCGATCGGCAGCCCGAGGCTGTGCGCAGGACCGTCAGCCGGATGAGGATCTTGCTGCTGGCCACCTGGGGCGTCTACCCGCTCGCGTACATCATTCCGCTCTACGGGTCCAATTTGGGAGCGGCCGCGTGGGTGGCCAAGCAGGGCGGCTACTCGGTTGCCGACATCCTGGCCAAGTGCCTCTACGGCCTGTTGATCTACAAGATCGCCCGCCTGAAGTCCTACGCCGATGACCCCGCCTTCGCCGTCGAGGAGGGCGAGCACATCGACGGGCACGCCTTGTCCCAAACGAACGGCAGCAACTCGCCCAAAGTCGGTGCCGGTCTCGGCCAGGACGACACACCTGCGGCAACGGCGTAGGCCACTCGACCGTCGTGGTCCACGTGGAAAGACAGGTCCGCGTGCGAAGAAGGCGGGGCAGCGCACGTCCTCCGGGAGTAATCCCGGAGGACCCCGGCCCTTGCGAGCCGTCTGCCCAGGGGCCCACCGTTCGGCCGCCCGCGGTCCGACCACGAATCCGTTCGGCCTCTCCTAGCCCGCTGGAGATCGCCGCGACCTGGTCGCGATGGCTGATGGTCGGCACGGTGCTGGTGGCGGGTGGGCACGTTGCCGGGGTGCCCGCCGTCACGGCGCCGGCCGTACTGGTTGTCGCCGGGCTGGGACTCGTGGCCGGTGTCCCGCACGGAGCGGCCGACCATGTGATGGCCACGCAACTAGCCGGTGGCAGACCCATGGTGCTGGTCGCCGCTGCCTACGCCGGCGTGGCCGCTGCGGCGTGGGCGCTGCTGGAGTGGGCTGGTCCGATCGCTCTGATCGTGGTCGTGGCACTCAGCGCGCTGCACTTCGGCCTCGGCGAACTCGAGGTGTCACGCCAGCTCACCGGGTGGCGGCCCCCACGCGTGTTGGCCCTTCCGATTGTCATCGCCGGCTCCGGGGCGCTGGTGCTGCCCCTGGCTCGTTCTGGCGATCAGCTCAGGGGGGTGGCGACGGCCGTCTCGCCAGGTCTTGCGCTATTGATCGGCGGTGCACCGGTGCAGATCGGTCTGGTGGTGATTTGGCTGCTAGCGGCGCTGGTCGCGGTGATCGCTTCGCTCTGGTCGGGTCATCCCGCGGTCGCACTCGACATCGTGCTCGTCGGCGCTCTCGGCATGCTCGTGCCACCGTTAGTCGCATTCGCCGTGTGGTTCGGCGGCTGGCACGCGCTGCGCCACTGTGCGCGGATGTTGACCATCGAGCCTGGCTGCGCCGCGCTGGTGACCACCGGCCGACGACGGCCGGCGGCCCTGCGGCTGATCCGACTCGCCGCGGTGCCATCGATTGCGGCATTGACATCGATAGCCGCCCTCGGCTGGTTCACGGTGGCGGCATCAGACCCGACCGTGGTCGTGGCGGAGGTTTTGCGCCTTCTGCTCGCCCTCACGGTGCCGCACATGGTAGTCGTGCTGTGGGTCGACCGGACCACCGATCGCGAGGACGAGACACCGCCGGACGACTGGATCCGGGTTCCGTGACAGCGATCGCGGCATGACCGAACGGATCGAAATCCAGCGCACCATCGCCGCCCCTGCGTCCGACATCTTCACCGGGCTGTGCGACCCGCCCGCGGCCGGGTTCCCGATCGCCCTCTACGGACCACTTCGCCTCCCCGGCATCGCGCCCCATGACATCGCGGTTTACGCGGTGCTGAGGGACTGCCACACCGCCTTCGCCTTCCTGCTGTTTGTGACTTTTACCGCCCATATGTGCGCAGTGCTTTTCCATACCCTCGTTCTGCGTGATCGGATCCTCGATCGTATGGCACTCCGGGCGACCAAACCCGCGGCCCCGCGCCAGGATCCAGCGCGCATCGCGTGAGGAGACCCAGCGGCGAATGGACTGCGGCCCTGTCGCGAGGCGATCACAGATCGATACCGATAGCCGTCTCGCAGTGGCACGGCAGCCCGCCGGCACAAATGATGGCAAAGCGCGCGAGACTCCGAGCCCGCGTCAGGAGGTAGGCAAGAAAATGATGGCAGACTGGGTTCCCGCCCAGACTTCATACGAAGTACACGGACGACGGATCCTCGACAGGGCCGAGGGCATTCTGATCGGGCTTCGCCGGTGCCAGTCGGAAGCCGCTTTCACCGAGCTGCTCGGCGCCGCCGAACGCCACCGCGTCCCCGTGTTCACGATGGCGTGGGCGCTTGTCCACCTCGCAACCGGCGGCAACAAGTCACCAGAAACGTTCCGAGCCGCTCAATCGGCCGCTCGCCATGAGTGGGGACAGCTCCTCACCGCTTCCGCGGCGACCCCGTGAGTAACCGTCACAGGAAGGTGCGACGAGGCGATCTGCCCACCTGGTAGCCCGCGGGAAACGACTTCTCGATCACCCGGAACTCATCGTTGGCCTTGGACTCCAACTCCAGGACCACGCAGCTGTCGCCGACGGGTTTGGACTCCAGCACCCTGTAGTGGTGGCCACCACCGTGGACGTCGGTGATGGGATCACCTGAACGCAGGGCCTCGACCGGCACGAACTCGGTGGCGCTTGAGTAGTGTGACTCCACACCGGGAACGCTAGGCCAAATGTCCCGGCAAGGAGAGCTTTTTCCAGGCCTGCGGCGGCGACCGGCGACAGTCGCGTGCGATCCAGGCACCAGGAAACTTGAGGAGCCCAACGTGGACGTCGAAAACGCGGTCTACCCCACCCGCGAACGCGTCGAGGCATTGATGACGGACACCTCCGACGATCCGGTGGTGATGCTCAACTTGCTCAAGTTCCGCGACCGCGCCGCCTATCCCGACGGCCGCCCCACGACGCTGACCGGTCGCCAGGCCTACGAGCTCTACGCGGCCGCCATGCAGGAGGTCGTCGAAGAGCACGGCGGCAGATTTCTGTTCGCGGGGGACGTCACATCACTGGTGATCGGCCAGGTGGAGGAGACGTGGGATACGTGCGCGCTGGTCGAATATCCATCTGGAGCCGCATTCGCGAGGATCGCGACGTCACCGGAAGTCGGTGAGATCGGGGTACACCGCGCCGCCGGCCTGCAGGGTCAGTTGCTCATCCGTCTTGCGCAGCGGCCACTGTAAAACGATGCGACGGATCCCGCCGGTCGTGCTCGGGCTGTTCGCGGTGATCAACACAGTACGCGGCGCCATCCACGCGTTCGCCCCCGACGGCGGAGCGCATTCCATCGCCGGCTTGGACCTGTCTGCCGGCACCCGAACGATCCTGAGCTTGTTCGCGGCCGTGGGATTACACCAGCTCGTGATGGCTGGCTTTCAAGCCTTCGTGCTGGTGTTCCGGCGCGATCTGGTGATCATCGCGCTCGGGCTGCAGACCGCCGAGACGGCGCTGGGTCTCGTCAACCTGTACTTCTACCGGACCTTCCCCATCGTCGTGCCCGGGCAGGTGTTCAACCTGGCGCTGCTGGTCGTGCTCGCGGCGACACTTGGCCTGGCGTGGGCCGGGTCGCGCCGGCGCGCGTCCCCGCCGGCCGCCGCGCCGAGCGAAACCATCGGCTGACCCTCGTCGACGGGTGCTCTCAGCCAGACTCAAACGTCTGCGACGCGCCCCCGCGTGTCGTCGCAACGGTTTGAGTGTCGCGGGCGCGGCCGACCCGCCCCACGGCCGACCCGCCCCACGGCCGACCCGCCCGACGGCTAACCCGCCCCACCGCTAACCGATCGGCAGTGTCAAGACGAACACCGCGCCGCTGCCGGGCGGTGTGGGTTGACAGATGACGTCGCCGCGGTGGGCGCGGGCGATGCCACGGGCGATCGGCAGGCCCAGCCCGGAACCGCTGAACCCGTTCCCGCCGTCGAGGCGGACAAGGCGGCCGAAGATGTGTTCGTATTGTCCCGGGGCTACGCCCGGGCCGCCGTCGCACACCGCGACTCGGGCTTGCCCGTTGGACGCGGACACGGCCACCCGCACGGTTCCCCCCGCGGGGGTCACCTCGCAGGCGTTGTTGAGCAGGTTGGCCACCACCTGGCCGATCCGCTCGGGATCCAGTTTGACAGTGGTGCGTGGTCCGTCCACCCGGATCGAGAGCTGCGGATGGACCAGACGGGCGCGTTCGGCCTGCCCGTCGATCAGCTGCCGCAGGTCGGTCGGCTCGGGATGCAGGCTCAGACCGGTGTCGATGCGGGCCAGGTCGAGGAGGTCGTCAACGAGCCGGCCGGCGCGCTGGGCCTCCCGGCCCAATACCATCAGCAGCCGGTGCCGTGCCTCGGGGTCGGCGTCGTCGGGCTGCTGGAGGACGGCTGCCGCGGCGGCGGTGATGCCGGCGAGCGGTGTGCGCAGCTCATGGGCCGCGTCCGCGACAAACCGCCGCATCGCTTCCTCGGAGCCCAACGCCCGCCGTTCGGCCCCTTCGAGCGAGTCGAGCATCTCATCGAAAGCCGCTGCGGTTCGGCCCAACTCGGTGTCGGCGGTGTGCGGCCAGAGGCGCTGACCGCGGCGTCCGGCGGCAACGCTTCGCGCCAACCGGGTCATTGCGTCTAACGGGGCCAGCGCATACCGCACGACCAGCGGCACGCCGACCGCGACGACGAGTACCGCCAGTGCCCCGACCACCAGCAGCACCCTCACCAGCCGGTGCCGCGCCCCGGCGAGCAACCGCCCGTCGACTTGCAGCGTCAGTTGCGCCCCGGCAAGCGGCCCCGAAGTGTTGGGCAGCCGCAGCCGCCTCGTCTTCGTCGCGGGATCCAAGACGGGCATCCTGACGCTGCCGAGGACCTGGCCGTCGGCAAGCACCAAACGCGCCCGCACCGAACGGTTTTCGAGCCGGCTGACCAACTCGGCCGGCGGTGTGTTCTCCCCGGCCAGCTGTTGGGCCAGCTGCACGTGATCGTTGAGTACGGCTGTCATGGAGCGGTTGAGGATCACCGAGAACGATGCGACGACGGCGATGATCACCGCGAACAACACCGCGACGAACACCGCCACCGTCGCCGCGGTGACGCGGCGACGCAGCGATACCGTCGCCAATCCGCCTGGCGTGCGCCTCGTCATGTCTCCTCGGCGCGCAGAACGTAACCCAGTCCCCGGAGCGTGTGCAACAGCCGCGGGCCGTGCTCCTCGAGCTTGCGGCGCAGCGCGCTGATGTGCACCTCCACCAGGTTCGGGTCGTACGCGTCGAAGCCCCACACAGAGGAGAGGATCTGGGTTTTGGTCACAACCTTGCCCCGATGCTCCGCGAGGTAACAGACGAGCTTGAACTCGGTGGCCGTCAGTGGGATTGCGGTTCCGGCGCGGGTGACGCTGCCCGCCTCGGGGTCGACGACCAGGTCGCCGACGACCATGGTCGACTGCACCTTCCCCAGTCGTCGCAGCAGCGTATTCACCCGTGCGAGAAGTTCGGCCAGCACAAACGGTTTGGTGACGTAGTCATCGGCCCCGGTGGTCAGCCCACGCAGCCGGTCATCGATCCCGTCGCGGGCCGTGAGCATCACCACGCCGGCATCCGACCGCGAACGGACCACGTCGAGCAGCGCGAACCCGTCCCGCCCGGGCAGCATCACGTCCAGAATCACCACGTCTGGCCGAAACTGGGCCAGCACCCGCTCGAGTTCCCGCCCGTCGGGACGGGCAACCACGTCGTGACCGGCTCCCTGCAGACCTGACTCCACCGCAGCGCGGATTGCATCGGCATCCTCGATCACCAGCACCCGGGCGGCGGCATCACGTCTCATCGGCACGGCCTCGGCCACGCTTCACCGTAGCGCCACAACGGCGTCGGTCGGGTTAGGGCAGCAGCGGCAGGTGCCGCAGCGGCGTCCCGGGGTCGATGAGCCAGAGCCGTATCGCCGTCAGCCGCAGAATCCTGACCGCGCTGCTGATCATGATTACCGCGAGCGGCAGCTCGGCGAACACGGCGGTCGACAAAGACACCCATAATTCGCCGGCTCCGGCCGTGAGGACGTCGAACCAGGCGTCACAGATCAGCAGAACCCCGGTGGTGAACGCGGTGAGCAACACCAGCTGGCGGCGCAGCCAGCCCAGCACCGCGGTCACGGCCATGAACACCACAAGCAGGCCGTCGAAGCCCACCCAGGTGGCCGGCCAGTTATGGGCGACATAGGTCTCGGGCAGGGTGAAGCTGAGGTAGACGATCCACGGAATCAACACCATCGCGCCGGCCACCATCAAGGTCAACCGGGTCCGCCGCACCCGACCGGCAATCGGCGGCGGAAGAACGTCGTCGACCGGACGCTCCAGCCTCTGAATCAACTCCCGGCGTTCCGCGGGCGACATCGCCGCGATGCGGGCATCCGACAGCACACCATCACCGTGGCCAGCCATGGCTCTTAAGTATCCGCTAAGTATCCGCCCCTGCCGGTTACCGGCGGGCGTTCCCGCTCACTGCGTCGAGCAGTTCGGCGTCATTCCCGAGCAGTGGACCGCAGGCATGCCGTCGACGCTGTCGGGATGCCGGCAACCGCAGTCAGCCGCGACGGCATTCCAAGACGAACCGAAAGCCACGACCCGGCGCACTAGTCGGGAAGCCGCAGCTCAGGCTTTTCGACCTCTTCGATGTTGACGTCCTTGAATGTGATCACGCGGACCTGCTTGACGAACCGCGCCGGCCGGTACATGTCCCACACCCACGCGTCCGCCAGCCGCAGCTCGAAGTAGACCTCGCCGTCGGCGTTGCGGGGAATCAGCTCTACGCTGTTTGCCAGATAGAAGCGTCGCTCGGTTTCTACGACGTAACTGAACTGGCCGACGATATCCTTGTATTCGCGGTAGAGCGAGAGCTCCATCTCGGTTTCGTACTTTTCGAGATCTTCAGCACTCATCTACGTAGCCGTCCTTAGGTCCGTCTGCTGAATATCTTCCCTCACCCCTGCTCCAGTTGCTCCTCGGGCACCTCGAAGCGAGGCACCGAGCGTTGCACGTTGATGAACGAGAAGCGGTGCTGGCTGCACGGCCCGAGTTCGGCCAGCGCCGTGGCGTGGGCCGGTGTGCTGTAGCCCTTGTGATCGGCGAAGCCGTAGCCCGGAAACTCGACGTCCATCTTGACCATGAGCCGGTCCCGGCTCACCTTAGCCAACACGCTCGCCGCGGCGATGCACGCGGCGACCGCATCACCGCCGATCACGGGCAGCGACGGTATCGGCAGCCCGGGCACCCGGAAGCCGTCGGAGAGCACGTAGCCCGGCCGCACCGCAAGCCCGGCCACCGCGCGACGCATGCCTTCGATGTTCGCGACGTGCACGCCGCGGCGATCGACTTCGGCCGCCGGCACGAAGACCACGTGGTAGGCCAGTGCATACCGGCAGATCACCGGAAACAGCGCCTCGCGCGCCTTCTCCGTCAGCTTCTTGGAGTCGTCGAGGTCGGCCAGGCTCTTCAGCCGGTTCGGCCCGAGCACGCAGGCCGCGATCACCAGCGGACCCGCGCAGGCCCCGCGACCGACCTCGTCGACTCCCGCAACGGGGCCCAGCCCGCCGTTGTGTAGCGCCGACTCCAGCGTGCGCAGGCCCGATGACTTGCGAATCACCGCGCGAGGCGGCCACGTGGCGACCATGCGGGCTACTGTCCCTGTTGGACGTTCACCGATCTCACCAGGCCCCAGCGCGACGGCGGCCAGGCAATGAACCTCGCGATACCGATCACGTTCGCCACCGGCACCGTTCCCGAATCCGGGTCACCGGTGCACATGATCCCGCGCTGCGCGTCGGCGGGCGTGCTGGTGCAGTGGGCACGGGAATCCGCCGAATGGGTGCGGTTGTCACCCATCACCCACAGCCGACCGTGCGGCACGGTGACCGGACCGAATTCAGGACCCAGGCAGGGGTACACCGCCGGGTCGGTCATCATCGTGGCGGGGTCGAGGAACGGCTGTTGAAGCGGCTTCCCGTTGACTGTCAAGCCGGTGTTCGCGCGACACTCGACGGTCTGCCCGCCGACCGCGATGATTCGCTTGACCAGGTCGTTCTCGTCGGGCGGCACGAAGCCCACGAATGAAAGCGCGTTCTGCACGTACCGCACCGCGGTGTTGTCGGAGCGGATCGACTTGTAACCGATGTTCCACGACGGCGGGCCCTTGAACACGATCACGTCACCGGGCTCGGGCGATTCGAACCGGTAGGTCAACTTGTCGACCATGATGCGGTCACCGACACAGCCGGTGCAGCCGTGCAGCGTCGGTTCCATCGATTCCGACGGGATCAGATACGGACGCGCGACGAATGTCAGCATCACGTAGTACAAGATCACCGCGATGACCACGAGTATCGCGGCTTCCCGCAGGGCGGACTTCTTGCGTTTGCCCTTGGATTCGTCGCCGGTCTTTTCGTCCGGCTTCTCCTCGGGCGGCACGGGCTCGGATTGCGAAGTCTCCGTGGTGAGCGTGCGCTCGGGTGGCGGATCGGCCGAGTCGGTCGTTTCAGTCACGAGATCAGCGTAGCCACCGCCGCCGGGGCCGCCGCGCTCAGCGCTTTTCCTTGATACCAAGGCTTGTCTCTGTTCCGTACTTGATACCAAGGCTTGTCTCTGTTCCGTACTTGCACGCTCTAGCGGCTGGGCTGGCTTCATGCATACCTGGTGACTCTACTGGCGACACAAGCTGGCGGTTGACGTTGCCCGTCGGACGCGCGCGGTGATCGCGGTGGGCACCGGGTCGGAGGCCCGTGAGATCGAAGAGCAGCCGGTCCAGCTGCGGCTTCTGCATGGCGGCGAACTCGCCGTTAGGCAGTCCGCCGACCATAAATCGGCCACCAGGTCCTCGGTATGCGTGTCAACTGCGCGGCCCGTTGCGACCGCGATGCGTTTACCTGCACCTTTGTCAGATTCTCATCAAAATGGCGGAGGCCTTTTTCCGATTTTCGTGGCGGATCCGAGAACCGTGCGGTCGCTCCGGATATCACTCTCGATGACGCCGGCTACAGAAGCGGCGGGTCCCTTGCGTCCCTAGGCATGCTGGTGCCAACTCGATGCAGGGGTCTGTGCAAGTACAGCTAGGCAACGCGGACGGGGTTGCGGACGGCTGAAGTGGAAAGAGGACCGGACACGTCGTTGGAGTACCGGATACGGGTTCCGACGTTCTCTCCGGTGCATTCTTCTCGAGGCGTATGTCGCGTGAGCGCTGTGTCGCAATATGCGACGGCTTCTTCTGAGACGAACTTTTGAGACGCAACGACCTGGCAGATCCTAGGACTGTGGTGGCCGGTCTGGGACGTCTCGTATGTCGTCTACTTCGAGACAGGACGGCCACTTCCCTGACCAGTGATCTGATGAAGCCGAATACGTTGGCGTCGAGCAAGCCGCCTGACTCGTCTCCATCACGTGGTGATGCAACCGGTGCCGTTGCGGTGCAACGTGGTACCGATCTCAAGCTGCTAACGCGAGCTGAACACTTCCTCGATCAGCTGTATCAGCGATTGAGATTGACGACGAACTCTTGCACGTTGTACGGATCACCCGTCATGGTATTGAACTGACTCACCAAAATGATCGCCTGGTCCAGGGTGGAGCCGGGAACGATGTAGCCGCCGTAGTTCTGCGGAACGGTTTCTTGGGTCGCAACCACCGTCACTGGTGTTTCCGGCGCCAACACTTGCGTCACGTCGTCAGTCACCCGAACCTCGACATTCCCCGTGGACGCATTGAACCCGGACAAAACTTTCTTGCCTTCGATCAACCGGAGGCTTAGCTCGCCCCAAAGGTCACCGCTAAGAGGTGTCGGGTCCACATTCCACGCCCAATTGCCGTCGTCCCCGATTCCCCAGGCCCACCACGTATTCCGGTCCGTGAAGCTCTCCGCAGGGCAGTGGTAGAGCCACACGCCGTGATCGCGGGCGAACCCGTCGGCGACGATATACACATTGCCGTCGGGATCCTGGTAGCCGCTGATCTGCGTTTCGTTGCCGTTCTGCCAGCTTTCTGCGTCCCGCAAGGACCCGGGAACGGTCGCCCACCCCGGGTTGTTGGGGTCGATTGTTACCAGCCGCGTATCGATGGGTTGAAGGTTGACCGTCCTTGCCACAAAGGCATAGTCGATACCGAAGACCTGGACGGTCCCGGCCGGCAATTGACTACCGCCTGCGACGGGAGGCGGGGGCTCGGCGTAGAGGGTGCCATTCCCGCCAAACGAGCCGCTGAACTGGATTGGGTTGCCGTTAAGGGTGCCGGGCTGGACTTGCAGGGCCATCGACGGGCTCCACGCTCCGCTGCCTTCAGCGTTTCCCGAGAAGGTGTCGCCGCCCAGGGCCACCAGACCGCTGGGTGACATTTCGCAGAGGTCGACGGCTCCGGCGCCGAACGCGCCGGTAGGTGATTCGGTCCCGGCAATGGGCCCCAGATTGATGGCTTGCCCCGGTGCGGGCTGTGGCAGCTGCGTCAGCGCCAGCGACTGCACAGCCGCAGCGAGCACGGCAGGCCCCACCGGGCGGGCGCCTGACTTGGGTGCTGGCGGTATGCGTTTGGCGGCTCGCTTCCGTGGTGTCGGCTTCTTCAGTGCGACACCGGTCTTCTTCAGTGCGACACTGGTCCGCACTGCTGGTGGAACTTTCGTCGATGCGGCACTGGTTTTCAGTGCCGATGGGGCCTTCTTTGATGGCTTCGTTTCGAGCATTGTTTTGGTCATTTTGATCCCGTCCCTGGTTGGTGGTTGAAGTTGCTCACTGACCGGTGAGGCCGTGTTCCTCGTTGAGGGCGTCGGCGTACACGCCCGTCACCTGTTGCCAGCTCTTGATGCGTGTCAGTTGGGTGGCGCTGGCGCCGGCGACGTCCACGGTGCTGAAGTTGTTGTCGGCGTATACGAAACCGTGCGTTTTACTGGCGGCGTCGGTGTAGAAGCCTGCGATGTCGCCGTTGTCGTTGATGCCGAAGGCGGTCGTGGCGCTGGCGAGCGGGAAATTGATGGGGGTGTATACACCGCCCGAAAGCAGGAAGCCGTGGGCTGCTCCCGTTGTATCCGTATATCCTCCGACGATGTCGCCGTTGGCGTTGATTCCGGCGACCGCAGTGCTTTTGGCTCCCGGGAAATCGATGGCCGTGAACGTGCCGCCGGTGCTGACGAAACCATGCTCGACGCTGGCAGCGTCGAACCAGTCGCCCACGATAACTCCGGCGTCGTTGACGTCGATGGCCTGAGTATCGGTGGCTCCGGGGAAGTCAAAGTCATTGAAGGTGCTGCTGTCGCTGGTTGTAAAGCCATGTGCCGAGCCCGCGACGTCCTGGTACACCCCGACGATCAGACCAGAGGTATTGATGCCCGTTGCGATGCTTGCGGTCGAGTTGGGGACGTTGAGGATCTGGTAAGCCCCTCCGGCCACAGTGAATGCGGTCGCTTGCGAGGACGCATTGCCAGGGTTGAAAACGAACGCGCCCAGCGCCGTGGCGCCGTCACTGTCGAAAACTAGTGTCTGCGCGGCGCCGGGATAGTCGACGCTGGTAAACTCGTACACGTTCGCGGTGTCCGGCTGAGCCACGGCGTCGTCGGGCGTGACCGCTGTGCTGCGCACTGCGACGCTGGGTGGAACGCCCAGCAGTCCGAGCAGGACGCTGCGTATCGTTTCGGGCGCGGATGGCGGTGCTGTCGTAGTCATGTCGATCCCCTTCACGCTCACAGTCATGTCGATCCCCTTCACGCTCACACGCATGCGGATGCCGCTGGCCCGCTCGACGACACCACTGGTCTTCAGGTTTGCCGCTCTGGGCACCGGGGTCACGCGGACCTGTTCCCCGATGCCCCGAATAATCACCGGGTATGCGTGCCGACCGCACGAGTAGTCCACTACGCGACTAGCAGTACGCGGTTACTCCACTAGCACCAGGCTGCCGGCGTCAACGCGACCGTTCCCACCTGCTCGACCTGGACGGGACGGACGCCGAGAGTTCCCGGCCTTAAAACGTCCAGCTTCGCTGTGGGTCGAGGACGAAGCCGTGCCGTTGGGCGGTGTCGTCGCCGTGATTCTGGCGGAATCCCCTGATTAACATGCACGCGACTACAACGTCTTGCACACCGCAGGTGATCTGGTCGCCGCCCATCAGGTTTCCTCCGGCGCCTAAGATCACCTTCTCGCCTGATGCCAAGGGCTTCCCGTTGAGCTTGTCTGTGTCGGGGGGCCTGTTCTGGTCGAAATATGCCTTATAGTCCCCCGCGTAAACCTGGTTCGCCGGATGATCGAGGCCAGGGATCGCCCCGAAGCAGAATGCTGCCGTATCTCCACGGCTGCTCCACATTGCACACTGTAAGCCCGTTGGGCTCGTAAATGTTGCCAAGGCGTAGTAGCGGGACACATCGTGATCCTGCGACACGTCAGTGAAACCATTGAGATCCGGAAACCCTGGCGGTGGCGGGGCCTGAGGCGCGGTCAAAGCCGAAGTGGACATAACAGGTAGCGACGCGGATGTGGCTGCCGGAGGGGCTGCAGGTGCCGGACCGACAGCCGGATGCATTAAAACCCGCACAACGACCACGACAACGGAGGTCACGACTGTCACGACGGCCAGAGCGATCATGACCCGCCGCCAGGTAACGGTACTCACCTACACCACCGCCCCTCTCCGAACGACGACCGACGTACAACACGCTACGGGAAGCTAGGCGCCCTGGCGGCGGCATCGACTCCATCCGCTGGGCGATACTGAATTGCTCACCGACGGCGGTGTAACCCAAAGCGCCCGAACCGATCTCAACGGCAATTACCTGACCGGAGTTAAGTCCTACGGGTGACACCGACACGAACTTTCGAGACTCTCGTAACTCGTCTGATTCAAGACAAGCCGAGAAGGTCCTCGGACTTACGGCCATCATGGCATCGCCTCCCCCCACTTCATGTGCCCCTCGAAGCCCATTGTTGTTGCTATGGCGCGGTAGCGATCCCGCTACTCTTCAGGCACACCACTCTGCTCGTCCAAGGCTCCGAACACGGCCCCGCGCTTACCGTGGCCATAGCGCTGAAGTGTGCGGCGTCCACAAACCGACGCACATGCTTTCCTCGCTACCGCGCAAGGAGGCATTCGACGGCGTCGCGAATAATGTCGCGCTGCCGCTTGGGATCGGACACATCGGCGACAGTGAGGACCTCGAGGCTGCTGCTCGTGGTCCACAGCGAGGCGACGTTGATGATCAGTGCCAACAGCACGCCGGGTTCGAAATGGTCGGACACCGTGCCCTCGGCTTGCGCTTTCGCGATCGCCTCAACGGTGGCCTTGGCGTTTTGAACCGCGAACAGATGGGGTCCATCATGGCCGCGCTCGAGGCGCTGCCAGCTCACCAGCCGCCTGATATCCGGAAGGTGCCGATAGGTGTCGGCCAGTCTTTCCGCATACCCAGCAAGATCGGTGGCGTCGATCGGGATGGACTCGATGACCTGTTGCACGACCGATTCCCAGACCGCGTCAAAGAGCTGGTCCTTGCTTCCGAAATAGTGGTAAATCAGGGCCTTGTTGGCCTCGGCGTTGGCGGCGATGCGGTCGACACGTGAGCCAGCGAGGCCGTACTGGGCGAACTCGGCGCGGGCGGCGTCGATCAGGCGTTGACGGGTCGCTGCGGCGTCACGTGTGGCGGTCATCACCTCAGACTAGCTAACTAACTAGATAGTTGACAACAAGCGTGGTTGCAACATAGCCTACTAACTATCTAGTTAGTAAGGAAAAAGCCTCCCCATGCTTGGCTCCGACCCGTGTTACAGCGCCAGCTGGGCGCTTTCTGTCCCCCCGATGCAGGCGGCATCCCCGCCGCAGGCTTACGCGCCACCACGAGGAGACAACGACAAGCCGTGGGCCGACCAACGGAAGTCACACCAGTGTCCGGCACACCACCGCAGCTGGACCGCATGGGACGGGTTTCGATCCCGATCTACAGTCACAGAGCAGGCCCGGACTGCGCAGCAGCCGGGTGCTGTCCGCCTGAACTCGGGTTCGTCCCCTGGTACCGACCAGCAGCTGAGATCGCTGATCGCAGATGCGATGCGGCAGTTGCCGTTCGAGCACCGAGCTGTGATCTACCGGGCCTATTACCAGGGATGGACAATCGCAAGAATCGCCGACGACCTGAAGATCACCGACGCTGCCGTGAAGTCACGGCTGCACGATGGCCTGCGCGCACTAAGGCTAGGAGTCCTCCGGTGAGTGCCGAACGCTGACACGGTGACCAGATCGTCGGGTGCTGCAAGAATCTGGGACCAAGT
>Ga0209656_10001323_pt1 | contig 16126 bp, 18 predicted proteins | sample BogFormECP12_OM2_FD_188239 | JGI IMG/M metagenome (GOLD analysis project Ga0209656, IMG submission 188239) | Bog forest soil microbial communities from Calvert Island, British Columbia, Canada - ECP12_OM2 (SPAdes) (version 2) | ecosystem: Environmental > Aquatic > Freshwater > Wetlands > Bog ... | reverse complement strand
GCCGTGGCCAAACGCTTCGACGCCGCCAAGAAGTAGGCCGGCGGTGGCGGGGCTGCTCGAAGGCAAGATCGCGCTCGTCATGGGCGTCGCGAACCGCTGGAGCATCGCGACGTCCATCGCCAAAGCGCTGCACGAGCACGGCGCGCGGCTCGCGCTCACCTACGAGGGCGAACGCACCAAAGACGAGGTCGAGAAGCTGGCGAGCGAGCTCGGCGGCGGGCTCGCGCTGCACTGCGACGTCGGCAGCGACGACAGCCTCGCGAGCTTGCGCGCCGTGCTCGAATCCGAGTACGGGCATGTGGACGCGGTCGTGCACAGCATCGCGTTCGCGCGTAAGGAGGAGCTCGCAGGCAAGTTCTACGCCACCTCGCGCGACGGTTTTCGCGTCGCGCTCGACATCAGTGCGTACTCGCTGGCCGCGCTGTGCCGCGAGCTTGCGCCGATCATCAATCCCGGCGGCTCGGTCATGGCGATGACGTATCTGGGTTCGGTGCGCGCGGTTGCGAACTACAATGTCATGGGCGTCGCCAAGGCGGCGTTGGAGGCCTGCGTGCGCTACCTCGCCGTGGATCTTGGCGAGAGCGGCATCCGCGTCAACGCGATCTCAGCCGGGCCGATCAAGACGGCGTCGGCGCGCGCGGTCAGCGGCTTCACGAGCATTCTGGGGGAAGTCGCAGCCAAGGCGCCGCTGCGGCGCAACGCGGTGGCGCAAGACGTCGGCAACATCGCGGTCTTCCTTTCGAGCGGGCTTTCAAGCGCGGTCACCGGCCAAGTGATCTACGTCGATGCGGGATACAGCATCTTAGGGATTTAGAACGGCCGATTAAAATCGACGGTCGAATGAATTCGACCGCTACAGAGAGAGGGTATGGGGGGCGACGCGGACAACGTGACGGGTCCGCAGGAGGGGAGTGATCGCTGATGGGCCTTACGTGGCAGGATGTCGAAGACATCGGATTCGAGCTCGCGCAGGCGCATCCGGATGAAAATCCCGATCAAGTCGCGATGCCCGAACTGCTCCAATTGGTGACCGACCTCGACGATTTCGAGGACGATCCCGAACGCGTCGACGAGGGCACGCTCGAGCGCATCGCCGCCGCTTGGCGCGAGGAGTTCGCCCAAAAGGCCTAAGTGGCGACCACGCGCATCGGCCTGTTCCCCCTGCGCACCGTGCTCGTGCCGGGCGCCGCGCTCCGGCTCCACATCTTCGAAGACCGCTACAAAGAGATGATCGGGGGCTGCATCGAGTCCGGCGATCCGTTCGGCGTGCTGCTCGACCGGCGCGGCGCCGAGCTCGGCGACGAGCTCGATCCGGTCGACATCGGCACCACCGCGCACATCGCCGAAGTGACGCCGCTGCCGCAGGGCCGGCTGCACATCGTCACGCGCGGCGAGCGGCGTTTCAGGGTCGAGCGTTTGGTGAGCAAGAAACCTTTTTGGACCGCCGAGGTATCCTATCTGGAAGAACCCATCGGCGCGGGCGCCGCAGCCACGCTCCAGGCCATCGCGGCCGAGCGCTTCACGGACTACCTGCAAGCGCTGCTGGCGCTCTTCGGACGGGATCTCGACAGCCTGCACATGCCCGAGGACATCACCGCATCGTCGTACCTGATCGCCGACGCGCTCCAAGTGGAGGGAACGGTCAAGCAGCAGTTGCTCGAAGCGGCGACCTCGATCGACCGCTTGCGCGCAGAGATGGTGCTGCTGGACAGCGAGACCGAGCGTTTGCGCGCGCTCGCCGCCGAGGGCGTGCGCGTCGACGAGCCCTCGCCCGAGACCGCGCCGTTCAACGTCCGCTTTTCGGAAAACTGAAGACGCACAGCAGTATGGGCACCGGAACGATCCACGCGCTGCGCGAGCGGCTCGCGGCGCGCGCGTCGCAGCGGCTGCGCGAGCCGGGCACGCGTGCGGCCGCCGTGCTGGTGCCGCTGGTGGCGGACGGCGAGGAGCTCTGCCTCATCTGCTTCGAGCGGTCGAACGAGGTCATGGAGCATAAGGGCGAGATCTGCTTCCCGGGCGGCTCGATCGAGCCGCACGATGCAGACGTCGTCGATGCGGCGCTGCGCGAGGCGCACGAGGAGCTCGGTTTGCAGCGAGACGCGGTCGAGGTGCTGGGGCTGCTCGACGACGTGCATACGACTGTGTCGAACTACGTCATCACGCCGGTCGTCGGCCATCTGGAGGCGCTGCCGACGCTCGTGCCGGACCCCTCGGAGGTCGCACGTCCGGTGATCGTCGCGCTGCGCGACCTCACCAAGCCCGGTGCGGAAGGCGTCGAATGGCGGGAGTGGCGCGGGGTGAGGCGCGAGATCTACTATTATCCTGTCGCGGGCGGGCGCATCTGGGGCGCCACCGGGCGCATCGTGCACAACTTGTTGAGCGTGTGGTCTGAAGAGGCGGTGATCGAGTGAGCGCGTTGAAGATGTGCGAACGCTGCGGCAAGCAGCCGGCGACCGGCGTGACGCCGACGTTCAAGTCCGGCCGCGTCGCGGTGACCAGCCTGTGCTCGCAGTGCATGGCCGCGCAAGCCGCGACCAATCTGCAATGGATGGGCGGCGCCGCGCTGGCCGCGTTGGCGCTTGGCGTCGGCGCAGCGGTGATCGGCGAGCAGCTCCAGCGCAGCAGGCGCGACGACATCGGGTCGCCGGTCACGCCGGCTTCACCGCCGCCGCCCCGGACGGCGGGCTTCCCGAATTACGGCCGGACGCCGACGCTCAACTCGTTCTCGCGCGACTTGAGCCGGCAGGCGCTCGAGGGACGGCTCGATCCTGTGGTGGGGCGCGACGTCGAGATCGACCGCATCGTGCGCATTCTCGCGCGGCGCACCAAGAACAACCCGGTGCTCATCGGCGACGCGGGCGTCGGCAAGACCGCGATCGTGGAAGGACTGGCCCAACGCATCGTGCGCGGTGACGTGCCGCGGACGCTGCAAGGCAAGCGCATCCTCGCGTTGACGCTGGCGGGCGTCGTGGCGGGCACCAAGTATCGCGGCGAGTTCGAGGCCCGACTGCACCGCATGTTAGAGGAGCTCTCGCGCGCCAACGACGTCATCGTGTTCATCGATGAGCTGCACACCATCGTCGGCGCCGGCAGCGCCGAAGGCTCGACCGTCGACGCCGCCAACATGCTCAAGCCCGCTCTGGCGCGCGGCGAGATCCGCTGCATCGGCGCGACGACGTTCGACGAGTACCGGCGCTACATCGAGAGCGACGAGGCGCTTGAGCGGCGCTTCGCGCCGGTAGTCATCGAGGAGCCGTCGCCGGACAACGCCCTGCAGATGCTGCGCGGCACGCGCTCGCGCTACGAGCGCCACCACGGCGTGAAGATCGCAGACGCCACGCTTGCCGCGGCGGTCACGCTCTCGGCCCGCTACATCAGCGACCGCAACCTCCCGGACAAGGCGTTCGACGTGCTCGACGAGGCCTCGGCGCTCGTCTCGCTGCGCGGCGGAACGGACGTGGGGCCCGAAGATGTCGCGCGGGTCGTCGCCGGCTGGACCGGCATTCCGGTCGAGGCGGTCGCCGGCAGCGAGGCGGCGCGGCTGCTCAATTTCGAAGCGTTGCTGCGCGAGCGCGTCGTCGGCCAAGACGAAGCGGTGCGCGCCGTGGCAGAAAGCGTGCGCCGCGGGCGCGCCGGCATGAAAGAGCATCGCGGGCCGATGGGCGCGCTGCTGTTCATCGGGCCGAGCGGCGTCGGCAAGACGGAGCTGGCCCGCGCTACTGCCGCGGCGCTGTTCGGCAGCGACGAGGCGCTGCTGCGCTACGACATGTCCGAGTTCTCGCAAGCCCAATCCGCGACGCGGCTCGTCGGTGCGCCGCGCGGCTATGCCGGCCACGAGCGCGCCGGCGAGCTGACCGAAGCCGTGCGCCGGCGTCCGTACAGCGTCGTGCTGTTCGACGACGTCGACCGCGCGCATCCTGAGGTGCTCGACCTGCTGCTGCAGCTGCTCGACGACGGCCGCTTGACCGATTCGAACTCACGCGCGGTGGATTTCCGCAACGCGCTCATCATCCTGACCGCCAACGCGCCCGCCGGAGGCGACTTCGCGCAGCTCGGCGCGCAGTTCTCGCACGAACTGATCAACCGGCTGGACGATGCGGTCGTCTTCCACCGACTGGGCCGCGAAGACATCCGCGCCATCGCCGCGCGCCAGGTCGCCAACGTCGCGGCCGCCGCGGCCGAGCAGGGCATCGCCGTGCAGGTGTCGGACGCAGCGTTAGACGCGATCGCCGCCGAAGCGGACGATCAGCGCCAGGGCGCCCGGCTCATCCGGCGCGTGATCGAGCGCCGTTTGAGCGCGCCGTTGGCGAAAGCGGTCTTGGCCGGCACGTTCGTGCGCGGCCAGAGCGTGCGCATCGATGTCGCGCCGCGCGGGGAATTGGAGCTGCAGCCATGCGATACGTCGTCCTGATCGACTACACGGATATGGAAGCGCGCAACCGCGTGCTCGAGGCGCACCGCGCGTTCCTGGCAGACGGGCGCAAAGCGGGCAGCGTGGTCGAGTCAGGTCCGTTCGCCGACGGCAAGGGCGGAATGTACATCATCGAGATGCCGGATGAGGCCGCCGCCGTGGCGTTTGTCGCGCGCGATCCGTATCAGGCTGACGCGAAACTGAAGATGACCGTGCGCGGATGGAAGAGCACGACCGAGAGGCACTGATCTCGAGACGCTAGGTCCCGTAGGCCTCCAGCATCTTGTGGATGCGCGACGTGATCGCGAGCGAATCGTCCCACTTGCGCTGCCACAGGTTGCGCCCGAAGATGAGTCCGGTGACGCCGGCATCCATCGCGATGCGCGCTTTGTGCAGCAGGTCGTCGTCGCCCATCTTACTGCCGCCGGAGAGCAGCACGAGCGTCCGGCCGGCGGACTTGACCACCTTGCGGATGCCCTCTTCCTCTGACAGGCTCAGCGTGTTGTACGGCTTGGGCTGCTTGTCGAGATTCTCGCCGACCTTGGGCTCGTTGAGTTTGACGACGTCCGCACCGAGTTCGCAGGCCATGCGCGCCGCGTAATCGATCGCGTACAGCGAATCCTGACCGCCCTTTTCCTTGATGGCCTTGCCGCGCGGGTACGACCAGACGACCAGCGGCATGCCGTAGCGCTCGCATTCGCGGCGCACGCCGTCGAGCTGGGCGATGTCCTCGGCCTGGCGCGGGCTGCCCACGTAGAGCGTATAGCCGACCGCATCCGCCCCGAGGCGCACCGCATCTTCGACGCTCGACGTCATCGGGGAGAACGGCTCGTCATCGGCTGGAACGTTGGTCTTGCCGTTGACCTTGAGCAGCAGCGGCACTTTGCCGGCATACGGCCCGAAGTATTTCTCGGCCAGCCCGACGTGGCAGGCGACGCCCGAGTACTTGCCCTCGATCGCGAGCCTGAAGATGTAGTCCTGGTCGAGGCTGTCCGGGTTGTCGAAGAAATCGACCGGACCGTGCTCGATGCCCTGGTCGATGGGCAAGAACAACAGCGTGCCGTTGGCGGGGCCGTACTCGTACAGCATACGGTACAGCCGCGCGCGCTTGCCGGGGGAAAGCGCGAGGTCGTCGATCGTCGGGCGCCGGACCTTGGTCAACATCGTGCAGCCTCCATTCGAAGATGGCTTGATTTCGACCGCCGTCGGCCCGCGCCTGCGGCGCGCAAGAAGAAAGGAGCACGTCGCGTCAAAGCTACGCGGGGTGGAACTCTACGACATCACCGTCATCGGTGCTGGTCCCAGCGGGCTGTTCGCGCTGTTCTATGCCGGTATGCGCGGCGCCAAGGCCAAAGTCATCGACGCGCTGCCCGAGATGGGCGGCCAGCTGTACGCGCTGTATCCTGAGAAGTACATCTACGACATGCCGGGCATCCCGGCGATCACCGGGCAGGCGCTGGTCGACGCGTGCGTCGAGCAAGCGTTCCAATGGCCGCATGCCAAGTGCATGGAAGAGCGCGTCACCCATATCGAGCGTCTGTCCGACAACACCATCAAGATCGTCACCGACAAGGCCGAACATAGCAGCCGCACGGTGATCCTGGCGTCGGGCATCGGCGCGTTCAAGCCGCGCAAACTGGCGGCGCCAAGCGCCGAAGCGTTCGAGGACAAAGGGCTGTACTATTACGCGCGCAGCTTCGACGAGTTCACGGGCAAACGAGTGGTCATCGTCGGCGGCGGCGACTCGGCGGTCGACTACGCGCTCGCGATCGCGCCCAAAGCCGCGCAGGTCACGCTGGTCCACCGCTCGCCCTTTCGCGCGCATCCGCACACGGTCGAGCAGCTGCGCGCGTCGCGCGCGGTGATCTATCAGCCCGATCACGAGATCAAGGAAGTGCGCGGCGGCGCGATGGTCGAGAGCGTGATCGTCGTGCAGACCAAGACCAAAGAGGAGATCGAAGTCCGCTGCGACGCGGTGCTGTGCGCGCTCGGGTTCGTCTCCGATCTTGGCGAGGTGAAGAAGTGGGGCATCGAGCTTGACGGCAACGGCATCAAAGTGGACACGGCCACGCAAGAGACCAGCGTGAAGGGCATCTATGCCGCCGGCGACGTCGTCGCGCACCCGGGCAAGCTCAAGCTCATCGCCTGCGGCACGTCGGAGGCGGCGATCGCCGTCAACCAGGCGATGAACTACATGGATCCGAGCCAGAAAGTGCAGCCGGTGCACTCGAGCAACCTGACGCTGCCGATCTCGGCCAAAGTCGGCGCGCAACCGTGATCGCGACCGCTGCGCTGCTGGCGGCGGTCGCGCTGCACTCGAGCTTGGCATCCGGCGCCCACGCGGCGGCGGCCATCCTACGTAAGATGACCGCCGTCAACGCGTCAGTGAAAAGCTACACGGTGCGCATCCACTTCGACGCGAAAGTGCACTCGTTCTTGAGCCTGCCGCTCGCGCTCAACGCGACCTATTATTACAAGCAGCCCGACAAGGTGCAGATCGTCTTCGACTCGGTGCCCAGCCTCGCGAAGCAGTTCCAGAACTTCTACGCCTCGACCGGCACCCCCGCGACGTGGCCGAAAACCTATGTCGTGACGCTCGAACCGCCGACGACTGTCGACACCAGCCATGTCACGCTTCGCCTTACCCCGCGCAACGGCGGCAGCCTCGACCATGCCGACATCACCGTCGACACCTCGACCTACGGCATCGTCATCCAACAGTGGTTCTATAAAGACGGCTCGAGCATCAACGTCGCGCAGTTCAACGAGACCAGCGGCACGTACGTGTTGCCCAGCCACCAAGAGGCGGATTTCAGCTTTCCCAAGTACAAAGCGCACGTGGCCGCCGATTACGATTCATACGACATCAACGTGCCGATCCCGGACTCGGTGTTCAAGGAGCCGCGATAAGAAGAGAGAGCCGGCGGTTGCCGGCTCTCTTGTGTCTCCGTGCGCGCGTTCAGGCCGTCGGTGCGGTCGGCGCCGGCGGTGCAGCGGCCGCGGGCGCGGGCGCGCCCGTCAGCAGGTTGTAGAAGCGCATGATCGCGAGGATGCCGTAGGCGGACACGAGCGCATTCACCGCCAGGCCGATGAGATGGCCGATCAGCGGGATGAAGCCGAGGATGGCGTTGATGACAAACCCGACAATGCCCACCACGATCAGACCCAAGACCAGCATCGCCGAGGGACCGAAGTTCGCCGATGTGAGCTTGAACGACGCGCCGATCGCGCCCGTGCCGCTCTCGTTCGCCTGCATGATGTACGGCGTGACCCATATGCAGAAGAACAGGAAGATGATCGGACCGATGAACGTGATGCCGAGCAAGCCGCACACCACGGCGACGATCAGCCCGGCGACGACGAGCGACCCCAGATGTTCCATCGCTTTGCTCAGACCGCCGCTGATATCCGGATCGCCGCCCTTCCACATGGGCTCAGCAGCCGCGTAGGTCCAGGCATAGGCGATGACGCTGATGATCACCGCAGCGATGATGCCGACCAACACGAGCAGGCCTCCGACGCCGACGAGTCCCGCCATCATGGCGGCAGGCGCAGCGCCCGCGTTCCCGCTCATGGCGCTGCCGCCGGCGATTATAGCCGCGATCGAGGGGCCGAGCGCGATGGCGAACGCGATGAGGACGATGACCACGCTGACGACCAGACCGATGAGCATCGGCAATGCCAGCATCCAATTCTTCTTCTCGAAGAGCAACTTGAAGCAGGCTGTTAGTTCAGCCACCGCGTCGAATTGAGCAGCCATTGCGCCTCCTTGACCGATGCGACGAGGACGAGAACGACAAAGGCTCTTTCGTGTGATCGAGCCAGCCTGTCAGTTCCCCGGAGGCCAGCTGCTTCCCCGTTCGCCCCTGTGGGCCGGGGAATCGCGCGCCATCCCGCAGAATGGAAACGCCCCTGCACTTACCCCAACCGGAGTCACACTTTCTTGACCGACCACCTTGCGCTCGGGGGCCGCGCGTTCGAATCGCGCCTCATCGTCGGCACCGGCAAGTTCGGCAGCCCGGAGGTCATGGCCGACGCGCTCGCCGCGGCCCGCACGCAGCTCGTCACCGTCGCGCTGCGGCGCGTCGACCTCGACGCGCCCAGCGATCCGATCACCGGCTTCATCGATCGCGACCGCTACCTCATCATGCCCAACACCTCGGGCGCCACCGATGCCGCCGAGGCGATACGCCTGGCCAAACTCGCACGCTCGGCCGGCTTGCCGCCATGGATCAAGGTCGAGGTCATCCCGGACCCGCGCTATCTGATGCCCGATCCGATCGAAACGCTTGTGGCCTGCGAGGCGCTGGTCGCAGACGGGTTCACGGTGCTGCCCTATATCCACGCCGATCCGGTGCTCGCCAAGCGCCTCGAAGAGGTCGGCGTCGCCGCGGTGATGCCGCTGGCCGCGCCGATCGGCTCGGGCCGCGGATTGAAGATGGAAGCTGCGATCGCGATCATCATCGAGCAGGCCACGGTGCCGGTCGTCGTCGACGCGGGTCTCGGCGTGCCTTCGCACGCGGCCGCCGCGATGGAGATGGGCGCTGATGCCGTCCTCGTCAACACGGCCATCGCCACCGCGGCCAACCCGGTGCGCATGGCGCGCGCCTTCGCGCTGGGCGTCGAGGCTGGGCGGACCGCTTGGCTCGCAGGGCGGGCGCCGGAGCTTTCGAGCGCGTCGGCATCCAGCCCGCTGACCGGTTTTCTGGGATCGCCGGAATCGCAGGCGCGGTGACGTTCTCCGCCACGTTCGATCCTCGCGCGACCCGCGAGCTGCTCGAGCGCAGCGCGCGCGCATCGTCAGCGGCTGTGCGTGCCGCCGCGCAGCGCGGCGCAGCCACGCTCGAGGATGCAGCCACGCTGCTATCGCCGGCCGCCGGCGAGCAGCTCGAAGAGCTGGCCGCGCTGGCGCATCGCTCGACCGTCGCGCGCTTCGGCAAGACGATCGGCCTGTACGCGCCGCTGTACCTCTCCAACGAGTGCGTGTGCACGTGCACCTACTGCGGCTTTTCGATGGGGTTGCCGATCGCGCGGCGCACGCTGCGCATCGACGAGGTCGTGCGCGAGGCGCGCACGCTCGCGACTCGAGGCATCAAGAGCATCTTGCTGGTCTCCGCCGAGCATCCCAAACACGTGTATCCCGAGTACGTGGCGCAGTGCGTGCGCGAGACCAAACTGATCGCCCCGTATGTCGCGCTCGAGATCGCCGCAGCCGAAGAGGATGACTACCGGCGTTACGTCGCGGCCGGCTGCGACGGCGTTGTGCTCTATCAGGAGACCTACGATCCGCAGGCGTATGCGACCCACCATCTGGGCGGTCCGAAGAAGCATTACGAGTGGCGGCTCGACGCGCCCGAGCGGGCGTCGCGCGCAGGCGTGCGCCACCTCGGCATCGGCGCGCTGCTCGGGCTCGCCGATTGGCGCTTCGAAGCGCTGGCGCTGCTGACGCACGCGCGCTGGTTGGAGCGGCACTGCTGGCGTTCGCAGATCAACGTGTCGCTGCCGCGCATCAATCACGCGCAAGGCGGCTACGTGCCCAAGCACCTGGTCGGCGATCGCGACTTCGTGCACGTCATGACGTTTCTGCGCCTCGCTCTGCCCACCGCGGGCATCACGCTCTCGACGCGCGAGGCGCCGCAGTTGCGCGATCGGCTCGTGCCGCTCGGCGTCACGCTGATGAGCGCCGGTTCGAGCACCGAACCGGGCGGCTACGGCGAGCCGGGCGCGGCCGGCGAGCAGTTCGAGCTCGAGGATCACCGCTCGCCCGAAGAAGTCGCGCAACGCCTGCGCGAGCTGGGATACGAGCCCGTGTTCAAAGATTGGGAAATCATGGCCGCGCCGGTCGCGCGCGCCGTGGCGGACTAGGATGGAAGCCACGTTCACGGCCAATGGCAAGGCGCGCACGGCGACGCCGGGCATGACAGTGGCCGACCTGCTCGCGTCGGCCAACCTGACGCCGCTGCAGGTGTTCGTCGAATACAACGGCGAGCCGCTGCCGCGCGAGCGTTTCGCCGCCACGCCGATCGAGGCCGGCGATCGCATCGAGATCGCGCAGATGGTAGGGGGCGGCTGATGTCCGCGGCATCCGCGCGCCTCTCCGGCGTCAGACTGTACTTGATCAGCGACGCGTCGCCGCCCGGCGGCTTGATCCGATTGTTGGAGGCTGCCGTTCGCGGCGGCGTGGACATGTTCCAATTACGCGAGAAGAATTTCGCGGATAGCGCGCTGCTCGAGGCCGCCGCATCGTGCGCGCGCACGTGTAGCCGGCTCGGCGTGCCCTTCATCGTCAACGATCGCGCGGACATCGCCCTCGCCGCGCACGCGGACGGCGTGCACCTCGGACAGGATGATCTGCCGGTCGGCGCTGCGCGAGCGCTGTTGGGGCCGGCAGCCATCATCGGCCTGTCAACGCACTCGCGGGAGCAGATCGACGCCGCCGGCCGCGACGTCGACTACATCGGCGTCGGGCCCATCCACGAAACACCGACCAAACCCGGCCGCCCGGCGGTCGGACTCGACCTCCTACGCTACGCCGCCGCGCACGCCGCGCAGCCGTTCTTCGCGATCGGCGGGCTCGATCCGGGCAATCTGGCCGAGGCGGTGCGCGCCGGCGCGCAGCGGATCTCTATCCTGCGCTGGATCGCGCAGGCGCCCGATCCCGAGGCAGCGGCGCGCGACGTGCGCGACGCGATGGATCATGCGACCGCCGGCGCGTCTTGTGAACGCGCCACGACATAGGACGAGAACGATGGAGACAAAAGCCGATCCAAAGCGTCTGCCGCCCGGCCAATACTTCGTGCGCGACTTCCCGGTGCTGCACGTCGGAAGCGTGCCTGCGTTCGATCCGCAACGCTGGCGCTTTCGCATCTTCGGCGAGGTGGAGCAGCAGCAGGAGCTCACCTGGGACCAGTTCACGGCGCTGCCCGGCAAGACCGTGAAGACGGACATCCACTGCGTCACGCGCTGGACGAAGTTCGACACGACCTGGTACGGCGTGCCGTTCGCCGAGATCGTCAAACTGTGCAAACCCGCGGGGGCGGCCAAGTTCGTGACCACGCACGGCGCGAACGGCTATTCGGCGAATGTGCCGCTCGCCGTAGCGGCCGACGACGACGTGCTTTTCGCCTATCAATATGAAGGCAAGCCGCTCGAGCCGATCCACGGCGGACCGATGCGCATGTTCATCCCCAAACGCTATTTCTGGAAGAGCACGAAGTGGTGCAACGGCGTGGAATTCAGCAGCGAAGACAAACCCGGTTTCTGGGAGGTCAGAGGGTACAACAACGACGCGGACCCGTGGAAAGAAGAACGCTACTGGTGAGGTGAGCGCCCTAGGGCGGGGTCGTGCCGGACTCTTCCCACGCGCTCGGCTCGGTGCTCGGCTCGCGCTCCGCCAGCGTGAAACCGGCCGCGCGCGCCTCGGTCTCGCAGCCTTCGCAGACCTTGACGGTCTCGACCCGGCGCGCAGCGAAGCGGTGGGCAAAAAAATGGTGGCCCAGCGTCTGCTCGCGGCCACAGAAGGCGCATCTCGACATTCTGGTCGTATGACCGGATTTTCGCCCAAACGTTACAAAGAGGACGGTCATGCGAGCCGGAGTGCCGACGCTGGCGGTCGCGATCGTCGCGGCTGCGGCAGCTACCATCTTCGCGTATCACCCGTTCGAGCCGCTGTTCCACCAGTGGTTCTTCGCGGTCGCCTGCGCGATCGTGGGTCTGCTGCTGCTCGCACAGGCGGTTGCAGGCCTGCGGCCCCGCAGCGCAGAGGAACGCTTCGCGGCGCTGGGCGGCTTCGGCGGCTCGTTGCTGTGCGCGGCGATGGCGTCGGCGGCCTTCGCCGTCGGCCAGCCCCACATGCTGCCCGGTTCCCCGGGGCAGACGACGCCGGTGCGCCAGGGCGCGTCGCTCGCGGTGCGCTTTCCGGCTCTCACGGAGGCGCAGATGCGCGCGGGCGATTCGCCCGACAGCGTCGACCTGCTCGAGGGGTCGAAAGAGCGCCCCTTGCGCGCGGGTGACGAGCGCAGGATCGGACAGTACGTCCTGGCGGCATCCTCGGGACCGATCGCACTGGTGCGCGCGACGACGCTCGACGGCAAGGCCGTGACCGTCACCCAGCCGCAAGGCGCGACCTTCATCTCCCCGTATCTGACGTTTCCGGTCTCGCGCGGCGACCAGCGGCTCGACTACTTCGCGGTGCCGCCGCTGCATCGTAGCGTGAGCGTCGCCTATTATCAATCGTATCGCGACGAGTCGAAAGGCATCGTCATCTCGTCGCCGTTCATCCTGCTGCAGATAGCTGAGGAGAACGGCGCGCAGCTATATCGCGGTGCGACGATCAGCGGCCGGCCCGTTCGCGCTGCCGGAATGATCCTGACGTTCACGCTGGGGCACTATCCGGTCGTCATGCTGTCGTCGGCGCCGGCGCTCGTGCCGTTCGCGCTAGGCGTGCTGTTGCTCGGCGCTGGTCTGGTCGGCTACGTCATCGTCGTCGTGGGCGCCGGTTTGGCGGAACGGCCGGGGAAGAAGGCAAAGTGATGTCCATGAAGCAGGCCGTGCTTTGCGCGCTGACATGCGCCGCAGCGCTGTTCTGGTTGTCAGCCACTTCCGCGGCGGGTTCGCTTGAGGATGCACCGCCAGGCCTGCAGCCGACCACGGCATCGTTGAGCGACGTCCTCGCGCATTACGACTCGTCCGAAAACGCTCAGATCGTGCACACCCGCATCGAGCAGTGGCGCGTATCCGAGCGCGGCTTGACCGGCAGTTACGTCGAGACGACGTCGGGGGACGATTACCGAGCCGTGCTGACGCTGGGCCCGCTTACGAGCATGAACGGGCGCTGGCACGGCCAGAGCTGGCGCCAAGACGAGAACGGCCTGACCGTGCTGCGCCAGGACATCCATCAAAAGACCGCGATCAGCGAGGAAGCGCTCGACTACGCCCTGGATCATCCACGCTCGCCCGGGCGCGGGATCGAGCTGGTCGGCGAGATCGACGCACCGGCGCACGCCTACGTGGTGCGCGTCCATCCCGAAGGCGGCCGGCTCGTCTGGCTGTTCTTCGATGCCGCCAGCGGCTTGATCGACCGGGAAGAGAGCGTGGAAGCCGAGCGGCGCACCGTGACCGAGTACGACGATTGGCGGCCGATCGACGGCGAGATGCATGCCTGGCACCACCATATCAGCGACGGTCACGCGAACAACGACGAGGATTGGACGTTGCTCTCGCTGCGCAACGACGTGCCCGTCGCCGCCGCCGATCTCGAGATCCCCGCGGACCGCCGGATGCTTGTGGAATTTCCGACCGGCGAGACCCAGGTCCGCTTGCCGGCGCGCGTCGTCAACGGCCGAGTGATCGTGCGCTTGACGATCGCCGGCCGCGGCCTTGATTTCTTGCTCGATTCCGGCGCCGGCGACATCGCCGTGGATTCGGGCATGGCTCAGGCGCTTCACCTCGCGACCTTCGGCAAGGTCACCCAGGAGATCGCCGGCCAGTTCGACCGCTCGACCGCGATCGTGCCGGAGATCCGCATCGGCGACCTGCTGATGCACGACGTCATCGTCTCGACGATCCCGTTCCAATCGCAGCCGACCGCCGATACGAAGATCGTCGGCTTGCTGGGCTTTGACTTCTTCAAGGACGCCGTCGTGCGCATCGACTACGCGCGCGGCACGGTCGACGCGATCGATCCCTCACGCTTCGTGGCGCCGCAGGCGGCCGTCTCGCTGCCGGTCGCGCTGGACGACGGCGTGCCGCTGGTCAGCGCGGAAGTGGGCGATGACGAAGGCGATCATTTCATCATCGACACCGGCTCGACGTTCACCATCATCTTCTCCGGCTTCGCGGCCGACCATCCAGATGCGGTCGCCGATCAGGGCGGTGGCCTGGCCGAGCGCCGCGAGTATCCGACGCTAGCGCAGGGCGTCGGCGGCCAGGTCCTGCTCGTGCCGACGGAGATCCGCTCGCTGCGTTTCGCCGGCGCGCAATTCGAGTATGTCCAGGTCTACGTGACGCATGCCGCGCGCGCGCTCGAGCGCGAAGACGAGGACGGATTGATCGGAGCGCCGACGCTATCGCGCTTCATCGTGTACCTCGACTATGCGCGCCAGCGCGTCGAACTGATCCGCAACGGCTGACGCAAAGGAGCATCCATGGCCTCACGCACGCTCGTGCGCGCAAAGCTTCTGTTGACCGCCGCCGGCGCCAAGGGCATCGCCGGCGGATCGGTGCTCGTCGAAGACGGGCGCATCGTCGCGGCCGGAGCGCGCGGCGCCGTCGAGCGCCTTGTCAAGGGCGCGAAGATCGTCGACGCATCCAAGCACACCGTGATGCCCGGCATGATCAATCTGCACGCCCATCTCGACTCCGAATGCGGGGCCGATTTCCTCACCGCCGCGCTGTTGATCAGCGAGGCCAATGCCGTGATGACCTGCGTCGACAGCGCGCGGCGCACGTTGCATGCCGGCGTCACGACGGTGCGCGACCTCGGCACCAAGTACGCCGCTGCGATCGCCGTCCGCGACGCCGTGCGCAAAGGTTGGGTGACCGGACCGCGGATCCTCAGCGCGGGCGTCGTGGTCTGCATGACCGGCGGCCACGGCTGGTTCATCGCCGACGAGACCGACGGCCCGGATGAGATGCGCAAGACCGTGCGGCGCAACCTCAAGCGCGGCGCCGACTGCATCAAAGTCATCGCGACCGGCGGCGTGCTCTCGCCGGGCGTCGAGGTGGGCAGTTCGCAGCTCGATCCGGACGAGCTCGAGGTCGCGGTGCGCGAGGCGCATAAAGCCGACCGGCGCGTCGCCGCGCATGCGATCGGCAATCAGGGCATCAAGAACGCGCTGCGCGCCGGCGTCGACACGATCGAGCACGGCTGCTATCTCGACGACGAGGCGATCAAGCTCTTCAAGAAGACCGGTGCGGCCTACGTGCCGACCCTGTGCGCGCCGCATTTCTTGCACGAACATCTCGATGAAGTGCCGGACTACGCGCGCCGCAAGACGGAGCAGGTGTACGAGGCGCACCGCGCGAGCTTCAAGCGCGCATTGCGCGCCGGGGTGACGATCGCGGCCGGAACCGACGCGGGCACGCCGTTCAACCGGCACGAGCTGTACGCCACCGAACTGGCGTTGATGGTCGCGCTCGGGATGAGCACCGAGCAGGCGCTGCACGCGGCGACCGCGGGCGCTGCCGCCGCCGCCGGCCTGGCCGCGGAGACCGGCGTGCTCGAGGAGGGGATGTCCGCCGACCTGATCGCAGTGGACGGCGACCCGCGCAAGGATATCAAGGCCACGTCCCGGGTGCGCGGCGTGATGGTGCGCGGCGCGTTCACCTCGGTCGCATAGATGCGCGCGTCTATGGAGCGGTCGAATTTATTCGACCGTCGCGTTTGGGCGGCGGTTTTAGCGCTGCTGCTATGCGCGTGCACCAAGATCTCGACCAGCACCGCTCCGGCAGGCACGCACGCCTGGACGCATCGCGGCGTCTTGCGCATCGGTTCGTACGAAGAGCTCGACAACCTCAATCCCGTGCTTTCGACCGAGCTATTCGTCGGCGACGTCTGCCAGCTGCTGTATTCGGGGCTCATCGACTACGACGATAACGGCGAACCGATCCCCGACGTCGCGCTCGCAGTGCCGTCGCGCGCCAACGGCGGCATCTCGGCGGACGGCAAGACGATCACGTACCATCTGCGCCACGGCGTGGCGTTCTCCGACGGCG
>Ga0209656_10001322_pt1 | contig 16128 bp, 18 predicted proteins | sample BogFormECP12_OM2_FD_188239 | JGI IMG/M metagenome (GOLD analysis project Ga0209656, IMG submission 188239) | Bog forest soil microbial communities from Calvert Island, British Columbia, Canada - ECP12_OM2 (SPAdes) (version 2) | ecosystem: Environmental > Aquatic > Freshwater > Wetlands > Bog ... | reverse complement strand
TGGCTGCTGGGCCGATGCGCCAACATCGGCCCAGCGCTATCTCACCTACCCCAACCTGTCAGGACCATAGGGATGTGGTGGACATGTCCGACCGTACCACTCACAGTGACCACTGCAAGATCTACAGCTTCTTTCTCTCTAGGCTGAAGAGCCGCCTGTCTGCGATAACACAGCAGGTCTTCGCCGTACCCGACACCCACGCACGCCGACATGGCTGGCAGGTCACCGTTACGCGTGGTGGCTTTGGCCGCAGGTACCGAGACCCGCGCTTCGACTACCTCGCACCCTGCACGGCATGTAACGGCCGTGGCTGCAATCCCCATGGCACGACCTGCTCTGCATGCCACGGGACAGGCCGCATAGTCCTGGATCCAGCCGCCGTATCGCAGCCCAGGCGAGGACGGCCATGATTCCGGCACCTCACCGGTATCGCGACAGCCGCATACCGACAGACCTACGCCGCCTCATCTCCGTCGCCGCGCCCAGCATTGTGGTCGCCGCCTGGAGGTGGCGCTACGAGATAGCCCTGGTGTCGGGACTGACGGCCTGTCTTGCCGCTGCGATCAGCTCGTTCGGCGCTGTGCCGACAATCATTGCAGTGATCGTCGTCGCTCTGGCGATCTTGTGCTGGCCGCCCGCCCGGCGGTTCGCAACCGACCGCGCTTGGTGCATCATTACTCCGCATCGAGTGCGCGTAGGTTGCGTGGAAGGGCTGATCTACTCCAGCCGAGGCAAGATTCCCATCATCCTATGGACATCACACCAGGCCTTCGGCGAACGAGTCTCGCTGTATTGCCGTGCAGGCACCACCGCTGACGACTTCGTCTCTGCGCGCACCGTCCTCGCAGTAGCGTGCTGGGCTCAGGACGTAGCTATCTTCGTTGACCCGCGCCGCACACAACTGGTAATCCTCGATGTTATACGCCGACGGTCCGACGACCTCCGCGAAAATCTTGAGGGTAACCGTGCCCTAGACCCTACCGGCGGACCACCGGCTTGGCCCGGCGATCACGCTACCTGAGCCATCAACACCCCAACACAGCCGCAGACCGCCAGTTACTCTCGCACGGTCCAGGGTGACCTGGGCATCCGCCACACCTGAAAAACGGACGGTCGGCGGTTCGGCCTCGCCCGGGTCCCTGCCCCCGGTCTCAAATCTGGTCTCATTCACGGGCGTTCAGCGGCGTCCGGCACGTACGGCTTTTACCGCGACATGCAGGTCGCGAACGGTGGTGGACATGGCTGGACGCACAGCCGCAGACTTGGAAAGCGTGTTGGGGGCAACCCCTCAAGAGTTCGAATCTCTTATCCTCCGCCAGCTCTCACCGGCTAGAACGTCAGGGCCAGCCATCGGCGCGCAGATGGCACCGCCGCCTGAGGCACCGTCCTAAACGGCTCACCAGCACTTGTCAGACCCGCACCGGCTCGATTGGCAGCCAATCTTGCGCGATTGGCTCTGGGATGACCACCCGGGCGGAACCGAGCGTGGCTGGGTAAGCACCCTGCCGGCCAGATAAGGGCACGCCATGCGACAGTTCCCCGCCAGTCCGATCACGGCGCTCATCGATGAGTCACCCCACTACAACCTGGGCGAGAGCTTCGGCCCCCAGCTGTCGGTAGCGGACATCCTCGACCCAGGCGAACTAGCCGGCCTGAGCCTCGGTTACGGGACTTCGGCCGGTGACGCGGAGGTGCGCGCCCGGGTAGCGGAGCGGCACGGCATCCCCGCCGGGCACGTGCTGCTCACCACCGGCGCGGCCGCAGCGTTGTTCCTGGTCGCGTTGCTGCACAGCGACGGCGAGATCCTAGCCGGACTACCCTGTTATCCGCCGATGCTCGACGCCGTGCGCGGCCTCGGCGCCAGGGTCGTCACCGTGTCGGCACGGTTCGAGGACGGCTACCGCATCGACCTTGACGCCTTCCGGGACGAGCTGTCCGCGCGCACCCGGCTCGTCCTGTTCGCCTCACCGCAGAATCCTTCCGGCGTGTCCATCACACGCGGCGAAATCGGCGAGATGCTCGACGTCATGTCCCGCCGCTGCCCCGAGGCGATCCTGCTGGTCGACGAAACCTACCGGGAAGCGACCTACGGCAGCACTCCTGCCGCGAGCAGCTTCGCCGGCCTGTCCGAGCGGGTGCTCACCTGTGCCTCGCTGTCCAAGGCTTACGGGGCGCCGGGCCTGCGCATCGGCTGGCTGACGGTCCCCGATCCGCGGCTGCGCGAGCAGCTTCGGCTGGCGAAGTTCAACTCCTCGATCTGCTGCGGGGTTCTCGACGAGTTCCTCGCCGCCAGGCTGCTGTCGCGGGCGGATCAGCTGCTCAGATCGCGGGGCGCGCTTATGGCTGACGCCCGCGCGACGGTCGGGCACTGGGTCGGCGAGCAGGGCGGCCGGCTGCAATGGCTGCGGCCCGAGGCGGGCGCGTTCTGCTGCACGCGGCTCAACCCGGACACCTTCGGACCGCTTGGCGTTCGCCGTTTTTACGACCGGCTGGCCGAGCGGCGGACGGTTGTCGCATTCGGTCCATGGTTCGGCGACAACGCCCAGGTGATGAGGATCGGCCTGGCCTATGAAACAGATGGCCGACTGGAGAAGGGCCTCGAGGTCATCTCGGACGCCCTACGGCCTTGACCTCCGCGACTCTCCGCGACTCGTCGTGCCAGCGGCCTTGACCTCCGCGGCCCCGAGCCGAAGCGGCTAGAACGACGCCAACGTCCGGATGAGGCTGAGATGGCGCGCTACGGCTTCCTGGGCACGGCCGGGGTATGCGATGGGCGGGGTTTGGCGTCGTGCGCCTTGCGCGCGGCGGCGGCCTTGGCGGTCGCGGCCTTGGCGGTCGCGGCGGCCGCCTTGGCATCGGCAGTCGCGGCTTGCTGGGCCAGTTGCGGCGTCATCCAGGTGAGCATCGGGCCGAGGGCCGCGCGCCATACGCTGCCCTGGTGCCCGCCACCGGGAATGATCGCGAACGGCACGTTCGCCACCCTGGTCTGCAGCAGCTGCCTGAAGTTCGCCGCAGCAACGACATCCGGCTTATCCTGCGTACCGGCCGCAAGCCAGAAGGCAGGGAGCACATCGTTGATGGGCACCCGGGTGACATATGCCCTCGGCGTGTTCACGAGCTGCAGGCCGGGACGGCCGAGGAATACGTTGACCCGGAGTGGCTTGCCCCCCGGCTTGTTCCCCGCAGGCACCGTACTCAGGATCGGGGCGAAATACCCCGACATCACGCCGACAGCGCCGTACCCGGCCGGGTCCTGCAACGCGATGTTGGCCGTGCAGTAGCCACCTTCCGAGTAACCGGCCAGCCCCCAGGCCCGGCCCGGTGGCTGAACACGGGCGATCCGGGCTATCGCCGCGGGCACGTCCAGGGCAACAAAGGTCATGTCCTGGATGCCGCCGGGATTGTTCAGGCACTGCAGCCCGTATTGCTGGCCGCCGTCGGTGTCGGGCATCACGAGCACCGCGGCGGCGGTGGGATGGGTCTCAAGCAGGTTGAGGAAGGTGGGAATCACGCCCATGACGTCAACCCACGCCTGCGGGTTGCCCGGCGAGCCGTGCAGCAGTTCGATGACGGGGAACTTGTAGTGTGCGTAGGCCTTCTGGAAGTACTGCGGCGGGAGGTAAACGTATACGTCACGGGTGAGGTGGCTCCGCGTGCCGGTGACCGAGGTCTGGAACAGGTATCCGACCTGGGCGTCTTCCGCGAGGCTGGTGACCCGGCCGATATTCTTGTCGAATTGCTTATTAGTGCCGGCACCCGCGGCTGCGTACTTGGGGATGCTGCTCACGCCCTGGCCGGTGAGATCATTGATCATCCCGCCCCAGGTCTGGTAGTAGTCGTAGAACTTATTGACAGCGGCGATTCCGAAGACCATGGCGGGAATGAACGCCAGGCACGCGGCGAGCACGCGGAACACGACCTGCTTGGCCAGGGCTACCCAGACGAGCAATCCCCCGAAGATCACCATGAGCAGCAGGAAAAAACCGGTGCCTTGCGGTTCAAACACTCGGTTCTCCTCGCCGGAGTCTGGTCTTGCCGGTGGTCCCCTCACCGAGGGCAGGTCGCCACCGCACAACCACGTGATCACAACAGCGAACGTCCGAGGCGTGACATTAAGTTCCCCCAGTGAGCACACCAAACGGGAACGCGGCTTCGCTCAGCGGTGGAGGTGGGATTTGAACCCACGGAGGGGTTGCCCCCTCACACGCTTTCGAGGCGTGCGCCCTCGGCCACTAGGCGACTCCACCGCAGGCGAGCTTACCCGAATCCGCGCGTGCGCGGCGGCATGACCTACCTGGCGTGCGGCCTTCGCGCGGCGAAGAAGTCGCGCAGCAAGGCACCGCACTCGCTGGCGAGGACACCGCCGATGACTTCGGGGCGGTGGTTCAGCCGAGCGTCCCTCAGCACGTCCCAGAGCGATCCCGCGGCCCCGGCCTTGGGGTCTTCGGCCCCGTAGACCACTCGCGCCAGCCTGGCTGCGGTCACCGCACCGGCGCACATCGTGCACGGCTCGAGGGTGACGATCAGCGTCAGGCCGGTCAGCCGCCAGCTGCCGAGGGCGCGGGCCGCCTGCCGGATCGCGACGATCTCCGCATGCGCGGTGGGATCGTGGTCGACTTCCCTGCGGTTGCGGGCCCGCGCAATGACCGTGCCCGCATCGTCGAGGATGACTGCCCCGACCGGGACGTCCTCCTGTTCGGCCCCGGTCATAGCGGCCCCGGTCATAGCGCCCCGGGCCTCGGCCGCTTCCGCGAGCGCAAGCCGCATCGCGGGCTCAAAAGAATCGGTGTACCCGGTCACGGGCCGAGCGCGGTATCGAGCGCACGCTCGACCACGTCGCCAAACCTGAGCCGTTCGGCGATGTGGGCCACGGCGTCCTCCGGGTAGAGGTCGAGATCGGCCGCGACCGCGCCGAGTTCCATCTCGTCGAGCCCGAGGTCCGCGAAGATCGACAGATCACCAGCCGGGAGCACCTGGTCGAGGTCGTCATCCGAGGGCAGCGGGATGTCCAGGGCCTCGAGCACCTGGCGGGCCAGCGGGTAGTCCACTGCCGCAGTGAGGTCGGAGAGGAACAACGACACGTCTTCGCCGAGGACGCGCACCGCGACCCAGAAGTCGTCGCCCACGCCCGCGAAGCCGATGGTGCCGCCCATGCTCGGCTGCCGGCGCAGCGCCTCGACGAAGCCGTCCAGGTCGGCGGTCACCGCCGTCGGCAGGACGTCGGCCTCCCATTGGTCTTCTTCGCGGTAGACGATTACTGCGAAGTCAGTCTCACCCACGTCGGCCACCGTCATCTCACCAGCATGCTCTGCACGGAGGAATGCTGTCAGATGGCCGCCGGTCGTGGCGGCAAAATCGCCGATCAGGGTGCCCGCCAGAGGATTCTCGACACGATGCCGGCGCGACTGGCATGTCCGGTCACGCACTGCTTCTGCCGATCGGGCATACTGAGGGCGACACCGGGGCATACACACGACGACACGGCAGCTTCACCCCGTTAAGCATTGGCCGGGAAATCGGCACAAGCTAGCATACGTTCTCTGGCAGCTAGGGCAAGTCTGGGCGCCCATGGGAGGCGACGTGAATCTGAAGACCATCCTCGGATGGGCCGCTGTCGCGTTCGTCGTGTGGTTCATAATCGAGCAGCCGACAGCCGCCGCTCACATCGTGCACAACATCGGCACCTTCCTGACCTCGGCGGCCCACGGGCTTTCCAGCTTCTTCGCGTCGATTTAGGCAGACGCTGGAGTGAGGCTGGTTCCGAGCACCGAGGCCGTGCCGAGCTCCCTTAGCAGGTACCTCCTGCCTAACGAGCGCCATGTCATCTCCGTTCGCGAACATCCCGCGGTGCTGGTCCCGCCCATCTTGCTGACTCTTGTCGGGCTGGCCATCGCGGGCTGGCTGAGCAACGCGGTCGCAAACGGCAATGACACTGCCATCCTGATCATATGGATCGCGTGGGGGGTCCTCCTGCTGTGGCTGGTGCTCAAGATTGCCAACTGGTCGGTGCACTACTTCGCCGTCACGTCACATCGGCTGATGCTGACGCAAGGCCTGATCACCCACCAGGTGAACATGATTCCGCTCACGAAGGTGTCGGACGTAGAGTTCCGGCGGTCCGGGCTAGGCCGGTTCCTCGGCTACGGCGAGTTCGAAGTGACCGCGGCAGGGTTGCCGGACATGGCGTTGCGCAACATCAAGTTCATCCCCTACCCAGAGCAACTCTATCTCGAGGTGTGCGGACTGATGTTCATGGGCGACAAGGAGCCGAGCGGCGATTAGGCAGTCACCATTACTACGCCGAGCGCGGCCAAGAGCAGGGCCGCGCGCTGCAACCAGCGCATGCGCTCGCCGAGCAACACTCTGGCCAGCAGCACCGTCACACCCGGATACAGGGACGTGATCACGACGGCCAGCCCGAAAAGCCCGGCCCGGGTGGCAAGCACGTAGCAGACGTTGGCGGCCGCATCGACCGCCCCGGAGGCCAGCGCGATTACACCGGTGCCGCCGCCCGCGTGCCGCCACAGACGTGTCCGGGTCGCCAGCGCGATACTGAAGGCGACCAGGGTTCCCGCCGTCCGCGAGACCGCCACCGGCCAGAGCACACCGGACTGCCCGGCGTTCTTGAGGCACAGGAAGAACAGGCCGAATCCGGCGCCCGCGGCGACGCCATAACCCAGGCCGCGCAGCCGGCTGGCGGCGTCGTGCCGGTCGTCCCCGGCCTGGCTCCCGCGCGGGCGGCCACTATCGGGCCGCTCCCGGCGGGCGGGCGGCATGCTGACCATGACGATGGCGACCAGGCAGATCAGCCCGCCGGCGACCATGGTGGCGGTGAGCCGCTCGCCGCCGGCGATGGCCACGCCGACCGGCAGCACCGTGGAGACGAGCGCGGCGCCTGGGGCCACCACGGCGATCGGTGCGGCGGCGAAACCGGCGTAGAACGCGATCAGGCCGGACGAGCCGCAGACACCGGACGCCACCGCCCAGCCGACCGCGCCCCAGCCTCCGAACGAGGTGGGCGAGCCCAGGCCGTGCCCCAGGAGGCCGCCCAGCCACGGGGCTTCGCCGAGCAAGCCGACCGCCACCACGACTACCGCGCCCGCCGGCACGGTCATCGCCAGCACGGCGAATACGCTCGCCCGCCGCGACGCCACCCCGCCGAGAAAATCGGCGGTGCCGTAGAGCACGGCGGCGGCCAGGGCCAGGATTGTCACCACGGTCAGCGTTCCTTTGTAGCAAGCGCCTATAACGAGCGACGTCGGTCAGAGTACTGATCTATATAGTTCATTCTACCGACCGCCAAGCAATGCCGTAGATCCGGTAATACCGGAGAGAGCCCGGTGCGTCCTGAGAAGGAGAGATATGCCGGATGTGCCTGACATAACGATCGCGGTCGCGCGGACCCTGCAAGCCCTGCGCGCCGATCGTGGCTGGTCACTGGACCAGCTTGCCGCGCGTTCCGGCGTGAGCAAGGGCGTGCTCGTCGCGCTCGAGCAGGGACGGTCGAACCCCAACCTGGCCACGCTGGCCCGCATCGGCGACGCCTTCGGGGTCCCGGTGACGCAGCTTGTCGACGTGGGCGGGGAACCTGCCGTCCGGATCAGCAGCCCGGATACCTCCCGCGTGCTCTGGCACGGTCCTTCCGGTGGTACCGGGACGATCGTCGGCGCCACCGACCCGCCCTGGGCGGTCGAGTTGTGGCGCTGGGAGGTGATGCCCGGCGAGTCGTTCGGCGGTGACGCGCACGCGCCAGCCACCCGGGAGATGGTCTGGGTCGAGTCAGGCACGCTGACGCTGACGGTGGCGGGCGAGCGCCATGCGGTCAACGCCGGCCGGTGTGCGCGCTTCCCGGCCAGCCGCCCGCATCGGTACGACAACGAGGGCGATCAGCCCGTCCGCCTCACCATGGTGGTGGTCATCCCGCCGTCCCGCGGATAAAGATGTGCCTGGCGTGGCCTGTTACCCCTGACCGATGAGCCAGTCGCGGGCGGCATACGCCGACCCGCGGGCGCCGGCCATGTCGAGGTCGGGCACAAGGGAAATCTCGGCGGCCCTGGCTTGCTCCTCCCGCAGCACGGTGTGGGCGCGCACCTCGGCGAAGAACCAGTCGCGGAAATGCGATGCGGCCTCTACCACGCCGCCGCCGAGGAAGTAGGCGTCGGGATCAAGGAAGTTCGCGGCGATGGTGAACAGCCTGCCGATCGCGATCGCCTGCTGCCTGAAGATCGCCAGCGCCATCTCGTCGCCGTCTTCGGCGTACTTGCGGACGAGCTTGGCAGCCTTGCCGATCGGCAGGCCGCTGAGCTCATGACCCTGGTACCTGGTGAGCCAGTACGGCAGCAGGTTGTTCTGGATCCCGGTGAGCGAGGCCACGCTCTCCGCGTCGCCCGCCTGACCGCAGTTGCACGAGGGCATCGGCTGGCCAACGTCGAGCAGGTCATCGAGCGGGATGGGGACGTGACCGAGTTCCCCGGCCATCCCCGCCGCGCCCTTGATGACGTGTCCGGCCTGGACGATCCCGCCGCCGAGCCCGGTACCGACGATCGCGGCCACCGAACTCCGCTGCCCGGACTCCGCGCCGAACCGCACGTGGTGCGCGTACAGCGCGGCCGAGTTCCCGTCGTTGTTGTAGATCACCGGGAGACCGAGCCGTTCGGCTAGCGCGCCGCGGATGTCGAAGCCGCGCCAGCCGACGTGACCGAAGTTCGTGGCGCCCTTGGACGAGATGACGCCATCCCCGCTGGCCGGACCCGGCGTGTCCAGGCCTACCGCCTTGACCGCGGTGACCGGTACGCCGGTGAGTCGAAGCACCTGCTCCACGGAGAAGACCAGGGACTCGATGGCCTTGTCCGGGCCCTCCCGGACATCGCTGGGCACCTCCGCCAGCCGGTCGAGGAGGAACTGTCCGCCGGAGTCGAGGACAGTGCCGTTGTTCATGGTCCCGCCGTTATCCAGGCCAACGACAACCCAGTCGACTGGCATGCGTCCTCCTAGTCCGGCCGCTGAGCGTCAAGTCTAGGGAAATGCACTAGCAAAGAGCAATATCGCCACCATCTGATCTGTAGGAGTGGGCACATCGTCCCGGGCCGTCCAGTCGTGGCCATGTGCTGGGCCGATATTCCAGGCCCGTCGGCACGTATCAGATACTGTCCGATGGCTTGGCAGCAGTGCACGTCGGTGTACCTCGACGACAGCCTCCAGGCCGCCGTTCGAGGCCAGGCATACAAGAGGGAAACACCCGCAGGCGCCGCGCACGCCATCCGCCGCGGTACCGCAGCGTAATCCGCAGCCCAGCTCACAGCAGGCCAGGCGACACCTAATCGACGATGAAAAGATCCAGACGCAGGCTCTGCCCCCATCCGGAATTGAGGTCCAGCCGCCGGACCAGGACCTGAATCTCGGTCTTCGACGTCGTAATGACCTGGACCGCGTACTCGTCCGACCAGCCCATGTTCTGGTTCACGGCCTGGCGCGGCTGGACCAGCACCACAGCCGGCGTGCCCGTCGTCAGGCTCAGGCCCTTGACGACCACCAGCATCTGCTGACTTGCGCTGGGCGGAACAGTGACGGAGGTCGCCGTCACATTCCCCAGTCCCGGCACCACAGCGTGCGCCTCCACCTCGCCCGCATGCGGACCGAGCGAGAAAACCCGCGCGTCCTGCGCATTCACCGTCGTGCTGGCCTGAGCCGCTGGTCCTGGCGTAGTCATCGTTCCTCCCCATGTCGACGGGTCCGGGCCTGCCGGGCCGCTACGCGGCGCCAGCAATCCCGCAGCCGGTAACGTTCCCCCGAATCGGCCGGGCCAGACGCGGCACCGCAACGCGTCATCCGCCGCGGTGCAGCCTTACCAACCCGAGCGTGCCAAAGCTGTGCCAAGCGCTCGCATTTCCGCACGTCAGGGCGTGCCAACCGGATACCTGATGCGGATGGGAGACGCTCGAAGCAGGGGCGGCCAGAGGTCTGCTCGCGGCTGGCGGTCCGCGCTGAGCGCGGCGCCACCCTGCCGTGCGGGTGTGACGCGCACGCGCTGCCGCACGAGATGCTGCCGAGCTTGGCTGAAGATCGCATAGGGCCACGATCAGTAGATATGCTGGTCGTGGCCCCTAAATTGTGTTCTGGTAGCGGAGCTCCCTGATGGCAGCCAGCGGCGAGGATGACCTGTGCCCGCTCACCGACCTGCCTCGCTACTCGTGCGGCCACTGCACCGGCACCGACGCCCGTGCCCGTGAACAGGTCGGTCGGCGCGTCACGATGACCGCCCGGTACCCGGGTCGCTGCGGCTACTGCGACGGCCCGATCCGCCCTGGCGACCGGATCCGCGCCGACCCCGACGGCGTCGGTTGGGTCCACGCCGGCCACGACCTAGACGCCTGACGCCTGCTGCCCGAGATGCTGGCCGAGCTCGGCTGATCTACTGCAGACGGGCTTACAGTAGATCAGCCTCGGCCGCGTTCTTGTCCTGCCGCTCGCTGGTGCCGGATTGGCTGCACACCGTATCGGTGACATCGGCATAGCGGGGCCGTTGTCACGATCATCGCCGCGATGACCTCGGCCATCTCGACGTAAGGCGCCCCGATCATGGGCGCGTTGCTGGCAATCCACCTATTCAGGATGGAGTGGACCTTCGGGTCCAAGTTGACGGTGATCTGGGTCACGGGTTGGCCAGTGGTCCTCTCCTGCGGCGGAATGGAGGCATCCGCTCGGGTGGCTTGACCGGCAGCGGGATGTCCGCCGCGGTGATCAGAGGTCCGCTGGCTCGGCCTCGCGCGTCGGCCTGGTCTATGCCTCCGGTGAGCGACTGGTCCATCTCGGTCGCGATACACGAGTTCGTGGTGCATGGGGCGGACGAGGCCGGCGCGGACGAGGCCAGGGCTGACGCGCTGGCCGCGGCGCTGGCTGCCGCACTCGCTGCCGCATTGCCGGCAGCGACCGCGCTGGACGCCGCCGTGGGGGACGTACCCGAACCGTTCGACCCGGTGATATCGGCGACGATGATGAGGGCGACGAGGCCGGCGACCAGGACGCCCAGGCCGATGAGCGCGTTCCTCTTGTTGCTGCTGCGTCGCGGCTTGGCGTGCGTGACGGCCTGCTGTAGCCCTGGTCTCGGCTCCGTTGGTGCCGCTGCCTGCTGCGGTGCGGTGCCGGGCTGCGGTTCCCCGGCCGGGCGCGTGTGCAGCGTCCACTGGGTTCCGTCCCACCAGCGGAGGACCTGGCTACCGCCGGGTCCGGGTACCATCCCGGCGGCGGCTGGCGCGGATCCTGCGGCGGCTGCGCGCCGGACGGTCCGTACTGCTCGCCCGGATATGGCTGCTGGCCGTGCGGATCCCAAGGCGGCGGTTGGTTCATGGTTCCCTCCCCTGCGCGGCCGCCGTTGGCCGCGCTCCCGCTTGAGGAGACGCAGAGTCCGGGTCGGCGGTGTACGGAAGGCGCGAACCTGACGCCGCTCCGTGATCTGCTCGTGTCCGACAGCGCCTGATTCAGCCTCGTAAGGCCGCCGCGCCCCCCGCCATGCAGGCCACCCTAGAACGCCGCTGCCGGAGTCCAGGCAGTGCCCGGCGCCTGCGCAGCCGCCCATCATTCCCTGGCGCGCCTGGCCTGGGGCTCCGGCATCTCGACTCTCCGCCACCAGCGCCTGGCTGGCCCGCCGTCATTCATCCTCAGCATGCCAAGAACCATGACGCTGTAGCCTCCGGTCGAGGCAGCCCGCTAGCCTCACTCGAGAGACATCATCTCAGCACACAGCATCATGGTAACTCACACAGCATGGCGAGCTGCCTGTGGTATAAGACGCTTGAGAAAGCTAGGCGATTTGCACGTCCACGCCTGATCTTGGAAGCCGTGGGGCGGCCAGCCTACGAGCGCGGATTCCTCTGGCCAGCAAAGACATTCGGACGTCGGTCAGCCTGTGCGCTTGGCCGCACAGATCACCCCGTTCAAGCGCGGCACGGGCGGCAACGTTGGCGACCAAGTCGGCGCGCATAGCGGCTCTGGATCGGCTCTGATTCCGTCCGTAGGACGACTCCCCAGCGAGACATCCAGAAGCACGAGCACCGGGGCCGCTGACCTGCGGCAGGTCGTCTCATAGAGGTGGCCCGCGAGACTGTCCGGTGAGGGGAGGCTAACCGGCCCGTGACCCGAGCGGGAGAACTCACCGGCTACGCCAGGTGCGCCATCGTCCCGCGGCCGGCGCCGGGAAGCCCGCGCCTGCCCGGTCAGAACAGGGGGGCGCAGTCAGCGGGGGGAACACGCCGACGTCGGCGCGGCGGCCGGGAGGGCGCACCGGCGCGGAGCGAGGCCTGGACGGCGTCGGCGACGAGCTGGGCGGTCTCCGCGTCGATGACGATATTGCGGCGCAGCAGCACCCGGCGGACCACCTGCCCGGCGTGCCGGGGCGCGTCCTGCAGGCCGTCAGCCATGTCAGTCCTCTTTCCTGAGGTAGTCATAGACGGTGGTGCGGTGCACGCCGACGGCCTCGGCGATCTCGGCGACGGTGTGCTGCCGCTTGCCGTCGGGGCCGGTGGCGGCGTACATGCGGCGGACGGTGGCGGCCTGCCGGTCGTTCAGCTTGGGCTTGCGCCCGCCGGTGCGGCCGCGGGCCCGGGCCGCGGCCAGGCCCTCGCGGGTGCCCTCGACGATCAGCTCGCGCTGGAACTCATCGATTGCGCCGAGCAGGTGGAACACCAGCCGGCCCTGCGGCGTGGTGGTGTCGATCTGCTGCTTGAGCACGACCAGGCCGGCTCCGCGCTCGCGCAGCTCGTCGGCGAGGGCCAGGAGGTGTTTGAGGGACCGCATGGCGCGGGACAGCCGGGTGATGACGAAGACGTCGCCCGCGCGCAGGTAGGCCAGGGCCTTGCCGAGCTCGGGGCGGGCGGCGTTCTTGCCGGAGGCGGTGTCGGTGAAGATCTTCTCGCACCCGTAGGCGGTCAGGTCATCGACCTGGCTGTCGTCGTTCTGGCGGTGGGTGGACACCCGCGCGTACCCGATCCTCGCCATCACCGGCCCCCGGCCCGCAGGGCGGGCGGCGGGTACGGCCAGTCGGCCGGGGGCTGCCCGCGCCGGCATCGCGCCGGGGTGAGGAGCCGGGCCGCTGTCATGCACCTGACTGTAGCGTAAACGGTGGTGCCAGCCTGGTCAGGCGGCGTAGTTTTCCCGACATGGTTTCCCGACATCGTGACCTGCGGCGCGCGGCGCGGCGCGGCGCCGGGCGGCGGTGTCGGGGTGACCCTCGATTTACAACACGCAGAACACGCCTCCTGGGGTCAGCCCAGATCGCCGACTGCATACGCCAAACCCGCAGGCCCGCCGACCGTCCCTACGTGGCCGGTACGGATGCCATGCCGGAGCGCTACTGAGGTTGCTGCCGCGCACGAACTTGGTGTGGGGGTGGTCCTCGCCGAGGACCCGCATGCTGCCGGCGGGGTACGAGGCCGACGGCTTAAGTCGGCCTTCCCTCTGGCCGGGCTGGTCGCGGCCCCGGCTGCTGTCAGGCCGGTCAGATCGGCGCTGATCTGCCAGAGCCGTGCCGCGGCGGCCTGGTCGTAGCTGCGTTTGGAGGATCTCCTGGGTTTGCTGCTGGCGAAGTAGCGGCCCGTCACCTGCTCGAGATCGGGAGCGGAAGCCAGGTGGATGGACGTGGCGGCGCCCTGGGCCGGGGCCTTCATGAAGGGCCGCGCGAACGGGGTGAACAGTCGCTGGATGCGGCGGGGGTCCTCGGCTCCGAAAGAGGTGTGCACCACGCCGGGATGCAGCGCGTTGGCGGTGACAGCGGTGCCCTGGAGCCTGCGGGCCAGCTCGTAGGTGAACAGGACGTTGGCGAGCTTGGACTGGTTGTAGGCCCGCGCGCCGGAGTAGGACCGTTCGCCTTGCAGGTCGTCGAAGTCAATCCGCCCGATGGCCTGCACGTTGGAGGAGACCGTGACCACGCGGGCCGGCGCGCTGTGCTTGAGCCGGTCCAGGAGCAGGCTGGTGAGCAGGAACGGCGCGAGATGGTTCAGGGCGAAGGTGCGCTCCAGCCCGTCAGCGGTGACGTGCCGGGTGTTCCAGAACCCCCCGACGTTGTTGACCAGCAAATCGATCAGGGGAAGGCTCTGCAGCACCTCGTCGGCCAGCCGCCGCACCTGCGCCTGGGAGGACAGGTCCGCGACGAACATGTCCACCTGCCCGCCGCCGACCGCGCGGATCTCACGGGCCGCGTCCTGGGTGCGGCCGCGGTCCCGGCCGGTGATCGCCAGGTGCGCGCCCATCGCAGCCAGGCCCAGGGCGGTCGCCCGGCCGATGCCTCCGCTGCCCCCGGTGACCAGCACTGTCCGGCCGGCCATCGGCCCGCTGCGGACCTGTTCCATGTCCGTGCTCCTTCGGTTTATGCCGGGACTGGTCCCGGCCGCGGTCTTCGGTGCGGCACTGCCGCAAGGCGGGGACAGACCAAGTAAAGCCCGATAACACTTATTAGGGGCAATGGGCTGGTGAGTGGGCCGACCGTCGTCTGAGCTTGTGACCGCTTGCACTGGTTTGGTTGCGGTTTGGTGAACTGGGAGGTGGGGGCGGGTCGGCCGCCGCTATGGTGTGCGCGCCCGGGAAGGGGTATGCATGCGGCTGGAACAACGGCACGCTGAATTCACCGCTTATCTACCGAAGAAAACACCGCCAGCCTGGCGCATCCGCCCGGGCGCGGACTGCCCGGCGTGACGTGCCGGAACTGGCCAGAAGGAGAGCAATATGACCGCGGATCAGGGTCCGTATCCAGCTGAGTATCCGGTTCAGTTCGCCGTCGAGTACCCGGACCGGCTGCTTAACCGGCTGACGTCATTCTTCCGTATCTTCGTGATCATCCCGATCTTGATCGTGCTCGGCACCGTTTCTGGCGGAACCTGGCAGTCGACGGGAAGCCACTCCACCATGGCCTACGGGGGCGCGGCCGCGGGCGGACTGCTGTTCCTCGGCCCGCTGCTGATGATCTTGTTCAGGCAGAAGTACCCCCGGTGGTGGTTCGACTGGAATCTCGAGCTGCAGCGGTTCGGCAACCGGGTCGGAACCTACCTGGCCCTGATGAATGACAGCTACCCGTCCACTGACGACCACCAGTGGGTCGAGCTGGACTACGCCTACCCGGACGCGGCCGCCGACCTCAACCGGTGGCTGCCGCTGGTCAAATGGCTGCTGGCCATCCCGCACTACATCGTGCTGTTCTTCCTAGACATCGCGGCGTTCTTCGCACTGATCGTGACCTGGTTCGCCATCTTGTTCACCGGCCGCTACCCGCGCAGCATATTCACCTTCGTCGAAGGCGTTTTCCGCTGGCACAACCGCGTCGTCGCCTACGCGTTCACCCTGGTCACGGATCGGTACCCGCCCTTCAGGCTGGCACCATGACCCAAGCTGGCGCGGTCAGGCGGACAGCACCGCGGCGCCGTTGACCTCTTCCTTATCAGATCCTCTCAGAGGCACGGCGCACCTGCCATGGCGCAGACGGGCGGCGGCCTTGCAGGCTGTCCGTCATTGACCGCTGCGGCCCATGGCCGACCGACTGATCGGGCACGCTACGGGCACGACGTTCCCTGCGCTGCCATCCCGTGCGGCCGCGCCCAACGGTCCGTCAGCCTGCGGAAGGTCGACAGTTCGATCCTGTCCCTGACCACCACTTACGGGCAAGTTCGTAGTGCTCTGACCAGCGCAAATGCTTACCTAGCACTTTCATGCCCGCAACCGTCGGATGACCGTAGCTGCCCGTGCGTGACCGTGGTTCGCCATCCGCTATCGCACGCGGATCGTACGCCGTGTGCCTCGGGCGGCTTCTTCGCCCCGAACTAGCGGCGGTGCTGGGCGGTTGCCCGCTGCCTCAGCTCACGCGGGGTTACCATTGCTGCGTTTGATGCCCCCAAGCCCCCGCCCCTCACGCGGGGACTGAAAGGCCGAGACCTGGAGGGCGCAATGACCGATACCAAGTGGGTCCGGTGGGCGGCGGTCGCTGGCGTCGTGTTCTTCGTGCTCATACTCGTCTCGGGACCGGTCCTGCTGGGCAGCGGCCCGACGCTCACCGACAGCGCTTCCAAGGTCTTCTCCTACTTCGTGAACCACCAATCGAGCTTGAAGGCCTCTGCCGCCCTCTGGGGCTTGGCCATGTCGGCCGCC